>JACXTT010000112.1_pt1 | contig 120985 bp, 104 predicted proteins | sample 9270951 | NCBI WGS metagenome assembly JACXTT01 (sample SAMN15532306, study PRJNA645909) | rock metagenome | isolation source: weathered quartz diorite | place: Puerto Rico | collected 2017-06-21 | reverse complement strand
CCTTGGGACGAAGAACTAATCGTTCAGGAAGGCGCACTGGCCGTGTGCGGAGAAGGGTGCGCGCAGAAACTGCAATCCCAGTTTATGGGGAATTTGAGGGAGAACGAGGAACTGCGGCGGGCGTAAGTGTAGCGGACGATGCCAAGCGGGCGAGGCGCCCGCGGGACAGCCGGCTGGGAGCCGGCGCTACAATTTGCCGGCTAACCGGGCGTCGTCGTGACCGCATCAGACCCTAGAGGTTCGATCTCGAATTCATCGCAACGAGGTGAACGTGTATGTGGACCCGTCTTTTAGGGGCTCTTCTGATGGCGGGGTGCGCTATGGCGCAGACGCCGGCTACTTCGCCGAGTTCGGCGGCACCGGTCGTGGCTACGCGACCCGCGGCTTCTTCGACGCTGACTATTCCTTCCGGAACTAAAGTCCCACTAGCGTTGAAGCAGGCGATTTCCACCCGCAACGCGAAAGAAGGAGATCCGGTGTACTGTGAGACGACGTTTCCGTTCGTAGTGGATGACCGGATCGTGATTCCGGCAGGGACCTACGTGCAGGGAAAGATCAGCAGAATCCAGCGCCCGGGCCGGATCAAAGGCCGGGCCGAGTTGCTCATGCATTTCACCTCGATGATCTATCCCAGCGGTTACACCGTGATGCTGCCGGGGTCGGTGGAGAATATTCCGGGGGCGGACAAGACGTCGATTAAGGGTTCAGAGGGCACCGTTCGACAGGACAGCGAGAAGGGCAAAGACATCGGGACGGTGGCGAGCACGGCTTCGACCGGGGCGGTGATCGGCGGCCTCAGCGCGGGCGGCAAAGGAGCGGGCATTGGGGCGGCGGCCGGGGGACTGGCGGGGCTGGCCATCGCCATGATTACCCGTGGAAGCGATGTGAAGCTGGAGCCGGGGACTTCGATCGAGATGATCATTCAACGGGAAGTGACGGTGGATGCGAACCGGGTTACGTCACGGCGCGAGGTTATTGTTCGAGACTAGGGACTCATCTCACCGGCCCCGATCCTTGCTGTTCGGGCTAGCAGGCTGCGGAAAAACTCCTTGGGTGGCCTACAGCGCACCCTCGGTGGCTAAAGCCGCGTTGATTTTGCGGCGCTTACGGCGCGGCTCAGCCCCTTCAAAACAAAGTCAAAACCCAGTTTTTCAGCAAGCTGCCAGGGCACGCAGGCATTCACACCCACACGACCCACACCACTTACTACTTCAGCATAAACATTGCGTTCACGTGCGCAGTTACGGTTACATTCTGCGGCGTGAACTCCTGGGTTGGTGGCGCAACCGATTCCATCGCCATCATGGGGCCTGCTTTGCGCTGCATAGGGGCGAATATCCGAATGTTTTCGGAAGTGTCTACCGAAGCGTAAGACAGTTCGCCGAGCGTGCGGCCCGCGGCAGCAGCGAGAGACTGCGCGGAGGCGCGAGCACGGCGATAGGAGTCAGCGACGGCTTTGGTTTTGGCTTCGTCGATGTTTTCGAGCGTGTAGCTGAGCGACTGGCTCTCGCTGACGTCGGCGTCGGCTAGCTGCTGAGTGATGGAGCCGATCTTGGAAAAATCCTTAAGCTTCAGGCTGACGCTGGTCGTGACCTGGTAGCCGATCACCTTACGCTTGGGATTCTTCCAGTCGTACATCGGGTTCACGGAGAAGAACCCGATCTCGGCCGATTTGGGATCAATGCCATTGGCGCGCAGGACCTGACGCGTGGCTTCGGCTGATTTTGAGGCTTGGTCGTAGGCGGCTTTGGCGGTGTCGGCCTGGGCGTTGATGTTGAATTGGATCATCGCCGTGTCGGGAGCGGTCTCAAATTTGCCGTCGGCGCCCACGAAGACGGTGTTGGGCAATGCAGCAAGGGTAGGAGTCTGGGCGCTAGCGAACGCGCCCAGCATAAGAACGACACAGAGAATCAAGGCATTTAATTTCATAGGATTTCTCCGGAGCCTCAGTTATACACCGACATCAATAGAACGCGGCAGGGAGAGGAAGTTGCGGTGGATCCCAAAAGGTTTCAGTGAGATTAAAGAGAGATGCGGCAAGCCGCGTCTCTACGCGAAATTTTCGGCCCGGAAAATCAGGGATATCAATGAGACGGAATCTGTAGCGGGTGGTCGAGGCGGACTTCTAGGGTTGTCCCCTTTTCGAGCCGGAGGTCGTGATCGGTCATCAGCCCTGCCAGGGCTCCCACGCCGGCGCCCGCGCCGGCACCGATGCCAGCTCCCTTACCGCCGCCCGCGGCTGCGCCGGTAGCGGTGCCCAGCACTGCGCCCACTGCGGCGGCTTCGATCATGCGGCGTTTGCTCATACCTTTACGTTCGATTTCGCCTTCGGCGTCGGGTTGTTTCACGGCGTGTTCGCCCGGAACGCCGGTAACGGTTGCGATCAACGGTACCCATCCGTGATTGGTTTCGATTTCATCGAAGCTCAACAGCATACGCGCGTGCAGGCCCTGCTCAATCGAACTGACGTGACCTTTGATCTTCTTGCCGCGCGGAATAGTGCTGCCGTTAGCGGCGATCAGATCCTCGCCGAGCTTCACTTTGAAACGTTTGCCCTGCTGGAGCCGGCGCGTGTCGAGTCTGTCTTCGAGACGGACCAGAAAAGTTGTGCCCTCGGGGATAGCGTTGGGTGGGGCCATAGGCGCTATCAGGGGATCGTGGGTTTGGGCCCATAGTACGGAAGTTCCAAGTAAGAGACACGTTCCCACCCACGACGACAGTCTAGCCATAACACTCCTCGACGCCCCAAGGCAAACTTTCGCCCGGAACGGCAGAAGCGCCGTTCCGGGGTCCCGTTTTGGATTCACGTCAACTCTGGGTTGGATGTGGGCGTGGGGCGAAAACGATGCCTGGAAACTGAAGAGAGTTGGCTCCGGTAGTAAAGGGCGAAAGGTTTGGATGACGGACGACGCAGCCCCTGAAGGGGCATTTCAAAAGGCACGACGTTCGGCATCGCTGAAGAGGCTGGGGGAAAACTCGATCCTGCGATGGAAAGGGCGACCACCGGGGCTGAAGCCCGCGCTCATTTCGGACGCTTTACGCGGCCCAGAAGGGCCGCTCTTCCACGGTGGTGCTGACATTCATGAGTTTCCCCCACAGCCTGTGGAGCTGCACCACACAAATGCAGCGGTATTTCTGAAACGAATCCTACGGGTGGGGGAAACGGCCCTTCTGGTCGCAATCTCTGCGCAGATTTTCCCAGATGGTGTCGGGCATGCTGAGGAAAACCTCCACGATGCGAGGGTCAAACTGGCGCCCGGCCCAGACTTCGATTTCCTTGCGGGCTGCGGCGTCACTCTGTTTGGGACGATAGGGGCGGTCAGAGGTGATGGCGTCGAAGGTGTCGGCGATGGAGAAGATGCGTGCCCCGAGAGGAATGTCTTCTCCCTTGAGGCGGCGCGGGTAGCCGGTGCCGTCAAAGCGTTCCTGGTGGGAATAGACGATTTCAGCCGCTTCGTTGAGGAAGGGAATGTTCTTTACGATCTTGTATCCGTACCAGGCATGCTCCTTCATGATGTCGACTTCATCGGGTGTGAGCTTGTCGGGCTTGGTCAGAATCTTGTCGGGAATCGCCATCTTGCCGATGTCGTGCAGGAAGGCGCCGCGAGCGATCACGCGGATGTCATCCTTGGGCAGTCCCATCTTTTGCGCGATGGCGATGGTAAAGGCGGTGACGCGCCGGGAGTGGCCTTCGGTTTCGGCGTCCTTGAGGTCGAGCGCATCGCCCAGAGCTTCGAGCGTGATGTCGTAGGAGCGTTCCAGATCGGAGAGAGCTGCTTTCCATTGCTGGGTGCGGGCAGCGACCAGAGCTTCGAGGTTGGTGCGATAGGCGTCATTTTCGCGTTTCAAGCGACGGTTTTCCAGGGCGCGCCGGACAGTGGCCAGCAGTTGTTCGCGCTCGAAAGGCTTAAGCAGATAGTCGTAAGCGCCGTTGCGAAGGGCCTGCAAGGCGACCTGGATGTCGTGGACAGCGGTGACCATGACGACCGGCACGTCGGGGTACCTCTCCTTGGCGCGTTCCAGAAGGGCGATGCCGTCCATCTCCGCCATCATCAGGTCGGAGAGAACCAGATCAAAATCTTCACCCGATTCGAGCAAGGCCATCGCCTCGACGCCGCTGGCGGCCTGTTTGGTCTGGAACTGAGCGCCGGCCAGCATGGAGGAAACGATTTCCCGGATGGTCTCTTCGTCGTCCACCACGAGGATGCGGTCGATCGGCATGGTTGTGACTGTCGAGTGAGTGTATCGCCCATTCTAGCCCAGCGTTTACATTCCGAAAGTAACCACTTGGAGACGGAAATTCGGTATCGAACGGGGTTGAGCATGATATTTACAAGTTCTGGCATTGGTATACGTGTCTATGAATCCTGCCTGGTTCTTAGGGTACCCGGTTGGCGCTCTGGCCGTTCCCTGGCTGGCGTCGCGGGAGTCCGCTGGCCTGATCCTGGCGGTAGTAAGTTTCCTTTTCTTTCGCGCCTTTCGTGAACGCTACCTTCTGACTTGGGGAATGGGCTGGATCACATACGCGGTGTTCCTGTTCATGGAGCGCCGCGCCGCATCGCACGCTCCGTCGCAGGCAGCGGTGGCCTTTACACAGGCGGAATTTGTGCTGGCACTCGCGTTATTCGCGACGGCGGCGCTACTGTCGGCGCACTCCAAGAAGCTGCTGACGGCGCTGCTGATGGTTTCATCGGTGGTGGTGACATGCGCGGTCCTGCGTCCACTGTATCTTCCGGACTCTGAAGGGATGCGGATCGGGGTCGAAGCAGGCTGTCGGGTGCTGGCTGCCATGGCGGCGTTTGGCCTGCTTCGGTATCGGTTTGGACGCATTGGCGTGGGTTCAATTTTGCTGAGTCTTGGACTCCTCACCCTGAACCTGAATTGGCCTCCCTACACCAGTCGCATTCCCATGGAAGGTGTTCTGCTTCTGGAGGTGCTCTTCGGTTCCAGCATGTTCCTGCTGGTCCTGGGAGATTCGCGAGTTCGGGTGCAGCGGTTGTCGGTGCTCAATGAGCTCACGGTGACGATTTCGCGGGCCCAGAACCACGGACCCATGATGCAGTCAGCTTTGGAAAAGCTCCGGGCGGTTGCTAAGGCGAAAACGGCATGGTTCCGCATGATCGAAGGCAGCCAGCTGGTGCTGACGCAGCATGTCGGTCTGTCGCCTGACTTTGTACGCGCCATCGGTCAGATTGGAATGGACGATACGCTGACGCGCGTCCTGCAGGACAACCGGGCGGCCGTTCTCAAACTCTCTGAGGCGCCCGAACCGGTGCGCGAGCAGTTGAAGAAGCAAGGCATTCATCACGTCGTGGTGCTGCCGGTGCAAGGTAAGAAATCGATTATCGGCACGCTCTCGTTGGGATGTTCGTCCAGCCGGGGCCACAGCGCCGAAGAGCTGGAGTTTCTGGAAACGGTCAGCAACCAGTTGGGCATCGCCGTCGAAAACCTGCGGTTGCTGGAGCAAGTGCTGCGCTCGCAGCGGCAGTGGATGAACACGTTTGATTCGATCCAGGATCTGATCCTGGCGCACGACGGGGATTTCCGCATTCTCAAGACTAACCAGGCGCTCCTGCAACGGCTGGAGCAGGCACCGGCCGACGTGGTGGGTAATCCGTGCGAACTGGTCCTGCCGCAGAGGACACCCTGGACCGGATGTCCGTATTGCGATCGGGGCGCAGGCCTGACGGAAGGTCCGGATCCATGTTTCGGCGGACAGTCACTGGTCTCGACGTCGTCGTTTACGGAGCAGGGAAGCCAGCAGAAGGGCACCATCCATGTGGTGCGTGACACGACCGAGCGGCATGTGGCGGAAGAGAAGTATCGCATGCTCTTCGAGCAGGCGCAGGAGGGCGTGTTCGTTGCAACTCTGGAGGGCAAGCTGCTCGATTGCAACGACGCCTTTGTGACCATGCTCGGCTATACCAGCCGGGAAGAATTGGCGGCGGTTGAGATTGACAGCGTCCTTTATCCGGTAGCTGACGAGAGGGCGGCTTTCCGTAAGGAAATCGAGGCGCACAACTACGTCCGGAACTTCGAGATCACCGTGCGCCGCAAGGATGGGATGCTGCTGACGGCGGCGGCGAGCTGTTTTGCCACCCGCAACTCGATGGGAAACATCGAGCGCTATCAAGGTTTCATTCTCGACATTACCGAGAAGAAACGCTCTGAAGACGAGATGCGCCGGCGCAATCGTGAGCTGAACGCGCTGAATGCGATGGCCGTGATTGCCACACAGTCGTTCGATCTGGATGAAATTCTTAACCTCACGCTGCGGCAAGTGATTTCGCTGTTTGGGGCGGAAACAGGTTCGGTGTATTTATCGGCGGGGCCGGACGGACTTTTCCGGCGGCGGGCAGGCTGGGGACCGCGCAGCGAGGCGCGCGTCCGCATGTCCGAGGTGAGTTTTGTGGAAGGCTTTGGCGATCTGGTGATGCGGTCGCGGGCGGAAGTGGTGACGCAGGATTTTGTGCCGCACCTGCCTCCGGCGGTGGTGGAGTTTGTGTGCGCCGACCGGCTGCCGGGCTGGATCTGGGTGCTGCTGTGGAGCAAGGACAAGCCGATCGGCATCATGGGTATCGCCAGCAAGGAGGCTCGGCAGTATTCGAGCAACGACGAAAACCTGCTGGTGGCAATTAGCCGTCAACTGGCGACTACGATCGAGAAAGTGCAGCTCTACGAAGAAACCTGCAAGGCCTACGAAGATCTGCGCCACACACAGGAACAGCTGTTGCAGAGCGAGAAGATGTCAGCGGTGGGGCAGTTGATCGCGGGGGTGGCGCACGAGTTAAACAATCCTCTAACGGCAATTTTGGGTTATGCCCAATTGTTAGAAGGGGCGGGACTGGATCATCGCTCGGCGGATTATGTGAAAAAGCTTTTCAAGCAGGCGCAGCGGACGCATCGCGTAGTACAGAACCTGCTCTCATTTGCCCGCCAACGCAAGCCGCAGAAGCAGGACGTCGATCTGAAGAGGGTACTGGAAGAAACCCTCGCGCTGCGGGAATACGATCTGAAGGTGAGCAACATCACGCTGGAGCGCGATCTTCCGGAAGATATGCCGCCGGTGGTGGCCGATCCGCACCAGTTGGAACAAGTGTTCCTGAATGTGATCAACAATGCGCTGGACGCGATGCTCGAGAGCAATAGCAGCGGCGTATTGAAGGTGCGCGGGTTTCGCAGGAGCAACTTTGTTTGCGTGGAATTCGACGACAGCGGGCCCGGGATCAAAGACCCAACCCGGATCTTCGATCCGTTTTACACCACCAAGACCGTGGGCAAGGGAACGGGGCTGGGGCTCAGTATCTGTTACGGCATCATTAAGGAACATGGCGGAGAGATCGTCGCACGCAACCGGGACGAGGGCGGCGCGGCGATTGAAATCCGCCTGCCGGCGAGCGAGAAGATGGAGGTGTCCGAAGTGGCTGCTACGTCGCCACGTCGGGAGTCGCTGCTGAAAGGACGCGTCCTGCTCGTTGAAGACGAAGAAGCGGTGCTCGAATTCGAACGCGACGTGCTGGTTGGGGCAGGAGCTGATGTCACGACGTCCATGAGCATGGATGAAACTAAACAGCAACTGCAGAATGGCTCGTTCGACGTGATGGTGATGAATGGCCGCATGCCGGGTGGGCCGAGCGCGGCAGAGATGTATCGCTGGATGACGGAGAACTGTGCGGGCATGGAGAAGAGGTTGCTGCTGACTTTCTCGACCGTCACGGACCAGGAGACGCGTCGCTTTCTTCAGGAACAGTGCGTGCCGTCGCTGGCCAAGCCGTTCGAGGTGGCTGACCTGATTTCCCAGGTGCTGCGCCTGCTGCAGAAGGAAGATCAGGCAAACGAGAAAGTTGCGGCGGCCAGTTCGGGAGCGTAGGGAAAGTCCAGAACGCCCACTGGGGCTGAAGCCCTCCCTCATATCGGTCGGCGCGGCCCTGAAGGGGCCGCTCTTCCATGGTTGCCACGCACACGCATGATTTTCAGCAGACAGCTAAAGCCCATCAATCAAAGAATGCCAAATCTGCAGCGCTGCTTCGCACAAAACCACGCAGCTTACTAAAGGTGGGCTTTCAAGCCGCGGGTCATTTCTGAAATCAATTTCTGATTGCGGCGGTACCAGCGCCAGTGTCCCTGCCTTTTGACCTCTACTAGCCCAGCCTTTTCTAGAATCCGCATATGATGGGAGACGGTGGGCTGCGAGAGCTTGACACGCTCTTCGATGTCACAGGCGCACAGACCTGTGTCTTTTCCGAGTGAGTTTCCACCCTTTTCCTTGAGCGCGTGCAGGATGCGTCGGCGGGCGGGGTCGGCGATGGCGTGGAGGAAGGGACCGAGGTCTGGGTTTGTCGGGCTCATGGCGGAAGAGTATCAGAACATCGATCTGTGTCAATGTGCGCCACGTTGCCACTTTCCCACGCTGTCGGCATCTATTGAGCATGCTTTTTGAAGGCAACGAACGCCGGGAGCGCGAGCGGCAGATGAAGGCGGAAGGACGGCTGCCGCCGGGACAGTCCTTGACCCTGAAGTGGCCGGTGCTGCATTACGGGTCGATTCCCAGGTTTGATCCGGCAACGTGGGATTTTCGTGTATACGGGCTGGTTGCGAATCCCATTCGTTGGGGATGGGCAGAGTTCTCGAAACTTCCGCGGGTGGAGCGGACCAGCGACTTTCATTGCGTCACGCGCTGGAGCCGGTTCGACAATCGCTGGAGCGGAGTGGCAGTGCGCGAGATTCTGAAGCTGGTCCATTCTCGGCCGGAGGCCGCTTATGTTCTGGTGCACGCGGAGCAGGGATATACCGCCAACGTGCCGCTCGCGGATCTGGATCGCGAAGAAGTGCTACTGGCCACGCATCACGACGGCCAGCCGCTCAGCCCGGACCATGGCTATCCGGCGCGGCTGATTGTGCCGCATCTGTATGGGTGGAAGTCGGTGAAGTGGGTGCGTGGATTTGAGTTTCTCGATCAGGATGCGGCAGGATTTTGGGAGCAGAATGGGTATCACATGCATGGGGATGTGTGGAAGGAGCAGAGGCATAGCGGGTAGCCCGCCGGGGCTAAAGCCCAGTCTTCAAGCGGCTTTTGCGGCACGGCTGAAGCCGTGCCCCCCCGCTATCCGTCCGCTAACTACTTTTTCAAAATTGGATTGTAGCCATCCGCGACGAGGCGGCCGCGGGTTAGTTCGGCGTCTTTGATATCGGCGTAGGGTCCAACTTGCACGCGAAAGAACTTGTCGACAGAAGGGTTATTGGCTGAGAAGGCGGGGTACTGCTTTTTCTTCAGCGCCTCGACCAGCGCGTCGGCGTCTTCCTGGCGGGTTACGGCAGCGACTTGGACGTAGTAGGAATTGGTGGGCGGCGATGTTGCCGCGGCGGAATTCTCGTCAGTCTTGGGCGGCCCGGGAGACGCAGTGGCTGTGGGCTGCGTTTGCGAGTCCGCGGGCGTGAGTTTGGTGTCGGCGTTCTTTTGTTCTACCGCTTTGTAAAAAGTAAAGTCACCGGAGGAGGGAGTGGGCGGTGGAGGGTTGCTCTTTCCTGCCGGCGGGCGTACAACCACCGCCGGAGTGCCCGCTTGCGCGGCGAGAATGTTGCCGGATCCGACCGCGGTGGTTTTACGGCCTAGAGAAAATCCGATCGCGAAGAACCCAGCACAGATCACGACCAGCGCAAAAAACAGAGCCAGCATCCGGCCGGTGCCGAGGGTGATTTCGGTGTCCTGTTGGCCATTCGCCATACGGAAGTGGCGCTTCCCTTAGCTGCCTGTCTTCTAGCTTCCTGTCTTCGCCGGTGCCGGCGCGGTCGCGAGCAGTTTCTGAAGGCCGGAAAAGAAATCCACCGGCACGGGGAAAACGACAGTCGTGTTCTTCTCCACGCCGATTTCGGTCAAGGTCTGCAAATAGCGTAGCTGTACGCTGACCGGTTCGGTGGCGAGCAGGTGTGCGGCATCCACCAGGCGTTGCGCGGCGGAAAATTCGCCTTCGGCGTGAATAATCTTCGAACGCTTTTCGCGCTCCGCTTCGGCCTGCTTGGCCATGGCGCGCAGCATGGACTCGGGCATATCCACCTGCTTCACCTCCACATTTACGACTTTTACGCCCCAAGGCGCGGTGTGGGTGTCGAGGATGCTCTGCAGGCGCAGATTGATCTTCTCACGATGGGCCAGCAGCTCGTCGAGTTCTTGCTCACCGAGGACCGAACGGAGCGTTGTCTGGGCGAACTGCGAGGTCTGGTAGACGTAGTTCGAGACTTCCACCACGGCTTTGTTTGGATCGATAACGCGCAGGAAGATGACGGCGTTAACTTTCAATGTGACGTTATCGCGGGTGATGATGTCCTGGGGAGGCACTTCGAGAGCCTCCTGGCGGAGGGAGACGCGCACGATGCGGTCGACCGGTGCGAACACTAGGATGACTCCTGGGCCCTTGGCATGTCCCAGCAACCGACCGAGGCGGAAAATTACGCCGCGTTCGTATTCGGCGAGGATCTTGATAGAGCTCAGGAGGTAAATAACAAAGATAATAATGGCAACGGTAACCACGGGAAACCCGAGATCCATGATGTGCCTCCGGGCAGTCTTGCTGAACTGATGAGAGCGTCTGAGCGGATTGTAGCGCAAGTAGGGAGTCCGGCGTGCTGCGGGAGTTGTTAAGCGTGATTCGTTCGGGTGCAGCCAAGACGCGGCAAGCACTCGTCTCTACGAGTGCGCCATGACCGGACTGGCGGATGGAATAGGCTCGACTTGCAAGGTCAGGCCCTCCACGCGGCGTACAACGACACGTTCACCAGCAGGAATGCTCGCCGGGCTGACGGCGTCCCAGAGTTCGCCGTGGACAAAGACTTTTCCGGCTGGCGAGAGCGGCGTCTGAGTGACGCCGATTTCTCCGACCAGACCCTGCTCGCCAGTTGTGATTTTATTGCGGCGGGCACGGACGGCGATGCTCATCAGAAACGCGGTGATGATTCCGAGTGGGATGCTGACCGCGAGCGCCGTGACCAGACGGACGCGCATTTCGGGGATGGGGGCGTCAACTAGCAGAAGTCCGCCAATGACCATCAACGTGATGCCACCAATGGTCAAGACGCCGTGGGAGGCAAATTTCGCCTCAAGCGCGAATAGGGCGAAGGCGCCGGCGATCAGTATCAGGGCCGCGAAGCGAACCGGCAGAAAGTGAAAAGCGAAGGCTGCCAACAAAATGAATACGATGCCTACGGTCCCCGGGACGACCGCTCCGGGATGGTTGAATTCCGCGTAGAGAGCCAGCGCGCCGATCGCCAGGAGGATGAAGGCCACGTTCGGGTCCAAGATGTAGGACAGGACGCGGAGCTTCAGAGTCATCGGGTAGTCGCGCACGGGCTGGTTGGTGAGGTTCAGCGTAGCGCTCGTGCCATCGAAGCGCTTGAAACTCTTGCCGTTCATCTGGCGGAACAAGTCCTGGTCGCTGGTGGCCACATATTCGATCAGCTTCTTGTCCAACGCTTCCTGTTCGGTGAATGACTTGGATTCGCGCACTGCGCTTTCGGCCAGTTCGACGTTGCGTCCACGCTTGGCGGCAACGGAGCGCATCAGCGCGGCTGAGTCGTTCTCGATTTTTCGTTTCATTTCGTCGTCTGGCTTTACCACCATTGGGCCAACGAGCAGGACGGGATGCGCGGCGCCAGCGTTGGTCCCGGGGGCCATCGCGGCGACATCGGCAGCTTCGAGAATGAAGATTCCCGCAGAACCAGCGCGGCTGCCGGCGGGCGTTACGTAAAGGATCACCGGGACCGGGGAAGACTCAATCTTCTCGATAATCTCGCGCGTCGAGCTTTCCAGCCCACCGGGCGTATTCAGTTCAATCAGGACGGCTTGATCATGATGGGCGGCGGCGACCGCCAACGCACGGCTGATGAATTCAGCGGAGACCGGTTGGATGGTGTCGTTGATGACGATCTTCAGGACGTCGGCGGAGGCGTGTGAGGTGAGAAGAGAGACGAGGGCGAAGGCGACGAGCAGGAATCGTGACGATCTCATGGATACGGCAGCGGCTGCGCTTTCTCCGCGAGCTGGGCTGCGAACGGCGCTCTTCGGACGCAGTTACGGGCGCCGCTTCCGTTCTATCGTTCCATCTTACGCCCCTTCGTGTGTGCGGGAGAGCTCGGCGGTCCCTCCGGGACTTCAATCGTTTCTTCCACTTGTCCCAGCGCTGAAGCGCTGGGCTAAGCTCGAACGCCCCCTTCGACTTCGCTCAGGGCAGGCTCTCCGGGGCTGGATAGTCGAACAGCTGGTTCTACTGGATTGTCCGAACGTCCTTCACGCGCTACGTTTCCCGGCGGCGACGGTTTCGTTGTCTTCCGGGCGCTCAGCATCGGTCCATCCGGGCAACTCGTTGCTGCCGGTGATCAGGCGGGCGCCGCGCTCGTAGGTTAGGTACGACCAGGCCCACTGGATCATCACGAGCACGCGGTTGCGGAAGCCGATCAGAAAGAAGATGTGGACGAAAAGCCAGGCCAGCCAGGCGAAGTATCCGGAAAGGCTGAAGCCGGGGAACTGCGCAACACCGGCGGCTCGGCCGATGGTGGCCAGGCTGCCTTTGTCGTGGTAGTGGAAGTTGCGGCGCGCCTGATGTTCGAGGTCGCGGGCAATGGTCCGGGCTACCCATTTGCCTTGTTGTATGGCGACGGGGGCTACGCCGGGAAGCATCTTGCCGTGCTCGTCCTGAAGTGACGCCAAATCGCCGATAACAAAGACTTCGGGATGATCGGGGATGCTGAGGTCGGGCTGGACGATGACGCGTCCGGCGCGGTCTAACGGGACGCCCAGTTTCTGACCCAACGGGGAAGCTGCCACTCCAGCGGCCCATAAAATCACCTGCGCGGGTATGCGCGTCTCTCCCACCCACACGACGCCCGGCTCAATGCGCGTAACGATATTCGATGTCCGGACCTCGACCCCCAGGTGCTCAAGCTGCTGCTGAGCTTTCCTGGACAAGTCTTCGGAATAAGCAGTCAGAACCCGTGGGCCGCCCTCGAGCAGCAAGATTCGTGTGCGCGCCGGATTGATGGCGCGAAACTCACTGGCCAACACGTGGCGGGAGATCTCGGCCAGGGTCCCGGCCAGTTCGGTTCCGGTCGGACCGGCCCCTACCACGACAAAGTTCAGTGGGAAATCGGGCACACCCGCAATGGCTTGCCGCTCGGCTAGTTCAAAGGCCAGCAAAACGCGACGGCGGATTTCCAGGGCGTCCTCGATAGTCTTCAGGCCGGGGGCCAGGGGCTCCCATTCAGGGTGACCAAAGTAAGCATGGGAAGCACCCGAGGCTATGACCAGATAGTCATACGGAAGTACCGCCTCATTCGTAACGACCAAGCGTTCTTTCAGATTGAAATCGCGTACTTCTTCAAGCAACACTTCAATATTGGAATGGCCTCTCAATATCCAGCGGATAGGCGCGGCGATTTCGCCGGGAGACAGGCCAGCGGTAGCGACCTGGTAGAGCAAAGGCTGAAAAGTATGGTGGTTCTTGCGGTCCACTACCGTGATCTGAATGGGCAGGCGGGCGAGGTTCTGGGCGGCAGTAAGCCCGCCGAAACCGCCCCCTACAACCACCACTCGCGGCCTGGATTTGCTGTCCATACGCTCCACTATAGAGATTCCAAACATGGCCGTTGAGTCGAAATCTTTTCCTGTCGCGGCTACCCCGCTCCCGGGGGTCACCATCCGGGTGCAGAGGGTTGGGATTCAGCACGCTTTCCGGCGGCACTTGACCTGGGCGCAGGTGATTATTGCCTTTCTGGTTATCGAGTGCGCGGTTTGGGCGGCGCGGCTATCAGTGAGGAGTCGCTGGGCGCTGGCGGCGGGCGTCATTGTGGTGGTCTTTGCGCTGCTGGACCGCCCATCCTTGCGGCGTCTGGGGCTGGGGCTGCCCAACGCCATGGGCACCGGTTTGATGCTGGGTGTCGGCTTTATAGGCGCTGTCTTGATGATGTTCCTGGCACGTTGGGCAGGAGGCGCGGTTCCCGCCAATCCGCTCTTTCCGAACATGCACCTGGCGTGGCAGTACATGATCTGGGCGCTCGTCCAGGAATTCATGCTGCAATCGTTTTTCTTCACGCGCTGTGAAGAGTTGTTTGGCAGCTCGACGGCGGTTTGGGTTACGGCCACGTTCTTTGCCGCTGTCCATGTGCCTAATATGATCCTGACCACCTTCACGCTGATCGGCGGACTGTTCTTCTGCGAAATGTTCCGGCGTTACCGCAGTATCTATCTGCTCGGCATTGTGCATGCCGTGCTGGGGCTGACGCTGTCGGCCACCATTCCTCAGAGCCTGCTCTACCACATGCGAGTCGGGATCGGGTTTCTGCGGTAGTAGCCAACCGCGAAGCCGGCACTCCGATCGACGCAATCGCCGTCATATTCAGGGGAGCCCATTCCTTGACACCAGCCGCTCGTATCTCCTATAAGTAAGTGATCACTTACTTATATTGACAGCTATGGCAACCCCTCAAACCCGCTACTCCTCAGCCGATCGCCGCGAGCAGATTCTCGACGTCGCCACCGGCCTGTTTGCGCAGCAGGGGTTTCAAGGTACGACGACGAAACTGATCGCGGAGAAATCCGGCGTTACCGAGGCGCTGATCTTCCGACATTTTCCGAGCAAGGAAGAGTTGTACTGGGCGGTGATCGAACGCAAGATTGACTGCGCGGCCCCGCTGGAGCACTTGCTCGAAAACCTGGAAGCGGGCGGCGATGATCTGGACGTCCTGTCGCGCGTAGCGTTTGAGGTGCTGGAACGGCGAGCCCAAGATCAAACGCTCTCCCGCTTACTTTTGTACAGCGCACTCGAGAAGCACGAACTCTCCGAGCGGTTCTTTCGCAACTACATTGCGAATTACTTTGAGGTACTGGCGCGGTTCGTCCGGGAAGGGATTGCGGCTGGACGCTTCCGCGACGTTGATCCGTTGCTGGCGGCGCGCGGCTTTCTGGGGATGGTGGTCTATCACTCCTGGATCCAGGAACTTTATCGCGGGAAAGAAGTGCAGGATTTCGATCTGCGAGTCGTGAGCCGGACTCTTGCGGGCATATGGCTGCAAGGCGTGCAAGCGAAAAAGAAATCGGCGCGCGGGCAGCCAAAACTTTTGCTTCGCGCCAACCGCCTAAAGCATCAGGTGAAATAACACATGAGGAGCGAAGTTTCAACCAACTTTCGGATTCTGCTGCTGGCTGTGACCATGGCCGCGCTGACTTTGCTTTCGGCTTGCGTTGGGACCAAGGCTGCTCCGGGGCCACCGCCCCCGGTGCCGGTGCTGGCGGCAACGGTGCAGCAGAAGAATGTTCCCATTCAGGTACACGCTATTGGCGCGGTCGAGGCCTACTCCACTGTGTCGGTGAAGACTCAGATCACGGGTGAATTGACCGGCGTGTATTTCAAGGAAGGCGACGACGTCCAGAAAGGGCAACTGATCTTTACCCTGGACAAGCGTCCTTTGGAAGCGGATGTGCGGCGCGCGGAAGGAGCTCTGGGCCGGGACGAGGCGCAAGCGCAGAACGCGCTTAGCGAACAACGGCGCTACGAATCGCTGGTCAAGGCGGGCGTGGTCTCCACTCAGGAGTATGATCGCGTGGCCTCCAACGCGGCGGCGCTGGAGGCGGCGGTGCGCGCCGACAAAGGAGCGTTGGAAAACGCAAAAGTCCAACTGGTATACGCCTCTATCTATTCGCCGATCAACGGACGCACCGGAAATCTGATTGTGCACCAGGGCAACATGATCAAGGCGAACGACAATCCACCGCTGGTGAACATCAACCAGGTGCAGCCAATTTATGTGACCTTCACCGTGCCGCAGCAGTATCTGGCCGACGTGAAGCGATATTCGGGGAGCGGCAGCCTGCCGGTTCAAGCGGCGATTCCGAACGACCCACGCGGCGCGGTCACGGGGAAGTTGAGTTTTATCGACAACATGGTGGATGCGGCCACGGGCACCATCAAACTGAAGGGAGTATTTGCGAACGGCGATCGCCGTTTGTGGCCGGGGCAGTTTGTGGATGCCTATTTGACACTCAAGACGCAGAGCAATGCGTTGGTGATTCCGTCGCAAGCGATCCAGAACGGACAGCAAGGGACCTACGTGTTCGTGATCAAAGACGACAACACCGTGGAGGCCCGGCCGATTACCACCACCGATGCACAGCAGACGGGAGAAGTGATCGTGCAGAAAGGTCTGGCGGCGGGCGAGCGCATTGTCACCGATGGACAACTGCGGCTGGTTCCCGGCAGCAAGGTACAGATCAAACAAGCAGCGGCGGGGCTGGTTGCGCCAACAGAGAAGCAGGGCGAGTAGAGAAGCGGCTTACCGTGTCTCCTGCCCCTTCGTATCAGCGATGCCGAAGGCGGTTCGTTGGGAGCCCCCTTTAGGTGCGGCGGCCGATGCGAGCAGCGCCTGAGAGCGGGGTTTTGATGAGCGCTTGGCATGCCTGAAGGCATGCCCTGATACGAAGCATCTGCTTTCATTTGCTCTAACGGTCCGTCTTATTTTTAGGCACTAGCAGGATGTTTGTATGAACATCGCAGAAGGCTTCATCCGGCGACCGGTCATGACCACTCTGGTCATGCTGGCGATCCTTCTGTTTGGCATCATGGGATATCGCCAGCTTCCGGTGAGCGATCTACCCAACGTGGATTTCCCCACGTTGCTGGTGAGCGCGAGCGTTCCGGGAGCGACCCCCGACACGATGGCCTCGGCGGTGGCGCAACCGCTCGAGCGCCAATTCTCGACTATCGCCGGTCTCGATTCGATGACCTCGAGCAGTTCGCAGGGGTCCACGCAGATCACGCTTCAGTTCAACCTTAGCCGCAACATTGACGCGGCGGCACAGGACGTGCAGGCCATGATCGCGAAGGCCGCGCGCGACCTGCCGCAAAACATGCCGAGTCCGCCTTCGTATCAGAAGGTGAATCCCGCAGACCAGCCGGTGCTGTACATGTCGTTGAACTCGCCCACCATGCGCCTGTCCGATGTGGATGAATTTGCCGAGACGCTAATCGCGCAGCGTGTGTCGATGGTGAGCGGCGTGGCGCAGGTGCAGGTGCTGGGGGCGCAAAAGTATTCGGTGCGGGTCTCGCTCGATCCGAGGGGATTGGCGAGCCGCCAGGTCGGCATTGATGAAGTGGCACAAGCCATTCAGAACGGCAACGTGAACCTGCCTACGGGTACGCTGTTTGGCCCGAATCAGGCGTTTATTGTTCAAGCCACTGGACAGTTGAACAAGGCTGCGGACTACGGACCACTTATCGTCACCTACCGGAATGGTGCACCAGTGCGATTGTCGGATGTGGGCTCGGTCCGGGATAGCGTTGAGAACGACAAGACAGCTACCTGGTACTACGACCGGCAATTTGGAGTGCGCCGTGCCATTCTGCTGGCGATCCAGCGTCAGCCGGGTACGAACACGGTCGAGGTCGTGGACAACATCAAGCAACTGCTGCCTGCTTTTCAAGAGCAGATGCCGCCCTCAGTCCGGATGAACATCTTGTACGACCGTTCCGTCAGTATCCGGGACTCGGTGGCGGATGTGAAGTTCACGTTGTTTCTGGCCCTGGTCCTGGTCATCCTGGTTATCTTCGTGTTCTTGCGGAATGTTTCGGCGACGGCTATCCCCAGCTTGGCGCTGCCGCTCTCGCTGGTGGGCACGTTCGCGCTGATGTACATGATGGGTTACTCGCTCGACAACCTGTCGCTGATGGCGCTGACGCTGTGCGTAGGTTTCGTGGTGGACGATGCCATCGTGGTACTCGAGAACATCGTGCGCCACATGGAGATGGGCGAGCGGCCGATGACAGCAGCGCTGCGCGGGTCGAAGGAGATCAGCTTCACGATCGTCTCGATGACGTTGTCGCTGGCCGCGGTGTTCATCCCGGTGCTGTTCATGAGTGGGCTGGTAGGACGCCTCCTGCACGAATTCGCGGTGACGATCGGCGCGGCCATCCTGGTATCGGGTTTCGTATCGCTCAGCCTGACGCCCATGCTGTGCAGCCGCTTCCTGCGGCCGCATGGGGAGGAGAAGCACGGACGGCTGTGGCGGATCACGGAAAGTTTCTTTGATGGCATGCTGCGGTTCTACGACCGCACCCTGCAGTTCACGCTTCGCCATCGCGCGGCCACGATGGCGGTGTCTTTGATCGTGCTGGTCGCGACTGTCCAGATGTTTCGCTCGATTCCCAAGGGCTTTCTGCCGGATGAGGATCAGGGTTTCATCTTTGTATTCACTGAAGGGCCACAGGGGATTTCCTACGACAGCATGGTGCGGCACCAGAAGGCGCTGAACGAAATCGTGATGAAGCTGCCGTGGGTGGATTCCTTCAACAGCACGGTGGGCGGCGGCAATTCTTCAGTCTCGCAGAGCAGCAATCAGGGACGCATTTTCGTCCACATGGTGCCGCGCAACCAGCGCAAGCCGGCGCTCGATCTGGTGCAGCAACTTCGCGCTCAATTGTCGGTCGTGCCGGGCATCAACGCCTACCCGCAGATGCTGCCGACCATCCGCATCGGCGGACAGCTGACCAAGAGCCAGTACCAGTTCACGCTTCAGAGTCCCGACACGAAAGAGCTCTACGACGCGGCGCCAAAGCTGGAGAGCAAGTTGCGCACGGACCCGCGCGTAATGATCTTAGTGCAGGACGTGACCAGCGACCTGCTGATCAAAAATCCGCAGATCGATGTGAAGATCAATCGCGACCGGGCTTCGACCTTGGGGATTACTGCTGCCCAGGTAGAAGATGCTCTCTATACGGCATATGGTGCGCGCCAGATTTCGACTATCTATGCGCCCAGCAATACCTATCGCGTAGTAACCGAGTTACAACCGGAGTTTCAGACGGATTCTTCGGTGCTCTCGATGTTGTATGTACGATCGAGCAGTGGGCAACTAGTCCCCCTGAATGCGGTGGCGGAATTTAATCCGAGCCTGGGTCCACTGACGATCAACCACCTGGGACAGCTGCCGGCGGTTACGGTGTCGTTCAACCTGCGTCCGGGAGTGGCGCTGGGCGATGCGGTAAATGCAGTGAACAAGGTGGCACGGGAAACGTTGCCACAGGATATGTCCACGAGCTTTCAGGGAACGGCGCAGGCGTATGAGTCGTCGCTGAGCGGGCTGGGCGTTCTGCTAATTGTGGCGATTGCGGTTATCTATCTCGTGCTGGGCATTCTGTATGAGAGCTTCATTCATCCGCTGACAATTCTTTCCGGATTGCCTTCGGCGGGGTTCGGCGCGCTGCTTACGCTGATGATTTTCAAAATTGATTTGAATCTGTATGCGTTCGTCGGCGTGATCATGCTGGTTGGCATCGTGAAGAAAAACGCCATCATGATGATTGACGTCGCTCTCGAAAAACAGCGGACGACGGGTGAGACACCGGCGGAGGCGATCTATCAGGGAGCTCTGCTACGGTTCCGTCCGATCATGATGACGACCATGGCGGCTTTGATGGGCACGCTGCCAATCGCTCTGGGACTTGGAGCTGGCGCGGAATCGCGGCGTCCGCTGGGATTGGCAGTGGTCGGCGGGCTGGTGTTCTCGCAGATGCTGACGCTTTATATCACGCCGGTTTACTACATCTATCTGGATAAGTTCGAGCAGTGGATGAAGTCGCGCAAACGGCGCGGGGCGAGCGCAGTTGAAGAAGACGTGCAGGCTGGTGACCTCATCGCCAGCGACGCGCACGACTGATGATGGCTAAGATGGCACGGCCACGATGACTCTTACTCTCTGTCATTCGTTTTGGGTCCGCTCTTATCCATCCTGAACGCTCTGTTAATCGCATTTGAGCGCTTTACTAATTCCATTGACAGAGGACTTCCTCAGAGATAAGCTTGCGCCCACTCCAGAAGGGCTTCGGTAAGAGTCCCCCTACGAAGCACGGCACCTCAACAGGCATAGCTGAAAACCGACCAAGGACCCCTGATTCCGCGGCACCGGAGGTCTCCCGTGACCCGCAAGCCAACTGTGAACATCCGCAGAGGTGGTCTATGAAGTTACGTCAGCAAGCACTTGTAGTGCTGTTTGTTTCGATCTCCATACTCAGCGTCCATGCTCAACTCATCTACCCGTCGGGAGGTTCCGGCGCGAATGCTATCGTTTCGGGGGATTTTAACGGCGATGGAAAACTCGACTTACTGATCGCTAACGACTTCGTCTCCGCTCTGCTGCCTGGAAATGGTGATGGAACATTCCAGCCTGCGGTCAGCTTGGGAGCGGGCTCGGGTGGGCCCTCCATAGCAATGGGCGACTTTAATCGAGACGGCAAGTTAGACTTTGTGGTACAGAACTCGGGCGGAGCGCACGTCTTCCTGGGAAATGGTGACGGCACATTTCAATCGCCGGTTGTATACCCGTTTGGGGACCGGTTTGTCGCGGTGGCGGATCTCAACGGCGACGGCAAGCTTGACTTGGTGACCCTGACGCAGAGCTATTACGTCGCCAAAGCCACGCTACACGTACTTTTGGGTAATGGTGACGGCTCGTTTCAGCCAGCGGTTGACTATGGTCTGACCGATTACAGTGCGGTATCAGTAGCCGTGGGTGACGTGAACAAGGACGGTCACCTGGATCTGGTTGTCGGAGACCACTGGGTTCTGGAGGTGTTACTCGGAAAGGGCGACGGCTCCTTCCTGCCCCCCGTGGATGTGGCTGCCGGCTTTGAGGCTTATGTCGCTTTGGGTGATCTGAACGGGGATGGCTCGCTCGACATTGCTTCAGCTACACGCAGCGCCGGAGTCGTCACAGCACTCTTGGGGGCCGGGGACGGAACGTTCCTGGGAGGGACCGCCTATTTAACCGGAGAGGCCGACACCGGTTTCGTTGCGCTGCGCGACTTGAACGCAGATGGCAAGCTCGACCTGGTGACAGTGAACGGCTGTACCAAGTATGTGTATTACCTGAAATGCAAGACGAACGGTGCCCTCAGCGTAATGCTCGGCAACGGCGACGGTACCTTCCAGCCAGCGGTCAATTACGATTCGGGGGGTCAGGATCCGCACACAGATCAGCATTGGGAATGGCCTCTGGCCGAAGCCGTCATTGCCGACTTCAACGGTGATACCAAACCCGACATCGCGGTAACCAGCGAGTGCGTGGACGCCCTGTGCGGCAGCGGCACAGTCGCAGTTCTCCTCGGTAATGGCGACGGCAGTTTTCAAGGGAAGGTGATTAACAGCTATTTCCCGACGTCCACAGGATTGACCTCGAGTCCCAATCCTTCTCTGTATGGCCAGCCGGTGACCTTTGTAGCCACTGTAACGTGTGCTGGACCGGGGCCCACCGGTAAGGTAACGTTCAAGCAGGTTGGGACTCGCACTCTTGGCGCGGCCATCCTCAACAAGGGCATTGCCACCCTAACGACCAAAGTAATTCACCCTGGGGACACCGGCTTCATCCAGGCGTTGTATCCAGGGGACACGCAATGTGTGAAGAGTACGTCCGCGCTCTACTCGCAGGTCGTAAATGTCACGCCCACCACCACCAAGGTCAAGTCGTCTGTGAATCCATCCCAAGTCGGGCAGCTCGTCACGTTTACGGCCACGGTGAAATCGCAAACCGTAACTACCCGAGGAACCGTGACCTTCACCGCCGGTTCAGCACTCTTGGCCACGGTAACCCTCAAGGGCGGCATGGCTACTACCGCCACTTCGGCATTGCCGGCTGGCTCGACGACAGTCACCGCAACCTATAACGGCAATGGGGACTTTCTCGGCAGCGCGGCATCGTTGGTTCAGACGGTCCAGTGATCACGGCAATCCGGTGTACCTGGGCTAGGCACCCGATCTTAACGCCTTTAGGGTTGCTACACCGTGATGGTGTGGCTCGTCTCCGCCCGTTGGCGCAACGGCGCCAGGCGGGTGCGCTCCAGATCGTCGCGGTAGAACAAGTTGTAGGTATCGAAGGGGATGAGGCGTCCGTCGGGATGGACGATGTGGCCGCAGGTTTTCTTGACGGAGCGGACATCGAAGGAGTGGGCGTCGATGAATTGCATGATGATGATGCGGAAAATGTTCTGGTAGGTGATGTTGTCGGGGACGAAAACTTTAGGAAGGCAGCAAAGCAGTTCCCGCAAGCTTCCAGCACCAGAACGCGGAGAGTGGTTGGTGGCAAAGAGTTTGAAAAGATTGTCGCGGACGGTGGCTTCCTGTTCGTACAGGATGGTATTGCCGGCGGCATTGATGAGGATTTCCGGGGGGATCATCGACGTGAGCGGCGTGACTTTGCCGCCGAGCTTCAGAGCGTAGGCCATAGCCAGCGAGTCAGGATGGCAGGGGACGGGGATGATGTCCTCGGGCTTGAAGACTGATGTTTGTTCCAGAATTTTGCGCCGGACTTCGGTGAGCGTGAGGCGGTCGGTGGCGGGGTCGAAGTTTTCCAGGCGGCCCGCGTCCTGGATAGGCTGAAAGGTCACTCCGCGGATACAAGGCTGCTGAAGGGCATAGTCGATGGTCTTGCCGATTTCGTTGTCGTTCAACCCTTTCTTTAACGTTACAACCAAGGTGGTCGAGATGTTGTGGCGGTTGAGTTTCTCGATGGCATCGATGCGGATGCGGCGAAGGTCGGCGCCGCGGAGTTCCATCAGCGGTTCGCGCTCGAACGAGTCAAATTGCAAATAAACTTCGAAGTCCTCCGCGTAGGTGGCGAGGCGCTCGACGAAGGCTTCCTCCTGCGCAATGTGCACGCCGTTGGTGTTCAGCATCAGGTGACGAATGGGGCGAGCCTTTGCCATGTCGAGAATGGCGAAGAAGTCAGGATGCATCGTGGGCTCGCCGCCAGAAATTTGAACAACGTCGGGATGTCCTTCGTTGCGGACGACGGCGTCCAGCATCTTTCCGATTTGCTTGAGGTCGCGGAACTGCTGGCGCTCGGGTCCGCTCTCCGCGTAGCAGACGGGGCAGCGCAGATTGCAGTAGTCGCAGATTTCGACCAGCGTCAGGCAGGAGTGCTGTTCGTGGTCGGTGCAGAGGCCGCAGTCGTAGGGGCATCCCCACTTGACGGGAGTGTTGTAGACGAGCGGCATCTCCGGCGGCTTGATGAAGATTTCGCGGCAGCGCCGGTAGTAGTCCACGTCATCGGCGATCAGGACGCGTTCGTGGCCGTGTTCGGGGCAGCGCTTCAGCAGGAAAACTTTATCGTCCTGGAAGATGGTTTTCGCTTCGACTTTTTGAAAGCAAGTGGAGCAGATGGAGAGGGCGATGTCGTAGAAGAGGTAGGGGCGGGTTTTGGCCATAAAGGTCTCGCGATCTGGCTCGGTTAGAGGCCTATGCTCCTGTTTACTTTGCCGATCAGCTTCACTATGCCAATGATGCTACCTAGAGCTACAAGCGCGCCGACCGTGTACCAAGCTTTCTCGCCTGCACTCAAGTCACCGCCTAAACTCGCCGCGCACATGAGCCCAAGGAGGGAGAGGCTTGCGATGATTAACAGGATCGATAGAGCAAAAATTGCGAGGACTTTCATCGTGTTGCCTCCGGCATCGGCATATCGGTCCATCTGTCAGTCATGCGATCTCACCTTATGAATCGGTATAGCCACGCGTTAGCAGAGCCGAAGATTATGAAGTATGCGTATGACGCAGCGCAGGCGATGATGAGCGAAACTGCTTCCTGGCGGTATCCGAGGCGCTGGTTCGCCCGCCAGGCGAAGATGAGGATGAGTATCTGCAGAGCGACCCCGATTCCCATCGGCAGGAGCGTCTGGCTGAAATTTGTACGGTAGGCCAAGATCCGCCACATGAGCGGCAAGGCCGTGGCCGTGTGGAGGATGCTGGCGACAGGGATGCCAATGGCAAAGGCGAGGGCCAGGCGGTCCGGCTTCCGGTGCAAGCGAATCAAAAGAATTACGTAGGGGAGGTAGTGAAGGGCGGCTGATATCAAACCGGCGATCAGCCAAGATTGAGCATATGGAAACGCGCCTGATGGGCGCGAGCCGAGCGTGGTCCACCATCGGTGGAGCGAGATTCCCCAGAATATAACGCCGATCGCAATGCTGGCGGTAATGGCATAGATAAGATTCCGAAGAGCCTCGCCAGCTTCCGCGGAAGGGTAAACGGGAACGGCGGACTGAGCGGGTTGCGGCTGCCCGCTTGCAGACATTCCACCAGGAGCGCTGTGCACGATCCCCCGCGCAAGACGGGAGATGATGAAGATGCCGATGGCGAGAACAAAGACTACGCAGACCAGGTAGCCGATCGCTTGGCTGTGATTGGGAGAGCTCTCCCACCCGCCGTTCCAGGAGCAGAAAGACATCAGCAGCAAGAGCAGCGTGGCGGCGACCAGAAGGATCGCGGTCAGGAAGATACCGAATCCGCGGAGCGTGTTAGCGGCCCAGCGTTCCATTCAGGAATCCCCCTTTGGCAAAGATCCGGCCCAGCGCAACAGGTCACGTGCGTAGTAAAGCAATCCACATACACAAGCCCACTGGAGGGCGCCAAGTCCAAATCCAAGACGCGGATAGGGCTTAATGAAATCACAGAACAACCGAAACCCCAAGTAACCGATCATAAACACCTTGAAAACATCGCCGAGGCGGAAGATAGTCGCTGTCCGCTGGTCGCTTGTTGTTGGCGCTTCAATGGATTGCTGAATGAACGCGAGAATCGCGATGAGGAAAGTCAGGAACAAGATCTCATAGAGTTGCGTAGGGTGGCGCCGGATACCGTCGCCGAAGTCAACGCCCCAGGGCAGGGAGGTCGGCGTGCCATATGTGTTATCGCTAAGACCGGTGAGGAAGCAGCCGATACGGGCAATGGCTAGACCGGCGGCGATCGGAATGGCGAGCAGATCGCCGGTGGATTGATGGAGGCCGATGTAGCGCTTCATGGCTTCGACGGCGAACAGGCCTCCGAGGAGCCCGCCCACGATGGTTTTCCCGCCGAGGAGGTAGGCCGGGTCGCGCAGGTGCTGAAGAGTCAGTTGTGGATCTTCAAGCCAGTAGAGGAGCTTCGACCCGAGCGTGCCTCCGACGAAGGCAGCGGCCAGCGTGGCCCAGCGCAGCGGGTATGACACGGCGTCTCCGCTGCGGGAACGGAGAAATAGAAAGATCGCGAAAGCGGTGGCGTAGCCCAGCGCCTCGAAGAATACGTGCGGATGAATCGATCGTCCAGCGATGGAAATGAAGTACGGAAAGAAGGCGAGTTGGAGCGGAACAAAGATGGCTGATTGTAGCGCTTTGATGTTGCTTGCTGCCATGTCCTTGCTTCCAGTAGCCTGATGCTTCTCGGCGTCCAGGTTGTACGGCTGCGGACGATAGCGGGAGGCGCGAGCGGACTTCATGATTGCCACAGATCAGGAAAGAGGGAATGCGCCCGCGCCGCGCAGCACGGCCAGCGGTGGTTGGGCGCGCTTTCTTCTTCCCTCGGTTCGCGATCTGGTCTTTCTGGTGGCGTTCTGGGCGCTACTCATTGGTCCACTCTCCAACCGCCCGCTCGCTGACGCTGACATCGGATGGCACATCCGCACGGGTGAGCAGATCCTGGCAACGCACTCCGTCCCGCGCATCGACCCGTTTTCATCCACCATGCACGGGCAGCCTTGGTTCGCCTGGGAGTGGCTCTATGACACGCTACTCGGAATGGTGCATGGCTTGATGGGTTTGAACGGAGTGGTATGGCTGGCGGCGTTGCTCATGGCTGTTACGTTCGCGGTCTTGTTCTGGCAAATGCTGGCACGGGGAATCGGATTGCCGATGGCGATCCTGCTGTGGCTGCTGGCGCTGGGCGCGTCGAGCATTCATGTGTTTGCGCGGCCGCATATTGTGAGCTGGTTGTTCACGCTGTTGTGGTTTGTCGCGCTGGAACGATGGGAGCAGGGAAGCGCGCCGTCGTGGTTACGCTGGTTTTTTCCTCTCTCAATGTTGCTATGGGTCAACCTGCATGCTGGATGGCTGATGGGGATGACGCTACTCGCGCTTTACGCGCTGGCGGCATTTGTCGGGAGCATGCGCGGGTCGGACGCCATCGCACGAATTCTCTCTGCGCATCGGGCGCGCGCGATGGCGTGGGCATTTGTTGCTTCTGCCGTGGCCACGGTCGTGAATCCGTATGGCCTGCAACTGCACGAGCATATCTACCGCTATCTAGGCGATCCGTACCTGATGAATCGGATTGCCGAGTTTCGTTCGCCCGACTTCCACGGCTGGGGACAGCGCTGTTTCGTGCTGATCCTGGTGCTGGTTTTGATGGCGATTGCTGGCAGCCGCGAGAAGATGCGGCTGAGCCACTGGCTAATCGTGTTGCTTACTGCGTGGGCGGGAGTGTATGCGGTGCGCAACCTGCCGGTATCTGCGATGCTGCTGGCGCTGATCGCCGGACCCAGGTTGTGGGCGAGTGTGACTGTGCTGGCGGAGCGTCCGGGAGCATGGCCACGGGTACGGCGTGGCGCCGGATGGCTGTCGGGATTTGCGATACGGGCGGGGGCACAGGAATTCCAGTTTCGAGGACATCTGTGGCCGGCGCTGGGAGTGATCGCAGCGCTCACGATTTGCCTGAACGGCGGGCGGCTGGGGTCGCAGCGGGTGATTCAGAAAGAGTTTGACGCGGAACATCTTCCCGCTGCGGCCGTGGAATATCTGCAACGGGAACAGAGCGTAGAGCCGGTCTTCGGGCCGGATCAATGGGGAGGCTATCTCATCTACCGTTTGTATCCGAAGCGGCTGGTACTGATTGACGATCGTCACGATTTGTATGGTTCCGACCGTTTTCGCGAGTACCTGATCCTGATGCAGGCAGAGCCAGGCTGGCAGGACGTGCTGAAGAAGTGGCGGATTCAGACGTTTGTGCTGCCGGCGGGATCGACGCTGGCGAATTTGTTAGGGCAACTTCCGAAAGAATGGTCGACGGTGTATGAGGACAAATCGGCGGTAGTAATCGAAAAGAAGTGATCTTATTGATCAGCGGGCTTACGCGGCCCAGAAGGGCCGCTCTTCCACGATCGTACCGACATTCATGAATCTCTCCGCGCTTGCTAGATTTCAGGCGGCGCGGGACATCCGGGAAAGTCTTTCAAAGCGGTGTTGCCAATGTACTGCAGATCCTTGATGCCGATCGCGCTGGTGTAAAACGCGTCGGTCGTGAGCCTGCGAAGGAAGGCGAAGAACTCGACGCCCTGGCTGACACCGGGGTCGGTAAGGGCGTTCTTGCGATACGCGATTTGATCCAGCAGCTCTGTTCGGCAGTGTGACGCGCAATCCAGAAAATTGCGGCCGTGGCGGTCCACGCAGACGCCGTCGAGCCACATCAAGCCGCCTCCCAGCAGGAGCTGGTATTCCTTGTTTTCACTGGTGAGGAGGTCGATGAATTCGGGCGCGCCTGCCTCAACGGCACCGCCGGAATGCTCGTCGCTGGGGATGATCATGCCACACAGAACGACGAGTGTTTCGTATTGATGCGTTGGGAAGAACTTCGGCTTGTATTTCGCTCCGGGCTTGCTTGCCTTTTCCTGCGCGAGCAGGCGATGCACATGCTCAGCGGCTTGCAGGGGGATGATCTGCAATACGGAGCCTCCCGCAGCACCTATGGCGAGAGTTCTCAAAACGTCGCGGCGGCTGATCGGATGCGATAGCATATCGGGTCTCGAGTTACAGATCCCCCTTTCTGGCTTGTTCGAGCAGGTAATCTGAGGTTCGCCAGGACAAGGCAAGAATCGTGAGCGTCGGATTCTTGTCCGGGTTGGTGACAAATCCCGCTCCATCGGTAACGAAGAGGTTCTTCACGTCGTAGGTCTGGCAATAGCCGTTCAGCACTGAAGTTCTCGGATCGGCGCCCATGCGGGCGGTACCGAGTTCATGAATGATGACGCCACCATCTTCAATGCCGTAAGGATTGTCTCCCTCCGCATCGGTTTTCGTAAGGTAGGTTCCACCGGCGGCCTCGACGATGGAGCGAAAGGTTTCCTGCATGTCCTTCGCCATCTTGATCTCGGAATCGCTCCACTTGAAATGGAAGCGAAGAGTTGGGATTCCCCACTGGTCCATGCGGTCGGGATCAATTTCGCAGAAGCTGTCCCGATTAGGGATCATTTCACCCCGTCCGTCAAAGCCCAGCACGGTGCCGTAACTCTTGCGGCAAGCCCGTTTCAGGCTTAGGCCATAGCCTTCGACTCCGTCGCAAAGATCATGAAACATGCCAACACCGGGCAGGTCGCGGCCACCTCCCATCTCGATGTGATAGCCGCGGGGGAAATCGTTATTGCGGTCGTACTTCCACCAGGGAACATAGACGTGCATGCCTCCGGTGCCGTCGTGATTGTGAGGTGGAATTTTTTCCATCTGGGGGAAGTAACCGACCCCGCTGCTGCCGACTGAATCCATGAGATAACGTCCCACGGTGCCGGAAGAATTGGCGAGGCCGTCAGGGAAGAGCGATGACCTGGAATTCAAGAGAAGGCGGGCCGACTCACACGCGCTGGCCGCGACCACGACAGCCTTCGCGTGCACACGCTTCTCCGAGCGCGTGGCTTTGTCGACGTAGGAAACGCCCTCCGCCCGGCCGTCCTTTCCGACGAGAATTTCGCGCGCCATGGCGCCGGTCATGAGAGTAAGGCGTCCGGTCCGCTGCGCCGGAGGAATCAGGACCTGACTCGAACTGAAGTTGGCAGCCACCCGGCAACCACGGCCGCACTGGCCGCAATAGTGGCAGGCGGGACGACCGTTCAGCGGGCGAGTCAGCACCGCCAAGCGTGCAGGAATGCACGGAATCCCGGCTTTTTGGCAGGCCCGTTGTAATACCACTTCCGAGCAACGGGGCTTGGGAGGAGGCTGGAAGATGCCGTCCGGAGCGCTGGGAATATTTTCTTTGGTGCCGAAGACTCCGATGTAGGACTCGACCCGATCATAGTAAGGAGCGAGATCTTCATAGGTGATGGGCCAGTCGTCGCCCAGGCCGTCGCGAGTCTTCGATCGGAAATCGACGGGAGCAAAACGCAGCGCTATGCGTCCCCAATGGTTGGTGCGGCCGCCCACGATGCGAGAGCGAAACCAGCGGAATCTCGATCCCGGTGCTGTGCTGTACGGTTCGCCTTCGATGGTCCAGGCGCCGGTTGGCGCCATGAACTCGTTCTCCAGGCTGTTCCCGGGCCTTAGAGCGTTGCCTCCAACGCCTGCTCCCCGATGCGGAAGTTCATAGGGCCAGACGTGCTCCTTGAAGTCTTTGCTCGGATTCAGCGGAGGGCCAGCCTCGAGCAGGACGACACTGAGACCTCCCTCGGTAAGAACCTTGGCGGCCATGCCGCCGCCGGCCCCGGAACCCACCACGCAGACGTCGTAGACTTTTGGAGAGCGAATCAATTGCATGTTCGGGTCAGTCCTCCAAAGCGCATGATCCTAGCACAGTTTCGCGATCGGCAGGCAAGGATGATTCCAGCAGCCGGCCATACAGAAGTAGGCGGAACTGACGCCTGCCCTTTTACTTTTCCACGCGCACGAAGTCTCCCGTAGACGCATTCACAGCTATCCGCAGCTTGGCGCTGACAGGGTCAGTGCCGTAGATCACGTGCCAGGTGAGTTCGTTGGTTTGGCGGTTCCAATCGAGGATGTAAAGGATGGGCATGTCGGGAGCTTTCTCCAGCAGCTTGTCTCCACCGTGCTTCTGGGCGGTTTCGAGCACCTGGTTGGAATCGACTTTGAGAAATGCGATGTCAAACACGGTGGTGCTGGTGTTGGTAGGGCTGTAGGTATCCTCGACGCCGAAGGAGACTTCTCCGTTGGCCCAGGTGTAGGGTCGCGTGGCGTGATGAAGCGGAGAGGCAAAACCGGCGCGCCAGGCCAGAGACTTGCCTTCGCGTCCTTTGGAATCTCCCGTCAGCTGGGACTCGAGGCGGAAAGGCCGCGCGTCGGGGGCCCATCCGCGGGCCGCGATGTAGCATTTTTGAAAGGCGCTTCTCGCTGCGATGGGTTCGGGCGGCTTGGGCTTTTCTGTTTGCGCGGGCTTGCTTGGTTCCGAAGAACACGACGTCATCAATCCCAGCGCGAAAACCGCAACGACCAGTTTTTTCATGGCCATTTCCTGTAGGATTTGGGTGGCGAATCGCATCGCCATTGTACTGGACATTCGGCATGGATTCCTATTTGGAACGGTTGCGGCAGGAACTCGAAGAGACAATGACCGTTACCAGCCCCGACCACATGGGCAACGGCCCGGCAGGGAAGTGGACTCCGGCGCAGGTTCTTGAGCACCTGTTTCTCACTTATCACAACACCAACAAGGGACTCGCCAAGTGCCTGGAGAAGGGCATGCCGCTGGGGACGCGCGCCACGCTCCGGCATCGGCTAAGCGCGCTGGTGGTAGTCAACCTGGCGTACTTCCCGAAGGGCAGGAAGGCTCCAGAACGGGCCGTGCCCAAGGGCATGCCCGCCGAAGAAGTGCAGCGCGCGATTCTTCCCGAGATTCAGCAAATGGATGCGGGATTTGCGGAGTGCGAACGCAGGTTTGGCGCGTCTGCCAAAATTCTCGACCATCCAGTTCTTGGTCCCTTCAACGTCGCGCAGTGGCGCAAGTTCCACTGGGTCCACGGAAGGCATCACACGCGGCAGATTCGCGAGCGCCTGGGAAAAGCTGCAAAATAAAGACGCGACGGAGTCCGGGGCAGATCCCCGGCACTCCATCGCAGAGTAAAAGGTCGAGTGCTACTCGCGCGGGCGAACTCCAGCTTTGCGTGCCTGCTCTTGCAGGTTGTCGAGGTCCTGCTTGGCGGCGTCGACCGCTTTCTGCTTCGCGTCGAGCTGCTTCTTGAAATCGGCGTCTTCCTTGTCCCACGCTGCCGAGTTGCGCAGGCGATTGCCGGCGTCGGAATACATGGCCACGGCGCGCAGGCGGTATTCACGCTGAGTAAGCTTCAATTCGTGGCTCAGCGACTCGACTTTTGACTTCTGATCGTCAATCTTGTTCTTCCAATCATCGGCCGCTCGCTGGCGCTCTTCGGCGGCGGCTTTTCTATCCGCTTCGGTTGGCGCTGGCGTCGTCTGGGCCTGGGCATTGATGTCTCCGGTCTGATTGCCGGCGTTGGCACTGGCTGCGGGCGCGGGTCCTACCACGCTCAGGGTATCGTTCTTCGGAAGGTTGTCGTTGTCATATTGATGATTAGCCGTGCTCTGATGCGTCTTCCCCTTGCGGGCCGCGCGCGCCGCCTCTCCGAGAGACTGGGCTGACGCAATGTTTACTCCAAGAAGGAGCAGGACTCCGATTGCCAGGCAAATTGTGCGTTTCATGTGATCATCCTTCCGCAGGCGCGCGATCCGATTGGCCGCCCGCCCGCCGTCGTTGGTCGTTGTTCTACGAACTCGTTGTCGCCGTTTTGGCGCCTGCCAGGAAACTGCCGATGGTCCGGTCCAGCTGCGCGGCTTCCCTGGCTATGTCGTCCGCCAATTGCCGCGCCAGTCCTGCGTCCCGGCTGTGAGCCAACTGCTGCGCGTATCCCGCGATGGTGGTCAGAGAACTTCTCAGTTCCAGGGCCATTTCCGCGGAGACTTCTTCGCGCATCTCCTGATCCTGCCGGATGCGCGAAATTTCGGTTCTGTCTGTCAACACGAACGTCGTCCCCATCAGGCTGGCGTCTTCGGCCAGCACCGGAGAGACCGTGAGATCCAGCACGCGGCGGGTGCCTTCCGGGCTGACGTAGTCGAGCACCAACCCGCGGACGACCGACTCGCCGCGCGCGGCCGGAGCTACAGCTTCCTCAACACAAGATGCCTCACTGGTGGCGCCCTCTCGGAGGGTTGCAGTACGAAACAACTCCGACGCTCGCATCCCGACCGGGGAAGCAAATCCAAGAAGCTGACGGGCCATCGAATTTGCCTGACGCACCAATCCGCTGGCATTGAAGAACAACACGCCACAGGAAAGATTCGCCAGCACGGTGGCGCTCAAGGTGTCGGACGCTTTCGCTTTCCTCCGCGCGGCGAGTTGGAGGGCGGTCAGTTCGTGTTTTTGCTGCTTCAGTTGTTGAATGACGGCGTGATAGCTGTGGATCGGCAAGCCCTCGGGGGCCAGAGGAGACTGAGAAAAGGAGTCGGTCTCGCTGATCATGCTTTTGCGCATGCGGCGGATTGCGATTGCGCCCAACACAAAGGCTGCAATGGCGACCACCAGAAGCGCGCCCAAACGCAAAACCATCGGATTCAACAACAGCTTCACATCAACCCCCAGTACCAATGCAGCAGCTGGTTCCCGAAGAAGAACGCCAGCCATGCCATGCTTCCGAGAAACACTCCAAACGGCATTTCGTAATAGCGCAGAGCTAGGCGCGCTGATTGCCAGGCGCGCCGCCGGGCTGCGAGCGAGGTGGTCCCGCGCGCGGCGTTGCGGCGAGTGCGTTTGATCCAGACTGCCAGGATGGTGCTGACTCCGAACAGGGAACCAGCCAGCGAGGCAGCGAAAATTGTCAGCACGGTGAGCTTGGTGCCCAGGAACGCGCCGATCATGGCCATCAGCTTGACGTCCCCAAATCCCATTCCTTCCACGCCGCGCCAACGCAGATAAGCGGCGGCCGCGCCGTACAGGAACGAAGCTCCTATTGCGGCTCCCAGCACCGAGTCCGCGAGCGACCACAGTCGCCATGAAACTTCGCCGCTCACCGGCAAAGACACCAAGCCGGGCATGATCCGCGTCGCGAGATCATTCACCGGAACCAGAAGACTGAAGACGATGCCGAGGGCCAGACCGGGCAAAGTGAGCGCGTCCGGAAGAAGCTTGGTTTCGGCGTCGGTGAAGATCAGGCCGAGCAGCAGGTAGCCCAAGACAATGCACTTCAGCATCGCCAGGCTGAGTCCGAAATGGGCATAGCAGCCGAGAAACAGTAGGCCCGTGAGCAGTTCGACCACAAGATAGCGCGGCGAAATTGGCTCCTTGCACTCGCGGCATTTTCCGCACAGTACCAGCCAGCTTAGGACCGGCAGGTTGTGGTAGAGCGGAATCGCCTTGCCGCAGTGCGGGCACGCGGAACGGGGCGTCACTACCGACTTGCCAAGCGGCAGCCGGTAAATGCACACGTTCAGGAAACTGCCAAAGGCGAGTCCCAAAGCGAAGAGCGCGGCTGCAAGAAGAGGGTCCACGTTAGCTAAGTGCCCAGTTTGTCTGGATTTGCCGATTATATGCTGGGTGGGCGAGGAGCTTCTAAGGTACGAAGGGGATGGTACTTCCGGCGGGGGGGAAGTGATTGGGAACAAAGCAGGAAAACAGCCTCCTAGCGAACTTGGCGGCATTCCTTCGCGGCCTTGCGTTCAACCTTTAACCGCCAAGGTCGCGAAGGACAGCCGCAAAGATCGCAAAGAAGTGATCAGGCGACGCGGCTGGCGGCGTACCCACTGGGCAGGAAAACGGAGAACACGGTTCCCCGGTATCGGCCCTCGACCTGACTGCGCACGCGGATCGAGCCCCCGTGCTTCTGGATGATGCCGCGCGACACCCACAATCCGAGGCCGGTGCCCTCGTCCTGCTTGGTGGTGTAGAACGGCTCGAAGATGCGGCGCAGGCTTTCGCGAGGGATGCCATTGCCGTTATCGGCCAGCGTCATCCGGATTCCCTCCTGTCTGTCAGACCATTGCCGTCCTGCTGTAACACGGACGTGGAGAGAACCGCCGTCATCCATGGCATCGACTGCGTTCACCAGGAGGTTGGCTAGTAACTGCCGCACCTCGCCGGCGTAGCCGCTGATTTGCGCGCTCCCGCGATAGCGCCGGGTTACGCGAATCTGCTTGTCCTTCAGCTTGCGGGAATACAACTGGAGGACTTCGTCCATGATGCGGGCGGCATCCATCCGGCCCGGAGAAGCCGTGTCCCGGACAAATCCCAGCGTTTGCTGTGCCAGGCGCGCTACTCGGCCCACTTCCTGCTCGGCCATCGCAAGATATTGCTCGGCTTGACGGGGGTCATTACGGGCGAGGTAAATCAGGTTGAGCACGGCCTCGAGGGGATTGTTGATCTCGTGCGCGATCGAAGCGGCCAGTCGTCCGGCGGTGGCCAGCTTCTCGCTCCGGCGGACCGCCTCTTCCGAACGCCGCTCAACGGAGATGTCTCGCGCGATGGCGGAGGCGCCCACAATCTTGCCCTCCCGGCTACGGAGCGGGGAGACCGTCAGCAGCACGGGAACACGCGTGCCGTCCTTGCGCATGCGCTCAGTCTGATAGGACTCCACCGATCCTCCGCGATTGAGAACATGCCGATTGCGCTCGGCCTCCTCGCGCCTCTCGGGGGGCGCAAGGATCATCACCGGAGAGCCCACCGCCTCTTCCGCGCGGTAGCCGTAAAGACGTTCAGCGCCGCGATTCCAACTGGTGATGATTCCGTCTGGGCTGGTACTGAAGATGGCGTCGTCGGAACCTTCGACGATGGCCGCCATCTCACGCAAAGTACGTTCCGCCCTTAACTCGGCCAGCGTTTTCTGTCGCGTCAAACTTCCGACGAGCACTGCCAGCGCGAGGAACACAGCTAGACGTTCCACGTCGTCACGAGTGTTCAAAGCGAAGCTGTAGCGGGGCGAGAACACTACGAAGTCAAGGCATGCGGTGGATACGGCCGAGCAGAGAAGAGCGGGGCCGAGGCCAAAGAAGCGAGCGGTCACGACCACTGCCGCCAGAAAAAGGGCAAAGGGATGGCGGTGCAGGATTGGGGAAAGGGTCCAGAGGCTGAGTGCGAGCCATGCGGCAAGAACAGCGCTGCCGTACTGCACCGGGGTTGAATGGCGCTGCAGCGCTGTCCATTTTTCGAGCATGGGTTTTTTATATGACATGGTCAAAAAATGCCGGCTCAGCATCAAACGAGCCTTGCGGTTGTCTGTGAAGGGCGGGTCGAACAGACTCAAAATGCCTTTGGAAACTCTAGCAGCGCGCGCGCCACGGGGCAACTCGATATGTCAGTGCGATGGGCAACGGCAGGAGCGCAGGACTAAGGGTGCCCGCGGGCTGTGTTGAGAACATATGCCGGCCCTCCGGGACTTGAGTCGTCATTCCACTCGACCCCGCGCCTTAACGCGGGGCAAGCTGGGCCGCCCCTGCGGGGCTGGCTTGATAGCCTAGCCCCATCGCGGTTCGGCTCCGAAGCTAATTCTGCGGAGTTTCGAGTTTCTGACGTCCGGAGTTGGGGCCTTCGCTGACCGGCGTCACACTCACGGACGACTGCAGCGCAAAGTTCAGCACGGTTTCGGTCGGTAGCTTGATTTGTTGGCCCTTGGTCGCAGCCTGCACGCCGCCTCCAAGGCCTCCGCCAGCCGCTGCTCCGATGGCTGCGCCCTTTCCGCCTCCGGCGATGCCGCCGATGATGGCGCCGATCGCCGCTCCGGCTCCAACTTTCTCGGCTGTGTTCTTGCCTCGCGAGCTGCCCTCCCGCCGGTACTGGTCAGTCTGGATGTTGTAGGATTTGCCGCCTACCATGATCCGATCCAGTTGCAGAACCAGTTCCGACTTCCCGGCAAACTTGCCGGCGCTCTTCACGTCGATGATGTGGCCCTGCACGTCGTAGCCGGCGGGAACCACGACGTCTCCGTCGACCGACAGAGGAGAATCGAGCGTGGCTTTGAAAGTCTGTCCCGGCTGCGCTGTTTCCGAATCAATCTCGTCGACCAGGCGGATGGCCAACGTCGTTCCCGACGGGATCGTCACTTTCTTCGGAGCGGGAGGCGCAACCGGAGCGGCGGGTGCTGTCGGCGCCGCAGTTTGCGCGGGCGCAGGACTCGACTCCTGCACTCGCGTCAATGCAGGTGGAGGAGTTGCAGCCGCCATCGTCGCCGAGCTCGGAGCAGTCCGATGACGGGGTGTACTCGGCTTGGGCTTGGCTGCCGACCGCGCTGGCTCAGCCGGCGCGGGTTGTTCCGGCGCTGTCATCGCAGATGGTTCCACGACTTGCAGATCGTTCACGACTTCCTTGACGCCCGGAACCGCCGAGGCATAGCGGGATGCTGCCGCGCGCTGCGCTTCGTTGTCCACCGTGCCGGAGAGCGTCACTACGCCGCCCGAGGTCTGCACCGCGAGCTGCTTTCCTTGCAAGCCTGAATCTGCGTTCAGCCTGCTCTGCACTTGGCCAGTCAACTCACTGTCTCCGGCAGCCTTGGTGCAAGCGATTCCGACTGCAAGAATTCCAATAAGAAGTACTATCCAGACATAGACGCCCATCCGAGGTTTCATAGAGAGCTCCTGACTCAGGGAGAATATTTCAATCAGTTTAGATGCGTCGCGGGCGTCGGGCGCAGGAAAATTTGTGGTTCGGGAGTGACCAATCAGGAGTCTTAGAAGAGACTCTAGACGAAGGACTTAGCTATCTACCAAGTGCGCAGATTGGTTAGTCCTGGTGCAGAAATTTGTAGTCCAGGATGGAAGCAGCCAGCACGTAGCCATCTTCCGTAGCGTGCGCTTCTTTAGAGCGAATCAATCTTCCCTGGCAGAGCACGCTGCTGTTCTTCTGGCCGGAAATTTCTTCCGGCATCTCAAAGACCATTTCGATCAGCGCGTTGGCCGGCAACTGCTGCGGTCCGTGAAATAGCATGCCGGACTGGCTGATGTTCTGAATCACGCCCTCAAACCAGCTGCTCAGGTTTTTCACCCGGAACCGGATGGGAGTGTCCAGCTTCAGACGGCGCGCCCGGGGGACCCAGGTCGGCTGTTTCGGACTCGAACGGCGTTTGACTCCGACCGTCTCAGGCACCGGGGTTTCCACGCGGCTTCCGCGGCGCATCGTCTTCCAGTCGTATTGATAGGCAGCGGCGCAAAGCAGGCAAACCTGGTAGTACTCTCCATTGGCGGCCCGCCGTGGCCAGGCAAACTCGTGCGAACAACGACCCAGCATGAGAACATCCATGAGCTTTTGCGGCATGATGAGTGATGCGCCCGGAACTTTCGGGCTCTCCCATCTTCCGATGAGTTGGCGTTGCTGGGTAGGTTACTTTCGTGCAGTCGGGAACAAGACCTATGCTTTTCAGTAATGTGAAGGAGGGGAATTCCGTGCCGGTATGAACCCGCAACTACAACTGTCGCGCGCGGGATTCATCCTCACGGGAGGGAAGAGTTCCCGCATGGGCGCCGACAAGGCCTTCCTGGATCTCGGCGGCCACACCCTGCTTGAGCGTGCTATCGAGGTGATGGGCAAAGTCTGTGCCGACCTGACGATCGTCGGAGACTCCGCGAAATTCGCGGCCTATGGGGCAGTGATCCCTGACCGCTACCCGGGCTGCGGACCGCTGGCCGGAATTCATGCCGCGCTCCTTCATTCTTCCGCCGAGTTGAACTTGGTCCTGGCCGTGGATATGCCGTTCGTTTCGCAAAGCCTGCTCGCCTTTCTTTTGGCGGCAGCTGCGAGCACGGAAGCAATCGTTACCGTCCCCCGCACCGCCAGCGGATTTCAACCTCTGTGCTCGGTATACCGCCGCGCCTTTTCCACCCCTGCCGAGCAGGCCCTTCGAGCGGGGAAGTACAAAATTGATGCGGTATTCTCCGGGGTGACCGTGCGCGTGATCGAAGAGAAAGAATTGACGCAGGGGGGATTTCCGGAGCGGATGTTTTTCAATGTAAATACACCGGCCGACCTCAACGCCGCCGAATCTGAGTCGAGACAACGGTAGAGGCTTGCCCGCGTCTGTACTTCCCGAGCCGCGTCTCCACTTATCAAAATTGTTGAGCCGAAGTTGCCTCTCGTGCAATCCTGTTGGCGATGGCTAACGGCGCCCCAGCTCCCTACATCGAGTTCAAACATGTCTTCAAGGCGTTCGGCGACCGAACCATCCTCGACGATGTGAGCTTCGACGTCCTGCCGGGAGAGATGGTCTGCATCCTGGGCCGAAGCGGCGTGGGAAAGTCGGTGTCACTCCACAACATCATGGGTTTCCTCAAACCCGATTCCGGGCGGGTGATCGTAGCCGGCCAGGACATTACCGACTACAACGAAGAGCAGTTGGAGGAGATCCGCAAGAAAGTCACCATGGTCTTCCAGAATGGCGCGCTCTTCGATTCGCTCACTGTCGGCGAAAACGTGGCTTTTCCCTTGCGGGAAAGAAGAGAGCTTTCCGAAGAGCAGATTTTCCAGGTCGTAGACGGCCTGCTGGAAATGGTCGGCGTCAAGGAGATGCGCGACCTTTTGCCCTCCGACCTCTCGACCGGGATGAAGCGTTCGGTCGCAATCGCGCGCGCCCTGTCGGCGCAGCCGGAGTGCGTGTTGTACGACGAGCCGACCACTATGGTCGATCCGCTCATGGCGCAACTGCTCGGCGATCTGATCGCCCGTCTGAAGCTGCAATTGCACCTGACCTCGGTGGTCGTCACGCACGACATGCGCCTCGCCAAGAAACTGGCGGATCGCATCGTGTTCCTGCACGAAGCGCGCGTGATCTTCTTCGGACCTTACAAGGAGATGGAGAAATCGAACGAACCCATCGTGCAAGAATTTCTAGAGTTGGATGAATTGATACTGGAAGCGTAGAGGCAGTGGTTAGTGATTGGTGTTTAGCGATACGAGCTGCTATCGACGGGTTCGCGAACCACTAATCACTAACCACCAACCACTGCTCTCAAAATCCCTGCCGCACCAATTCCTCGATCGTCAGACGGCTTGCTGCCGGTTCGCGACTCATCATCTTCTCGACATACTTCGCGATCAGGTCGGCTTCCAGGTTCACCGGATCGCCCGCCTTGAGGGTACCCAGGTTCGTCATCTCGACGGTATGCGGGATGATCGCAATCGTACAGCGATTCGCTTCGAGCTTGGCAACCGTGAGGCTGATGCCTTCAATTGAAATGGAGCCTTTGGAGACAATGTATTTTTCGATTTCCGGAGGGATCTCGATGTGCAGCCACCAGTTTTCCGAATCGGCGATGCGTTCGAGTTCGACCAGCCGGCCCACGCCGTCCACGTGCCCTTGAACAATGTGCCCGCCGAAACGCCCGTTGGCCTTCATGGGCAGTTCGAGGTTGACGAGGGCGCCCTCGCGAATGCGGGAAAATGACGTTCGCTCCCACGTCTCGGGCGCAAGGTCGGCGCAGAACGACGTGGGCTTGATGTCCAGTGCGGTCAAGCAAACGCCGCTTACGGCGACGCTGTCCCCGGTGCGCAATTCTTTCGGCGTTCCGCCAGCCTCGATCATGATGCGGCGATTCTCACCGCGTTGCTCGATCTTTAAGACCTTACCCACTTCCTCGACAATCCCGGTAAACATGAGGACCCACCTCCGAACGTCAACCTTCGAAGATAGCATTTCGGATAGCAATCAGACGTGGTTTCCAAGCGCCTGGCAAAGAAGCTCATATGCCGGATACACTCATCCCGACGCGTGAGCTGTAGCGTTCTCGGAGAGCAGTCATGGACAAGGCGACCCGTCGATCCTTCCTGGTGCATGCAACCGCCTACGCGGGGACACTCGCGATCATGAAACCAACCCTCGCTCACTCGGTCGAGACTGACCTCATCGCCCGCATGACCTGGTTCAATGAACCCCTATCTTCGAAGCAGGTTGGCGAAAAGCTGATCGTGCGCTCCCGTCCCAAAACCGATTTCTGGCGCAAAACGTTCTCCGGATACATCACCGACAATGGACACTTCCTGCACCTCCGGGCCGAAGGTGACTTCATTCTGCAAGCCCGTGTGAACGGCCAATATGCCGCGCTCTACGATCAGGCGGGACTGATGATCCGCGTCAACGCCGAAAACTGGATGAAATGTGGCACCGAATTTTTCGACGGCAAACGTCATGCCAGCGTCGTCTTCACGCGCGAGTTCTCGGACTGGTCCACCATGCCCGATCTGACCGAAACCGGACCGGTGTGGTGGCGGGCCGTGCGCAAAGGCGAGTCGCTGGAAACCTTGTGCTCGCTGGACGGGAAGAACTTCACTTCCGTTCGCCAGGGCTATTTCCCAGCTTCACCGGCGGATGCGGGCGTAATGTGTGCAGCGCCCGAGGGCGGCGGATTCGATGCCGAGTTCGATCAGGTGAGTTTGTCGTTGGAGAAAAAATAGCGAGAGCTTCAGGCAGGGTCCGAATACGGGTCGTGCAGATATCCTTCCACAGCAAAGTCCTCGCCGAATTGATGCAGTTCAAGCCTGTGTGCAAGCAGCATCCCGTGGCTACCGGCCGTACCTCCGCTGGCCGCAAACGGGACTGCTCCTTCGCCGAGAATCTTGGGTGCGTAATACAGAAATAGTTTGTCCACGACTCCGGAGGAGAGAGCGGTCCAATTCACGATGGCACCGCCTTCGATCAGAACGCTCGTGATCTCGCGCTTCCCGAGATGATGCAAGACCTCCGCTAAATCCGGGCGCCCATCGGGATGAGCGGGAGCAATGTGCTCGACCTGAATGCCTAACTTCTCCAGTTCCTGCTTCTTGCTTTCATCCGCCTGTGAGTAGAGCACCAGAACATCGTCATGGACCGTTTTCACGAGGCGCGAAGCCTGCGGCAACCGTAGCCAGGAATCCAGCAGGACTCGCAACAACGGCCGCCGCCGCGGAAGGCCGCTGCGGTCGGTTAGCAGAGGATCGTCGGCAATGACTGTACCCACGCCCGCCATGATGGCATCGTGTTCATGTCGCAGTTGGTGCACATGCCGGCGTGCAATCTCACCTGTGATCCAGCCGCCGGTTGAGCCGCCGGCAGCCACTTCGGTAGGATGGCGCGACCCAGAGGGAGGCGGAGCGATCTTGCCGTCCAGGGTCATCGCCGCTTTGAGAGTCACCAGTGGTGTTCCGCTTCGGATGTACTTGGCGAAGCTTTCGTTCAGCTTCTTCGCTTCTTTCTCAAACAGGCCGACGTCGACTTGAATTCCGGCGGCGCGCAGTTTGGCCATCCCCGCGCCGCTCACCTGAGGATTCGGATCTTTCATCGCGCAAACGACCCGACGGATTCCGGCGGCGATGATGGCATCTGCGCAGGGTGAAGTTCGTCCTTGATGCGAGCATGGTTCCAGGTTGACGTACAGCGTTCCGCCACGGGCGCGTCCTCCGGCTTGTTCTAGGGCGAGCACTTCGGCATGCTTCACGCCGTCGTAGGTGTGCGTGCCCTCTCCCGCTTTCTTCGCGGACGAATCCACCACCACCGACCCCACGGCAGGATTGGGCGAAGCCAATCCGATACCGGCACGGGCCAAGTCGAGCGCCCTTCGTAGGTGATGAAGTTCATCGCTCAAGCGGCACTAGTTCCTCGTGTCTTCTTCAATTTCTGCGACTGCGGCTCCGCTGCGGCCTCGCGGCGGGCGGCGGACCGGAGCCATCGTATACGCGTAGGGATCTTCGGGCTCCGGCTTCCGACGGAACAACTGTCGCAGCCGCTCCAGCAGCCGGCGCAGATAAGAGGACGACTTTGGTGCCTTCTTCATGTTCTGAACGTCCGTGTTTTCTCGAAGCCTTCGTGGTCAGCCGACGTCGACCGAGAACTGAGAACCGAGAGCTGGGAACTGTTTTCACGCGAACAGCGAATCCACAAACTCCTTCGCATCAAACGGCAGCAGATCGCCGGCCTTCTCGCCGACGCCCACAAACCGCACCGGCAATCCTAACTCGCGCGAGATCGCCACCACCACTCCGCCTTTGGCCGTTCCATCCAGCTTGGTCAGGACGATGCCCGTCACACCGGCAGATTGCGTAAACTGCCGGGCCTGTTGCAAGCCGTTCTGGCCGGTGGTGGCGTCCATGACGAGCAACGTTTCATGGGGCGCTCCGGGCACGATGCGTTGCGCCGTGCGTTTCATTTTTTCGAGCTCCATCATGAGGTTCTGCTTGGTGTGCAGACGGCCGGCGGTGTCCACGATGACATAATCGATCTTGCGCGCGCTGGCCGCTTGCAACGCATCAAAAAGTACCGCGGACGGATCGCCGCCTGCTTTCGTTTTGATCACTTCGGTGCCGGTGCGCTGTCCCCAGATTTCCAGTTGCTCAATGGCCGCCGCTCGAAATGTGTCCGCTGCGCACAGCAGTACGGTCTTGCCTTGCGAGCGGAAAACCTGGGACAACTTACCGATCGTCGTCGTTTTGCCGGTGCCATTCACGCCTACGACGATGATGACTTCCGGCGTGCCGTCTACCTTGGTGACGGGCCGCGCGTTGGTCGAGTTCAAGATCGCGAGCAGTTCTTCCTTGAGCAGCCGCTTCAGTTCGTTGACGTCTTGAATCTGTTTGCGATCGGCTTTGTCGCGCAGCTTTTCGAGGACTTCGTGAGTCGTGGTTGTGCCCAAGTCGGCGCAGATGAGGGTGGCTTCCAGATCGTCCAGGGTGGAACGGTCGATCGCTTTGCCGATTGCGACCACGTCCTCAATGCGCTCGGTCAGGTTCTCGCGGGTACGCGAGACCGCCTCTTTCATGCGGTCGAGAAAACTGGGCTTCTGGACTTCGTCCAGGCTGCCGAAAAGGGTCTGAATCATGACGTATCTTCAAGCCGATTATATAGGTGGGAAGGGAAGCGGGTTCTTGCGGCGCCAGATCAGGAGCGGCGAGTGTCGACGGTGAGCGGATCACCTGAATTCGCTGGAGCGGCCACCGGTGCAGCTGCATCCACTGGAACCGCGGGCGTCGCCGATTTCGGAATGCGAATATCTCCACGCAGGAAGACCGCCAGCAAGGCGGTGACTGCCGTCGGGTCCAGACGTTTGCCGGAGAGGTTCTCGATGATGCGCACTGCTTCAAACGGATCGTGCGCCTGCTGGTAGGGACGGTTGGTGGTCAGAGCGTCAAAGGTGTCGGCGACTGCGATCACGCGCGGCAGAAGAGGAATCTCGTCGCCCTTCAGACCATAGGGATAGCCGCGTCCATTGAGCGCTTCGTGATGCAGTTCGATGCCCGGCAGCATCTCGCGCAGCTGCGTGATGGGGCGAAGAATATTGGCGCCCTTGGTGGTATGCGTCTTCATGATCTCGAACTCTTCCGGAGTCAATGCGCCCGGCTTTTTGAGGATGCGGTCTTCGATTCCGATCTTACCCACATCATGCAACTGCGCCGAGATGCGGAGGATCTCCAGAAAGCCGGGATCAAGCCCCATTTCCTTGGCGATCATCAGCGAGTATTTCGTGACGCGGTCGGAGTGGCCGCGAGTGTAGGGATCTTTTTCGTCGACCGCGCCCGCGAGCATCTGGATCGAGCCCATGAACAGGGCTTTGTTCTCGTCGGCGGCACGCTTCAGGTCCTCGACGAACTGCTCCAGTTCCTCCGACATGGTGTTGAAAGTCGAAGCCAGTTCGCCGATCTCGGTGCGCGTCTTGATGTGGACGCGCTGGGTAAAGTCTCCTTTAGCGATCGCGCGGCTCGATTCTGCCAGGACTTGCAGGGGATGGGTGATCCGACGCGCCGAAAAGATGCTCAGGCCAACGCTTAGAAACACCGCCAGTAAAGCCAGCAGTCGTCCGGTCCGCTGCATTTCGTAGACGCTACGGTAGGCCTCTTCGCGCGGCTTCTGTACTACTACCGCCCAGTCGAGCGCGGAAACAGGACTGTAGGTGCCCAGCATTTCGGTTTTGTTTTTACCATCGCGAACGGCAAATTCGCGGGTTGCCGCCAGCTGCGCTTTAGCGCCGTCATCCACAAAGCTGCGGACGATATCGGAACTGGTCATGTCCTGCCCGGTGGCATATTCCGCGGATGCGGCTGCCACCAACCGGCCTTGACTGTCCACCACATAGGGCATGAGGCCGGCACGGTTCACTTCCTGCAAGCGGCGGATCAGGAATTGCAGGTCAACTACCGAGCCGATCATTCCCAGGAAGCGATCGCCGTACAGGATGGGCGTGCTGACCAGCAACACCGTCCGGGCAGACTTCCCACTGCCTACGACCAGTGGCTGGCCACTGTAACCTCGCTTCTCATGGGCAGCGGCATAGGCGCGCTCCAGTTCGCGCTGCAGGAAAGCATCGGGCTCAATGCGTCCCGCCGAAATGCCCTTGGCATCGCTGTTCAACACGGTGGCATAGGCAATATCGTTCGAGGAGGAAACGAAGTGTTCCAGCAACGCTCGCAATTCCGGGGCCTCGATATTCTGGGCGCCGATGTCGTTCCCAGTCGTCACCTGAATCGACGCCGCCAGATTGGCCAGCATCATGCGCAGCGTTTCCTGATGCTGAGAGATATCGTCGGCGAGTGAACGGGTGACCGTATTCTGTAACAGCATCTCGTTGGTCTTGAGGCGCTCCCGATTCAGCATTTCTATCTGCGCGGAGTAGAAGTACATCGGGACAACACTGAGCGCCAGCAATACGCCTAGGATGACGTAGAGCAGCGGTACGCGCGTGGGTATGGGCAGCTTCAGTGGCAAAAGGCAGTCCTGTGGCCCGAGCGCGGGGACAGGCTCGTTCCCTCTTGCGCTTATTCTAAGATCGGTCAGCACTGGGGACTTAGGTGCTGCTGGTACAACTGACCGTTACGGAAGTACTCAATCCTGGATCACCTGGGTCTGTAGACGGCACGATCCGCGAAGGTGATCGATGAGTTCACTCTTGGGAGTCCACAAAACGCGCTTTGGGCGTTGAATCGGCCAAAACTTGCTTCGCGTGATACAAACTTGGCATGCCCGGGAAGCCTGCCACGTCCATTCGTCCGACCATTACCGCCCACGCCCCTTGCCGCGCCGACTTGGCTGGTGGCACGGTTGACCTTTGGCCGTTGTATTTGTTTCATCCCGGCGCGCTGACCTTGAACTTTGCGGTCGACATCTTCACAACCTGCCGGGTCTCGCCCCTCAAAGGACAGCGCATCGAACTTTGCTCGGTCGATACCCATCGTGAGGAAGCGTTCATCAACCTCGACCAACTAAGCGCCGGCCGGATGCATCGTCATGTGCTGGCAGCCTATCTGGTGCGATTCTTCGCGCCTGAGCAGGGGCTGCGCGTTGAGACCGACTCGCAGTCGCCCGCGGGGGCAGGAATCTCGGGATCGTCGGCGCTGATGATTTCGACCACCGCCGCCCTGGCCCGCTTCACCGGACGCGAGTTGGATCTGGAACAGATGCGGGTGATTGCGCAGAACGTCGAGGCCCAGATCATCCGCGTGCCTACTGGATGCCAGGACTACTATCCCGCGCTCTATGGCGGCGTGAGCGCCATCCACCTCGATCCGGACGGAATTCGCCGCGCCGCGGTACCGATCGCGCCGGAAGAAATTGAACTGCGCTTTGTGCTGGCTTACACGGGCGCTCCTCGCCAATCCGGGATTAACAATTGGGAAGTTTTCAAAGCACATATCAATGGCGACAAGCACGTGTTTCGCAACCTCGAAAAGATCGCTACCATTGCGCGCAATATGCACCACGCGCTGCTTCGTCACGACTGGGATGACGTTGCCCGCCTTCTTCGCGAGGAGTGGAAGCTGCGCCGCACAAACGCTCCTGGCATTACCACTCCGCTCATTGACAAGCTGATTGCAGTCGCCGGAAAAAACGGCGGACGCGCCGCCAAAGTTTGCGGCGCGGGCGGTGGCGGGTGCGTCCTGATGATGGTCGAGGAGGGCGCCAAAGAGGCGGTGGCCCATGCAGTGGCCGAGGCCGGTGGCCAAATCCTCCCGTTCCGAGTGGCGCGGGAAGGTCTATGGTTTGACGCGCAGACATAAGACGCCTATTCGCTTGGCGCAATACTCACGATGATGGACTTCGACGCGGGCGTCATGCTGCCGCGAGCCCGCTGGCCAAGCGGGACGAGTGCGTTTGACTCGGGAAAATAAGCTGCCGCGTTGCCGCGTGGCAGGTCATACGGAATCGCGCGAAACGCACGTACCATGCGCTTCTCGCCGCGATAGTGGCTGGTAAGGTTGACTAGTTGCTGCTCTTCCAGGCCGCGTTCACGCATGTCCTCGGGATTCAGGAAGACAACCCGCCGCCCGTTACGGATGCCGCGATAGCGATCGTCATTCCCGTAGACGGTCGTATTGAACTGGTCGTGAGTGCGGATGCTCGTCAGTACCAGCTGCCCCGGCTTGACTGGCAGCGGTTGGATGTGACAAACAGCAAATTCTGCTCTGCCGCTGGCGGTGCGGAACTCGCGTTGCTTGGGTGGAACGGGCGCGTAGAATCCACCCTGATCCAGGCGTTCGTTGAAGTTCTCAAACCCCGGCACGATGCGAGCGATCTTGTCGCGCAGACGGCGGTAGTCGCTGGCGTACTCGCGGGTCCAGGCGCTGCCGAAGAGGGCGTCGGCGATACCCGCCACAATGGTGGCCTCGCTGCGCAGGCCCGACGAAATCGGCGGAAAAATTCCGCGGCTGGGCGAAACCCATGAGACCGTGTTTTCCACCGAACCGACCTGATCGAGCTCAGAGCGCGAAAGGCAGGGCAGGATGAGCGCCGCCTCGCCTGTCACCAGATGCGAGCGGTTCAGGTGCGTGGCAATGGAAGCGCTCAGTCGCGTTTGACGCAATCCGCGCGCGACTGCATGCGTATCTGGTGTGGCGGAAAGAAAGTTTCCACCCAAACTCAGGAAGACCCGGACGCGCCCGGCCACCATCGCCTCGATCGCTTCCACGGTGTTGTATCCGCGTGCTCGCGGACAGGTGAAGCTGAACTCGCGCTCCAGCGCCGCGTAGAAACTCTCGGGCATATGCTCAGAAATGCCCATGGTGCGGTCGCCCTGCACGTTGGAGTGGCCGCGCACACAGAACAGCCCCGCATTGGGCCGGCCGACTTGCCCTCCCATCAGGAGCAGGTTCGTCAGCTCGCGAATATTATCCACCGCGTTTTCATGTTGTGTGAGTCCCATGGCCCAGCAGGCAACCGTGCCTCGGCTTTGGGCGAGAAGGGAGGCAGCTTGCTCGATCTGCGCCCGCTCAATGCCAGACTCACGGACAATAAGATCCCACTCGACGGCTTCGATATGGCGGTGATATTCGGAGAAGCCACTGGTATGAGCAGAGAGGAAATCGTTGTCGATGGCATTCTGTGAGAGCAGGCACTTGGCCAGGCCTTGCAGTAGCGCGACGTCACCATTGATTCGAACTTGCAGGTAAAGATCAGCAAGAGCGATGCCGTTGCGCAGAATTGCCATCGGATCCTGCGGGTTCACGAAGCGCGTCAGTCCGACTTCTTTGAGCGGATTGATGGCGATGATGCGTGCGCCGCGCTTCTTCGCCTTTTCCAACGAGGACAACATGCGCGGGTGATTGGTTCCAGGATTCTGTCCCAGGATGAGAATGACATCGGCACCCTCGAGATCCTGGAGCGTCACAGTGGCTTTGCCCGCGCCCAGTGCTGCACTTAAAGCAACACCTGAGGATTCATGGCACATGTTGGAGCAATCAGGCAGATTGTTGGTACCAAAGCGTCGAGCCAGTAATTGAAACAAGAATGCCGACTCGTTGATGGCTTTTCCGCTGGTATAGAAGACGGCCTGGTCGGGTGTGGAGCACGACCGCAATTTCTCGGCGATCAGCTGGAATACTTCGTCCCATACTATGGGCCTGTAATGATCCTCGATGGGAGGGAGAAACATCGGCTGTGCGATCCTGCCCTGGGCATTGAGCCAAAGGTCGCTCTGCTGAGCAAGTTCGGCAACGGAATACCGGCTGAAGAAGTCAGGCTCGCACAGACGGGTGGAGGCGTCGTCAGCAAATGCCTTGGCGCCGTTCTCGCAGAATTCGAGGGTGTGGCGCTTGCCGTCCGGGTCGGCCCAGGCGCACCCTGGGCAATCGAAGCCGTCGGTTTTGTTGACCAGCCGCCAGGTGTCGTAGGTTCGTACCGGCCCAAGTTGGCGTAAGGAAACGCGCAAAGAGTTGACGGCCGCCGGAAGGCCGGTCGACGCTTCGGGCCGGTCTTCAACCCGGGGACCTTCGGTTTCGAGAGGCGGCTCGGGAGAGAAGTCCCGCATCGGGGCAGTATAGGGTCCCTTGGCGATCTTTGCGAATTCCTGGCGGACTTTGCGGTAGAGCCTTCAACCCCGAAGGTCGCAAAGGCCGCAAAGGGCGCAAAGAAAATCCACGACCGGGTCTATCACGACCGGGTCTATAATGGGGCCATTGGTTCGGGGTGCTCCGTGCCGTTCCGCCGTTACCCGCTCTTGGTGATTGTTCTGCTCGGTTCCGCCCTGGCCGTAGCAGACACCACTCCTCCTCCCCGCATGACCAAAGAGACTCGGCAGGAAATCATCCGTGTGTTCAACGCCGAGCTGTGCTATGTCCGCACCAATTTCCCAATGGGGAAGACAGGGCTGAAACTCAAGAACGGAGTCCTCACGCCCCATGGCGACGATCTGCAGCATCTGATGTCGCTGTGGGGGCCGGCTGCCAAACCGGGAGACCAGGCGCGCATTACCGACGTCGTGATTAAGGAGAGTTACATCCACTTTGAGTTCAATGGCGGTCCCGTTCGGAAGCAGAAGTGGTATCAGCGTATCCAGATTCAAGGTGCTGGAGGATCAACTCCCGTCGCGCCTTCCGACTCGAACGCCAACGCCCGCGGTTCCTTTGTGGACGTCTACTTCGATAAGTACGTGCCCGAGATGACCGGCCGCGAGCTGAAGCAGGTGCTCCGTCCGGTGTTCGATTTCGATGCCAAGTCTCCGCTCGAAGCCTACCTGGAGACCGTCCCACCGAAGATCAAAGAGGCCATCAAGAACCATCACGTGCTGGTGGGCATGAATCGCGAGATGGTGATGTATGCGAAGGGGCGTCCGCCGAAGAAGTTGCGTGAGCACGCCGACGAGGTCGAGTACGAAGAGTGGATCTATGGAGAACCGCCGCAGGACGTGGATTTTGTACGTTTCGTGGGCGACGAGGTGGCGCGGGTCGAGACCATGAAGGTGAGCGGCGAAAAAGTTATCCGCACCGAGCGGGAAGTCGATCTGCCCACGGCCGTTGCCGCCGAGAAACCGCAAGAGCGGCCGGTCAATGCGCCCACTCTCAGGCGTCCCGGCGAAGACATGCCGGAAGGCCGGCCGGCAGGCGGAGTCAACAACAGTCCTCCCATTTCTGGGCCGCAGCAGACCGACCCTAGTGGGAAGCCGGTGCCGAACTTTACCCAGCAGGCAGCAATCGATTGGCGTCTTCTCCCGCTCTCCCTCTAAACTATTACTGTGAAGATTGCCCTCGGCCAGATCAACCCCACGGTGGGGGACTTCTCTGGCAATGCTGCCAAGATCATCCAATTTGCTCAGGAAGCTCGCAGTGCCGGCGCCGGCCTGATTTTGTTTCCCGAACTCTCCGTGTGCGGATATCCGCCTCGCGACTTGGTGGAGCGCCCCTCGTTTGTCGCTCGCAATCGCGAGAGCATCGAGAAGATCGCGGCTGCAACGCAGAGGATCGCAGTGATTTGCGGTGTCGTGACGCCGGCGAAGGCAGAGACCGGCAAGTCGGTGATGAACTCCGCCGCTCTGTTGCGCGACGGCCGCGTCGAATTCATCCAGTCGAAAATGCTGCTTCCTACCTACGACGTCTTCGACGAAATGCGCAATTTCGCTCCTGCCAAGAGCCAGCAACTGTTTGGTTTCTGTGGCAAACAGATGGCGCTGACCATCTGCGAAGACGCGTGGAACGACAAACATTTCTGGAACCGGCGGCTCTACGGAGTGGACCCAGTCGAAGAACTGATCCGGGCCGGAGGTAATGTGGTGCTGAACATTTCCGCATCACCGTTCTGGTTGGGCAAGCGCGAACTGCGTCGCGACATGCTGGCAACCATTGCCAAGAACGACAACGTGCCGGTGGCGATGGTGAATCAGGTGGGCGGCAACGACAGCCTGGTGTTCGATGGATCGAGTCTGGTGATCGCGCCCGATGGCCGGGTGATTGCTCAAGGCAAGTCCTTTGCTGAAGACCTCATTTACTTTGATTCCCAAACCCTGACCGGCGAGATGCATGAACAGATCGCCGGCGAAGAGGCCAGTGCCTACGAAGCGCTGGTCCTCGGCACCCGCGATTACGTTTGCAAATGCGGATTCCAGCGGGTGATCGTTGGACTGAGCGGCGGCATCGATTCCGCACTCACGGCGGCGATCGCCGTCGATGCCGTCGGGGCGGAGAATGTCACTGGTGTCGGCATGCCGGGACCATATTCCTCGCAAGGATCGATCGAGGATGCGCGCGAGCTGGCGAAGAGTCTTGGCATTCGTTTCGAATTGCTCTCTATCAATGAAATCTACGAAGCCTGCCGCCAGACGCTCGCACCCGTTTTTGCGAGCTTGCCGCAGGATACGACGGAAGAGAATATCCAGTCGCGCAGCCGGGGCATGGTGCTGATGTCACTCTCGAACAAATTCGGCGCGCTCGTCCTTTCAACCGGCAACAAGAGTGAGCTGGCGGTTGGCTATTGCACTCTTTACGGCGACATGGTGGGCGGTCTGGCGGTGATCTCCGATGTTCCTAAGACCCTGGTGTATCGTCTGAGCGCCTATGTCAATTCGCGGCGGCCGGTGATTCCCCAGGCAACGATGGACAAGCCTCCGTCGGCGGAGCTGCGTCCTGACCAGAGGGACTCCGATTCGCTGCCGCCTTACGACGTGCTCGACGCCATCCTCGAAGATTACGTCGAGGAAGCACGGTCGGCGGAACAGATCGCCGTCGCTCACGATTTCGATCTGGAGTTGGTCAAGAGCGTTATCCACAGAGTCGAACGCAGTGAGTACAAACGCCAGCAAGCCGCGCCGGGAATCAAGATTTCAACCAAGGCCTTCGGTTATGGCCGCCGATTTCCCATCGCCGCCAAGCCGGAGCCGTAGGGCGTTCTAATCCGCCGGGACACGTGGCAAAATGTTTTAAGATGGCTCCATGGGGAGGATTCTATCCATGCAATCTCTCGTAACGCTCCTCTGCGTTCTTTTGATGAGCGTAAGCGCGACTTGGTGTGACGAAGGCCACCACCACGAGCTTACCGAGCAGCAAATAGGGTCAGTGCATTTCGCGACTTCTTGCGCGAAGCCGGTTCAAACGAACTTTCAACGAGCGGTAGCGCTGCTGCACTCGTTCCAATACGAGCAAGCCAGAGCGGCCTTCCAGGAAATCGCGAAGCAGGACCCAAGGTGTGCAATGGCGCAGTGGGGAATCGCGATGTCGCATTACCACGGACTGTGGGAGAACGGCGACACGGCTGCCGGCAGGGAAGCGATCGGAAAGGCCCAGCAGATCGCGCACACTGCGACCGTCACGGCCCGAGAACGCGCTTACATCGACGCATTATCGGAAATCTACAGGGAGGATGGAAAGAGCGCGTACGAACACGGGCAGGCATTTGAACAGAAAATGGCAGAGCTCCAGTCTTCTTATCCGGATGACAGCGAGGCCGCCATCTTTCACGCGCTGACGCTCGACATCATCGCGCCCAAGACTGACAAAACTTTTGCCAACCAACGCAAGTGCGTGGAAATCCTGACACCGATTTTCGACAAGCAGCCAAATCACCCTGGCGTTGCCCACTACATCATCCATTGCAGCGATAACCCGGTTTTGGCTGAGGCGGCGTTGCCGGCCGCGCACAAATACGCGGCGATTGCGCCCGCGTCGGCTCATGCTAATCACATGCCCTCGCATATCTTTACGCGCGTGGGTTCATGGGACGAGTCGATCAAGTCGAACCTGCGGTCTGCCGATTTGGCCAAGGAGGCGGAAGCGACCTCCGCCAACGGTGAGGCCCGCGACCAACGTTTGCATGCGATGGACTACCTGGAATATGCCTATCTCCAGGAAGGCCGCGTCAAGGATGCCCAGACGATCCTCGACGAAATGAAATCGTTGTCGCCGGTTCCCGGTCTGACGCTGACAGGGGACTACGCACTGGCTGCCATTTCCGCGCGCTACACGCTGGAACTCGGCAAATGGGAAGATGCCAGCCTTCTTCAACCGAGGACCGAGGCTGTGCCGTGGGCGCAGGCGATTACGTGGATGGCCGTAGGGCTAGGCGCGTCTCATTCGAAAGACCTCGCTCGCGCCGCTGAGGCAGAGAAGAATCTCGCCAGACTGCGGGACGCCGCCCAGCAGAAGAATATGTACTGGTCAAACCAGATTGAGGTTCAGCGCCAGGAAGTGGCGGCGTGGATCATGCAGGCGTCGGGAAAGCCCGCTGACGCAGCCACAGCGATGCGGTCCGCAGCCGAACTCGAAGAGAGCATGGACAAAAGTCCTGTCACGCCGGGCGCTGTAGTCCCCGCGCGTGAGCTCCTAGCCCGGTTGCTGCAAGAGCAGGCGAGGCCGCAGGAAGCTGTAATGGAGTACGAGGCGGTTCTGAAAACTGCGCCGAACCGCTTCAACGCGCTTTGGGGTGCGGCCTCGAGTGCGGAAGAGGCGGGCAACGCCACTACGGCTTCGAAGTATTTTCGAAAGTTGGCTGACGTCGGCGTCGGAAGCGAGCGCCCCGAGCTCGAGACCGCGCGCAAGAAGGCGGGAGCCGTAGCGCGGAACTAGAAACCGCGCGGGCAGCTGTGCAAGATTTCCTGAGAGGAGCTTATGCTCAAGAACGTCGTGGTATTTCTATGTCTGGTGGCGGTGGCTGTCACTCAGACCAAACCTGTCCCGGCGGTGAAGCCCACCACCAAACCAACTGTCTCAACTCCGCCCGCTGGTTCCACCGCTGGCCTGCCTTCCGAAGAGACCGTTAACGCCTTCATGCAGCAGATGGTCGGTTACAACCCCGGGGTGACATGGCGAGTTGCGGAAATCCGCCCCTCTGCAGTACCCGGCCTCACTCAGGTCCTGGTTGTGATCACCGATCCGCAGGGTTCCAACACCAACAAGTTCTATGTCACTGCTGACGGCAAACACGCCGTCACCGGCGACATCATCCCGTTCGGCCCCAAGCCGTTTGAGCAAGACCGTGTCAAACTCGAAAAAGGCGTCAACGGACCGGCCAAGGGCCCAGCAAAAGCGCCCGTCAACATTGTTGAGTTTAGCGATATGCAGTGTCCGCACTGCAAACAGGTTGCTCCCACGATTGAGCAGCTTCTGACGCAAGAGCCCAACGCTCATTTTGTTTTCCAGAACTTCCCGCTTCCCAATCACAACTGGGCGGAAAAAGCTGCTGGCTATGTGGATTGTGTTGGTCGCGCATCGAATGACGCGGTGTGGCCGTTTATCCAGAAAGCTTTCGAGCAGCAGGAAAGTATCACTGAAGCCAACGCTGACGAGAAATTGAAGGCGCTCGCCACCGAGTCCGGTGCCAACGCCGATCAGGTCGCCGCCTGCGCCGTCAAACCCGACACGAAAGCCAGGATCGAGGCCTCGCTGGCCTTAGGTAAGTCGGTCGGCGTAAACGGCACCCCTGCAATCTTCATCAACGGACGGATGCTGAGCGGCGCGATTCCGATGGAAGTACTGAAGCAAATTGTGGATTACCAAGCCGCCCAGGCAAAGTAAGGCACGGCGAAGCATTATCGACGGGCAACCATTGATCGCGCCTCTACCCCTTGTGTTCGGTGGTAAACGCTCTCTACTTGCTCAGCCAGATTTCCGGCGTCTCTCTGTCGTCCGGGCCGCGGACGACGTAGGGAGTGATCACGATCAGCAGCTCGTCGTCTTCTTCTTGCTTGGAACTCGCGGCTGCCAGCGTCTTAAGCAGGGGGACACGCGAGAATCCAGGGAGTCCGCTCAAACTTTTCTGTTCGGTCTTCGTCACCATTCCTGCCACGACCGCGGGCTCGCCTTCCTTCAGCGCAATGCCGGCCTTGTATTCGCGATTGGAAATCACGGGAACGCCGTTCAGACTCGCGCCTCCCAAGGTGCGGAACAGGATTTCCACCTGCATCCCCACGTCCGCGGTTCCATGAACCGAAGGCTTGACCTTGATCGTCAGTCCCAAATCCTCATAGCTGAAGGATGGGAAGGGTGCCGTAAAGCTCTGGTTGCCGATTACCTGCGAGATCGCAGCGTTGTTGAAGATGGGCGCGAAGCTGGCGTTGATGATGGGATACCGCGAGCCCAGCTTGAACGTGGCCTCTTTCTCGTGGGCGGCGCGTAGCGTCATGTGCTCGAGCGTACGCACGGAACTCTCATTCAATGAAAGGCCGGCTCGCAACTGATCCAGGCTGAGCCCCATCAACGTGATTCCTCCGCCGAACGTGGCTACGGGCTGGCTGAAAATCGAATTCTGTTGGCTTTGCAATTGCGCCAGCAGTGCCTGGATGCTTTCATTCCCAGCCTGGTTGATGCCGCCGGAGGCAATCAGCTGGTTAATCAGGTCCTGGATGCTCTGGCCGCCCAGGGCCGCCAGCGCGCCGAGCGGAATATTGAAAAGTTTAAAGTCGTTGGGGATATGCACGCCGATACTGCGCGCGAAGCTGTGATCAATCTCATAGACCTTCACGTCCAGCATAACTTCGGGACGAGTGGAATCGAGCGTGTCGAGAAACTGCGTGGCCGCTTCCAGGGTGCTCTGCGGGCCGCGCACGGTGATGGTGCTGGACGCGGCGTTCAGGCTCACGAAGCGCAGCTCAAACAACGACCGCAACGAGTTCAACAGGTCGTTCAGCTCTTGGGGAGTACTGCCGCCGGGAATGAAAAATGATCGCAAGCCCATGCGGTCGTACAGGCGGTGGTTCTCGGGCGTGTCCAGGGTTGCGAACAGGACCTTTTCTTCGAGAGGAACGCCGAAACTCTTGGTCACCGACTCGGCCGCATGCATGGCGGTCGCGAAGTCCACGTCTTCGACGTCGAAGCGAACCCGGCGGCTGGGGAAAGCGTCGTCGAAGATCACTGTCAGTCCAAAACTGGAAGCGATGTCGGTGATCAACCCGCGCGAATCCCCGCGATAGTGGAAATCGTGATGTTCCTCTTTGGGTTTCGCTGCCAGAGCGTCGATGCTGGCCACTAGTTGCGGTGCGCCCGAGGTGTGGACCGGCAGCGGTCCTACCGCGTCCCGAAGTCTCTGCTGCGCGAATTCGTTCTGGGGATCGAGAAGGAGGGCGAGCCGGAACTCGCCCAATGCTTCCACCTGCCGTCCGTTCTGCAAGTTGTCGTTGCCACGCTCGAGATGGGACGCGACCAGTTGTTGGCGCACCATCTCCCGGGCAGTGAGGTATTCAACGTTTTGCGGAATCAAGCGGGAAGCTTCCTCGAATTCCGAGAAAGCTTCGTCCAGGTTCTTGGCATGCTGAAGCTTCAGGCCGCGGGAAAAGGCCTGGCGGGCAGCTTTGAGATCTTTCGAGGCAGCTTTGCAGGCGGGCGCGCCAGCGGCGTCCGAGCACGCGGAAGGCGCGGGAACGCCGTCTGCGGCCAGACCGACCGAGGCCACCAGCAGCACAATTCCGGCAAGAAGCGATCGCATGACTGTTCCTACTATAGAATGCGCTGCCGCTGGTGTCTTGCAAGTGAAATCAGGGAAAGGGAACTACCGGCGTAACGGGGAGAATCGAAAGTTCATTTCAGCATCAGCCTCTCGATGCGGGTCGACCGGCCAGTCTTGTCATTACACTCGACCACCACCGCGCACAGCCGGACATCTCCCGTGGCCGCTTCGAAGCGTGCCGGCATTCCGCTCAGGAACTTGTCGACGACCAGTTCTTTTCGCACGCCGATCACGCTGTCATACGGGCCGGTCATCCCGACATCCGTGATGTAGGCCGTGCCCTTGGGTAACACGATTTCATCCGCGGTGGGAATGTGGGTATGGGTGCCCACGACCACCGTGACGCGTCCGTCGAGATACCAGCCAAACGCGACCTTCTCAGAAGTGGCTTCGGCATGAAAATCCACAAAAATCACTTTGGCTTTAATCTTTTCCAGAAGCTTGTCCGCGAACCGGAAAGGATCGTCGCTCGAACCCATGAACACGCGCCCTTGCAGGTTGATTACGGCGTAGCTGGTGCCATTCTTCTGGCCCTCATAGACTCCCCAGCCCGGCATGGTCGCCGGAAAATTTGCCGGACGCAACAGCCGCCGCGCCGGACTGTGCGGGTTGCCCTCCGCCATCTGTAAGTATTCGATAATCTCGCGCTTGTCCCACACATGATTGCCAGTGGTCATGACGTCAATGCCCAGATCGAAGAGCTCTTCCGCAAGCGCAGGCGTGATGCCGAACCCAGCAGCAGAATTCTCGCCATTGGCGATGACCAGATCGACGGAATACTGCTTCACGAGGTCCGGCAGGCGGTCCTTGACGATGGTCCGCCCAGGGCGTCCAAAAATGTCACCGATGAAGAGAATGTTCAAGAAGCAGGTCTCAGGTGTCAGGTGCAGGTCTCAGGAGACAGAAGACACGCCGCCGAGAGCTTGCCGAACTTTTGATGGTATCACGCGAAATCTGGCGAGGGTTACGAACTGGCAGCTGGCTACTGCATTTCAGCAGCCTTCAGAAAATTGTAATTTCCCGACGGGTTGAGCGTTAGGCCGTGCACTCGCCTCGAATGCACCAGCACGTTGTCGAAGTACCACAGGTTCACGTACGGCACATCCTGTGCTAACACTTCCTGAAGTTCGGCATAGAGCCGCTTACGGTTGTTCTGGTCACTCTCGCGGCGTGCCTGGTCGATCAGGACATCCACGCGCGGGTTGGAATAGAAACCGCGATTTCGGCCTTTGGGTGGAGTGTTGGTGGAGTGAAACACGGTGTCGAAGATGTCGGGATCCTCGTTCCCTCCGACCCACCGCAAGGAATAGAACTGGAATGCGCCGCTAGTGACATCTGCCAGAAAAGTCGCGAACTCATAGGTGCGGATGTCGAGCGCGATGCCTACATCCCGCAATTGCTGCTGGAGCACTGCCGCCAACAGGCGCGTGGACTCTTCCGTCGATGTCTTCATCGTCAGACGAAACCGGATTCCGTTGACCGGGCGATACCCGGCCGCATCCAGGATCTGGCGCGCTTTTCCGGGATCGTGCGCGTAGGCCGCTACATCCGCGTTGTACGCCCAACTCTGAGGCGGCAGTACACTTGCGGCGGGTTGCGCAAACCCGCGCCAGATGTAGTCGATCAGAGGTTGGCGGTCCACGGCATAGGCGATCGCCCGGCGCACGCGCACATCGCTCAGGAGTGGATCGCGCAGGTTAAACGCCATGTAGGAAAGAATGGTGCCTGGCGCGTGCTCGATGACAAGCTTTGGTTCTTTCGCAAGCGCCAGCACCATGTCGGATGTCAGCGCGTTGATGGCGACGTCGGCGCTCCCCTTGCGCAACTCGAGCGCTCGCGTGGTCGTGTCGGGAACGACCGTAAAGCGAACCCGAGCAAGCCGCGCTTTCGGCCCCCAGTAGTTGTCGTTGCGCTCGAGGATCACTTCTTTGTCCAGTTCGGCGTTGACGAACTTAAAGGGCCCAGAACCGACCGGGTTCGCAGTGATGTCGTCCAGCGAACCGTAGGGCACGATGCCGATCGCGCCTTCGGAGAGATTCCAGAGCAGCGTTGCGTTAGGCTCCTTCAAATGAAATACCACTGTGAAATCGTCGGGCGCATCGATACGATCCACAAAACGATAGGTGGCTGTCTTCGTACTGCGGATCTTGCCTTGGAGCAGGGAATCGAACGTCCACTTAACATCGCGTGAAGTCAGCGGACGGCCGTCGTGAAAAGTTACTCCGTGATGCAGATGGAATACATACGTTAACGGATCGGGCGTCTCCCAGCGTTCCGCCAGGCCGGCCTGAACGTTGAAGTGCTCGTCGCGAGTCAGCAGCGCGTCGAAGATCAGCTCGCCGATCCGCTCCGACTGCGCGTCAATACCGATGCGAGGATCGAGATTCGTCGGACTGCTCTCGATGATCATGACCAGGCTATTGGGATCGGAGGGCTGCGAGCAGGAGAGAACCGAAAGCAGCAGAGTCGTCGCTACTCCCAAAAGAATTGTCATCCTAAGGGGAGCGAAGGACCTGCTTTTGCTGTGCGACAGAGTCTGCATCCTACGCATAGGAAATCTTCCCCAGAATCGCCGGCCGCTTCGCCCCCGTCGCCGACGGCACGTTCGACGGCCTCCGATGCCAGGTCTCATAGGCCAGCGCAGCGAAGGCGACGGCTTCTTTCGCTTCGGTGGGCACGCCGAATTCGTCGGAAGAGCGCAACGCGATTCCTAGCGGCGCAATCTGATTGTGCAACATGGCCATGAGCGCGGGGTTCTTAGCCCCTCCACCGGAGACAATCATTTCCTGATACCGCCGCCCCTGCTTTTGAAGCACGAAGCGCTGGATCGCATTGGCGATGGATCGAGCCGTCAGCGCGGTGGCCGTCGCAACCACGTCGCGTTTGTCGGATCGTCCACAACGGCGGAGAAATTCCTTCGCATAGGCCCGTCCAAATTCTTCGCGGCCAGCTGTCTTGGGCGGATGGTGGCGGAAGAAGGAAGCACGCAATAGCTCGGCAACCACATCATCGAGTACGCGCCCAGACGCCGCGATGCGGCCATCGCGATCATACCGTTTTTGGAAAAGCTTCTCCGTAACTGCATCGATCACCATATTGCCCGGACCGGTGTCGAAAGCCGCAACCTGACCCGATTTCGCGTTGGCCGGAATCGCGGTAAGGTTGGCAATTCCTCCGATGTTCTGCGCGATGCGCCCGATGTGCGGATCGTGATAAAGCGCGTAGTCGAGAAACGGCACTAGCGGCGCGCCCGTACCGCCGGCGGCCATATCGGCAGGACGAAAGTCAGAGACTACAGGGACGCCGAGCCGTGCCGCGATCACCGCGCCTTCGCCTGTCTGCCAGGTGACGGCGAGCTTTCGTCCGAGTAATGGCGCCGCAGTTCCCTGGTGGTAGAGCGTTTGGCCGTGACATCCGACCAAGTCGAGCTTGATGCGGTGCTGGCGAGTAGCCTTGGCAACCGCGTCGGCATAGAGTTCTCCGAGCAGGAAATTGAGTCGCGACAGGTCGGCAACGCGGGCCGATTCCGCATTCATCATGTTCAGAATCGTGCGGCGAACCGGGGCAGGGAATGCATATTCGTCATGGGCAAGAAGCGTGTAGCGCGGACTTGCCCTGAGCGATAGTCGAAGAGGTCCACGCCCGCGTTCGGTGATCCGCACCAGGGCGACGTTAATCCCGTCCGCCGAAGTCCCGCTCATTACACCCGCAACGATCATGCTGATTGCTCCCGGCGGGCGAGTGTGGCCAGCCGGATTTCTTCGCCAAACTCCCACACCTGGCGCGTGAGTTTCTCTGTCGTTGCGGCCGTGGGGACTCCAGCGCGTCGCGGCTTCCATTTCCCCTTAAAGGCGAGCACTCGCCGCGAGGATTCTTGTACACGCCGCGCGAACTTTGGATCACGCTTGGCTTCGCGAATCATCGCTTCGTGCGCGCACAGAATGAAATTTTCCTGGTGACAGATCAAGCCTAGATCGCCCCCGGCGCGAATGTGTCCGATCGCTGCCTGTTCAATTGGTGCCGCCGCCAGCGCGCCGCCCATTTCAAGGTCGTCCGAGCAGATCAGGCCGCGATAGCCGATCTTCTTGCGCAGAATGTCGGTAACCCACGCTTTCGAAAGCGACGCCGGTGTGCGGTCCTTGGTGACAGCGGGAAAGGCTGCGTGCGAGATCATCACGAACGGAAGCTCGCGGCGCAGCGTGCGGTAGGGAACCAAGTCCTCGTTCCAGAGCTTCTTCAGCGGCTTGTCCACGTTGGGAAGTTCATGATGCGTATCGAGCTTGGCCTCGCCGAGTCCGGGGAAATGCTTGCCGCAGCCGAGGACGCCGGCATCGCCCAACCCGTGCAGAAATTCGCGGGCGTAGACTACGATCTGCTTCGGATCCGCCGAGACGGCTCGCGAACTCATCACCGAACGCGCGGCTTCAAATGCGAGGTCGAGAGCGGGAGCGAAGTCCACATTGAAGCCGAGCGCGCGGCAGTTCTTGCCGATGATGCGTCCATGCTTGCGGAAGAGTTCGCGGCGTCCGGTGGCGAAGACCTGCGCTGGAGACGGGGCGGGGCCGAGCACGTTGCGGAAGCGATCGACCGTTCCGCCTTCCAGGTCGACGCAGGTGAAGAGCGGAGTGGCGACATGCTTCTGGCAGGCGCGAAGCAAGCGATGGGTTTGTTCGGCAGTGGTGATGTTGCGGGCAAACAGGATCACTCCCGCGGGCTGGATGCGCGTGAGCAGGGAAGCGAGACGCGGCGACATCTCGGTACCGTCGAAGCCGGTGATGAGGAGTTGGCCGATATTCAGGTGGAGATCGCGCATCGTCTTGTCAGAACCAGGGAAAATGTCCTGAAGTGATCACTCCAAGGAGCTCTAAGCACGTTGCAAAGTCGGCTGATAAGAATGTCACACTTGTCGGCTGGAGCAGCGATGAAATATGCACGCAGAGTGCCGCGCTTGAAAACCACAGCTTCAATTGTCAATCTCGGGAAGAGGCTCTGGAATTTTTGGCTAAGCTTCTTGACCTGTTCCGGTGCCGGGCACAAGTGATTCAGGTGATGGTACACAACCACCGTCTGGTTCCGAGTCGCGAAGGCCGTTATGTCATCCCAGAACACATATTTCGGCGCCTTCTTAGCGGTTTTCTTCACAGACTCACATTCAATGCCATTGTCGGGGTCAAGGAAAACTATATCGGCATGAACAGTGGCATCTAGAGCACGATCAAGCCATTCTCCTTTGGCACGCAGCCGGTCCTGGAAGTTAACTCTCTGATAGCTAAGAGAATCACTAAAGAATCGTGTGCCTGCCGGCAAGAGGCCCGAACTCTCGATTCTGGCCACGTTCCGGTAGTCATTTACTACTTTGCCGTCCTGTACGAGCAGACGATTCAGGCCGTCGTAAAGTTCCGAATCGCAAGACCTCAAATGTTTTGAGTCGCGAAGAAGATAAGTCCAGTGTTTTCCATCATCGTTGTGCGATTCGTTCTCCACTCGATACCAAACAACGCCCAGACTCAATCGGGAAGTGCTATCTTGTCCGCAAAGCAAGCGCAACAGGCCGAATTTACCAAAATCACCTACATCCCCGATGTATCGGTCTTGCATCCAGTGATTTCTCCTTGGAGAACAGGCTAGCGCTTTACTCGGCGTACTCAGCGTCTCTGCGGTTAGATTTCCTTCTTCAACTCCGCCAGCAAATTCAGCGCCTCCAGCGGCGTCATCCGATTCAAGTCCGCTTCGCGCAATTTCTCCAGCACCGGCTGCGACAGAGGAGTGAAGATCGTTAACTGCGCCGGACGTTCGGGCTGTGAGCCGGGCGTCAATTGCTCTGAGAGACGATGCTCCGCCGACTCGTGCTCGGCCAGTACCTCACGCGCTCGCACGACTACTTCATTCGGCAGTCCCGCGAGTTTGGCGACTTCGATGCCATAACTCTTGTCGGCGGCGCCGGGCTCAACCTTGCGCAGGAAGACCACGCCTCCGCCGGTTTCTTTTACCGACACGTGGTAGTTTTTCACACCACTGAGTTGGTCGGCTAACTCAGTTAACTCGAAATAATGAGTGGCGAACAGAGTCTTGGCATGGACGCGAGAGTGCAGATACTCGATCGCGGCCCAGGCTATGGCCAGACCATCATACGTGGCGGTCCCGCGTCCGACTTCGTCGAGCAAGATGAGCGACCGCGGCGTGGCGGTGTGCAGGATGGCAGCCGTTTCGGTCATCTCGACCATGAAGGTGGAACGTCCGCGGGCCAGGTTGTCGCTGGCGCCGATGCGGGTGAAGACGCGGTCGACGATGCCGAGCTTTGCAGCGCGGGCCGGAACGAATGAACCCATCTGCGCCAGGATCACGATCAGCGCCGCCTGCCGCAGATAGGTACTCTTGCCGCCCATGTTGGGGCCGGTCAACACTACGATGTTGTGGGTCGAGGAATTCAGAAACAGGTCGTTGGGAACGAAGCGCTCGCTGCCCGCCGCGAGTTCCTGCTGCTCGATCACGGGATGCCGCCCATCGACAATTTCGAGATCTTCGCCATCTTCGGGTTGGGCGGCAAACTTCGGCCGGCAGTAATTGCGCAATGCAGCAACGTGCGCGAGACATGCCAACACGTCCACTTCGGCCAGCGCAAGCGCGGTTTGCCGGATGCGCTTGGCCTCCGCGGCAATCGCAGTCCGTAACTCGGCAAACAGTCGTCGCTCGATTTCGACAATCTTCTCCTGCGCATCCAGAATCTTCGACTCGTATTCTTTCAGCTCCGGAGTCGTATAGCGCTCCGCATTGACCAGCGTTTGTTTGCGTTCGTAGTCGCTAGGCGCGAGGTGCTGATTGGCTTTAGAAATCTCGATGTAGTATCCGAAGACGGAATTGAACTTGACCTTGAGTGATCCGATTCCTGTGCGTTCGCGCTCCCGCTGCTCGACCTGCGCCAGGTATTGCTTCGAGTTGCGGCTCAGGTCGCGGAGATCGTCGAGGTCTTTGTCTACTCCGGCAGCGATCACGCCGCCGTCGCTCAACGTGAGCGGCGGTTCCTCGACGATGGTGCGTTCGATTTTTTCTCGCAGATCCCTCAGCTCATCGATCAGTCCGTGCAATGCGTCCAGCCGCGCTGCCGAGAGGCCCGCCAGGCCCTTTCGAACCTGGGGGATTCGCGCAAGCGATGCCGCCAGCGCCAGAACATCCCTGGGATTGGCGGTTTCGAGTGTGACCCGGCTCAGTAGTCGCTCCAGGTCGAGAATGCCCTCCAGTGCGCGACGCAGTTCTTCCCGCTGGACTACGTCTTTCACCTGCGCTGCGACTGCGTCCAGACGCCCTTCGATCTCGGAACGATCTAACGACGGCCGCAGCATCCAGGCGCGCAGCAGGCGCTTGCCCATGGGGGTCACGGTTGCGTCCAGGCCTCGGAATAACGTCACACCGGCATCCGTCCCGGCGAACAATGGCTCGATCAGTTCCAGATTCCGCACAGTGACCGCGTCCAGCACCAGGCAGTTCTGGCGTTCGTAGAAGCCGATGCGATCGACGTGCTGGAGCGTGCCACGCTGGGTCGAGCGGATGTAGTAGAGAATCGCTCCCGCTGCCGAGGCTGCCGCCGGTTTACCTGCAAGGCCAAAGCCTTCGAGCGACAGCACGCCGAAATGATTCTCCAGCAGTGGCACGGCGTGGTCGGGAGCGAAGATCCAGTCGTCAAGCGGCGTCTCAGCGGGGCACACCGATGAGATATTGGTCAGCGTGCCGGCTCCGGTCGCAAGTTGCCCGGGGCTCGTCAGGACGCCCGCACTAGTGCTCTTTCTCGGTTCGAGTAAAGGCGCCGAAGAAGCGTAAAGCAGCTCTCTTGGCCGCAATTGTTCAAGTTCTTCTTGAATGCGGCGGGCAGCTGACTCTCCCGCAAATTCCGTTGCCCGAAACTCGCCCGTCGACAGATCCAAAGCCGCGAATCCCACGCGTTCGCCAACCGACGCTACGGCCGCCAGAAAATTGTTTTCTTCCGAGCCCAGCGAGGAGTCGGCGGCCGTGCCCGGAGTAACCACTCGCGTCACTTCCCGCCGCACCAGCTTTTTGGCGAAGCGGGGATCTTCCATCTGCTCGCAGATGGCAACCTTGAATCCCCGACGGATGAGCTTTGAGATGTATCCTTCGGCGGCGTGGTAGGGCACACCACACATGGGGATGGCCATGCCTTTTTCCTTGTTGCGCGAAGTCAGCGTAATCTGCAGTTCGCGCGCGGCCACCACCGCGTCGTCAAAGAACAACTCGTAGAAATCCCCCAGCCGGAACAACAACAGAGCTGTTGGGTGCTCTTTCTTGATGGCGGCGTATTGCCGCATCAGCGGCGTAGAGGGCTCAGGCATGGGCAACTGCTAATTTGTAATTTGTAATCTGGTAATTTGCAATCGATGCAGGTACGGGACCTGCCTTGCCACGCGGCAACCTAGCAATCACAAATCCCATTTGACTCGTCAGTCGCGTTTTGTTCTCCTTACTCATGGAACTCCGCAAAGACCCGATCACCCGCTCCTGGGTGATTACCGGAGACGACGTCCCCGAGCCCACTCCCCGCGCCGGACCATGCTCGTTCTGCGGCGATTCCGAGCAGCAGCTCCAGGTAGTCGCAACCCTACCCGGCTTGGACGGCAGTTCCTGGTCGGCGCGCGCCGTCGTTCATCCCGCACCCATCTATCGAATTGAAGGCGAACCGGCTCGCCGTGGCGACGGCTTGTATGACCGCATGGGATCGGTCGGAGCGCACGAGCTCCTGCTTGAAACCCCCCATCACGACCACCACCTGTGGAATGCCAACGACGGCGAAGTAGAACAGTTCCTGCGTCTGATGGCACAGCGTATCCAGGATTTGAAGCGCGACAGCCGTTTCAAATACGTAAGCATTTTTAAAAATCATGGTGCGAGCGCAGGACAGGAATTCGAGCATCCCACGTCGCAACTGACGGCAACTACGTTTGTGCCACGGCGGGTTCTCTACGAGCTGCGAGCTGCGCGCGATTATTACGATAGTAAAGAGCGTTGTGTGTTCTGCGACATCCTGGCGCAGGAGGAGCGCCAGAGCGTGCGCATATTGGAGATTCGCGGAGACTATGGAGCCTTCTGTCCCTATGCTCCACGCGTCCCATACGAAACCTGGATCTTGCCGCGCAGCCACGAGGCTTCGTTCGAGCGCAGCGGCTCTTCGCGCGTCGGCAGCGTGACCGATTTGGCTGTGCTGCTGCGGCGTACTTTGAAGAGAATCCGCAGCATCACTGAGGCCTTCCACCTGGTGCTGCATACTTCTCCCAATAGTCATCATCAATCGGAAACGCTGGGCTATTGGAAGACGCTCGACGATGACTACCACTGGCACATCGAGATTCTGCCGGTGCTCGAAGCGAAGGCAAAGTCGTATACCTTCAAGGAGGTCTATTATTCTCCAGTCACGTCCGAGACAGCCGTCAAGCGCCTGCGTGAGGCGAAGATCTGAGCCCGATGACCATAAGAAAGAGTATTGCCGTCGTTGTCCTGACGCTCGTCTGCCTGCTGTCGAACGGAGTCTCAACCGCTCAAAGCACTGGCCAATCTTCTCAGGAGAAGCAGCAGGTTCTCTGGCAGAAACTCGAAAATTCGATTAGCGAGGTGGACCGCAATCTCGACGGAGCGATAGGCGTCGCCATTCTCGACCTCACGGATGGGCACAAGTATCTTCTGCATGCGAACGATGTTTTCGCCCAGGCCAGTTCGATCAAGATTTGCGTGCTGGCAGAGCTCTATCGCCAGGCACAGCAGGGTAAGCTGAAGCTGACGGACCTCTACACGGTCAACGCGGCCGACCTCGTCCAGGACAGCGACATCATGGGCGGGCTCACCCCGGGTGTCACAAAAATTACACTGCGCGATCTCGCAACCATGATGGTCGCGGTCAGCGACAACTCCGCCACCAACGTCTTGATCGACCGCGTCGGCATGGAGAACGTCAACGCGTTTCTGAATTCACTCGGGCTCACGCATACCCGCCTGCGCCGCAAGATGATGGATCTGAAAGCTGCGACTGAGGGCAGGGAAAACGTGTCTACTCCTGCCGAGATGATGGCGTTGCTCGAAGCGCTCTATCGCGGCAAGGTGCTGAACAGGGAAATGACCGACGACTTCTTCAAAGTCCTCGCAACCCACAAAGACAGCTGGATCCCGCGCGACCTCCCGGACGACTTGAAGATCGCTGACAAGCCCGGCGCTCTCGAAGGGGTGCGCAACGATTCGGGCGTGGTCTTCGTTGAGAAGAGGCCCTACATTCTCTGCGTGATGACTACTTATCTGCGCCACGAACGCGACGGAGAAGAAGCTATCAGCAAGATTTCGCTTGCTGCCTGGCGTATGTTCGACCGCATCGCGCGCGCCAGTGAGTATGGGAGAGTGATCTCGCCCGGAAACAGCAGCAAGTAGCGCCGGCGACCCGTCGGCCCGATTGCCGGCCGGAGGCCGGCGGCCATGACCGTCCGCCGATTGAAAACCTACACCGGCTCCCAAGGCTATGTGTACCAGTACTACTTCGTCGGCCAGCGCCCCGCGGTTCGATCCGAAAGCCCTACCACCGAGTACATCTTCGACGTCACCTCCGACCGCAAGACGACATACGCAGTCAGCGTCTTCCTTCCGCGACAGGTCGTCACCGCCTGGGACGACGCCCACGGCCGCACCCTCACCGACTCCGAGCAATACGCCGCCGCCAAGCTGCGCCTCTTCCGTGCCTTTGATCAACTGGAAGGCATGCAGCCGCGGGGTCGGCATTTGGAAATCGACTTGTCGTTTCTGGAAGAGTCGCTGGCGGTGTTGGGCGTGGAATAGACTTGGGGATGTTTCGCAGCAATGCTCTTAGCCCGATTCTTGGCTAGAACGCCTTACAGCAGGAGTCACTTCCGGGTAGACCGTGACTCGCCCGCAATCCCGAGCGGCATCGAGCATCGCTACGAAGAAGGGTACCTTCTACGCGTAGCTGACTAACCGCGAGTGGTTCCATTCGTCCCGAGTGCAAGATGGTACAGGGAACCTGCGCGGAAGCTGAAACCTTGACTTCTGATTCGATTGCCTCTTATTCTGAGTGAACCGTGAGCTGCACCAGATTCCTGGCAGCACCAGAGTTGCCTATGACTGCCATCACTAGCCTCAGTCTCTAAAGGGCCGTAGCGGTACACGCCGCATTACTTACGGCTTCAATACCACACGTGTAACTGGCACGAAAGCCGCTGAGGTTGGCTCCCATGACATTGCAATCGCTGGGTTGGAGTCCGTTTTTTGAAGCACATCTTCCGAACACGCTGTTACGCCCTTGCCGCGTAGTTTCAGAAGGCACAGATCTCTACGTCGTCCATGATGGTTCACGCGAAGCATTGGCCTTGTTAAGGGGATGTTTACGCAATCAAGCCGAATTTCCTCCAGTGGTGGGCGACTGGGTGTTGGCGGAACCTGCAGATCATGACAGATATGTGGTTGAAAGTATCATGCCGCGTCGCACTGCCATCGTTCGCAAGCAGGCTGGGATACGTGCATGGTCCCAGATGTTAGCCGCGAACATTGACCGCGTATTGCTGGTAACGTCGATGAATCAAGACTTCAGTATCCGGCGCCTGGAGCGATACTTAACGTTGATCTGGGAGAGCGGCGCTACTCCAATCATTGTATTGACTAAGGCCGACCTGGTGAACGACGTGGATCCGTTTCGCCGTGAAGCAGAAAAGTGCGCTCTCGGTTTTCCCGTGCTCTGCCTTAGCAATGTCTCGGGCAACGGCATCCAGGAACTCCGTTCGTTGCTGATTGTGGGGGAAACTGTTGTCTTACTTGGATCCTCCGGAGTTGGCAAATCTACGCTGATTAATGTCCTCGGTGGGGCCCAGCTCCGCGAAACCAGGGACATCCGCGAAACAGACGCAAAGGGCAGGCACGTGACCACCGATCGGCACCTTATTCGGCTTCCGTCGGGTGTGCTCCTAATTGACACACCGGGACTGCGCGAAGTGCAACTCTGGGCCAGTAACACATCAGTCGAACAAACATTTCCTGAAATCTCGCTGCGGGCCATGAATTGCCGGTTTCGCAACTGTCAACACCGAGGCGAGCCTGGATGTGCCGTGCTCGCTGGTGTCGCGACGGGGCAGATCGACGCGGATCGGCTTGAGAGTTTTCATTGCCTCCGTCGTGAACTGGAACATCTCGATCGGCAGAGTGACCCATTGTCGGCGATGCAGCATAAACGCAAGCTCAAACGGATCATGCGGGCTTATGAAAAACGGCGGCGACACCGCCCAAAGCCTTAAAACCCGATTCTGGACGGTTTGTCGGCCCTCGGAACCTATCACAACGGCTTTGCGGCTTTTGCTTTGAAAGCGGAATGAACTCCGGTGACGCCCGTCACCTGCCCGTGTGGCCCCGCCCGTTTCCCCACGCCCACCTCGGCATGCACACTATAATCACTTCATCCGGGTGGGGTGAATCCTTCAGCCCGGCGGAACACCTAAAGAGACATATGGCCTTGATCTGGCTGCGAGTCGCGCTGATCCTCTACGGGGCAGGATTGCTCTACGCCCTAGTCGCGCTCACCCGCACGTCGGAAATCCTAAGCAAGGTGGCGCTGCATGCCGCCTACCTGGGGATGGTGTTCCACTTCGTTTCACTGGTGGAAGCGGTCGTAGAGACGGGACAACTCACGCTGGCCTCGGTTCACAATTCCGAGTCGCTCCTCGCCTTCCTCATCATGGTCGTATTCATGCTTGTCTATCTGATTTACAAGACGACCTCTCCCGGCATTGTGGTTTTTCCTCTGGTCTTTCTGCTGACATTCGTAGCGGCCACTGGCCAGCAGCCGTTGGTGTTGACTTCGGTGGCAGTGAAGAAAGGCTGGCTGGCAGCGCATATCCTGATGATCTTTACGGGATATGCCGCTTTGTTTCTGAGTTTTGGGGCTAGCCTGTTGTATCTGCTGCAAGAGCGGGCGCTGAAGTCGAAGGGCTCATCAGGAATGTTTTCGCGGCTGCCGGCGCTCCAGGTGATTGACGACATCGGGTACCGCTCGCTTATGCTCGGTTTCCCCTTCATGACATTGGGATTGGTTCTGGGCTCCGTGGTCGCGCAATCCACTTATGGACACGTAGATTTTCTCGATCCCAAGATTCTGCTTTCGGTTCTGATGTGGGCTGTCTACCTGGTCATGGTCTACATGCGGCTGAGCGCGGGATGGCGCGGCCGACGCGCGGCCCTGCTGGCCAGCGTAGCTTTCGCAGCGGCCATCGTGGCTTGGGCGGCGAATTACTTCAGCGGGATGCACAGGTTTGTTGCCTCATGAAATTCCAGCTCATCGGCGTGAATCACAAGACCGCGCCGGTCGAAGTGCGCGAGCAGCTGGCCATTTCCGAGTCGCGTCTGCCAGAGGCCTGCAAAAAGCTCGCCGAACATGCGGATGTTGCCGAGGGCATGATCGTTTCCACCTGTAACCGCGTGGAGTTCCTCGCCAACATGAGGAACGGCTCCGGGGACCTGCGCGAGTTCCTGCGCGACTACTTTGCAGTCGATCTCAAACAGTTTGAAAGTCATCTCTACGAGTACCGTGAAGACGAGGTGGTGCGCCACGTTTTCCGCGTGGCTGCCAGTCTCGACTCGATGATCGTCGGCGAACCGCAAATTCTGGGACAGATCAAGGAGGCTTACGCTACCGCCCGCGCGGTCGGCGCGGTGCGCATGCAACTGGATCAGTTGCTCACCCGCGCCTTTGCCGTCGCCAAGCGTGTGCGCACCGAGACCGCCGTCGGATCGTCTTCGGTGTCCGTGGCCTCGGTCGCCGTTGAACTGGCGGAGAAAATATTCGGCAATCTGAAGGGCAAGAGCGTGTACCTGGTGGGCGCGGGCAAGATGAGCGAACTGGCGGCGCGGCACCTGCTTGCGCACGGCGCCGAGGCGATCTTTGTCGCCAATCGCACCTACGACCGAGCCATTGGGCTGGCGCACAAATTCAAAGGGCAGGCGATCGAGTTCAGCCGGCTCTATGACACCTGCGAGCGCGCCGATATCGTCATTACCTCAACCGGCTCGCCTCATTTCATCTTCAAGCGTGAGCACGGCGAGAAGTTTCTGGCGCGCCGTCGGAACCGGCCTATGTTTTTCATCGACATCGCAGTGCCCCGCGATGTTGACCCCGAAATGAACCGGCTCGACGGCATTTTCGTCTATGACATCGACGATTTGCAGCAGGCGGTTGCGACCCACGTAGCCGATCGCAATAAGGAAGCCGAAAAAGCGGAAGCTATCGTCGACGACGAAGTCGAAAAATTTCAGGCTCGACTGCAGACCCTCGACGTCGTCCCCACTATCGTCTCTCTTCACGACCATCTCGAAACCATCCGGCAGGCTGAGATTGACCGGGTACGCGGACGTCTGGGCACGATGTCTCCGGAACAGGAACTGGCAGTCGAAGCGCTCACTCGCGGCATTATCAACAAAATCATGCACACTCCGATCAGTACTTTGAAAACGGCCGCCCGCGATCAGGAGTCCACCACCGTCGTCGAACTGGTGCGCCGCTTGTTCAACCTCGAAGACGAGGAGAAACGCGCGAAAGCTGCCAAGTCGAGCGGGGAGCCGGGAGCGCCTGACTGATGGCTCACTTGCGCATCGGATCGCGGGGCTCCCAACTGGCGCTCTGGCAAGCCGACCATATAGCTGATCTGCTCCGCGCCCGGGGCCATACGGTTGAGTTGGAGATCATCAAGACCACCGGTGACAAGATCACCGACGTAGCGCTCGCCAAGGTTGGAACCAAGGGCATGTTCACTAAGGAAATCGAAGAGGCCCTGGTTGAAAATCGCGTGGATCTTGCAGTCCACAGCCTGAAGGATCTGCCGACTGAACTAGCCGGCGATTTTGAAATTGCCGCCATCATGCAGCGCGAAGATGCACGCGACGTTTTCTGTTCGGTGCAGTTCGGCAGTATCGAGGCTTTGCCGCAACAGGCCAATGTCGGCACCAGCAGCCTGCGGCGACAGGCGCAGCTGAAGGCCATCCGCGCGGATTTGCGGACTCATCCGCTCCGCGGCAACGTGGACACGCGTCTGCGCAAACTGGAGTCCGGGGACTACCACGCGATCATTCTGGCCGCCGCCGGGTTGAATCGTTTAGGCAAGACGCAGCTGGTTCGCCAGGTGATTCCGGTCGACGTGATGACTCCGGCAGCCGGACAGGGAGCGCTGGCAATTGAGATTCGCCGCCGCGATGACACCACGCGCGGCCAGATCGCCTTTCTCGACGATGCCGTGGCGCGCGCCACCACTACCTGCGAGCGCGCCCTGCTCAACAAACTGGGAGGCGGTTGCCAGGTGCCCATTGGCGCTTTCGCCGAAGTTCAAAACGGACGCATTCGTCTGAATGCGTTGGTCGCTCATCCGGATGGAACGAAAATTCTGAGGGAGACCCGCGATGGCGATGATCCCGTGCGGCTGGGTAGCGAAGTTGGCGAAACCCTCCTCCGCCGCGGCGGAGATGCGATACTCGAAGAGGTCTATGGAACCGGTTTTGCTGTGCCGCAGCAACCGTGAAACAGGTGTCAGGTCTCAGGGGTCAGGAAAACCGGGGCGCGGGATCGGACAAGAGACACGGCAAGCCCAGTCTCTACGCAGCCGTGTTGACATTGAGTCCGATCAGGCTTTGCATTTCCTGAGACCTGAGACCTGTCTTCATGCGCAAGCCCAACGAAATTCATCCCCTTGCCGGCACGCGAATTCTAGTTGGCCGCGCTCGTCATCAGGCGAGCAGCCTGTCCGCCGGGCTTCGTAGTTTGGGAGCCAGTGTAGTCGAAATCCCCTTCATCGAGATTCGCAAACCGCGGTCGTTCCAGCCGCTCGACGAAGCGCTAAAGAATTTGAAGAACTACGACTGGCTCATCCTAACCAGTGTCAATGGGGTCGAAGCAATGTGGGAGCGCCGGAAGAAAATCCGACTCACGCGGCGGCATTTTGAGCATCTCCAGATCGCCGCCATTGGTCCGGCCACCAAGCGGGCACTGGTGAAGAACGGCCTGACGGTCAAAATGGTTCCCGAAGAATATGTAGCTGAGTCGGTGGTGCGGGGCTTGCGTGACAGAGTCAGCGGCAAGCGGGTGTTATTGGTGCGCGCGAAAGTGGCTCGAGACGTAATCCCCGAAGAATTGCGCTCGGCTGGAGCCGTGGTGGATGTCGTCGAGGCCTACGAAACAGTGCTTCCGAAGAAATCGCGAGAGCGGCTGCTGGCTTTGATGAAAGACTCGACTCGCCGACCGCATCTGGTAACGTTTACCAGTTCTTCGACCGCGCGAAACTTTGCTGAACTGCTCGGAACAGCGCGGACACGCTTGCTAAAGGATGTCGAATTTGCCTCGATTGGGCCGGTGACCTCCGTCACGCTGCGCGAATTGCATCTGCCGGTGGCGATCGAAGCTCGCGAATTTACCATGGGTGGGCTGATTCGCGCGATTGTGCTGGCCCGCTACGCTTTACTCTGCGGCTGAAATTTCGCGTCGGGCTTTTTACTCCGGCTTGGGCGCCGAAATTCCCATTTGCGGGTCGATGCTGTCGAGATACTTCTGCATACTCTGTTTGCCTTCGAGGGGCATGCCGGTAAATTCGATCCCGTTGCCCACACCCGGATCGCAGGTTCGAACCACCGCGGTAATGTTGATGCGCTGGCTGTCGAGGTAGAAGTCCACGCGCAGCATGGTTCCGACCGGCAGGGGCAGGATGGTTTCCACGTAACAGCCATTGCCGCTCACGTCGGTGGCATTGATACGCATCGGCGTTTTGACCCGCTCATCGCGGAGCTCAATTGGAAATGAGATCTTGTGCCGGGGCCAGCGCCGGCGGTTGCCGGGAAGCACGGCGGCAGTGGCACCCTGGACCGGCAGGTAGGTTTTCCAGGGGCACTCCTGGTCGGCGAGCAGCTTTACTCCCACCCGATTTTTCTTGATCGGCCCGGTGTTCATCACCCAGACCACGGTGCAGCGGGTTTTCTTGTCGTCGCACTGCACTCCGATAACGTCGCCCACCTTCAGTTCGCTTTCGATTCCCGAGAGCAGCGCCCCGTCGGAGCTGATGTTCTGAGCGCGCGCGTGCTGCGAGAACGGGCGTCCATCGGCACTCATTCCCCACACCCGCACTGGCAAGTCTACGGTGATGCGTGCTTCGGGTTGTTGGCCTGTCATGACTTACCTCGCGATGGGGAACATGCCGATCATAACGCCGACGGCTCCACCGCGATATTACTAAAATGGATTGCCGTACACCCACCTTCAGTCAGGGTACTCGTGGCTGGGAAAGGTTCACAGCAACGCGCGCCGGATCATCTCTAGAGCCTGCTGCGTGGCGAACCAGCGGATGCGTTTGCGGTCACCGGGAAAGTTGCGTTCCACGACCTGCGTTCCTTCTTCACCGGCGAGCGCAACGTACACTAAGCCGACCGGTTTCTGCTCGGTGCCTCCGGTGGGGCCAGCCACCCCCGTGATTCCAACCCCGAAACTCGATACACACCGCTGCCGGATGCCTTCCGCCAGTGCCTTGGCCACTTCGCGGCTGACCGCTCCGTGTTGCTTGATCAGCGTCTTGGGGACGTTGGCGAACTGCGTTTTCAGTTCATTGGAATAGACAACAGCGCCGCCCAGGAAGAAGCGCGAACTCCCGCTGAGGGAAGTGATGCGCTGGGCGAGAAGTCCGCCGGTGCAGGACTCGGCGACGGCCAGGCTCATGCCGCGCATCTGTAGCAGATAGCTCACAATCTTCTCCAGGCTCTCACCCTTGCGGGAGAAAACCGCGTCGCCCATTTCCTCGTCGATCTTCTCCACCAGTTCATCGATGCGCGCCTCCGCTTCCGCCTGCGACTCCTTTCGGCAACGAAGATGCAATTGAATCTCGCCCGCCCCGGCCAGGATCGTGGTCTGCACATCGGAGAAAGTTTTGTAGATGGGTGCGAGGCGGGCGTCCACCTGGGACTCCGGCATGAGCGCGATCTTCAGTTCGCGGATAGCGATGTGCTGGAGCGGAATCTTCGTCCGCAGGAGTGGAATGCATGCGCCTTCAAAGAGTCCCTTGAGTTCATGCGGTGGTCCGGGAAGCAGGATCAGGATTCGCTCCTTACCGTCGTATTTGCCGCTGATCCACTGTCCGGGGGCGGATCCGTTCGGGTTGGGGAGCACGATGGCGCTGGTCAGGACATCAGCCTGCTTGGCGTTGTTGGCGGACATCTTCATTCCGCGCTTGGCAAAACGCTCTTCCAGTTTGACGAGAATCTCGGGATCGCGCTGCAGCCTCAGGCCCAGCGCTTCTGCCACGGCCTCGCGGGTCAGGTCGTCCTCGGTGGGACCGAGTCCGCCGATAATGATGATGATGTCGGACCGCCGCATGGCGAGTTTCGCCGCGGCGGTCAGATCGTCGCTGTTGTCGCCGACGACGCTCTTGAAGCGCACCTCGACTCCCAACTCGTTCAGCTTCTCGGTGAGGTAGAGCGAGTTGGTGTCCTGCCGGTGGGCCGTGAGCATCTCCGACCCCACGGCGATGGTTTCGGCGTTCACGGGTAAAGTGTAAATGAAGGCGGCAGGAGTCAGTGTCGGCAGTGAGCCAGAGCCCACCAGAAGCGACAAGGCATTGCCCTTGATGGGGCCTGAGCCGATCTCAGAAATGCACTGACTTTCGCTTGGTGAAAGCGATGTTACCCCAACAACCCTTGCTTGGATTCATTTTCCAAATGACTTACCATGTGGGCGCGATGGGTACTACATTGCAATCCGAACATGAACAGGCGGCTATAAAGGCATTTGTGGTACGTAGCCGACAGGAGCGATTTTCATTGTTCCTAGCAAGCCCCAAGAGCCGTCAAAAATTCACGAGGGAACTGGCGCACTTTCGCTGGTTTGACCAGAGATTTGCGATTGCGGTTCCTTGGAAAATTGATCCGAGCCTCAAGCTTTGGGATCGGCACCTTCAGGGAATAGAGAATGTCTGCCGCCTGTTGAGGTCAAAGGGCGCTGGACAGACCTGCTGGGTCATTTCTGAAGATTCCAAGCTAGACGGGCAAGAAATGCAGTTGGAATCTGCGCTTGAGCGCGTGGTCGGCAGCGATATGGGAACTATCCTTTCTTGCATACCGGGGAAACTGGCTTACTTTACAGGTGAGGATGAATCTCTATTACTTCTTAGGTAGCCCTGTAAGCCGGGCCAACAATGAAATCGCGTCAAAGCCTAATTAACTATCGATCGCCGGTTGCTGTTGCGTCATGCAGTGCAGAGCCCCGAATCCCCAGATCAGGTCCCCAGAATAAATCGGGACGATCTCCCCGCTAGGGAACAGTTCAGCCAGAGTGTTCAAAGCAATCCGATCATTCGGATCATTAAAGACGGGTACGAGCACAGCGCCATTCGCGATGTAGAAATTCGCATAGCTGGCAGGCAGCCGACGCCCCTCGAAGAGGACCGGGCGCGGCATCGGAATCTCGACAATCTCAAGTTTGCGACCGTCGGCAGTGCGAGCGGCCTTCAGTCGGCCGAGGTTTTCCTGGAGCGTCGCGTAGTTTTCATCCTGCGCGTTGGGCTCGATCATCGTCACTACTTTGTCCGGACCGACAAAGCGGGTGATATCGTCCACGTGGCCGTGCGTGTCGTCGCCGGCGATGCCTTCGCCTAGCCAGATCACCGACTGCACTCCGAAGTAGTCGGCAAACATCTGCTCGTAAGCCATGCGGTCCATGGGCGGATTGCGTTGTTGAGTCGTCGAGAGCAGGCACTCTTCCGTGGTCAGCAAAGCTCCGTAGCCGTTGACGTCAATCGACCCGCCTTCGAGCACTACCCGATGATCGCCGGAAAAAGGCTGAACGACGCGCGCGCCGGCAGACTTCGCCATGCGCGCGCCGAGTTTGGCGTCGTATTTGTAATTGGGATACTTCGCCCAGGCATTGAATTCAAAATTCAAAGCCAGCGGTTCGGAGCTTCCGTCCGCTTCGGCGCGCTTCAGAAAAATGCAACCAGAGTCGCGCGTCCAGACTCGATCAGTACGCCACAGATGAAACCGTACATTATCGGAAAGCGCGTCGGCTTTCTCCAGCGCAGCCCGAGCCCGCCGCTCAGACTCAGCGCCATTCACGATCAGATCGACACATTCATGCCGCGCCAGGTTGCGAATGATCTCGGCATAGACCCACTGGATGGGCTCGAACTTCCCCGGCCAGTCGTCGCGAAAGTGCGGCCAGGCCAGCCACGTGGACTCATGCGGCTCCCACTCGGCCGGCATGCGGTATCCGAGGGCACCGGGAAGAATCGGCCTGCGTGGGCGCCTGGTCATTTTGCGTCGGTCACTTTCCGTCAAGCAGGCGGCTGGTGATGGGAGCGTAGCTGTCGATACGGCGGTCGCGCAGGAACGGCCAGTTGCGGCGGACGTCTTCCAGATGGCGCAAGTCCACTTCGCCGAGCAGGATTTCTTCCTTGTCGTGCGATGCTTCGGCGAGCACGCGTCCGAAGGGATCGCAGAGGAACGAGCCTCCCCAGAACTCAAGACCCTTGCCGGGAGCGGAATTGCCACGGATGTTGCCCGTCTCAAAGCCGACGCGGTTCACGACGCCAACATAGACCCCGTTGGCAATCGCATGCGCCCGCTGGATGGTGCGCCAGGCATCGTGCTGTGCGGCGCCAAACTCGGCCTTCTCCGCTGGATGCCATCCAATCGCAGTGGGGTAAAAAAGAATGGTTGCCCCCTGCAGCGCGGTCAGGCGCGCTCCTTCGGGATACCACTGGTCCCAGCAGACCAGCGTGCCCAGCCTTCCCGCCGTAGTGTCAAACGCTTTGAACCCGAGGTCGCCGGGAGTGAAATAAAACTTTTCGTAGTAGAGCGGGTCCTCGGGGATGTGCATCTTGCGGTAAATTCCCCGCAAGGCGCCGTCCGAATCGAAAATCGCGGCGGTGTTGTGATAAACGCCCGGCGCGCGCTTCTCGAAGAGCGACGCCACCAGCACAACTTTATTCTGACGCGCGGCGGCGGCGAGTTTCTCGGTCCCAGGACCGGGGATCGGCTCGGCGAGGTCGAACAGGGCAGCATCCTCGCGCTGGCAGAAGTATTGGGTCTGAAAAAGCTCGGGCAGACATACAACGTGGGCGCCGCGCTTGGCCGCGTCGGCTATTCGGTCGATCGCATTAGCCATGTTGTCGGCGGGCTCGGGGCCGCAGGACATCTGCACCAGCGCTACGGTGAATTTGTCTGGCAACTATTTCTCCTGGCAGCTGAGAAGCGGCAAGTCGCATCTCTACGGATGCGTCTGTGAGGACTTAGAATATCAAAGCGGGCGATGATGATGGGCAGGCGCAGCGGCGCAGCAGAAAGTCGCCGCGCGTCCTGCTGACTTCTAGTAGATTGTTTCTTCCGCCAATTCGCATTTATTTCTCCGGAGGTTCTTTTCTTGAAGCACAAAAACGACTCGAAGCACGGCAATCATCAAGAAGGCGCAGGGATCGACCGCAAGCTGCACGATCCGGTCGCGGACCGCCTGATTCCACTGGAGCCGCTCGATCCGCAGAAGATCCACTCGGTAGACGATCTGGTTCGCGCCATGGCCAAGACTGCGTTTACCGGTCGCCAGCTCGGCGAAGCTGCCGACGTACTGGAAGCGATGGCCCGCGATCAGGACTGCTTTGTCGTGATGACCCTCGCGGGCGCGATGACCGTCGCCAAACAGGGCCTGATCATCGCGGAGCTGATCGATCGCGGCATTGTGAACGCCATCGTCTCAACCGGAGCGCTCATGGCCCATGGTCTGGTCGAGGCTACCGGCCACGCTCACTTCCGCCACAATCCGGAATTGAGCGACGAAGAACTCTACGAAGCGGGTTACAACCGCGTCTATGACACGCTCGAGCCCGAACAGAACCTCGACGACGTGGAGCGCGTGATGAACACCGTGTTCTCAGGCTGGGACGCCGGCGAAGTGATGTGCTCCTACAAGCTGAACCGCGCGATCGGCGCGCATCTTGCCAAGCACGCGAAAGGACAGCGCGGAATTCTAAAGTCTGCCTATGAGCAGAACGTTCCGGTGTTCGTGCCGGCATTTTCGGACTCCGAACTCGGCCTGGATTACGCCCTGACCAACCGCGAACGCGACAAAGAAGGCAAGCCGCGTTTTCGCTTCGATCCGTTCGAAGACCTGGAACATTTCGCGGCGACCCTGCTCGCACAAAAGCGGCTGGGAATTTTCACCATCGGTGGCGGCGTGCCGCGCAATTGGTCGCAACAGTTCGGCCCGTTCATCGAGTTGCGCCACCGGCGCGGCGGAGAAGACTTGCCGCTGAAGCGTTACCACTACGGTCTGCGCATTTGTCCGGAGCCAGTGTACTGGGGAGGGCTGTCGGGCAGTCCTTACAGTGAAGCGGTTTCGTGGGGGAAGTTCGTGCCTCCGGCCGAAGGCGGCAAATTCGGCGAAGTATTTGTGGACGCTACCGTCGGATTGCCGTTGGTCGTGGCCGCGGTGCTGGAGAGGTTGGGTAAGGATACGAAGAAGACCAGCGCTTCGGCGAAAACTGTAGCCAGAAAGTAGAAACGGATTAGGAATTCAGTGAAAAAATTAGGGGAGCCTTGCGGCTCCCCTGAGTTTTATCCAAGAACAATCTTTAAAAGGTTAGCTTCACGCCCAACTGTACCGACCGGCGCTCGGCTGCGACCCCGGACGCGTTGATTCCAGGAGGCACGCCGCGGTTCGCGGTGACTACGCCATTTCCTACGTCGTTCGTGCCCGCGTTGCCGAACAGGTTCGAGTGGTTGAAGATGTTCAGTGCTTCCAGGTGAAACTCCAAACCCGCTCGTTCCCCAATTGTGAATTTCTTGGCCAGCGCAGCGTCGTAGTTCCACAGGCCGGGGAGGCGGAAGAGATTCCTTGGAGACAGCGTCTTTGCGTTCAACACGTAAAGATTGGCTGTGCAGGCCAAGTTTGCGGGATCACCCTGCGGTGTACCCGTCTGGACCGCGCAGAAATCCGGTTGAGTCGTGAATACTCCAGTGAGATCGTACAGAGCAAAGGTATTCGGAGCACCCGTGGGAGTTCGTGTCTGTTTCGGAACCGCGCCGGTCAACAGCGGATAGCAGTAGTTCGTGAAGCTTCGGCTGCACTGAGAGTCGGAAATGTTGTCATATACCGAGAACGTTCCTCCAGTCTGTGCCGAGTAAATTCCGCTGAAACTCCATCCGTTGAGGATCTGCCTGGCGACCCCACCCATGTTTTTCCCAAAGGGAAGTTCATAGGTGTAAGCCAGCACATAGCGATGACGGATGTCATTCGAGGACGGCGAGTAATCGAGCCCCGGATTGAACGGGTCCTTAAAGCCGAACTCGCCGAAGACTCCGTCAAAGAAACTGTCCCCGAAGAAGCTGCTGCTGTTGTCCTTCCAATTGGCATAGGTGTATGAGCTGTCGAGCGTCAGGCCGTGAATCGATTTGGTCTTCAACTCGAAGCTCACTGCCTGGTAGCGAGAGAAGCCTTCGTTTCCACGCCGGTTGGTTCCGCTTACGCCCGTCTGATTCAGTCGTGATGTGCGACCGGCAGCGGGGTTGCAAACCGGTTCGATGGCTGGCGCAAGCAAGCAGGAGCCGCGCTGGTTAAGGTTGTTCAGGGAGTAGAGCTTGTCGCCTTTGCTGGCCTTGTAGGTTGCGGAAGCGATCAGGCCCTTGTGCATGATGTCGTGCTCAATGCCCGCGTTCCATTCCTGGCTGTAAGCCGTGACCATATTCCGATCCAGCATGCGGGCGGAACCGGTCAGGGTGAATGCTCCTGGGCCAAGCAGGTTCGTGAGCAGATTGTAGGAGTTGGGGTCAACCGCGCCGAAGCCTGCTACGACCGCGGTGTTGTTGTTCGGCGCGTTCTGGATGACGTTAAACAGCGCATTCCCGAAGTTCTTGTCATAGAACATGCCGTAACCGCCGCGAATCGCGGTGCCGCCGTTGCCAAACACGTCCCAGGCAAAACCGATGCGTGGACCAAAATTGTTCCAGTCCTGGTTGAAGAAGTTATTGGTGCGCGAGAAGCGGCCGTCTCGAATTTGCTCGTAGATGGTTTTCGAGGGATTTAGAGCCTTCGGACTGCCGACCGCGTCGAAGTAAAAGTTTGCATCCAGCGCGCGTTCTTTGTCGGGACTGTGCAATACCCCGAAGTATTCCCAGCGCAGACCCAACGTGAGGGTGAACCGCCGGGTCACACGGAGCGCGTCTTCCCCATAGAGTGAAAACTCGTTGTAGCGATAGTGGCGTCCGAAGTCGGGCGCGACCAGAGGTCCGTCGATCGCTGGGTCGTAGGTGTCGCCCGACACATGCCCCTTGGGATCGATTGCCAAGGCATAGGTGCCATCGAATTCGCCATTGATCAGATTCTGCGGGTCGGTAAAAGCGCCCGTCCCGCCCTCGAAAGCGGCAAACACGTGATTGTCACGCAGGTGTCCAAAGCCAGCACCCCACTTAAAAGTGTTCCGTCCTTTGGACAAGGTGAAACCGGTGCCGCCCGAAATGGTGTTCTGCGGTCCTCCAGCACGCAGGCTGGAGAACTGGCAGAGGTTCGGGATGTAGCCAGGGAAGACAATGGGGTTGCCGTCCGGGCTCCCGTTAAGGTTCGGAACTTGCAAACAGGGAACTTTCGGATCGCCCGCGCCGTCGGGGTTCTCCGGATCAGTCCGCATGAAGTTCAAGCGGCTCTCGCTGACCAGGTTGGGAGAAAAGGTGTGGGTGAGCGTGGTTCCGTAGTTAGCACTGGTGAAGGTGCGATCGCTCCGATAAGCAGGCCAGGGCGAATCTGAAGCAGCCACGGCGCTGGCGCCAAGGGGATTCTTGATGTTGGTGTAGGCATATCGGAACGACAGTCTGGTTGATCCGGTGAAGTTGTGATCGATCTTGCCGACCGCGTTCCATGTGTTGCCGCCCGTGCCGCCGCCGGCGTCAATTGGGGGCCGCGTCGATGTTTCGCAGAACAGGGGGGTGTCATCCGGAATTGCAACACCAGTGTTGGGATTGATCAACGGTGCAGTGCCGCCCTGGCTCGTTGCAAACGCAGCTGCCGTGATGCAGTTGTTGGGATTGCTGGCCGGCAACGGTCCGCCCGACGCGATATACGCCGCCATATTCGGCGCAACACTGTCTACGAGCTGCTGCGTCGGCACCCACCATAGAGCAATACCGGAAGAACGGACCCGCACGCCTTCCAGCGCGCCGTAGAAAAATGTCTTGTCGCGGATGATCGGACCGCCTCCGGTAAACGTGAAATCGTTACGGACAAAATTCGGCTTAGGGATGTCCTGTGTCTTGTTCTGCACGGTATTTGCCGTGAGCGCCGCGCCGCGGTAGTACTCCGAACCGGACCCATGGAACTGGTTCGTACCCGATTTCGTGATCACGTTGGTGACCACCGCGCTCCGCCCAAACTCGGAGGTCATATTGTTCGACTGCACTTTGAATTCCTCAACCGTGTCGTTGGGAACGAGTGCTGCCGGGCCGGTAATGAAAGTTTCATTGTTTTCGCTACCGTCCAGCAGATAACTCACGGACGAAGTGCGCTGCCCGGCGACCGCGAAACCCTGGCCCCGAACATCTCCTACGCCGGAGGCTGTGTCGGTGGCGCCTGCGGCCAGTCCAATCAGCGCATACGGATTCTTCGTCAGCAACGGAAGATTCTGTATCTGTGCGCTGGTGATGGTGTGGGCGACATCGCCGCTGGTGGTGTTGACCTGGACCGCCGACGCCTCGACCGTTAGCACCTCTGAGGCGGTGCCCACGGGCAGAGTCAAGTCCTCGGTCAAGCGATCCGCCACATTGATGACGATCGCCTTCTCGATCTTGGCAAAACCTTCTTTTTGGGCGCTGATCCTGTACTGTCCCGGGTCCACGTTGGCGAAGGTGTAGGTGCCTTCGGTATTTGTTTTGACCGATCGTGCCGTGCCTTGAGCGATGCTCGTGAGGACTACATCGGCGTTGCCTACGGCCGCGCCAGTTTTGTCCGTGATGGTTCCATACACCGTTGCAAATTGCGTCTGCGCGACGACTGTCCAAGCGCATAACAGCAGCAAAAACGCTGTCCCCAGCCGCCACCGGAGACCTCTCGACTTCTGCATAACACTCTCCTTTTAGTTGACATTGCGCCCGCCCTGTTTTGTCAGGGGCGGTGCGTACGGGCCGCGAACTTGCTGCCCATCAATGGGGCAACGCAATTGCCAACGGCGCTCGCAGCCAAAGTCAAGGGTTTGTCAGGGAGGAGTCGTTCGAGGAAAACCAAAAACAATAGGACGACCGTGCAGACACTACGAAATTATGGAGTGACTAGACATCGGAGAATGCCTCGCTATTGTCTGGCTTCTCAACACCGTCGCATGGCGCACAACATGTATTGTTGTTAAACAGGGACGCTTCGCAGGAAACTAGACGGCTCTGTACTTGCAGTAAAACGTGTCTTTTTTCGAGGCAGAACAGAAAAGACGCGCACCGAAGTGCGCGTCGTAGAATCAGTCGACAGAAACGCGGTGAGACGCGTCTCTATGTAGGACTCGGCTTAGTCAAAAATCAACACGGCCGATGCGATCACGGTAGTCCACAACCCGCGCTTGTCGCCCACGGCCGACTGCGTCACGTTGGCGGTGCGGACGATTTTGTTCGAGATGCGGTAAATCTCTTTCTTCTCATCCCAGGAACGATCCGAATCAAACTCGACGTTCAGGGTCGTCGCCAGCATTTCAGCAGCGAGTTCCTCGGCATAGTCTCCGGCGGAGTCTTCAGTCTCGCCGAAGGAGTGGTGCTCACTCAGGTAACCGTAGGTGTTGCGGTCAGCTGGGATGGCGACGCCGATCGAAGAAGCGAGCAGGCGGTGCGGTTCATGGGTGGAATTTTCGGCGACCACGGCGAAGACTACTTCGCCCGGGTGAAGATATTTCAAACCCTGGGACCGCGGGACCAGTTTGCAGTTTGGTGGAAAAATCGAAGAGACACGCACTAGGTTTTGCGCGGCGATGCCGGCGTCGCGCAGGGCGAGCTCAAAAGACGTCAGCCGCTCACGGTGCTTTCCCACACCCTTGGTGAAAAAGATCCGCTTAGGGACCATGTCTTTGCCCAATTCATTTCCTCCCGGAAGTCGAATTGACTTGAGAAAGGCAAATCTAACACAGTGATTTGTGAAGTTTGGATGAAAAATCGGGAAATCGTCCCAGGAAAGAGGGCCGTCCGATCTTGCCGCCCTGGGGCGCTCGACGTGTCGCCGAACATGCTGACCAGGCAGCGACCCCGAAACAAAAAAGCCGCGAAAAATTCGCGGCCTGGTCCAGGAGAAAAATCTGATCTTAAGCGGCTTCTTTGGTTACCAGGGAACGGCCTGTCTCACGCGGCTGCGCATCGACCACCCGCATTTCGTGCCAGTCATAGGCGAATTCCTTACCGCAGTCGAGGCAGACCACGTAGGTTCCGGTGCGCGCAGCCGCCTTAATCCGGCGTGACTTGCCACGAACCGTAATCGGAAAACTGTAGTGAGAATGCCAACAGCCAAAAAGAGCGTCCGTTAACTTGGAAAACATAACCTACCTTCTCCACATCGGCCGCTGAGATCGGCTCGATTGTGGTACCCTGTTTCCACTTAGTTAGATTCAAAATGGTCGGGAAAGGTTCGTCGTAAGGCAGGATGGAAGCGGCTTCTGCGCCTAGGTAGTCCGGAATCAAGAACTTGGGGGCCGGAGTCAGAGTGAGTCAAGCGTTCTGCGGACCTGATTTCTTGCTTGCCGTGCACTTCGTCATGATGGCGTTGCGCAGGCGCCCCCGCAGATCTTCCGGCAGCGGATAGAGCTCTGAATCACGGTAAATTTCGATGGTTTTGCGAGTGGTATCGCAGACGACGTAGCAGTTGTGACACCACGCCAGGTGATCCTCGAGATCGGACTTGGTGCGCTCATCGAGAGCGCCGTCGAGGTAGTTGGTCAGTTCCTTAAGAAACTCGGTGCACTTCACTTGTTGCCGTCTCCACTGGCTCGCTTCTGGAAGTACCGGCTCAACCGCTCGCGCAGTTGTAGGCGTGCCCGCAACAGCCGAGATTTTACCGCCGGAATGCTCAGTTCCAAAGCCTGCGCCGTTTCTTCCGTTGATAGCCCCTCCACGTCCCGGAGCACAAACACCGTACGGAACCCCGCCGGCAGTCCTTGTATCGTGCGAGTCAGGATGTCTCGCAATTCCGCTTGGTTATACATCTGCTCCGGATTGGGGCTCCAATCCGCAACCTCGCGCGGAACCGAATCATCCTCAGTTTTTATTTCTTCGTCCAGAGAGACCGTACGTTCCGGCCGTCTCCGACGCAACTTCATCAACGCTTCGTTGACCGCAATCCGTACCAGCCAAGTATAAAACTTCGACTGTTCCTGGAACTGGGCCAGGTTTCCATACGCCTTCAGGAACGCATCCTGAACTACGTCTTCCGCGTCCTCGCGATTCTGCGTAATGTGCTGCGCGATCCGGAAAACATTGCGATCATAGCGTCGCACTAATTCTTCAAACGCTTTGTCGTCGCCTAGCTTGGCCGCCCGTACCAGTGACAACTCTTCACTGATCGGCTGCTGTACATTGGGTTGGATGGCACTCATTCGTAACTCGATGCAGATTTTAGCGGCTGCACGACGCAACCTCAGAGTGCTATTGTACCGGTTAAGCGGAGTCTTCGGGGCGGTTGTCTGGCGCGCGACTCCTAACCGCGTTGGCTTGATTGGTTCCGAATGGACTCTGGTAACCGGGAGAACACGTACCATGGTGTCCCGGTAATGCCTGCAAGTGGCTTATAATCAGAAGTTAGAAGGCAGCAGCGTTCGGCCCTCATAAATCTCATCCGGAGTACGAATGACGGACCGCGGTTGGATGGAGCCCATAGTGGAACGGGTGGTTACCCAGGTTCTGGAGAACCATGCGGCCCAACTGCGCATCGAGATTGTCCGCCGGGTGATGGAAGAGATTGCCGCCCAGCCGGCGCCTGAAGCCCCGCCCGCAGGATCGAACTCGGCTGATCTCGCGCGAGCCGTCAGCGAGATCCAGATGGGAACATCGCAAAAAGAAATTTTGAAGGCCCTGCTTGATGGCTGTGCCCACTACGCCGCGAGAGTGGCGTTGTTCGTCGTTAAGGGCGGCAATGCCACGGGGTGGCAGGGACGCGGCTTTAGCGCCAACGAAGCGATGAAGGACTTCACGCTCGATGTGAAAGCGCCGGCCGTGGGTCGCGCGATCGGTGAGCGCGTGTCGGTGGGCGCTTCAACGGCGGACCTCGATGCGCGCTTCGTGCACGATTTTGGCACTCCCGCCAACGGCGAAGGCCGCTTTCTGCCTCTCGTTCTCAAAGACAAGGTCGCGGCTCTGGTCTACGCCGACGCCGGAACCGACGGCGCCGGCCAGTTGGACGCGGGCTCCCTGGAATTGCTCGTCCTCTCCACCAGCGCATGGCTGGAAGTCAGTACTCTGCGCAAACAGGCGATGCATAAAGAGCCAGCCGGAGAACGCAGCGAGAGCCGTCCGGTTGCCACCGCCGACGCGGCGACCACTTTCAACGATCCGTTTGCGGCTCATGCTCCCACTCACGCCATGGCAGCCGCAGCTACCGCAGAAATGGCGCCATCGGCGCCGGTCATGACCGTGGCCGCGGAACCTGAGCCCGCGGCAGCGGAAGCGGGGCCTCCAGCGGCTGCGTCGCTTTCTTCCGAAGATCAGGATGTTCACCGCAAGGCCCAGCGTTTTGCGCGTTTGCTGGTGGATGAAGTCAAACTTTACAACCAGGCGAAAGTTGCCGAAGGCCGGAAGCACAAAGACCTTTATGACCGGCTGAAGGAAGCGATTGAAAAAAGCCGCGGCACGTACCAGAAACGTTACGGGAACACGGTTGCGGCTTCCGGCAATTACTTTCAACATGAACTGGTGCGAAGTCTCGCAGAAGACGACGTCTCCATCATGGGAGCGAATTTCCGGCACTAGGTAGGGGTTCCATTGCGTAGTTGGTTCGTCACGTTGGTAGCTGGATCTCTCGTCCTTCCCCTTGTTTTCCCTGATCGCGGCCGGGCGCAAGCCACTCACGGAGCGAAGAAAACGCCGTCCGCCAGCGCACAGAAGTCCTCGTCTGCGAAAAAGCCCAGCAAGAATGTGAAACGGCGCAAGGCGCCTTCCCCACGCGTGCGGCGGGTGAAGCGGGCATTTGTCGCTTCGGCCAGTCTGCGCCCCATGGCGCAACAGTTGCTGCAGGACCGTACGCCGGCGGCTTATGCAGGCGTTGAGAGCTACGCGCGCCAACACGCCAAAGAAGACGCGGGAGCGCTGGCCTGGCTGGTGGTGGGTTACGCGCACACGCTCGATCACGACTACGCCAAGGCTATCGATCCGCTGAACCGCTCCAAGTCGGGCGCCAGCGAACTGGGCGACTACGTTGCGTATTACCTCGGCGACGCGTATCTCGAAACTGGACGGAGCGCGGAAGCTCTGTCGACGCTGGCGGGTTTCAGCAAGAGCTTTCCGGATTCGCTTCTGACTAGGGATGTCCATCTAGTCTATGCAACCGCTCTGCTGAAGGAAGGTCGCGCGCCGGAAGCGGCAGCGGTGCTGGAAAACGATCGTGCGCCGGTACGCAGCGACATCGAACTCGCCGTCGGGCGCGCGTACCAGGCGCTGGCTCAAGACGACAAAGCGGCTGCCGCTTTTCGCAACCTCTACTACAACCTCCCAGTGAGTCCTGAGTCGGACGCCGCAGGCGCGGAGTTGCGCAAGTTGAAGATCTCGGGTGGGCTTTCCGAGCGTCGCACGCGCGCCGATCTTCTATTCAAAGCGCGGCGCTACAGCGATGCCTCCGGTGAATACCGCGATCTGCTCGATCAAGTGAGCGCGGCGGACCGGCCGACCGTGCAGCTCGCGCTCGCCACCGCGTTACAGAAGAATGACCGCAGTCACGATGCCCGGCAGATTCTGACGTCCATGGGGGCGCAGACGGGAGATGCCGAGGCCCAGCGCCTCTACCTGTTAAACGAGACCGCGCGCTCCACCAACGATGATGAGGCCATGCAGCGCACGCTCGGCCAGTTGCGACAGTTCGGTCCGACGAGTCCGTGGCTGGAGCAAGCCCTGCTCTCGGCCGCGAACATGTATCTGCTGAAGCGGGACTACGATCGCGCCATTGACCACTTCCGCGAACTACAGCAACGTTTCCCGAACGGATCCCGCGCCAGCTATGCGCACTGGAAAACGGCCTGGCTGACCTTCCGTCAAGGTCGCACGGAAGAAGCGCGCAGGGGCTTTGACGATCAGATCGCGTTGTACCCGGATTCCAACGAAGTCCCGGCCGCGCTCTATTGGCGCGCGCGGCTCGCCGAAGAAGAGGGTGCTCCGCTGATGGCGCGGGCGTACTATCAGAAGCTTTCTTCGCGCTTTCGTAACTACTACTACGCGGAGTTGGGACGGCAAAGGCTGAAAAACTTGCGGGCCGATAGCGACGATTCAACCCATTACGCGCTGCTTGACCGCATCCCGGCGCTTTCGACCAAAGACAAAGTAGCCGACGACGAGCCTCCGGAAGATAACCTGCGACTGCAAAGGGCGCGCCTGCTCTCCAATGGCGCGCTGGCCGACCTCGCGATGCGTGAGCTGCAGGCTGCCTCCAGTGAAGATGGCGGTTCCTGGGCGCTATCGGAAATGGTGCGCATCTATCACGACGGCGGACAGTACGACCGGGCGATCCAAACCCTGAAGCGGGCGAAGCCAAACTACTTTGCTGTTGACCTCCCCGAGCTGCCGCGCGCGTATTGGGACGGCCTCTTTCCCAAGCCGTATTGGACCGACCTGCGCAAATACTCCCAGCTGAACGGACTCGATCCCTATCTGGTTGCGTCGCTGATCCGGCAGGAATCGGAATTCAATCCCATGGCGGTATCGCGCGCGAATGCCGTAGGACTTATGCAGTTGCTGCCCTCCGTTGGGAAACGTGTTGCTAAAGAGATCAAGCTTAAAGGCTACAACCCGAGCCAGCTCTACACACCGACGGTCAACTTGCAGCTGGGTACGCACTACTTCAAGTCCATGGTAGACAAGTACGGCGGACAGCTCGAATACGCTCTCGCCGCCTACAACGCCGGCACCGACCGCGTGGGAGACTGGCTTGGACAGGGACACTACCGGGACGCGCAGGAGTTCGTGGAATCCATCCCCTTCACCGAGACGCGCGAGTACGTGCAGGCGATCCTGCGGAATGAGACACTCTACCAACGGTTGTACGGGACACCCTAGCAGGCTGCGGTTGTTGGTACTTATCAAGCCAGTTGTCACTTGCTTCGGACCGTACCAGTTATTAGCAAGTAGGTCCTGAATTCGGAAGGTCAGCTATTTTTCCAGAAGCACATCAAGAAGTCGCGCCAACTGAGCCTTCGCCGGGGCTTTACTGGCGGCGTCGGGACTATCCTCGGTGAGCTGCGCGAGTTCATGTGCCAGGACGCGCTCGGCGATGCTCTGAGGAAGGTAGATAGTGTTCCGCGAAGGCGTCAGCTCCCAGCTCTTGTTGTCGCGGCGAGTCAGAGTCCATCGTTGCCGTTCCGAACGCTTGTGCACCTCCGCCTTACTTCCCGAGAGAGAAACCAGTTCATTGATCTGAACCTCGCTCCAGCCCTCATTTCCTTTGATGTGCACCTTCTTTACTTCGAAACGGTCGAACACAATCAAAGATTGAGCTGACTTGAACAGGTCACGCCCACGGAGGCTCTCCTCCCAGTCATTGCATGCTTGAAGGAAGGCTGCGCTCACCTCATCGGGTTTGGGCCAAACGGAATTCACGACGGGAATACGAGGAGTTGTCGTGTTCGCCGGTTGATTTTCCGCAAGCTTGGCAGAGGACCCGGTCTCGCTTGAGGATTTTTCCGATCCATCAGGTACTGAGTCCTCGGCAGCCGTTTCGCGCGGTTCCGTATTGTCCAAACCCGGGGACTTCAAGCTCGCAGTCCGGATCGAGGCGGAACCTGGAACCGGCTTGACGTAACGGAAGAAACGGGGCCGGCCCCGTTGTTTCCAATACAGCGAATCGTACGAATCGACACCAGGGCCCGACCGCAGCACGCTGAAAAAGGAATGTTGAACGGGATTAACTACAATCCCGGCATGTCCGCGCCAGACGGCCAAGTCGCCCGGTTGCGGACTTGCCACTCGCCGAAATTCGTCGATTCCGGTGTAAAGATCCCAGGAACTCGCGTACTCATAAGGGAACCCGGCGCGCCCATAGAGTTCGTGGACAAGGTGGGAGCAATCGGAAGGAAAATCCGCATGATGGTGCGAATCCAGTGCGGCACCCAAAATCGCCAAACCATCACTCAGAGTCAACTGCCGGGACACAATCGGCTTCTGTGGCCGGTCAGGGTCTTTGCGAGTCGCTCGGTAAGCCCGGTTGGAACTCTCCCGCTTCTCTTGCGCTAACGGGGCCGGTGTGGCGGCCAAGCATAGCAGCAGGAATAACAGCGCGCCTTTGGCACGGGACCGCATCGTCTGTTCTTATAACGCTCCTTCATAAAGCAGCACAGATCACAGGGGTGCTGCCAGGTCCGCGAAAGTGCTCTGACCTCGGATGCACCTTAGGGTCCAAGAAGTTTCTTTGACGCGGACGGTCTAAGTGCATTGCGGACGTGCTACCAAATCTTCAGTTCATGTTTGGGTGCTCCAACCGCTGCCGCGCAGGCGACGGCTTCGCTGTGGGAGTGGTTTGATCGTTCGTGCCGGTTGCCGTGTTGTTCGCGGATGAATTGGTCATCGCTTCCAGCTCGGTCCCTTTGTACTTGGGCTCGCTGACGTAGCCGTGGATGTGGTTCTTGCCGATGCTGTTGATCACCAGTTCAACCGGCAGCCTGCGATCCGCTGAGTAGAAGACCACTGGTTCATAGATGTTGACGTGCTTCTTTGACAGTTTGAAATCATCGACCATCATTTCCAGGTCGGCGTACTCATGTTTGGTGTTCGCCTTGCGCAATCGGACGCCCACCGGGCCCTCGCGTTGGAACTGCCCACTCTTGTCGAGGTCAAACTCGTAGTAACTGCGTTCCCCTTTCTTCTCCAGCATCACCAGTTCGTCGTGCGTTGTAGCAATCGAGCCCTGAAGTTCGGTGCGCGTGTTCGTAAGATCCTGGCGCGTTGAGTCGATCTGTTTCGCTTGCTCATCCAGTTGCCCCTGGACTTTCTTCCAGCGTGGGTCGTCGATGCGGTGGCGAGTACTGGCCGCCTTTAGCGGCTTTCGATAAATGGTGGAATGAGGTGAGGCTGATTTCTCCGCCGGCCGTTCCGTGTTCATGGCGTCGAGCCTGGCGGTCAACGCGCTCATCTGGTCGCGGGTTGCATTCAGTGTGGAGGTGACTTCGCTGTTCTGTGCGGCCAGTTTCTTGGCCACATTGTGCTCATGGAAGGCATAGGCGGTGGCTGCCGATACCCCGATCAAAAGCGCCGCCACCGTGGCCCGGAATCGGGTCGCAAACGCTGGGTGAGAGGGTGTTTCTTCTGACATGGGAGTTCTCCTGGTCGCCATTTTGAGCAACTGAGGTGCCAGCGAGGGCCTCGGCTAACCCATTGATAGATCGTGAGTTCTTCCCGCAGGAATCACTCCTGGTCTCCCATCTCTGCGTGCAACTATGAAATCCTTGCCAGTTACGGATTCCCTGATCCTATGGCTGCTCAAGTCAGCCCTGCGTCTGAACGATAGCAGGGTGTTCCGCGGGTTGCCCAAGGGCCCAGCTGTCAGTGTGCGTCCGGGCAGGGAGGAGTGAATCGCTGGCGAGCATAGCAAGCAGCTGAATGTCATCTTTAATCATGGGACAAGTGCCTGAAATCATGGGACAAGTGCCTGACCCTTCTTGCTGGCCTGTTCATGCCGAGGTCAACGCGTCTTTTCACGCAGTCTTCTGCGTGGGTGATTTCGTAAACAGGATCTCAAATACCAGCAGCCCGGCGCCGATCACAATGGCGCTGTCGGCCAGATTAAACGCTGGCCACTGATATTGCCCGACGTAGAAAAGCAGGAAGTCCACCACGTGTCCGCTTACCACACGGTCCCAGAGATTGCCGATCGCTCCCCCTAGAATCAGGGCCAGGCCGATGCCGGTAGTGGTCAGGCTGTGGCTGTTCTTCCAGAGCAAGGCAGAGACGATCAGCAAGGCGACTAACGAGAACAGGATCAGCAGCCCGACTTTCCATTCCGACGGCGATTCGGCAAACAGCCCAAAGGCCGCGCCCCGGTTCTCCGTGCGGATGATCCGGAAAAATCCAGGGATGACCGGAATGCTGTCGTGCAACGAGAGCTTCTGGGAAATCGTCCACTTGGTGAGGCGATCCAGCGCAATCACCAGCAGCGCGATGAGGAAATGATATTTGCGCATGAGGGAAGATTCTTCTCTATAGATTACAGCTTTTTGTTGAGGGCAACGCTCATGCGGCCTCGATTTCCTTTAACACCGCCGCGCAGCGCTCACACACCGTCGGATAATTCTTGTCCTCGCCGACGCGGGTTGAGTAGTTCCAGCAGCGCTCGCATTTGACCCCGTCGGCTTTCTTGACGTCGACGTGTATTCCACTGCTACCGTTGCCCGATCCTTGCATGAGGCTCACTGCCGAAACGATAAACAAGTAGCGGAGCTCTCCCTCGTAGCGCTTCAGAAGGGCATACACGAGATCGGACGCTGTGACGCTCACCTGAGCCTCCAGCCCGGTGCCAATCAACTTCTGATTGCGAGCTTCTTCGAGCGCCTTCAAAACCTCGTCACGGACGGAGCGCAGCGTTGCCCAGTCCTTCTCCTGCTGTTCATCGTGTTCGACGGCCCCTGCACCGAGAATGTCGGACGAGGCCGGAAAAATGGCCAGGTGCACGCTCTCCGCTCGATCCCCAGTCTTGGGTAGGTGCTGCCAGATCTCTTCGCTCGTGAAACTCGTAATAGGCGCGAGCAACCGCACCAGTGCCTCCCCGATACGCCAGATCGCGGTCTGGGCCGAACGGCGGGCCTGCGACTTGGGCGCGGAGATGTAGAGGCGGTCCTTGAGCACATCGAAATAGAACGCACTCAAGTCCACGATCGAGAAATGATTTACCCGGTGATAGATCTTGTGGAAAGCAAACTCGTCATACCACCTGCGGACATCAGCTGCGAATGAGCACGTCTGGCGCAGCATGTACTGGTCGAGCGCTTCCATCTGGTCGAACGGAACCGCGTCCTTCTGCGGATCGAAATCGCCGAGATTGCTGAGGATGTAGCGGAACGTGTTCCGGATTTTCTTGTAGTTCTCTCCCACGCGCTGCATCAGAGCTTCGGAGCCGACTACGTCTTCGCGGAAGTCGACCGAAGCCGTCCAAAGGCGCACAATCTCTCCCCCCAGTCGGTTGGCGATGTCCACCGGATCGACGTCATTGCCGCGCGACTTCGACATCGCCTGGCCTTTTTCATCGAGCGTCCAGCCAGGTGTGACGACTCCGCGATAGGGCGGAGTTCCATGAGTGCCCATGGCGCAGAGCAGGGAAGACTGGAACCACCCGCGATACTGGTCGCCGCCTTCGAGATAAAGATCCGAGGGCCACGGATACTCCGGCTCCGTCGCCACCAGAGCGAGGTAGCTCGCGCCCGACTCCAGCCAGACATCGAAGATGTCCGTCTCCTTCTCAAACTTGGTGCCGCCACAATGCGGACACTTCGTTCCGGACGGAAGAATCGTTTCGGCCTCGGGCGTAAACCAGGCATCCGCGCCGGAACGGGCAAAGAGCTCAACGACCTTACGATTGACCGCATGGTCGTTGAGCGGCTTGCCGCAGGACTCGCACAGAAACACGGCAATCGGCACGCCCCAGACGCGCTGGCGGGAGATGCACCAGTCGGGGCGAGTCGCAATCATGTTTGACATCCGTTCTTCGCCCCACGCCGGATCCCACTTCACATGCTTGATCTCCTCGAGGGTGCGGGTACGCAGTGTGTCGTCTTTCGATCTGCCGCCCGGCATCGGCGTTTCCATCGAGATGAACCACTGCTCGGTCGCCCGAAAAATCACCGGATTGTGGCATCGCCAACAATGTGGGTAGGAGTGCTCGGTCTTCTCCGTATGCAGCAGAGCGCCGCGACTCCTAACCAAGTCGATGATGGGAGCATTCGCATCCCAGACGCGCTTGCCGTTGTACTCAGGCAGTCCGTTGCGGAGGATGCCCTTCTCGTCGACGTTGCTGGTGGCATCGAGTCCATACTTGACACCGGTCATAAAGTCCTCCGCTCCATGGGGGGGAGCGGTGTGGACGACGCCGGTACCGGTGTCCATAGTGACGTAGTCCGCGAGCACGCCGAGAATCTTGCGATCGAGAAACGGATGCTGGAAGTTGAGGCGCTCCAATTTTCGTCCAGGGAAGTGGGCCAGCTCGCGAGCGTTGACGAGGCCGCACTTCTGGGTCACGTCTTTCGCCAGTTTGGACGCAACAATATAGACTTCGCCCCCGGATTCGAGAGCCACATACTCTTCGTCCGGATGGAAGGCCACTGCCATCGATGCGGGCAGGGTCCAGGGAGTGGTCGTCCAGATGATGGTCGAGGCTTTCTTTCCCGCGAGTGCCGCGTCTATTAAAGCGGGATCGTCGAGGAGGCCGTACTTCACCCACACTGTCGAGCTAGTGTGGTTTTCATACTCGACTTCGGCCTCGGCGAGCGCAGTCTCGTCGTGCATACACCAATACACGGCGCGCAAGCCTTTATAGACGAAGCCTTTTTCGTAGAACGAAAAAAACGTTTCGAGCACCACTGATTCGTACTGCGGGGTCATGGTGGCGTAAGGATTGTCGAAGCGTCCAAAGACTCCGATGCGCTTGAACTGCTGGCGCTGGAGGTCGAGAAACTTTTGCGCGTACTTGCGGCACTCAGCGCGGACGTCCGTGGGACGCATTTGGAGCTTCTTGCCACCCAGTTCCTTGTCGACCTTGATTTCGATGGGAAGCCCATGGCAGTCCCATCCGGGAACGTAGGGCGCGTCCATGCCGGACATGGTCTTGGATTTGACGATGAAGTCTTTCAAGCACTTGTTCATCGCGGTGCCGAGGTGGATCGGCCCGCTTGTGTAAGGAGGGCCGTCGTGCAGGATGTACAGAGGAGCTCCCTTGCGAGCCTGACGGATGCGCTCGTAGAGGGACGTCTCCTCCCAACGGGCCAGCATCTTAGGCTCGTTCTGAGGCAGGTTTGCCTTCATGGAGAAGGCGGTTTTGGGCAGGTTGATGGTGGATTTAAGATCCATCGGCACGAGCGGGGGTTCTCCCAAATGATTGAATCTTTTCATTATAGGGAGCGCGGAAGGACACGTCTATTGGAGAGGGCCACACCCTTTGGAATGCAAAAAGTACTGTATCGGTTTGAGAAAAAGCGTGTACAATTTTTGTTCAGATACAAGAATCGCGCATCTAAGGGGATAGAAACAAACGCTCTGCCTTCGGGATGCGACTGTGGCCGAGCGCAAGCTATCGGGTCAGCACGGGCTGACCAAAAGTTTGATTCTTCCCCCGAGCTGTGAGGTTGGGGGGCTACTTCCTCGGAAAATATGGCCGACAACGAATTATCACGAAATCTGCAAGAACAGGCTGGTCTTTCCGAGCCCGTGCTCAACTTGCTTCTGAAGGATGAGGTTCTCGACGACCCGCTTTACAAGCGCCTCTTCCGAGGGCTGGACGAGTTTTTCTTCCCCAAGAAGCTGCCCCCGCTGGTGCTAACTTCAAAACCTGTTCCCGTTCGGGACATCTGGGGCTTCTACAACTACAAGGGTCGTGGCGCATTCGGATCGACGGTGATTCACCTGGCGGCGGTAGCGCTCATCGTCAGCGGCGCTCTGTTTGCCAGAAAAGTAGTCGACGAGGTCAAGCCGAAACAGACCGTCGAATTGATCGCTCCCGACAGTATTCCGGCCTTGAAACCATCAAAAACGTTATCGGGCGGCGGTGGTGGCGGTGGCGATCGCGACAAGTTGCAGGCCTCGAAGGGCCGTTTACCGAAACAGTCCATGGAGCAGTTCACTCCGCCGGCCGCGGTCATCCGCAACGAACATCCCAAGCTGCCTAAAGAGGCTACGGTAATCGTTCCTCCGGAAGTACACCTCGCGCAGCTGACGATGCCGAACCTGGGGGATCCTCTTTCCCACGTCCCCGCCCCGCCCTCGAACGGAGTCGGCTCGGGTGCCGGCATTGGATCGGGTTCAGGGGGTGGCGTAGGTGTAGGTAGTGGCCCTGGATATGGCGAAGGCCGTGGCGGCGGGACCGGTGGCGGCGTGTTTCGGGTTGGCGGAGGCGTTGCGGCCCCAAAATTGATCTACGACCCCGAGCCAGAATATTCAGAAGAGGCGCGGAAAGCGAAGTACCAGGGGACATGCGTGCTGTCGGTCGTTGTAGGACCGGACGGTCTCGCTCATGACATTAAGGTGACGAACACGTTAGGTCTCGGCCTGGATGAAAAGGCGATTGAGGCAGTGAGAAAGTGGCGCTTTGAGCCGGCCGTGAAAGACGGGAAACCGGTCAACGTCCTTATTTCTGTTCAGGTGAATTTCCGGCTCTACTAGGAAATTTCGAAAAGCCGTAAGACGCGGCCGCGAAAGCGGCCATTTTTATTTTGGCAGCGACGGCCCGCCCCCGCCAGCATACGGGCGGCTATTCCTTCAGATCCACGTGCAGTACATCTTCAACCGGATGTCCCAGAAACCGCGTTCCCATCTTCTTGAACTTCTCCGCCGAATCGGTGGCAAAGAACTTGAGCCGGGGCACCGCTCTCTTTTCGGGCTCATCCGGTGAGTGGAGTGGTGCGATCCGAAGCTGCTCGGCGACGGTGTGAGCGGTCGACTCGGCCGAGTCCACGATGGTCACGTGGTCGGGAGCGACTCGCCGCAGTAACGGCTTGATCAGCGGGTAATGGGTGCATCCTAGGACGAGCACATCCGCGTCGCTCGAGTCTTCGGAAAAGGCCTCCGACAAATAGATTCGGGCGACCTGCTCGGTCACCGTGTGCTCTACCCATCCCTCTTCGACTAACGGCACAAACAGAGGGCAGGCCTTCTCCCGGACCGCGACTCCTTTGCTTTCCAACGACCTCCGATAGGCATGACTGCTGATGGTTGCATCGGTGCCGATGACGACTACTTTCTTCTTTCGGGTGGCGGAGGAGGCGGCTTCGGCGCCTGGTTCAACCACGCCGATTACTCCCACATGCGACGCCGCTTTTATTTCGACAAGGGCAAGTGCAGTTGCGGTGTTGCAGGCAATCACCAGCAGTTCCGCTCCATGATCCTGCAAGTAGTGGACTGCGCCGGTGGCGTAGTGGGCAACCGTCGCGGCGGATTTCGATCCATACGGCAGGCGGGCGGTGTCGCCGAAATAGAGATAGTCGGCATCCGGAATACGTTCTAGCAGGGCGCGCAAAACGGTCAGCCCTCCCACGCCGGAATCAAATACGCCGATCGTCGGTCTTCTGGGGCGGTCACGGGCGATAGAGTTCACTCGGCGGTGGTTGGGTTGATGACGGAACGCACCGCTGAAATCCGGTTGGCCGGGAAGCCTCCTTGGCTGGCGTGCTCGCGGATCATCTGTTCGTTGGGTGCGATGTACACGCAGTAGACCTTGTCGTCGGTCACGTAGCTCTCGATCCACTGCACTTGTGGCCCAAGCTTTTGTAGTACGCCGCATGATTTCTGCGAGATTGCCTTCAGCTCCTGCTGTGTGAGCTTGCCGGCATTCGGGATTTCACGCTCGATTACGTACTTCGGCATGATGCGCCTCCCCCGTGTGTGATTAGCCGCCACTCGGCGACGGCGAACAAGGATTCTAGCACCCCTTTCCCGCTTGCTGCGATCCGCACCGATTTCAGACTCGCTACCGGAGCGCTAGAGCCGCGGTTTTCGCGCCGGGTTCTTCAAACGAGAATGCGATCGAGACGTTCGGATACTCCTTCCCCCCCGCCTCCACATAAGGATAGACGAAGTAGTTCAAGGGCGCGCCATCTTGGGCGGGATTCAACTTCAGGTCGCGTCCCTGCGTGAACTGCACGCGGTTTACGTCATGCGCTCCGAAGAAGTAGTCGTGTTTTTCCTGGTGCTTCCATGCTTCGGAGATATCCACCGGCACCCAGCCGACCAAGTCAAGATAGAACTCGGCCCAGCAGTGATAGCCAGGAATCTCCGCTGATGTTTTGTCCGCAGGCAGAGGAAATCCGATTTGGAAACGGGCTGGAATTTTCTGCGACCGGGCCATGGAGATGAAGACAGAGTGAAAATCAGTGCAGTTGCCATGCTTCGAATCGCAAGCCCAGAGCGTGTCTCCATGGCCCCAGCCGGTACCGCTCTTGTCATACTTCATAGTGCGGAAGACATACTCATAAATATCTTTAGCTTTTTCGATCTGCGTGGTCGCACCTTTCGTTTGCTCGGCAGCAAGCTGGGCCGGGAGTCCGGTCACCGGTACCAATCGATCCGCTTCGACAAAGCGCGCTAGTTCAACTTTCGGGGCGCTTACCGCTTTGAGGTCCGGCACCGGCTTTCCGTCGATCAGCACTACGTGTTCGCGGCGTATCACGTCGTAGTCAACCGAGAACTTGTACTCGCTTTTGTCCGCCTTGGCAGTCTCAGCGTAAAGAACTTCGTTCCCGTACTCGGGTTGGCGAACTTGCTTGAGTGGGAGATCGCCCGTCTGAGAGACCACTTTCACATTCTGCGACGAGTCAGAATGAGCCATCGGAATCCATACCCGCACACGGTCCCCCGGGCTTACATTTTTCACGGTGAATGAATAGTGGAAGGTGAAGTGGCGTTCTTTCTGGGCCGCCGCCGACAGTGACGACAATACGAGCGACAAAGCTATGAAATAGCAACGCAGCATGACGGCATCCTTTCGTTTCAGCAGATGATTGTGGGAACTGGGAAACGGCAAACGGACGTTTTAGGAGAGACTACCGTCAAGTGAAACCGCGGCCGGACTGGCGGGGCGTCGAGCGCATGTTTTTTTCAATTTGCCTGTGGGAGTGGCCGGTTGTCAAATTCGCAGAGTAAACGGTGAGTTGCGGGGTCCGTCGTTGCCCTTTATCCTTACTCGCGTATGCCCAGCACTCTGGTCGAATGCGTACCCAATTTTTCGGAAGGCCGCGACAAATCTAAAGTCGACGCCATCGTCGGGGCCATGAAGGTCCCGGGCGTCTACCTCCTCGATCGCGAGATGGATGCCGATCACAACCGCTGCGTGATCACCCTGGTCGGTGAACGCGACGCCATCCAAGAGGCGGCGATCCGCGGGGTAGGGAAGGCCTCGGAGTTGATCGACCTGACGAAGCATCAGGGTGCGCATCCTCGCATGGGAGCGGCAGACGTGGTGCCGTTCATCCCGATTGAAGGTGTCACCATCGAAGACTGCGTCGCCATGGCGCGGCATGTCGGCGCGGAAATCTGGAAGCGCTTCCAGATTCCCGTGTATCTCTACGAAGCGGCTGCCGCCACGCCGGAACGACAGAATCTGGAAAACATTCGGCGCGGACAGTTCGAAGGCATCCGCGACGAGATTGGTACCAACCCGGCCCGAAAGCCTGATTTCGGCGAGCCGCGCGTGCATCCCACGGCGGGTGCCACGGTTGTAGGCGCGCGAAAAGCGCTGATTGCCTATAACGTTTTCCTGAATACAACCGATGTCGACATCGCAAAGAAAGTCGCCAAGGCGGTTCGCTTTTCGACCGGCGGGTTGCGCTTCGTTAAAGGCGCAGGATTCCTGGTGCGTGGCCTGGCGCAGGTCTCGATGAACCTCACCGACTTCGAGCAGACGCCCATCCAGCGCGTGTTTGAATACGTCAAGCGCGAAGCGGCGCGCTACGGAGTCATTCCGGTTTCGAGTGAAATCGTCGGGCTAATTCCGAAGAAGGCTTTGGAGCAAGCTGCTGAGTGGTTTCTTCAGGTTGAGAATTTTGATTCCTCGCTCATCCTGGAGAACCGCCTTGCGGCGGTGATCAGCGGCAAGATGGCGGTGGGAGGGCTGCGCGCTGGAGTCGAGCCCTTCATCGAGCAACTGGCCGCCCCGACAGCGACCCCCGGCGGGGGCAGCGCCGCTGCCGCCAGTGGCGCCATGGCCGCCGGACTCGCGAACATGGTCGCTTCTATGTCGCGCGGCAAGAAGGCTTACCTGCACCACGAGGCCTCGCTCAGCGAAGCGATTGCGCGGCTAGGCCAGCTTCGTGAGGAGTTGAAGGCCGCCATTGACGCCGACGCCGAGTCCTACAATTTAGTCATGAAGGCTTACAAAGCAGCGAAAGAGTGTTCTGACGGCGATGGAGCCATCAACGCTGCTTTGAAGCAAGCGACCAGCATTCCGCTAGGCGTGGCCGAACGCGCGGTGGAGGTGGCCCAAATCGCCGAAAAGCTGAAGCCGATCACCAACCCCAACATGAAGTCCGATCTGACAACCGCCATCGCCCTGGCCAACGCCGCCTTGACCGGGGCCTTGGCCAACGTTGAGATCAACCTGGAATCGCTGAAGGACGAGGCGTTCGTTCGCGAGACCAGGGGACGCGCCTTGCAACTGAGAGGCTAGAGTGTACCGAACGATCATCCTTGCGCTGATTGTTGCGGTAGGACTGGGGGTGCTGGCCAGCCTGATCGCTACACGATCGCGCTTTTTTCATCAACAGGTCAGGGCCTGTTTTGACGACGTCAAAGGGCTTCGACCGGGCGCTGATGTACGGATTGCTGGAGTCCACGTCGGGGACGTGCGCGTCGTGCGAGCAGATCCGGGCAAGAAAAATTGTCCCGCCGAGATAGCTATGGATCTGGCTACCCCATACGAACTGAGGATTCCGAAAGATTCCATCGCCGAAATTCAGACTGATGGAATTTTGGGCCCGCCCCTGGTCGCGATCGACGTGACAAAGGCCACCGGAGAACCGATCAACAATGGCGGCTACCTTACTAGCACGCACGGCCCCAAGGATGCATCATCATTGCCCCTTCGATAATTCAACCACGACGCCCTGAGCGGAAGACTTTTCCACGCAAGCCTGGCCTCCTCCCTCGATCTAACGACAGGCCCGGGGGTAGGTACTTTAGTACCGGTAAATGCCCCCCGTTCCGCATTAAAATAGTCTGAGACCGCCAAACGGACATTTTGCCGTCCGCATCCAACGATGCAGACCCTCTCGAGGACATTTATGAAGAATTCGATTCTTGCTGCACTCCTTTTCTGTGCAACAGCCGCTTATTCGATGCCGATGCCCTCTTCGGCCCGATCCATGGTCCCGGCTGAAATCCAGCAGATTATTGGCGTGGACTACCGTGCGCTGAAGGATTCGCCCACTGCCCAAGCGCTCAAACAGCAGGTATTGCCGGAAAACCTGAAGGAGTTCGAGGAGGCTCTCAAGGGCATCGGAATTGATGCTGACCACGACCTCGATCAACTCACGTTTGCCTCGTTTCGCTCCGGTAAGCAAGGATTGCAGGTGGTTAGCGTGGCGCAGGGGTCATTCTCCGCCAAGGCGGTCCTCAAGAGAATGAAGCTCAAGAAGATTATGTCCACGAAGTACGGGACGGCGCTGCTTTATCCCATGGCCAACGGTCTGGTGATGACTTTCCCGGATGAGAATACCTTGGCCTTCGGCACCCAGGCTTCGCTCAAGAGCGCTCTTGATGCCCGCGACGGCAAGCGCGCCACGCTCGACTCGAATCCGCAGATGGCGGAGCAGATGGCTGCGGTGGATGGTTCACCGGTGTGGAGCATCCTCGACCAGCAGGGAACTCAGGCCATGATGCGCTCCGCCTTAGGCGACGCTTCCAGGATCGCCGACTACGAGACGCTCAAAAAGCGCCTCCTGGCCTCGCGCTATACCATGAACTTCCAGAGCGGCGTAAACTTCGATCTGAACGTTCTCACTTCGGACTCCATGACTGCCGCGACTCTTTCGTCGCTGGTCAAGGCTGGAATGCTTTACAAGAAGCTGAACGCTTCGCCGATCGAAAAGACTGCCATTGACAGTACGACCGTCGATTCCGACAGCTCGAACTTGCAGGTGCACTTCAAGACCGACGACCAGAAATTCCAGTCGTTGCTGCACTCGGAATTGTTCGCGGCCGTTTCGCGGTAAAGCTGCAGTACTAACAAGGACGATCCGTAGAGACGCGGCGTGCCGCGTCTCTCGCATTATTTTGTGACCGCAGTGACAGACCGCTTTCGATTGCCAGTAGTGCTGGTCTGACGGCGGTAGAATTTCCTCGCCTTGGCTCGATTTCCGCATACCTTCATGTCGCACCAGCGGCGCCGGTGGTTCTTACTGCGATCGACAAAAATCCAGCGGCAGGATGGCATGTCGCATTCGTGCACGTTTCCGAGATCCGGCGAGGTGAGCAAATCGCTCGCCGACCGCACGATGGGCCACAGGATGGAGTCGAGCCGGGATGGGTCCTCCTTCCAAACCAGGCGAAAGCCGTTGCGCGCTGCCTTCAGCTGCAGGTTCGAAAGAGCTTCTCCCCGATAAGCGTTGAATGCAACGAGGTCGGCTGAGGAGGCCTGCTGATTTCGCAGGGTAGTGCTGATGATTCGGTAGAGGCATTCGCGGAGTGTGATGGCTTTGCTCAGCGCTTGCTCGGCCGCTTGCGGATGAGTTCCAGCCTCCCGTAGTAACGCGGCGCGGTGCAATGCGCTGAGCGCGCCCGCCTGCACCGCCCAGTCGGCGAGATCCTGATAGGTGGGCAGCAATTCCTTCCGTCGGTCGGGAACGGGCCGGTTGTCGAGCGTATTCACGAAATCAAGGCAGAGTTCGCCTGCAATTATTTGAAACTCCACATCGCTCCGTTACATCCAAGATTTACATTATAACCTGTAAAGGATAGTTGACAGGTTAGCACATTCTAGCTAGGATAACCAGTGAATGTAATGATAGATGGTTATGGCAACGACAGCCTCTGTGAACCCTCCCGTTGTAGTTAGCCGGGCTATTCCGTCCCGTCTTTGGATCGCTTTGGCGTTCTTCGCCATTTACGTAGTCTGGGGCACGACCTACCTGGCGATTCGATACGCGGTGGAGACCATTCCGCCGTTAGTGACCGCGGGTGTCCGGCACACCACCGCCGGCCTCATCCTGCTGGGAATTGCCTGGTCGCGAGGCTTCCGTCCGCGACGTGAACACTGGATCGCGGGCGCGGGCCTAGGCGCGCTTTTTTTCCTGGTCGGCCATGGCACTCTGCATTGGGCAGAGCAGTACGTTTCTTCCGGACTGGCTGCGCTGCTGGTAGCCAGCGAGCCGTTATGGATCTTGCTGTTGGGCGCTGCGATGGGGCAGCAAAAGATCAACTGGAAGAATGGGCTCGGGTTGTTGTTAGGGCTGGCTGGCGTTGGCATCCTGACGGCGCGCGAATTCACGACTCGAAGCTCTCTGACGATTGGTGTGATTGCGGTGCTGGTGGGCGCGGCATCGTGGGCGGTAGGCGTGTGCGTCTCCCCAAGGTTGCGTCTACCACGCGATCCCGTTGGCCGCACGGCTGTGCCTCTGGTATGCGGGGCCGTGATGCTGCTTCTCGCCGCCGGAGTTTCCGGAGAATTTTCCGCAGTTCACTGGAGTACGGTTTCTGTACGGTCACTGCTGGGACTGGCTTATCTGATCTCGTTTGGTTCGGTGGTAGCCTTCACCGCCTACACCTGGCTGTTGCAGCACTGTTCTCCAACGCTGGTGGCGACGCATACGTTTGTCAATCCTTTGGTGGCGGTGCTGGTGGGATGGCTGTGGGCCTCGGAGTCGATCAGCCTGCGCATCGTCGTGGCGACTGCCGTGATTCTCGCCGCAATCGTGCTGATTCAGCGCGGCGACCGGCACGCCGAGATGCAGGCAGAAGCGGTGCAGTCGGATTGATTGCAGAAGTGCAAAGGCAGTTCTCAGTTCCCGGTTCTCAGAGAACGATACTTCTGTAATCTTACTTCTGACTTCTCTTTTCCCGTGCCCAGCCCTCTTTTATTGTTTGCCGCGCGCGGCCCAGGGCGAGGGAATCGGAGGGCACGTTGTCCGTGATGCAGGAGGCTGCCGCGACGTATGCGCCTCGCCCGATTCGCACTGGAGCCACCAGAGTGGAATCGCTGCCGATAAACACGCCGTCTTCAATTATGGTCTTGTGCTTGTGTACGCCGTCGTAGTTGCAGGTGATGGTCCCGGCGCCCACGTTGACTCCTTCGCCGATCTCGGTGTCTCCGAGATAGGTCAAGTGATTGGCCTTCGAACCTTTGCCGAGCTTGAGTTTCTTGGTCTCGACAAAATTTCCCAGATGCGCTCCTTCGCCAATATCACTGCCCGGGCGGAGGCGTGAGTAAGGTCCGACCGTCGCATTCCGCGCGATGCAGGAATCGTCCATTACGCAGCCCGGGAGCACGACAACCGCGTCGCCGATCTCGGTGTTATTGATCACGCTGTAGGAACGGATGCGGCAGTCGGACCCGATCTTTGTTTTGCCTCGCAATTGCACGAACGGCTCGATCACCGTGTCCGCGCCGATCTCGACGTCACTGTCAATCACGCAAGTTTGCGGATAGAAGATGGTCACGCCCTCTTCCATCAGCTGCTGACACTTCGCCAGCCGCAAGCGGGCGTCGAGATCCACTATTTCCGACCGTTTGTTACTGCCCAGCACTTCCGCTGCATGCGGAGTCCTGATCACCACAACCTTTTGACGCGCTCGGCCCAAGACCGCAGCCATATCGGTTAGGTAGTACTCGCGATGCGCGTTGTCGGTCGTGAGCCCGCCGATATGCCCGTAAAGAGCTGGAACTGAAAAAGCGTAGAACCCGGAATTGATCTCGCGAATCTTTTTTTGCTGCGCGTTCGCTGCCTTGTCTTCCACGATAGCGCGCACCTCGGGATTCTTGGCGCTCTTACGGATCACTCGTCCGTAGCCGGAAGGATCATCGAGATCGGCGCTGAGCAGGGTCATGGCGGCCTTCTGGGCGGAATGGAAGGCGCTGAGTCTCTGAACGGTTTCGGGCGTGATCAGCGGAGCGTCGCCGGACAGAACGATGACCTGGTCGTAGGGCGCGAGCGCCTCCTGTGCGACCATGAGAGCGTGTCCCGTGCCGTATTGTTCCGCCTGTACGACGAACTGCACGCCGCTCGAGGCGACCGCCGCGCGCACGAGATCGGCTTCGTGCCCGATGATGACAAAGATGTCTTTGGCGGGCACAACCTTGGTCGCGGTGGCAATCACGTATGCCAGAATCGGCTTCCCGCCGACTTCGTGCAGAACCTTGGGATGTCTGGATTTCAGCCGCGTCCCTTTGCCTGCGGCCATGATCGCAATCGCCACCCGTAACGGTCGGAGGGGAGTCTTAAAAATGCGCCGGGGTGTTTTTCCCATTGCCAGTCAATATACCCGAAGCGTTCGTAGGGACGCAGCTTGCTGCGTCTCCGCCGGACGGGACCTCTATCGCGAAGCAGCCTGCCGGTCCGGTGCCTGCGCCATCAGCGCCATCAAGTCGTGCGCGACCCGGTCGGTCGCGTGACGCGCGACTTCGCCCTCATCCAGATAGTCCCCCAGGAGCGGGCAGACGCCCAGGGCCTCGATCACGTCCAAATCAGCCACAATCTGCGAGGCTCCTTCGGACGCGTACTTGGCTTGCATCTCCGCTGACACGGACTTCTGGTTGATGAGCGCGTAGTCGAAAAGCTGTGCGCCGGCGTGGGCGTTGAGGGCGCGGATGTGGTCGGCAGCACTTAATCCAAGACTTTCGTTCGCTTGCGTCATCAAATTGCAGACAAATATCTTAACGGCCTGCGAAGCAAGAACGGCTTGGGCAATTCCGCGAACCAGCAGGTTGGGAATGAGGCTGGTAAAGAGAGACCCTGGCCCGACCGTGATCAGATCCGCGCTGGCGATCGCATCCAACGTTTGGGGAAGTGGCTCGACGTCCGGGGGCACCAGGAAAAGCTCGCGAATCTTTCCCTTGCTCGCTGTAATTTGAGTTTCGCCTCGCACTCGCGTTCCGTCTTCCATCAGAGTTTCGAGTTCGACGCTTGATGCGGTGGCCGGGTAAATATGTCCGCGCGTAAGCAGAATCTCAGAAGAGAGGCGTACTGCTTCGGCGAAGTCTCCCGTGATCGAAGTTAGCGCGGCCAGAAACAGATTCCCAAAACTGTGTCCTTCGAGTCCGGACCCCTTCTGAAAGCGATGCTGAAACAGCTTCGCCAGCAGGGCTTCATCTTCGGAGAGCGCCACGATGCAATTCCGGATGTCCCCCGGCGGCAGCATGTTGAGTTCTTTGCGTAACCGTCCGCTGGAGCCGCCATCGTCGCTGACCGTCACTACGCCACACAGCTCGCGGATGGTGGTCTGGCCAGAAGCCGCCAGCGTCGGCGTCAGCACGTAGCGCTTCAGGCCCTTGAGCAGGGTGGAGAGGCCGGTCCCGCCGCCGATTGCGACGACGCGCAAGTCGCGCGGACCAGCCTTGCTGTTGTCGGATGAATCCATGCGCTGCTGAGAGACCATGCAGCACCCGAGCCGGCAGTCGGCCGGTTAGTAGGTGTTCATTTCCTCTTCCGGCACGACCGCTTCCGCGCCTGGATCCGGATACAGCAATTCGGTGAAGCGCGGGTCTTCAGCCAGATTCTGGAAGTCGGAATCGTTCCGGGCTTGAAAACGCAGGGCCGGGCTCACCTGGATCGCCTCGTCGAGGGTCTTGAGAGCTTCCTCGACGTGTCCGGTCAGGCAACTGAGAGCGGCCAATCCGTAAAGAACGTAGTCCGCCTTGGGCTGCTGCTTCAACAGCTTTTCCAGATGCTCGCGGGCGGTGACGTAGTCGCCGGTGTTGATGAGCGAGACCGCGAAGTCGAAATGTTCCTCGGACGTCTTGAACTGGAGTGCGGGCTTGTCCATGCGCTGGTCGCAGGTCTGAAGGTGCACTTTCGCGCGATCCGCCAAAGACTTGTTCGGTCCGGCCAGCACCTTTTGCAGGTGCCCCTTCGCCTTTTCGAACTTGTGCTCTTGCAAGGCCCGCACGCCCAGTTCGTAGCTCTGTACTGCCTGGGCGTGATGTGGATCTTCAGCCACTTGTTTCTTTGCAATTAACTTCGGTGCCATTAAAACCGCCTCGTCAGAAAAGTATGAAGAACGCAATCAGTTAATGCTGGCGGCTGTCTGCAGATCGATCTGCTTCCAATCGCCCTTGATAATCCCCGCACGAATCTGCTGCGCGGTCTTACCCTGCTTGTGCATCTGGTAAGTGTAGTAAAGCTCTTGCAGGCAGGTTCCGCACTGCGCGCCGTGTGTGCCCGAGAAGCAGCTGTGCAGGCTCTTGTGTCCCATGCCGCGGTCGCAGTAGCAGTAGCAGGGCTGCTGATAGATCACCCTCGGAATTCGCGACGCCAATTCGTAGGCATGTCGCTGGTACGGGTATTGTGCATTCGCGCCCCATAGCTGATCCTGGTCCAGAATTGGCTCCAGCTTAGCGCCCTTGGCCGACGCGGCATTGAAATGCGGGACTCCCTGATCGTCCGACTGCAACCAGGGTGCCGACAGCAATGCGACCAGCAGAAATAGAGAAGATAGCGTCAACACACGCTTTCGCATGGGTACCGACCTCAAAGATGACATTTTACCTGAATGCCGCGGGATTGGCCGAGTACTGGCCGGGTTCCCAGCTACCGTACTGGGTCAAACAGCACCTTTCCTGATGATCTGTCGGACGTTCCGAGCGAGCAACTGGTCGAAGGCTTCCCGCTGCTCACTTTGAAAGGCCAGCTTCGGAATAACCGTGAAAGACCGTGAACCGTGATAGAGCACGTAGGAGTGAGCATCGACCAGCGCCCGCTTGTACAAGTTCCACTGAAGCTGTGAGTCGATGTTGTCGGTGCGGAAGTGGATGCCTTCCGGCGAAAACGTAAGTGAGTAGTTGTTGCGGAACTTTGGCTCGCGCCGGAAAGCCAGCGGCGGAATTACGACGAAGGCTGAAATGAGAATGAGAGCAAAAACAATCGAAATGCTGACAAAACCTATGCTGAGGCCATGCGAGTCTGGCAGACGCCAAAGATAAGCGCTGATGATCGCGAGGAGGATGGTTATAGAGATGTCAAGCCGGAGTCGAAGGCGCGAAGAGTAATGTGCACGCAGCCCTGGACATAGTCGCGCTCGGAGTAGGGGAACGAAAGCTCAATCGTCGAATTCATGAACGCGGTTGCCCTGTCGAACTCCCTCAGAGACCGAACTCCATCGCAAGAAACTACCCACCCAGCTTCTCAAAGAAAGAACAGATCGTCTCAATCCCCCGATAAAAATTCGGGATGTGAAACTTCTCATTAGGTGCGTGCAGGTTGTCGTCGGGAAGTCCGAAGCCCATCATGACGCTGGGAATCTTCAGCACGTCCTGAAAATCGGTGACGATGGGAATCGATCCACCGGAGCGGATGAACACAGTTTCTTTCTTAAAGGTGTCGCGCAGTGCTTCGGTGGCGGCCTTGATGAACCTGTTGTCGGTCCCGACCACGCACGCCGGCCCCTTGCTCCAGACTTTGATCTTGATATCAATCCCTTTGGGAGTCAGCTTCTTCACAAAAGCCGTGTAGCGTTTCAGAATGTCTTCCGGATCCTGATTCGGTACCAGTCGCATGGAGACTTTCGCAGACGCCTTCGCCGGAATCACAGTCTTCGCTCCCGGAGCCGTGAACCCGCCTGGCATCCCGTGCACTTCGAGCGTTGGACGCGCCCACGTCCGGTAGAGCACTGAATAGCCCGGTTCGCCGGTCAGCACTTTCGAACCGACTTCCGTTTTGCGATAGTGCTCTTCGTTGAAAGGCAGCCGCTTCCACGCTTTCAGCTCGTCGTTGCTGGGAGCCTTCACGTTTTTGTAAAAGCCCGGGATCAAGATCTTGCCCTTGGGATCCTTCAGCTTGCTGATGACCTCGACCAGCGCGAACAGCGGATTGGGCGCTGCCCCGCCGTACATGCCGGAGTGCAGGTCGGTCTTCGCGCCGACCGCCTCGATCTCGGTGTAAACCAGGCCGCGCAGTCCCACACACAGGGTTGGTAGGTTCGGAGCAAACAGCTCCGTGTCACAAACCAGCGCGAAGTCCGCTTTCAGCTTCGCCTTCTGCTTGCGCACGTACTCGGCGATTGACTCGCCCCCTACTTCCTCTTCGCCTTCAAAAATCACCTTGACGTTAATGGGGAGCTTGCCGCCGTGCGCCTGCATGAGCGACTCTAGCGCCTTCACTTCCATCCAGAGCTGGCCTTTGTCGTCCACCGCGCCCCGGGCATAAATGTTGTCGTTGCGCTCGGTCGGCTCGAACGGAGGGCTGTGCCATTCGTCGACTGGATCGGGCGGTTGCACGTCATAGTGCGCGTACATCAAGACGGTGGGCTTGCCGGGCGCGTGCAGCCAGTCGGCATAGAGCAGGGGATGCCCCTTGGTGGGGATCACTTCCACGTTCTCCATACCGATGTGCCGCAGTTCGCTGGCGACAAAATCCGCTGCTTTCTGCACGTCGCTCTTGTGTTCGTCCAGTGTGCTGATGCTAGGAATGCGGAGCAGATTTTTCAATTCACCTAGGAAACGCTGCTGATTATTACGGACGAAATCGATTGCCGGGGTAGCCATAGGTTGACCCTTTCGCGTAAAAAAATCAGACCGAAGATTCTGCATACTGCGGAAACGTTTCGAGTATACCGCGAAGGAAACGCTGACACTGTGCTTTCTCAGCCCGACGAGGCATGACCTGGGAACGCATAACACTCAACAAAGTCCAGACAACGGGATGAGACTCTAGTTGCAAAATCTTTCCTGGGAAAACGGGGTGAGATCGAAAGCAGGCTGAGTGCCTGTAATTACCGCTGCCATTACCATCGCGGTGATGGGCGCGAGAAGAATTCCATCGCGAAAATGGCCGGTGGCAACGAAATAGCCGGGCGTTGCCGTCGGACCGAGAATGGGCAGCGCGTCGGGCGTGCCGGGCCGCAGGCCAGCCCACGCCTCAAGAATCCGCGCATCGGCCAATTTTGGAACCAGGTCGAGCGCGGCCTTCCTCAGTTTCTGGATCGTTTCCGGGACGATCTGTTTGTCAAAGCCTGCCTCCTCGACTGTGGCGCCGATCAACATGCGCCCGTCGCTGCGTGGGATGAGGTAAACGTCCGGCGTACGGATGACATGGCGCACTAGGCTCTTCTCCGGCATGGCGACGCACAGCATCTGTCCTTTGATGGGTCGGGTAGGGAAGGCATGAGGTCCAATCTGCCCAGCCCAGGCTCCGGCGCAGTTGACGACCACGGTCCCGGCAAAGCTGGTTTTATTGGTGCGAACCCCGGCCGCTTTTCCGTCTCTAACTTCCAATGCTAGCGCCTTGTCTCCTGACGAGAAATTAACTCCGCGATGCCGCGCAGCGGCCACAGCTGCCGCCACAAGATCCCGTGGATCGACGCTTCGCTCTTGCAAGAACAGCGGCGCCGCGCCCGTCCTCTCAAGGTTGGGCTCCAGTTGGCGCACAGGCTCAGGCAAGGGGTGCGCATCCCGTACACACTGGTTGGCAGCCGGTTCCAGAACAAGCAGTGTACCTTCGGAGCGCAGGTCAATCTTCAGCCCGGACTCATCCTCGAGTTCATGCACAAATTCGGGATACATCCCGGCGCTCGACGCAGCCAGGGGCCGAAGGGGCGGCAGAGTTTCGAGCTCGGATCCGACCAGCATGCCACCCGCGGCCCAGGAAGCCTCGCGCCCGGGCTCCCCGCGTTCCACGACCAGTACACGCAGGCCCTGCTTGCGCAGCTCGATGGCCAGCGAGAGTCCGATGATTCCCGCGCCCGCAATGATCGCATCCCAGCTCTTCACGCTCTCCATTCTAGCGGCAAGGTACGTCGGGCCAAGAACCTGAAACGGAATTGACACCGCCGCGCTTCTCGCCAACAATAACCAGTACAGTCCACTTCCAACATGGAGACACACACTTATGCCTGAGGGCGACGAGTCACCCGTCTATCATTCCGAGTCCCACAGCAATACCGGCAAATGGATTCTGATTGTGCTGGCGATCGCATATGTCGCAGGGTCGTTGTACTTCCTGTTCGACCAGCGCGGCAAGCTGGACAAGGTCGCGCAGGACCAGGCTGCCGGTCAGAAGCAAGTCGCAGAACTGAGCAAGCGCATGCAGTCCGCCGAAGCCGATGCGGAGACCTTGGCCCAGCAACTAGGCATGACTAAGAAAGAGCTGGCGTCGCGTGCCGAGGAATTGCAGCGTCAGCAGCGCGCCTCCGTGGCCAGGTTGGCGGAAGAACAGAAGAAGGAACTCAGCGCCGTGGCCGGCGAAGTGGGGAACGTCAAGACCGATGTCGGCGGCGTCAAGACCGATTTGGGCGCCACCAAGGCGTCACTGGAAGAAACCAAAGCGCAGTTGCAGCGTACTATCGGCGACCTTGGTGTGCAGAGCGGACTGATCGCCACCACCCGCGGCGACCTCGACATCCTCAAGCACAAAGGAGACCGCCAGTATTACGAGTTCACGTTGCTGAAGGGTGCCAACCCACAGGCCTTTTCTACGGTTGCGCTGCAACTGAAAAAGACCGACCCGAAGAGGGGCAAGTACACGCTGAACGTTACCGCCGACGACCGAACCATCGAGAAGAAAGACAAGAATGCGAGCGAGCCCGTGCAGTTTTATACCGGACGCGATCACATGCTCTATGAGCTGGTGGTCTGGACGGTGGACAAGAACAAAATTACCGGCTACCTGAGCACTCCGAAGAATGCTCCGATCCCGGTCACGGCTACTCCGCAATAGCCAGAGATGCTGTCGCCAGGCGCGCACACGCTGCTGGAAATCGCCCTGCGAACGGGTGTCATCTACCTTTTGGTGCTGGTCGGGATTCGACTCAGCGGCAAGAGGGAAGTCGGCCAGATGACCCCGTTTGATCTCACTCTTCTTCTGCTTCTTTCGAACTCTGTCCAGAACGCCATGACCGGCCCCGACACTTCGCTGGCAGGTGGCGCCGTGGCTGCGGCTACATTGCTGGTCTTGAACTATCTGGTGGCGGAAGTCGCAGGGACGAATCGGCGTTTTCGCAAGTTCATCCAGGGCCAACCCAGCCTGCTGGTCCACGACGGCGAGATCATCGCCTCGCACATGGCCCGGGAGCACGTCAGCATGGATGCGCTCCAGTGCGCGTTACGCGAGCACGGAGTGGCAACCTACAAAGAGGCCGCTCTAGCCGTGCTGGAGGTGGATGGCTCCATCAGTGTGCTGAAGTACGACGACATTCAGCCCACTGCCCAAAACCACCTCGCACGGCGGCGCTTCCTGAAGAAAAATTGAGTGGCTAGGCGTGGAGATCGCGCCGCACCAGCGCTGCATCGAGAAAGAATCCCAGACCCAGTGCCAGCGGAATGGCCCCAAACGCAACCGCCGTCCATGCATCCGGCTCGGTGCGCGCGACCAGGGCAAAAGTAATCATGTAGCCCAGAGCACCAGCTACCAGTAGGATGCCTGAGCGCCGTGAGCGCGCGGCTTGCGTAAGCTCCGGCTCCATCGGGACGTTGACGCCGTGCGCAATGGCCGCGAGCTTTTCTTCCGTGCGCAACTTGCGCACGCGATAGTAGGTGTACATCCCAGCCAGCGGCACTCCAAAAAACATCGTCACCGCAACCAATCCTGTAATTCCGTTCCCCATAAGGGTTCTCCTTGGGCGCGAAGCCGTTTAACGCCGGCAATTCTTGTGCGCCTGCAACATGAGTTACGAAATCATGTGGGAAACGGTTCCGCGATTGGAAAGGATTCAGTCCGACCCGGCGGCCGCTGCTCTTTCGCCGAAGGTCGGTATTTCTCGGATTAGTTTGTCTTCGAGCAATTGTTCCAGGCGCGAGTAATTTCCGGGGCGGGTAGGCTTGCTCGTACTTGGTACCAGGCCGACGGCCCGATTGCGTCCGCGTTGCTTGGCCAGGTATAGGCCCCGGTCGGCAAGCCGCAGCACCTCGTCCACCGATAGCTCGTCGCACTCCAGTGGAAGCCAGGGCAGAGGTGCCCACCCCACCGAGCAGGTACGTTGCATGTGCCGCTCATTGCCCAAGTCGAATTCTATTCCCCCGATCGCTCTCAGGATTCGTCCCGCCATGAGCGGGGCGTCGTCGCGCTCCGCCGAACGACAGACCACCAGAAACTCCTCGCCGCCCCAGCGAATCAGGAAGTCCGATTCCCGCACGACCCGGTTCAGTCGCTGTGCAATTTCGACCAGCATCCTGTCGCCAGCGTCGTGGCCATGCTGATCATTGACCTCTTTGAAATGGTCGATATCGATCAGGAAGAAGATCAAGTCCCGATGATCGTGGCTATAGTGCTCGCCGGTGCGATAGGCGCGGACCGCTTGGCTGGCATCAGCCAGAATTGTGCTTTGAAAGAAACGGCGGTTCCGCACGCCCGTGAGAGGATCGCTCAAGGAAGCCTGTTGTAGTTCGCGGTTGGCCTGAGCCAGTTCAGCACTGCGCTCGGCAACCGCGCGTTCCAGGCGCTCTTTGTCGCGCCGGTCGCGTTCTTTTTGGGACCAGAGCGTACCCCAGATTGCCAACCCGAATAGGAGAATGCCCGCCGAGCGTGCCCACCACGTCCCCCACCAAGGTGCGAGTACGGTGAACGAGTACGAAGTCAGACCGCTCTGTCCCAGTTCGGCCGAGCCGCAGATCACCTGGAACGTATAGTCGCCCGCGGGCAGTGACGAGTAGCGCGCTTCCCGAAGGCTGGTCTCCGTGAAGTCTCGTTCCAAGCCGGCGAGCCGGTAGCGGCAGGTGATCCGGTCGGAATCGTGAAAGACTGGCGTTGCGAAACGCGCCAGGAAGGTATTGTCGTTATATAGAATCTCGCGGGACTTGTCGTCGAGGCGATCCTGCTTGCCGAACAGCGCCGCCGTGAGCACTACACTCGGTTTGGCCAGCGCCGGCTCTTCCTGCATGGAGTCGTAACGCGCCAACCCTTTGCTGGTGCCGAAAAGAATGCTTCCGTCCGATTCCTGCCACAGGCTGTCGCAGTTCACGTCGTTCCAGATCAGACCGTCGCTTTGCGTGAAAGTGCGGATCCGGCCATCAGGCGAAATCATCCCGACGCCGTCTTCCATTTCCGCCCAGACCCGGTGACGGGAATCCATGCCCATCACGCACATGCCTTTTTTCACGTGCAGCAGTTCGGCGCTGCCGTCGCCTGCGACGCGTAAGCGCGTCATCTGACCTTCGTCAGCGTATCCCAGCCACGCTTCGTCGTCCCGTACCGCTTTCACGTCTACGACATTGTTTGCCAGTAATCCGTCCTGCTTACGGAAGGTTTGCCAGTGCCCACGGAATAATCGGGAAACGCCGTTGGGTCCAGCACTCCAAACCATGCCGTCAGGGGAAACCGAAACGTTGCGCGTGGTTCCGGCATTTTCGGGAGGCGCTGGAATCTCCGAGATCCGGAAATGGCCTCGGTCATGCCGTATGACGTGAAGCATGTCCGCGCCATCGGACCATATCGAATTGTCAGGCGCTGCCGAGATGCGAAACGGCTTCCATTCGAGCGATACGGGCACGAATTCCGCCCGCGGATGAGCAACGGTTGCATCGAAGCGGAAGATACCTTTGCCCGGGAACAGCGCCCAAACGGCGCCGTCCGGAGTGATCTTGATCTGTAGAACGCCACCGCGAGCGCCACCCTCAGTCCAGGTACTCCACTGCCCGTCTGCTGGATCCCAGACGGCCAGGGCGGTGTTAGTGGCGACCCACAACCGTTGACGGCTGTCCCGGACCACGCCCAAGACCAGCGCATCGGGGAGGCCTTCGGCATCAGTCCACCCCGACCACTTCTTCGATCCGGGCCAGTAGTCGAGGCCGGCTCCGGTCGAGCCAATCCAAATCCCGCCTTCCCGATCCTCCAAAGCGGAAGCGATTGCGCTGCTGGTCAGGCCGCTCTTGTGGTCAATGAGCCGCCAGTGATCTCCCGAGCGCCAGTACAAACCCTGGTAAGTGGGCAGAAGAACATTTCCGTGCGCATCGAGACTCGGTCCTCCGATGCTGTTAGCACTGGGCAGACTGTTGTTTCCCCAGGAGATTCCCGCCGCTGGGTGATGAAGGTTGAGCAGTCCGAGGTGGGTTGGGGTACGCACCCAGAGCCTAGCCTGCGGAGCCGGAAGCAAGGCGATCACATGTTCTTCATCCCAATCAAGCGAAGCGACCGCCTCTGGCGAGCTCACTCCCGGACGAATGCGCCCAATCTGCCTTCCCGCAGCAAACCACACGACATCATCATCGCCGCGAACGATCGCATCCACTGCAACGGGCAGGACGCTACTTCCAATGGCGAAAAGCTGGGTCTGTCTCCGGTCGCGCGGCACACGCAGCAGACCGTTCTGCGTCGAAATGAAAAGCGTTCCGGCGCTGTCGACCGCAAACGACTGATACGAATTCTGCAATGCTCCCGCTTCGGGTGGAACCACAATTGGTTCAAAGCGCTCCTGTACCCGACGTGCGATCCCTTTGCGCGACCGCACCCAAAGGTTTCCGTCAGGAGCCGCCAGGATCAGCTCCACCAGTTCGCCCGGCAATCCCTCCGCCCGGCCAAAGCGCGTGACACCATTGCCATCGTAGCGGAACAGGCCTGTTTGGGTTCCGATCCACAGGAATCCCTGCTTGTCCTGCGCCATCGTGAGGACGGTTGCCGAGCCGAGCCCGAAGCGTTCGCCGAAATGCTGAATGGCGTAGTGGGGATGATCCGGAACAGGAGGGGAGTTGGACGCCGACAGGCGCAGCGTGGCATACAAAAGGCATAGCATTGCCACCACCCGTCTCGAACGTGAGCGGAAACAAAACATAACTTTTCGGCTAGGAAATCATAGGATGGCCTATGTGCCTAAGTAACCTGAAAGTGGTATTCATTGGTTACCTCCGTAAGAGTCCCAAAATAGGAAAACACATGCTTTTAGGCAGAATGGCGGATGTGCTGCAAGGCGGATTGGGCTGCGATAACTGGTCTGCTTTGAACCTCGGCTTTAGCCGCCGAGGGGGTACCCTGCGGGAAGCTGACCTGCCTTGGCGTAGGCGCTCTCTATGGACGCGTCATTCTCTCCGGTTTCATCAGCTGATCGAATTCCTCGCGCGTGAGATATCCCAGCTTCAACGCCGCCTCGAGCAGGCTGCTCTTCTCGACGTGCGCCGTGTGCGCGATGTGCGCCGCCTTGTCGTATCCCACTTTTGGAGCGAGTGCCGTGACCAGCATGAGCGAATTTTTCACGTACCAGTCCACCTTGGCGCGATCGACTTCAATGCCCTTGACCATGTACTCGACGTAGCCGTGGCAGGCGTCGGTGATGAGCGTGACCGAATGCAGGAAGTTGTAGATGATCACTGGCTTGAACACGTTGAGCTCAAAGTTGCCCTGCGATCCCGCGAATCCCACCGCGGCCGTCGCTCCGTGGACCTGCACGCAGACCATCGTCATCGCCTCGCATTGCGTGGGATTGACCTTGCCCGGCATGATGGACGATCCCGGCTCGTTTTCAGGAATCGACAGCTCGCCCAGGCCGCAGCGCGGACCGGAAGCCAGCCACCGGATATCGTTCGAGATCTTCATCAGCGACGCCGCCAAAGTTTCCAACGCGCCCTGCGCAAACACGAGCTCATCATGCGCCGAAAGCGCCGCAAACTTGTTGGGATGCGAGCGGAAGGGAAGTCCCGTCAGTTCGGCAATCTTCTTCGCCGCGCGCTCGGCAAATTCCGGATGCGCGTTCAGGCCCGTGCCCACCGCCGTCCCACCGATCGCCAGATCGTAGAGTCCGTCCAGCGCCTGCTCCAGCCGCCTGATGTCGCGATCGAGCAGACTGGCCCAGCCGCCGAATTCCTGTCCAAACGTTAAGGGCACGGCATCCTGCAGATGTGTGCGGCCGATCTTCACTACGTTTTCGAATTCCTTTGCCTTGGCTGCGATTGCATCGCGTACGGTCTTGATCGCTGGAATCAACGCGTTCTTCACCCGCTCCGCCGCCGCAATGTGCATCGCCGCTGGAAACGTGTCGTTCGACGACTGCGACATGTTGACGTGATCGTTCGGATGCACCGGCTTCTTCGACCCCATCTCGCCGCCCGCAATCTCAATCGCGCGATTGGAGATGACCTCATTCACGTTCATGTTCGTCTGCGTGCCGCTGCCGGTCTGCCAGATACGCAGCGGGAACTGGTCATCCAGCTTGCCGGCGATGACTTCGTCCGCCGCCCGCACAATAAGTTTGGCGAGGTCGGGAGAAAGCTTGCCCAGGTCCTGATTCACCAGCGCGCAGGCCTTTTTCAGGATGCCAAACGCCCGAATCAGCTCCGGAGGCATGACGTCGCGTCCAATATCAAAATGCAGCAGCGAGCGCTGCGTCTGCGCCCCCCAGTAAACATTCGCCGGGACTTCGATCTTGCCCATGCTGTCGGATTCGGTGCGGGTCTTAACTTGGGAGTGGCCTTCGGACTGGATAGCGGGTTCGCCAGCTTTAGAATCGGTATGAGCGGACATCATGGCTCCTGTGCGTATGAGGAACCGAACATTATACGGCGACAATGTAGCGACGGGTCTCAGACACGTCGGCCGGGTCGAAGACCCGCCTCCATACGAGAATGAACGTGTGGCACTCGGCCGCAGAAAAACTCGCTGGCTGACTTTGCCTTGAAGGGGCGCAGCTTCAGCCGTGTCGTCAGGGACTGATCAAGATCTGGGCGGAAGAAGGACGACGACATGGGGGGATAATCTTCGTCGATGAAAGGACAATTTTCCCGGGCGGACGTGGCAGGCTAGCCGGGCGCGCTGATCCAGTTGTCGAAAGAAACCGGGAAATGGGACTGGACTGATCGCGTGTTCCTACGGCCGATTGTTGGGGCGCTTTCCAACGTCGTCAACGGAGGGATGAATTGTTGATCTTACAGGCGCAGAAAAACAGGGGTCAAACGGGTGCGGGGGTGAGAACATGAAGGGATGGAATATGCACCCCTCGACTCCGGCGTAATGAAGCGCTTTTCACGCTCAAGCCTCAGTTTTTCACCGAAGGAAGGCAAGCAATTCTCCCCTTCACAGGGAGGGCGACCCGAATCTTACTCTGTCGAGAAGCAAGATCATAGGGATTCTCAGCAGTGACCGAGTCCTGAACGGTTTGGCGGAAAGATTGAGAGATGGGCGGATGTGAGCGTCACCTACTCATTTCGCTAAAAGCGGCTACGACGACTTGCCGCGGATCACTGAGTAATAGAAGCGAATTCTCGCTGGGAGTAGCTGCAAGCGGCGGCGTCAATATACTTGACTATCCTACAGCGGGGTTTGTTCGACGACTCTTTACTGGGCGAAGAGACTGTTGTTGTTGCTCAGAGCGCACTGACGATTGGGTGGAGCGTGTGATTCGGGTATGTGACGATGATTAAGTGATTTCCACCACTGGAGCAGCGGTTTCAACTCCGAATCGTAAGGCTTGCGACTCTTATCATTCAGAAACTCCAGGTTCTGAAATTTTCCATCGCGAGCCACGCTGATATTGAAAATGTGCACGTCCTGCATCACTGGTGAGGTCAACGCTGGAGCCACTTTCAGGCCTTTGAGTTCCTTCGCGTCAAGAATTGCGCCGAGCGCCCTCCAGTCTGCTTCTGAAAGATCGCCTTCGTACACCTTGCGGTCAAGATCACGCCCGTGCTTGATGCTGGCCGTTTCAAGATGGAAGCGGTGGTCGGGAAAGACCAAAGCGCAATGTTGTTTTATGGCCATTGTGCCGGGCCGCAGCTCGGAAAGAAAGAGTTGGAATGAGAGCCTCTCGGCCGTCTGTCCCTGCCCTAGCGTGGGCGTGAGCGCCGACAATAGGACTAGGTACAAGATGGACTGCAGTCGTGGCATCGAGCTAGCCGACATTCATGGGGACGCAGTACTGCGGTTGGGCATCTTTTAGACTCGACTTGTTCTTCTTCTCGACTTCCTTGAACCATTTCAGCAGGGGCGCTAGCGTTTTCTCGTACTTGGTTCCGTTATCCAGCTGGGTGTCCATTCCCGACCCGGCTCTGGTTTTGAGTCGTTCCTTGACCGTCATGAACTCCTGAAGATTGCCTCCCCGATCAATCTGCGCGTTCACGGTTTCGATTTCGCGCACCGCAACTACGTCATCGGGCATGGCGGGCATGGGCGGGGAATCGATCTTGCGCAAGGCCTCGTCGTCAAGAATGGTCTTGATTTCCTTCAGTTCCTCGGGTGTGAATACGCCTTCAGCCAGCTTAACTTTTGGTTTACCGAGCGTCCGCTCGTCTCGCTTCTCATAGACATATTTGCCATCCCGGTAGACCAGCAGGCAGGAAGCCGCGTTCGGGTAGCGCCACACATCCCCAGGGTTGTGCGTCGTAATACCTCCAAAGCCTCGTGCGTGAGGTGCCCCGGAGTCAATCTCCAGTTCCGCAGTCGCGCGCTGAAACCGGAGGAGAGGGGTTCCGTTTCCTTGACTCGTGGCAACTCTCGCGAAGATTGCCAGGGCCAAAAATGCCACAACTCGCCCAGATTGCGACAAAGTGAAAGACTTACTCATCGCTTCTCCCTTTCTCTCTTGAGATATCCTAGCCTAGCCCATGATTTGATATTGTCAAATGGCATCCGCAACCAGTTCAGCCCATTCATCATCATGGGGCAGTCTGGGTGAGCGGCTGGAACCACCCAAGCTTGTCGAAGAAATCAGGGCGATTCGTCGCAACGACTGGACAAGGCGAAAAGCAACGCGAAGGAATTGCAATCAACTTGCAATCAGTTAACGTGCATTGCCACTGCCGGTGCCCATTCATTTGCGCGCGCATGAATGGGGCACCCGACTGCATGTGTCCGGGGACCTTTGGTGCTACGGATGTGCGGCCTTCGAGGCCGGTTCGGGGTAGACTTGCTCCTCGAAATCTATTACATGTTGCAACGACAGCGACTGGAGCAGGTAAACCCTTCGTCCTTCAGTCCAGGCCACGATATTTAGTAGTTGCCCATCAGAGACCCTCTAAAGAACGACAACTCGAGGCCCGACCAAATTGCCTTCAGCCGTCTTCTTAGTTCCACGCTCAATCACCTTCTTTGCGCCAGCTGTAAGCTTCTTCAGGCGAACTTGTGCTTCTTGGTCTGACCTATACCGTTCAACCAAGCGCTGGACACGAACGCCGTCCTCAGAGTCATAGTTGTGAAAGGAAATGTTTTGTGCATTATGGCCACCAGTTCTCCCGCTCCCTGCGTCAGTAAACACGAAGTGCTGGATCACTGGTTGCGCTGTTTTAGTTTCGCTGGGGGAGCGTGATCGTTGAGCGTACCCCATCAGCAAAAGAGCAATTGCAGTGGCCGCTTGTATAACCACCTTGCCTAATCCCTGCCGGGTCGGGCTGAGTCCAGCGGCTGGAGTTCGGATGGTACTCACGGTAGAGAAAGTCATAGAGTCCCGACACCGTGTCCTGATTCTAACCGGTGAAGTTGAAGTCGGTCGTACCAGACCCCGGGAGCACTTGAGGAGGGAGAGCACCTGGTCCATTTGCCTGATTAGGACCTATCGCGGAATAATTCGCCGTTCCCTGACATGTAAATGTAACGGGCGGTGCTCCCGGTACTGGCGGCTTGGTGTTTGATACCGGTGTTTGCGGCTGCGGCATTCGTGCGATACCCATTCAGAACGCTACTGCTCCACCGTCGTGGAGAGCCAGGGAACACGTAAAATGACATGGGCACCAAGCTTGTAGAATCTCTCAACCCGTGGCTCCATGCGGAGCTTGTCTCCGCTTCGAGCTGCTTCTTCAGCCGTTAGCCCGTCACAGCTAAGCAGAAATGATCTATCAACACTTGCGTACATTTGACAGCTGGAAGCCAAGGTACGATACAACTGCCTCGCAGAGTCGGGCAGGTCATGGGTACTTGCTAAACTGTTTAGTTCCGCTACGGAGATCGGAGAAACCACGTTACGCAACTCGTAATAACCCAATGCTGATCTAAAATTCATTAGCTGCAATTCCCTGTCAGGAGCACCGACGGAGGAGTAGTCTACTTTCCACCATTCCCTTCTGGAATCCGTATTAATGAGCCGCTGCATCGAATCAATGCCTGTTATGACGTTGTGCGCATCCGATTTCGTAAAGACGAACGCCTTTCTGAGCACAAGATACGAATAAGTGTACACGCCAACGATCAGCAGCGCTGCGACTATTCCGGCACCAACCAAGGTGATCCCTACTTTTCTCGCCCATCTCATTTTCCGCTCCTAGAACGATTGTAGTGTGGTTGTTACGGCTTCGAACATTTGCTAAGCCAAGAATTGAGGCTGCGTAGTCCCTCTGTGGCGTTGTCCGGCTCCTCTGCCTATCGCTGAAAGGCCGGTCGATGGGTGGCTGACCAGTGCTGACCGTAGTCACTGGTGAAGAGGTTCATTTCGGAGTCGTTTTCGACTCGCAAAGTAAGCTTCCCGCTTCCATCCGGTGCGATTTGCGCATCCAAAATCATCGTACTTTCTGGATACTGTCTGCTTGCCGCCCAGTGCAGTGTATCCCAGTGCTGCCAAGTCCGACCGCCGTCAGTCGTGACCGCGAACTCGCGAGGCATATATAGATATGCTTTCATGTCGTCGACAAACCTAATCCGGCCGCAGTGAATAGGATCAGGATCATCACTCTTGTAGTTCATAATCTTAATCCAATCATCTGAATCCATGGTGGCCGCCTCAAACAAGTATGTTGCACCACTAACAAAACTGTCGCGGTGCCACTCCGGAAACATCTGTACGCGAATGCGGAAGTGATCATTACTTGTAATGTATATGTGCCTAGGGCGCTGCCTGGCGCCAGGAGACGAAAGAACGACTATGCCTATGCCAAGGATTATGATACCTAGGACGCTTACCTTCCCAGCGGACGCCTTGCTCACGATTATGTTGAAGACTCCATGTCCATTCAGCGACATATTAGCTTCCTTATCTGGGCTGCCAAAGACCGAATGATGTGCGGCCCACGTGTGGGATGCCCAATTCGCGCACCAAGGACGGTACTAACGGCGTTTAGCCTTGTATCAGCATTACCGGGCGTTTCTCTCGCGTTCATTTGTTGTAGAGCAAGCGATGCCCCAAGCCGATATCCCGCCACAAGCCCTCCTACAAAATGCCTAACTTGGTTGCTGGCGTCCTGAAATTCTGGCTTAAACCCGCTGTCGCCATACGCTATAGCGGGTGCCATGTTTTGGGTACGCAACATCTCTAGAATGCCACTATTCCTCGCTGCAGTAAAAGTGCTTGCCATCTTATCCATGAAACCTTCGGCGCTGTCTGATGTAGATGCAATGGCTGCGGTTCGGTTAACTAGTGCAGCGCAGTCGCCTGTTAGTTGCAAATTCACGCTGACGCCCGGCGGATCTCCGCTGGGGTCCTGGAATGTGAATAGGCTAGTGCTCGCGTCGAAGTTAACACCAATCGTTCCACCATTTGTTTGATAGCAGCCTGTGAATTGGGCAGGGCAAAAACCCGCTGGAAGGCCGAGGGGAAGAATCCCCAACGCAGCTAGGTCGAACTCATCAAACCCAAAGAGGCTTCTGCTGCCCCCGTATACGTCGTCTCCTACTCCAGCTCTCTGCAATCCCAGGGGATCGACGGCGTGAAGCGGGTAATTGGCTACGTACGCGTACCGATTCCACGTCTGCGGATTGGTCATGGTCGTGACTCCCAGCCCTGCCGGGTCGGGCTGAATCCAGCGGCTCGAATTTGGATGATATTCCCGGTAGAGAAAATCATAGAGACCCGAAACCGTGTCCTGATTCTGGCCCGTGAAATCAAGATCGGTTGTCCCCGAGTCGGCATAGTCTTCCCCGTACGGCGCGTAGGCCACGTCGAAGTACTTCGTGCGGCTCGGCGTCGA
>JACXTT010000111.1_pt1 | contig 121367 bp, 109 predicted proteins | sample 9270951 | NCBI WGS metagenome assembly JACXTT01 (sample SAMN15532306, study PRJNA645909) | rock metagenome | isolation source: weathered quartz diorite | place: Puerto Rico | collected 2017-06-21 | reverse complement strand
GAGGCGTGGGCATGCGTCGATGAGGTGGGGCTAGGCCCACGATACGTCAAATCCACGGGGCTGGTGGTGGAGTTGAGGAGGATCGAACTCCCGACCTTCGCATTGCGAACGCGACGCTCTCCCAGCTGAGCTACAACCCCACGCCGTGGCAATTTTAGCCGCAATCCCTGGCGCCGACAACGCAAACGAAGCGGTCTACGCCGCAGTAAACCCGCAGTAAACCAATTGCAGACGGCGATCGGCCGGCGCTATGATGCGGCCAGAATCACGCAGTAGGAATTCCCATGCAGATCAATCCGCCGTTCGGCTACGGCGAAATCGTTCCTCTTCACAGGGATCAGAAGGTACGCCTGCCCGCTCCCGGCGCGCTGCCTGAATTCTGCCGCAGAGTCAACGCCGTGCCGATTTCGTATTCGGAGTTCGGCGTAGCGTGCCGCGACTACCCGCTCGCGTTCATCACGACCGATCATGGCCAGACTTTCATTCCGGTCGGAGTGTTGGGAGTCACGGGCGGCGAGAACCTGTTTCTACGCGACGGCCGATGGGACAATTCCGCGTACCTTCCCGCGTATGTGCGCCGTTACCCGTTCTGCATGGCGCGGGTGACGCTCAATTCGGTTGAGCAAGCCGATCGGCTGATCTGCGTCGAAAAGGCTTCTCTCTCCGATGACGGCCAGCGCATGTTCGATGACTCGGGCGCCGCTCTTCCACGCTGGCAACCGATCGAAGAGCTCCTGCAGGAGTATGAAGCCGATCTCGAGCGCAGCCGCGAGATGTGCGGGATCCTCGCAGATTACGCACTGCTCGAACCTTTTACTCTGCAAGCTTCGCTCAAGGAGGGCGGTGCCACGAATCTGGCCGGCATGCACCGCGTCGACGAGGGGAAACTCGAATTCCTCAACGCCGCGCAGCACAGGAACCTGATCCGCAAGGGCATCATGGGACGCATTTACGCCCACCTGATTTCTCTGGAAAACTTCGCACGGCTGCTGACGAGAAAGGACACCGCGGACAAGCTCGGCTGAAACCTTGTTCAGCCCGAGCGGGCGCGACTGAGCCGGTCCCGGATTGCAGTCCATTCGGCCGTCGCGGGCGGCTCCTCCACCAGAATCTGCTCGCATCCGGATAAGTCCAGTGCGCGCAGGTTGGCGTAGAGGTCGTGTCCATATTGCTGTGGCTGTGTCGACGCCTCGATCCACATCGTGCTCACGTCACCTTCGGGAGGCGAACGGAAGGACAGCACGCCTCGGCCGGGCGGAATGCCCCGTAAGCTTCGTTCCCACCGGTCCGAGTCGATGAGCCGAAGGGGTTGCCGGGGCGCGTAGTGCGCTGCAAGCGTCCCGGGCGCGCGTGGAGCATCCGAATCGCGCGATAGGAGCGCAACCCCGAGCGTTGCTGCGATATCCCCTGCACCGATTCGGCCGGGGCGAAGCAGCATGGGCCGCCCGCGCGAGAGATCCACGATGGTGGATTCGATGCCGATCTCGCATGCACCTCCGTCCAGGACCAGGTCGACTTCGCTCCCCAGATCGCTTCGCACATGCTCCGCCGTCGTCGGACTGATCCGGCCAAACCGGTTGGCCGACGGGGCAGCTATACCTCCGCCGAATTCCTGAAGGAGCTGAAGAGCGACCGGATGTCCCGGAATGCGTAGGCCGATCGTGTCCTGACCGCCGGTGAGCTGACTACCGACACTTGGCGCGCGCCTCAGCACCAAGGTCAGCGGCCCCGGCCAGAAGCGCGCCGCGAGTTTTGTCGCAGCCTCGGGAATCTCGCCAGCCCAGCGAGCCAGTTGCCCGACGTCGCCAATATGAACGATGACGGGATGGCCCGCGGGACGGCCCTTGACCTGGTAGATCCGCGCGACCGCCGCGGGGTTGGATGCGTCAGCGCCCAGTCCGTATACCGTTTCGGTGGGAAAGGCGACCAGCCCGCCACGCCGCAATATCGCCGCGGCACCCTGAATCGGAAGGGGTCGGGGCGCGTCGACTCTCGCAGGCAAGGAAAAGCGGGACGAAGCCCGTGTCAGCCCGGCAGCTTGGCGTTCTTTACCGCTTCGGCCTGGCCCGCGCGGAACTGCGCGAGAAGTTTGGCGAGTTTCGCGTCTCCCTGGGCAAGCATCGCGACCGCAAAGAGTCCCGCGTTGGCCGCGCCCGCCTCGCCTATCGCGAAAGTCGCGACTGGAATCCCCTTGGGCATCTGTACGATCGACAGCAGTGAATCCATTCCATGCAGATACTTGGAGGGCATCGGCACGCCGAGCACGGGAAGCGTCGTTTTTGCTGCGATCAGACCGGCCAGATGCGCCGCCCCCCCGGCACCCGCGATGAAACAGCAGGCACCTTTCTCGCTTAACTGTTCCACCCATTCGGCGAGCGCGTCGGGCGAACGGTGCGCCGAGAGCACCTTGGCTTCGTAGGGCACGGAAAAATCGGCGAGCTGCTTTGCCGCCTCGCGCATGACCTCCCAATCGCTTGCGCTTCCCATGACGATCCCGACAATAGGCGGGCGGCTGGCCATTTTCATCCTCCTAATTGTTGTCCTGTCAGACGGCGAAGGGCTTCGCGGTACTTGTCGGAGGTCTTAGCGATCACATCCGCCGGGAGCCGCGGCGCAGGCGGTGTCTTGTTCCAATCCAGGGTCTCCAGATAGTCGCGCACGTATTGCTTGTCGAATGACGGCGGACTCGAGCCCGGTTGGTACCGGTCGGCGGGCCAGAAGCGCGAGGAATCCGCGGTGAGCGCCTCGTCGATCAGAATCAGATTCCCCTTCTGATCCGTCCCGAACTCGAACTTGGTGTCGGCAATGATGATGCCGCGCCCGCGTGCGTAGTCTGCCGCTTCGCGGTAAAGGCGCAGGCTCGTATGGCGCGCTTTGGCCGCAAGCGTCTTGCCGATCAACTTCTCGGCCTGCTCGTACGATATGTTCTCGTCGTGAGCGCCGGCTGCTGCCTTGGTGGCCGGCGTGAAAATCACCTGCGGCAGCTTGTCCGCCTGCTTCAGACCCGCGGGCAGCGGAATGCCGCAAACCGCGCCAGTCTTCTGGTAGTCCTTCCAGCCCGAGCCGATAAGATAACCGCGCACCACCGCCTCGATCGACAGCGGATTGAGCTTTTTCACAACTACGGCACGGCCCTTGACCTGCGCCGCTTCGTCGCCGCCTTTAACCACCGACTCGGGCGCGGCTCCGTCGAGATGGTTGGGAACGATATGTCGGAGCCTCCTGAACCAGAAATTGGACATTTCGTTCAGCACCCGCCCCTTGTCGGGTATCGGATCGGGAAGGACCACATCGAAGGCCGAAAGCCGATCGCTGGTGACAATGAGCAAGCGATCGCCGTCCACTGCATACATATCGCGGACTTTGCCCCGGCCCAGCAGCTTCAGGCTCTTGAGATTCGACTCGTAGAGCGGGAAAGCCATTCCCTATGCTGCCTGTTTCTCAAGCTCTGGACGGTATTTTCCTTGAGCCGCGAGTCCGTTCATGCGGGCCCGGTGATAGAACGCCCGCTGAGCGGCTGCGACGTTGCCCGATTGGCCGCGCCAAGTCTTCAAAGGCGGATTCTGCAGTGCGCGGCTGTAGGAGAATGTGAGCGGCCAGGGCAGTCCCTGCATTCTCGCCATCTCGTTGAGGTGTGTCGTTGCAGCCTCATCGCTTTGGCCGCCCGAGAGAAACACGACACCGGGCAGGGCCGCCGGGACGGTGCGCTTCAGGCAGCGCACTGTTTCCTCTGCCACGCGCTCGACTCCGGCCTGTTTCGGGCAGTCCTTGCCCGAAACGACCATCGAAGCCTTAAGAACGGTGTGCTCGAACGACACGTTGTGGGCGCGCAGCGCCGCGAATACCGCGGAGAGGGTTGCCTCGGTCGCCTCGTAGCAGCGCTCGATCGTGTGGTCGCCGTCGAGCAGCACCTCGGGTTCGACGATGGGCACGATGGACGCCTCCTGGCACAGGGCCGAGTAGCGCGCCAGGGCGTGCGCGTTGGCGTAGATGCAGGCGTGGCTGGGGATCCCGGCACCGATTGTGATCACCGCGCGCCACTTCGCGAAGCGCGCGCCGAGCCCGAAATAGTCCTCGAGCCGACCGCGCAGGCCGTCCAGTCCCTCGGTCAGCTTTTCTCCGGGACAGAGCGCTAGGTCGTGCGTACCCTTGTCCACCTTGATGCCGGGGATGACACCCTTTTTCTCGAGGTATCTCGGGAACGGTTCGTTGCCCGATAGCGTGCTTTGGCGGAGGGTTTCGTCGAACAGGATCACCCCGCTTACGAATTCCTCGATGCCTTTCGTAGTGAACAGCAAATCGCGGTAGGCGCGACGATTGGCCTCCGTGCACTCGACTCCAACCGACTTGAATCGCTTCTCGCATGTGCCGCTGGATTCGTCGGCTGCGAGGAGCCCCTTTCCTCGTGCGACCATTGCTGCGGCGGTTTTGGAAAGGAGATTTCGGTCCATGAGACAGTCCTGTTGCCGGATGGGGAAGTGAAACCCGGGAGTTGGCAATTTTACCTTCCCGGCCCCGGCACCGCCAAACGGGGCGGCTCTGCGAGATCAACCCTTCCGGTGCTCCCCGACTCGGACGATCTTCATCGTGTTGGTCCCCCCAGCCTTGCCGATCGGCTCGCCGATGGTAAGCACGATGAGGTCCCCCTTCTGCACCACGCTGTTCCTCACCAAGACGTTTTCGGCCTCCTCCAGCAACTCCTCGCGGTCGTCGCCGACGTACTTCACCATCAGGGGATAGGTGTCGCGAAACAACGCGCAACGGTAACGCGTCACGGTCTGCGAGGTGAGCGCGTAGATCGGAACGCCGCAATTGATGCGCGACATCCACAGTGCGGTCGAGCCCGACTCGGTAAGCGCGGCGATCGCTTTCACCTTGAGATGATAGGCGGTGAAAAGCGCCGCCATGGCGATCGACTGGTCCACTCGCGTAAAGACGCGATCGAGGAAGTCGCGGTCGAGCGTCACCTCGGCCGAGTCCTCCGCGACTGCGCAGATGCGGCTCATCGAGGCGATGGTCTCGACCGGGTACTTGCCGCTTGCGGTCTCCGCAGACAGCATGACCGCATCGGTCCCATCGAGTACGGCATTGGCGACGTCCGACACCTCGGCGCGCGTGGGTACCGGGCTCGAAATCATCGACTCCATCATCTGCGTGGCGGTTATGGTGAGCTTGTTGTGCTCGCGCGCAAGCCGAATCATTCGCTTTTGGAGCGCCGGGACCGAGGCATCGCCGACCTCGACCGCGAGATCCCCGCGCGCCACCATGATGCCCTCGCAGGCCGTCATGATGTCGATGAGCGCTTTCGGCTCGACCGCTTCGGCGCGCTCGATCTTGGCTATGAGGAAGGCCTCGCCCCCTGCGGCGCGCAAGAGCTGCCTTGCCATGAGCATGTCGCCGCTCGACTTGGGGAAAGAAACGGCGAGGTAATCCACCTTGATCTTCGCCGCCGTTCGAATGTCCTCCCTGTCCTTCGGCGGAAGCGCGGCGGCGGTGAGGCCGCCTCCGAGGCGGTTAATGCCCTTGTTGTTGGAGAGCACTCCCCCGTGACGGACGCGGCAGCGCACTTCGTTGCCCACGACCTTTTCGACCTCGAACACGATTTTGCCATCGTCGAGAAGCAGCACGTCGCCGGGCCGCACATCGCGCGGTAGGTCCTTGTAGTCCAGGCCGACGCGGCCGTCGATCCCGAGTTCGCAGTCGGCATCGAGCACGAAGGCATCCCCTGGATTCAGAGTGACCTTGCCGTCCTTGAACCTGCCGATCCGGATCTTGGGACCTTGCAGGTCGCCCATGATGCCGACCGTGCGTCCGGTCTTGCGGCAGGCCTCGCGCACCAGCTCGGCGCGGCGCTCGTGGTCCTCGGCAGTGCCGTGCGAGAAATTCATGCGCACGACGTCCACTCCCGCGAGAAACATCCGCTCGAGCGTTTGGGGATCACTGGACGCGGGGCCGAGCGTGGCGACGATTTTGGTGCTTCTGCTCATTTGACGCTCCGGAAAAACCGTTCTACTTTACCAGATGCTTATGAGGCCACTTTCCTTCCGAGAAGGCGTTGTGCGTGGAACTCCGCGGGTCACGACCGGCTTTCGGCGCGGCCTCCTGGAGCGTTCCGCCAGCCAGTCAACGCAAGCAGACTGCAGGGAGTGGCCCCGGCCTGACCTGACGAAAGGACAAAGCCGCTGAACCCGTTTTTTTCGCAGTGAACGCCCGGTTTCGGCTATATTTCCGGTCTGCGCCAGCGGCTGAGCCATACTTACCAGGGAGGACCCCGTGCTTGCCACGCAGATTCGCCAGAAGGATGGCATCTTCTACTTCGGCAGCGTCCGCGCTCCCGAGCTGCTCGCCAAGGTCCGCTTTATCAGCCGTTTCTACGGCGAAGGCGAGGAGATCGCTCCGGCGCGCGTCTCCCATGAAGACGAGATCGCCCAGTTCATAGCCAAAATCGAGCGCACCGACCGCGCCTTCCAAAGAACCCTGTCCCGGGCGAAGGTGCGCCAGCTCAAGAATTTCTATGAGACGGCGATCACCCAGCCGCCGATTCCGGGAACGGTACTGTTGTTCACCCCGGAAAAACTGCGCTTCCAAACGGCGGGTGGCACCGACGGGATCGGCCAGCTGACGGAGCCTCAGTCCAAGTTCCTCATCATCGACGGCCAACACCGCCTTGCGGCATTACGCTTTTACCTTGAGGAGCGGCCGGACGACGCCAAAACCATCAATGTACCGTGCGTGATTTTCGACGGCAGGAGCGAGGACTTCGCCACCGAAATGTTCGTCATCATAAATTCCACGCCTACGCGCATCAACAAGAGCCACCTGATCGACTTGTACGAACGCGTGTCCTGGGCCGAGCCCCACCGTAAGTTCGCCTCGCGCCTGGTCGGCAGCCTCTACAGCGAGGGGGACAGCCCCTTACGCTACCGCATCAACCGCCTCGGGGGGCGCAGCGCACAGGACAAGTGGATCCTGCAGGCGGAACTGTTCAACGAACTGCACCGCTGGGTCAACCGCGACTGGCGCAAAATCCAGCTAGCCGGGGGCAGCCGCACCCAAGTGCCGAACTACTATGGCATGGTGCGCGACTTTTTCAAGGCGGCCGAGCGCGTCTGGGGCGAGGCCTGGGGCCACACCAACTACATGGTCACTAAGCCAGTGACTCTGAAGGCCATGCTGCGGGCGTGCGCCGACCTCGCCCGCGAAGACGGCGAGCCCGCCGAGGGTCGCGTCAAGCGCTGGGAAGAACGGCTTGCCCCCTGGAGCGATCAGGTGAAGGCGTTCAAGTCCGAGGGTTTCTACGAGCGCTTCACTGCCAAGGGCGAAGTCGAGCGTGTTGGCCGCGTCCATCGCGAGCTCGCGCGCTCCGCAGGGATCGAGGCACGCGGGCCCAAATCCTAGGGTTTGCCGCGCTGCTCCAGCACTTCGATCGCGGGCAGCTTCTTGCCTTCGAGGAACTCCAGGAAAGCTCCGCCGCCTGTCGATATGTAGGAAATCCCCTCGGTGACTCCGTATTTCGCGATCGCGGCGAGCGTCTCGCCGCCGCCAGCGAGCGAATAAGCACTCGATCCGGCAATCGCTTCGGCAATCGCCTTCGTTCCCTGCCCGAATTGATCGAATTCGTAGACGCCGAGCGGACCGTTCCAGACGATCGTGCCCGCCTCGGAAAGCCGCTTTGCGAATGCCGCAGCGGTACGCGGCCCGATATCGAGGATCATTTCGTCGTCGCCGATTTCTGCCGCAGGCTTGATCACGGCCTTGGCCGTTGCCGAGACTTCTTTCGCGCAGACGACATCCACTGGTAACGGCACCTCGCGGCCTCTGTCGCGCAGGCCCGCTGCGATCTTCTTAGCCTCGGCGACGAGCTCCGGCTCAGCCAGAGACTTCCCTATCTTCATGCCCGCCGCGAGCATGAAGGTATTGGCAATACCCCCGCCCGGGATCAACCGGTCGACCTTTTCCGCGAGGGCGCCGAGCACCGCAAGCTTGGTGGAGACTTTCGCCCCGGCGACGATCGCCAACAGCGGACGCGCCGGGCGCTCAAGCGCCTCGGACAGCGCCTCGATCTCGGCTGCCATCAGCGGCCCGGCGCACGCCACCGGCGCGTACTTCGCGACGCCGTGAGTGCTCGCTTCGGCGCGGTGCGCAGTGCCAAAGGCGTCGTTGACGTAGACGTCGCACAGCTTGGCCATCTGTTTCGCCAGCGCATCATCGTCATTTTTCTCCCCCTTGTTGAACCGGCAGTTCTCCAACATCACCGCCTTGCCGGGTTCGACTGAAACCCCTTCGAGCCAGCCGCGCCTGAGCGGCACGTCCTCGCCAAGCAAGGCCGAGAGCCGTCTTGCGATCGGGGCGAGGGAGTCCTTCTCGCTGAGCCCGCCCTCAGTCGGCCGGCCGAGGTGCGACACGAGCATCAAGCGCGCGCGTTGCGCGAGCGCCTCGCGGATTCCCGGGACCGCCGCGCGGATGCGCGTGTCATCTGTGATCTTGCCGTCCTGGATGGGAACGTTGAAGTCGACGCGGACCAGCACGCGCTTGCCGCGCAGGTCCAGCTCCGACATCCTCAGCACGCGCATCGACTACTTCGCGTTCATCAACGCGATTGTCGCGTCCAGCATCCGATTGCTGAAACCCCATTCGTTGTCGTACCAGGAGGAGACTTTCACCAGCGTGCCGCCGGACACTTTGGTGAGCGTCGCGTCGAAGATCGACGAAGCCGGGTTGTGGTTGAAGTCGATCGAAACGAGCGGTTCCTTGTTGTATTCGAGGATACCTTTCAGGTCGGTTTCGGAAGCCTGCCTCACGGCGTTGTTGATCTCCTCCACGGTGGTCGCGCGCTTTGCCATGAAGGAGAGATCGACGACCGACACGTTGATCGTGGGCACGCGAATCGCATAGCCGTCTAGCTTGCCGTTGAGGTGCGGCAATACCAACCCGATCGCCGCCGCAGCGCCAGAGCTGGCCGGGATCATGTTGTGCGTCGCCGACCGCGCCCGACGAAGGTCTTTGTGGAAGACGTCGGTGAGCACTTGGTCGTTGGTGTAGGCGTGGACCGTCGTCATCAAGCCGGAAACGACGCCGATGCGGTCGTCGACCGCCTTCACCAGCGGTGCAAGACAGTTGGTAGTACACGAGCCGTTCGAAATCACGGTGTCGGCGGCCTTCAGCGTCTTGTCGTTGACGCCGACGACGATGGTGCGGTCGACATCCTTCTCGCCCGGAGCTGAGACGATCACCTTCTTCGCCCCTGCAGTGAGATGCGCGGAGGCTTTGTCCTTGCTCGTAAAGAGCCCAGTGCACTCGAGGACCACGTCGATTTTCAGGTCCTTCCAAGGCAGCTCGGCCGGATTGCGCTTGGCGCACACCTGGATGCGGTCGCCATTCACCACCATCGACTGGCCTTCCACCACCAAGGTGCCGGGAAATTTTCCGTGCACCGTGTCGTAGCGCGTTAAGTGGGCGTTGGTCTGCGCGTCTCCCAGGTCGTTGATGGCGACGAACTGGAGGTCGTGCTTTTTCCCGCCCTCATAGTGGGCGCGCAGGATGTTGCGGCCGATGCGGCCGTAACCGTTGATGGCGACTCGGATGGTCATGCTTAAGCTCCTTCGGGTATTTCTCTACTTCAATACGCTTTTCACGGCCTTAACCACGTTGTCCACGGTGAAACCGAAGTATTCGAACAGTTTCGCCCCGGGTGCCGATTCGCCGTAGCGGTCGATCCCGACCACCGCGCCCTCAAGGCCGACGTACTTGCGCCAATAGTCGCTGACACCGGCTTCGACGGCGACCTTGGGCAAAGTCGGGATCAGCACTATGTCCCTGTACATCGGCGGCTGGCGGTCGAAAATCGACGTGCAGGGCATCGACACGACCCGAACCGAAATGCCCCCCTCGGCCAGCTCTTGCTTCGCGCCCAGAGCCAACTGCACTTCCGACCCGGTGGCAAGGATGACCGCCTTGGGTTCCTGCGCGTCCGCGAGGACGTAGCCGCCGCGGCGGATCGCCGACACCGTGTGAGCATCGCGTTTTTGAAACGGCACGCTCTGCCGCGTGAGCAATAGCGACGTCGGCCCGTCCTTTCGCTCGATTGCGGCTATCCAGGCCAGCGCCGCTTCTACGGGATCGCAAGGCCGCCAGACGTCCATGCCGGGGATCAGACGCAGCGCCGCAGCGTGCTCGATCGACTGGTGCGTGGGGCCGTCCTCGCCAAGACCGATTGAGTCGTGGGTAAAAACGAAGATCGGGCGGATCTTCATCAGCGCCGCCATGCGAAGCGCGTTTCTGGAGTAGTCAGAGAATGTGAGAAAGGTGCCGCCGTAAGGAATGATTCCGCCGTGCAGCGCCAAACCGTTCATCACGGCGCTCATGCCGAATTCGCGCACGCCGTAGTAGACGTAATTGCCGCCTCCGGTCTGTCCGACGGCCTTTGAGCCTGACCACAGCGTGAGGTTGGAGCCCGTGAGATCGGCGGAGCCGCCGACCAGCTCGGGCAGCACCGGAGCTAGGCCTTCTATCGCGTTCTGCGAGGCCTTGCGAGTGGCGATGGATTCGGTCTTGGCGATGGTTTTTTCGAGCAGCAGCTGGCAGTGGGCGCTCCAGTTCGCCGGCAGCTCGCCCGCGATGCGGCGGCGGAATTCGCGTGCGAGTTCCGGGTGTGCTGTCTGATACGCGGCGAATCTCTCATTCCACGCTCGCTCGAGCGCCGCCCCGCGCTTTTTCGCGTCCCAGCCGTTGTAGATTTGCTGGGGAACCTCGAACGGTGGGTAGCGCCAGCCGATCGCCGTGCGTGTTGCCGCGACCTCCTCGGCGCCGAGCGCCTCCCCGTGCGCCTTTGCCGTCCCGGCGCGCTTGGGAGCCCCCTTGCCGATCACGGTTTTGCAGCAGATGAGGCTGGGTTTGTCCGCTACCGCCTTCGCCGCTCCGATCGCGCGGTCGACCGATTCGACGTCGTGGCCGTCGATGTTGGAGATCACGTGCCAGCCGTAGGCTTCGAAGCGCTTGGGCGTATCGTCTCGGAACCAATTCTTCACTTCGCCGTCGATGGAGATCTTGTTGTCGTCGTAAAGAGCGATCAACTTGCCCAAGGCGAGCGCTCCGGCGAGCGAGCAAGCCTCGTGCGAGATTCCCTCCATCAAGCAGCCGTCACCGACCGACACATACGTACGGTGGTCGACGATGTCGAAGCCCGGGCGGTTGAACTCTGCGGCGAGGATGCGCTCGGCGATGGCCATGCCGACCGAGTTCGCCAGGCCCTGCCCCAGGGGACCCGTCGTGGTCTCCACGCCAGGGGCAAGCCCGTATTCGGGGTGGCCCGGCGTCTTCGAGTGCAGCTGGCGGAAGCGTTCGAGCTCGCCCATTGGCAAGTCGTAACCCGTGAGATGCAGGAGCGCATACAGCAGCATCGAACCGTGGCCGTTCGAGAGCACGAAACGGTCGCGGTTGGGCCATTTGGGGTTTGCCGGGTTGTGCCGCAGGTGTCGCCCCCACAGCGCAAGCGCGATTTCGGCCATTCCCATGGGCATTCCGGGGTGACCGGAGTTTGCCGTCTGCACGGCATCCATGGCCAACGCACGAATCGCGTTGGTCAAGTCCTGGCTCATTTACTCGGAAAATTCGGGAGGTAGGTGAAGACCTTATAATTATCGGTGAATCTCGCTCGCTTGGCGAGAAAAAACCGCAAGGAGGGAGCGCAGTGAACAAACTCGCATTCATCGGGCTCGGTGTGATGGGTTTTCCCATGGCCGGCCATCTCGCGACCAAAGGCGGGCATGAGATTGCCGTGTACAACCGCAGCCGCGCGAAAGCCGAGGCCTGGGTAGGCAGGCACATGGGACGCTTCGCAGACAACCCCGGCAAGGCGGCCGAAGGCGCAGACATCGTGTTCTCCTGCGTCGGCGACGACCCGGATCTGCGCCAAGTGACGCTGGGGCCGAACGGCGCTTTTCAGAAGATGGCGAAGGACGCGATCTTCGTCGACCATACGACCGCCTCGGCGAAAGTGGCGCGGGAGCTCGCCGCCGAGGCAAAAAAGCGCGGTTTCGAATTCCTTGACGCGCCCGTCTCGGGAGGTCAGGCGGGCGCCGAAAACGGGCAGCTCACCGTCATGGTCGGAGGCGACCCCGCCGCGTTCGAGCGGGCAAAGCCGGTCATCGCCCATTTCGCCAAGGCGGTCACGCTGATGGGCCCCTCGGGCTCGGGCCAGCTCACCAAGATGGTCAACCAGATCTGCATCGCGGGCCTGGTACAGGGACTGTCGGAAGGGCTCAACTTCGCTATCAAGGCCGGCCTGGACGCGAAACTGGTGCTCGATGTGATCTCGAAGGGCGCGGCGCAGTCCTGGCAGATGGAGAACCGCGGCAAGACCATGGTCGAGGACAAGTTTGACTTCGGTTTTGCAGTGGACTGGATGAGAAAAGACCTGCGCATCTGCTCCGAAACGGCGCGGGAGAACAGTGCACAGCTTCCCGTCACCCAAACGGTTGCCGGTTTCTACGACGAGATATCGAAGATGGGCGGTGGTCGCTGGGACACCTCGAGCCTGATCCGGCGGCTGCGCCGAGCCTGATCACGCTCGCGGGGCACCCCCAGCAGGCCGTGAGCATCCCTTTCCAATGGCCGGCCGCCTACGTACCGGCGATCCAGCCTCCCGTCGAGCCGCCTGAGCGCTCGCTCTGGTTCGTTTTCCGAGGCGCCGAGCTTCTCGTCACCGGCGCGCCTGGCTCAAAAACGCTTCCCCATTGCAATCACCCCAATACTTTGGGTATGATGCCCCAACGAATACAATATCTTGGGGTTCTCGGCGAGCAGCATTGTTTCTCGGCCGAGCTTGCGGTAGACGCTGCAGCACCGCAAGGATGGATCTGGCAAGGGCTGCGGGCGCTATTCGGTGCGCTTGATGAAGCGCAGTTTGCGCTCGCCGGGCGGGCGCTGCAGATCGTCGATTGGGACCGCACGCACCAGTACTGCGGCGCGTGCGGGAGGACCACGACGGCCCGAACGAACGAGCGCAGCCGAGAATGCCCGGGCTGCGGGCTGGTGGTGTATCCCAGGCTCGCGCCGGCGGTGATGGGGTTAGTGCGGCGTGAAAAGGAACTTCTCTTGGCACGCGCACCGCGGTTCCCCAAGGATATGTACAGCGCCTTGGCCGGTTTTGTCGAACCGGGCGAAACACTGGAGCAGTGCTTGGAGCGAGAAGTTTATGAGGAAGTCGGGATCAGGGTGCGCAGGGTGCGTTACTTCGCCAGCCAGCCGTGGCCGTTCCCGCATTCGCTCATGATTGCGTTCTTCGCCGATTATTACAGCGGTGAAATTCGCGTCGACGGAACGGAAATCGAAGACGCAAAGTGGTTCGACGTGAGAAATCTTGAAAATTTGCCGCGGTTGCCTGCTAGAATCAGCATCGCTCGCAGGCTGATCGATGCGGCAAAAGGGGAGATGCTCGCATAGTTTGGCATCTCGGTTATCAACGGGCGTGGGGATTTATGCAAATTGGACGGACTGCACATTGTTGCGAATCTGTACCGTTGCGGGGGGGATGCACGGTATTTGACTGACGCAGCCGAGCTGCGTCGTTTTTGTCACGACTCCATCAACAGGTCCGGTCTCACGATTCTCGGCGACCTGTTCCACGAGTTCGACGGTGGCGGAGTCACGGGCGCGGTGGTGCTGGCGGAGTCACATCTCGCCGTCCATACGTGGCCGGAGCTCCAAAGCGTCACCCTCGACGTCTACGTGTGCAACTACACTCAGGACAACAGCGCCAAGGCGCGCCAGGTCGTGGCCGACCTGATGGACCTTTATCGCCCCGAGGAACACGTACAGCACGATGTGCCGCGCGACAAGCGCCTCATGTACGAGGCGCTGAACGGGGATTACGGGTTCTTCTTGCGTTCCTCCAAGCTGATCGAGTCCTCGAAGACGCGTTTCCAGGACCTCGAAATCCACGAGACGCCGCAGTTCGGAAAGCTCTTTCGCTTGGACGGCTGCTTCATGACTTCCGAGCGTGAGGAATTCGTCTACCACGAGACGTTAACCCACCCCGCGCTCACCGCCCATCCCTTGCCAAAGCGGGTCCTTGTGATCGGCGGCGGAGACGGCGGCGCGGCGGAAGAAGCGCTCAAGCATCCATCGATCGAGCAGCTCGTCATGGTCGAGCTGGACGGTAAGGTGGTCGAGATCGCCAAGGAGCACTTCGGCACGATCCACCGCGGCGTATTCGACAATCCGAAACTGAAGCTGCTGATCGAAGACGGGCTGAAGTACCTCGCGGAGACCAAGGAAAAGTTCGACTACATCGCGCTCGATTTGCCCGACCCGATCGGCCCTGCCACCGCGCTCTACGAGGAGGCGTTTTTCCGCGACTGCAAGCGGGCGCTTGCCGTTGGCGGCGTGCTCAGTTTGCACATGGGCTCCCCTTGGTCGCGCCCCGACCGAGTCAAGATGCTCTATGGGCGGCTGGCCAAGATGTTCAAGATCGCCCGGCCGTACACGATGTTCATCCCCTTGTACGGCTGCCTCTGGTCGATGTGCGCGTGCTCGGATTCCACAGATGTCGCGGCCGTGAATAGCGGGGAGATCGATATTCGAATCGGCAACCGTGGTCTCGGCCATTTGCAGTACTACAACGGCGCCGCCCATCAGGCGCTGTTCGCGTTGCCGAATTTCGTGCGCGAACTCACCGTCGACGCCGTACCCAAGCCCAGGCTCGTGGCGACGAAAAAGCGCGCTGCGGGCGGAGTGAAGTAGACGCGGGGCGTCAGCCCGTTGGGTGCGGGGTGACCGAGAGGGTTGCCCTTTTCGTTTTGGCCTCGAACCCGAGGAACCCGAACTCCGGCTCCGGATTTCGGCCGCTCACGATGTCCGCAAGGGCCCGGCCCGAGCCGCACGCAAGCGTCCACCCGAGCGTGCCGTGCCCTGTGTTGAGAAAAAGGTTGGAGTACTTCGAACGCCCGATGACGGGGAGATTGCTGGGCGTGGCCGGACGCAGTCCCGTCCAGAACTGAGCGCGCTCCGCACGCCCCGCGTTCGGAAACCATTCGAAGCAACGCTTGACGAGCGCCGCGCAGCGGGGCCCGTTCATCTCGGTGTTGTAGCCGTTCAACTCGGCGGTGCCTGCCACGCGCAAGCGATCGCCCAGTCGCGAGATCACGATCTTGCGCGCGTGATCGGTCAGGCTCGTCTTGGGGGCTTCGTCGCCGGGCTCGAGAGGCAAGGTAACCGAATAGCCCTTCACGGGGTACACCGGTACCGAAACGCGGACCGGCGCCAGCAGCAGCGGGCTATAGCTTCCCAGCGCAACAACATAGGCGTCGGCGCGCAACGATTCCTCGATTCCTTTTTCGTCGTCTATGACCACGCGCTCGATCGCTCCCCGCGCCGCTTCGAGGCGTTTCACGCTTACGTTGAACCGGAAGCTCACGCCTTGGGTACAGCAGAGGTCGGACAAGGCTTGGGTGAAAAGCTGCGCATCGCCGCACTCGTCGGAAGCCGCGTAGGCCCCCCCCACGACCCGGGCTATCGAATGCTTGAGCGCCGGCTCGATCGTGAGGCAGCCTTCGGGCGACTTGATTTCGATGTCCAGGCCGCGCGCTCGGAGCAGCTGGGCCTGTCTCCTTGCGTGTTCGAATTCGTCACCGTCTTCGTACAGGTGCAGAATGCCCCGGGTATCAAAATCGTAGCGGATGCCAGTATCCCGCCGCAGTTGACGCAGTTGCTCGCGGCTGTACAGCGCGAGCGTGAAAGCGGACTCTGTGTTGCGACGGGTCCGGCCTGGCAAACATTCAAAGAGGAAGCGCAGGCCCCAAAGCCATTGGGCGAGGTCGGCGCGCGGCCGGAAGAGCAACGGGGCATCCTCGCGCCCCAACCACTTGAGGATCGTCAAGGGGGCGGTCGGATTAGCCCAGGGTTCGGAGTGGCTGACCGAAATCTGCCCGCCATTTGCAAAACTCGTCTCAAGCGCAGGTTCGGGCTGACGGTCCACCACCATGACCTCGTGGCCGCTCTGAGCGAGGTACCACGCGCTCGTCGTGCCTATGACCCCGGCGCCGAGAACGATCACTTTCATGTCCGTCTCCGATAAAAGCAAAAGGGGGAAAGCTTGCGCTATATCCCCCCATTCCTTGCCCGAAAGCCGCGACCCCTTTGAGCGACTATGAGCTCATTCCTCAGCAGCGGTTCGCCCGTTGGGCGTCGACACAACACGTCCTTTGCGCTGGAAACGAATCTACACTCTTGACCTTCGCACGGCAAGCAAGCCCTTCCGCCAGTCCACAGTAATTCATGCACCGTTCAGGCCGCTCAACAAGCTGTTCCCCGGATATTCGACAGGTCAAACCCGATAGGCTGGCAGCGGGTTTGCAGAAAGCACGAGCCGGAAAGGGTTGCTCATTTTCCCGTGTAAGGAATCACTTTTTGCCGCTGCTCACCGAGCCCCTTGATGCCGAGAGTGACCACATCACCCGGCTTCAGCCACGCTTGGGTCGGCTTCATACCCAGCGCGACCCCAGCCGGTGTTCCGGTGGTAATAATGTCACCCGGAAGCAAGGTCATGTAGTTGCTCACGTACGAGACAAGCTTAGCGCAGGGGAAAATCATGTTCTTGGTATTGGAGGATTGCCGGCGTTCGCCGTTGACATCGAGCCAGACGTCGAGCACTTGGGGATTGGCGATCTCGTCGGCCGTGACGAGCCATGGTCCGATCGGTCCGAAGGTGTCACATCCCTTGCCTTTGTCCCACTGCGAGGACTGCAGCTGGAAGGCGCGCTCGGACACGTCATTCACGATCGTGTAGCCGGCGACGTGGTCCAGGGCCGCGTCCTCCGACACATACTCGGCGCGTGTCCCGATAACGATTGCGATCTCGACCTCGTAATCGAGCTTGGTGGAATTACGCGGCTGCTGAATGTCGTCATTCGGCCCGCTGATGCATGTCGTCGCTTTCATGAAAACGACCGGCTCCGCAGGTATTTGCAGACCCGCTTCGTGCGCATGATCGACGTAATTCAGGCCGATGGCTACGAACTTCGAGATCCCCGTATAGGGCACGCCGAACCGCGGGTTACCGCGCACCAGGGGCAGCGACTCCGGACGAATCTTGCGCAGCTTCGTCAGCCCTTTGGAGGAAATCGTGTCTTGGTCGATGTTGGAGATCACACCCGACAAATCACGCAACTGGCCTTGCGCGTCGATAACGCCCGGTTTTTCGAATCCATTTCTGCCGTAACGACAAAGCTTCATTTTTGGCTTCCTTTCCAGATCATCATGCGGCCGCTTAAGCAAGTCGCAACTCTTGAAGCAAGCGCAAGCTGGTGCAAGCAGGTAGCTCGATATCGTCGCAGTCTTGAGCCGCCCCTTTCCTGCATGGACGGCAGCGCAACGAGAGCAGTTGGTGCGGCCGGTCTCCTACGTAAGCCGTTCTCCCCAGAACTATTCTTATCGCTCGGATTATAACAGCGCCACGTCGAAAAAAGCCGTAGTTCCCTTGGAATCAGTGGGTTACAGGAGAGGTCAAGGCTGGGGTCCGCCTTAGATAAAATCGCGGCATGAAAGACTTTCCATCTTCCGTCCCGAGGTTTTTTGCACCGGTGCGGCTTTCCCTCGGCGCCGAGATCGATTTGCCGGAGCGGGTGGCGTGCCATTGCGCGGTCCTGCGCCTGCGCCGCGGCGACGCGGTCGTCTTGTTCAACGGTGAGGGCGGGGAATTCGCCGCCGAGCTGACGCGGGTTTCGCGTGGCGATGCACGCGCCTGCGTGATATCGAGGCAGACGCCGGAGCGCGAGTCGCCTCTTGCGATCGCGCTCGCTCAGTGCGTATCGAGCGGAGATCGGATGGACGCTACCTTGCAGAAATCGACCGAGCTTGGTGTCTCCAGCATCCTGCCGATCGCGAGTGAGCGCTCCGTAGTGAGACTCTCGAGCGATCGCGCCGACAGGCGGGTCGCCCACTGGCGCAACGTGGTCATTGCCGCCTGCGAGCAATGCGGGCGCAACCGCGTACCCGAGGTCGCCGCGATCATCGACCTCGATGCCTTTCTCGGGCGGCCAGCAGGCGATGGGCTGCAGCTGCTTCTGGCGCCGGACGCCGATCGAGACTTGAAGCAGCTTGAACCGCCCGGCAAAGTAACCTTGCTGGTCGGACCCGAGGGAGGGCTCGCACCTGAGGAGCGCCAGCGCGCCGAAAGAAGGGGGTTCGTTCCGGTTCGCTTCGGGCCGCGGGTGCTTCGCACGGAGACCGCCCCGCTCGCAACGATCGCGGCGATGCAGGCCTTGTGGGGTGATTGTTAGCCTCTGTACGCCGGGCCCGCTGTATCTACCGGGGGCAACTGGCTAGAATCGGACTTCCTCAAAAACAACGACGACCATGCCGTCCCATCCCACCCAGTTCGTCAGCTGGGTTCGCTCGGTTGCCCCCTATTTCCACGCGTTCCGCGGGAAGACGTTCGTGCTAGCCTTTGGCGGAGAAATATTCGCGGAGCGCAGGTTTGTCGACCTCGCTCACGACGTCAGCCTTCTGCATAGCACCGGCATCCGCGTGGTACTGGTGCACGGCTCACGTCCGCAGATCGAGGCGCAATTGAAGCGCCGCAAGGTCCGCTCGCGCTACGCCAAGGGTCTGCGCATCACGGATCCCGTTGCGCTCGAATGCGTGAAGGAGGCTGTCGGGTTGCTGCGCGTGGAGATCGACGCGTTGCTGTCCCTGGGTCTTCCCAACTCGCCCATGGCGGGTGCTGCCATCAACAGCGTCTCGGGAAATTTCATCACGGCGCAGCCGATGGGCGTGCACGACGGCATCGACTTCCAGTCTACGGGCTCGGTGCGCAAGGTCGATGCGCCCGCAATCGCGGGGTGTCTGGACGCCGGCAACATAGCGATCGTATCGCCAGTCGGCTACTCGCCCACAGGCGAGGTATTCAACCTCGCCATGGAAGATGTGGCGGTAGCAACGGCGACGGCGCTCCACGCCGAGAAGTTGATCTTCTTCTCTGACGCGCCCGTGCAGGACAAGGAGGGCGAGTTGCTGCCAGAGCTCACGGCGGAGGAAGCGGCCGAGCTGCTCGCGCGCAGCAACCGCTTGTCCGACGATACGCGGCTCTATCTCACACACGCCGTCGAGGCAGTGCGCGGGGGGATGCAACGCGCCCATATCATCAGCCGGACAGTCCCCGGTGCGCTGCTGATCGAATTGTTCACCCATGAAGGTTCGGGCACCATGATCACCGCCGACAAGGTGGTGAGGCTGCGGCCAGCCAAGATCGACGATGCAGGGGGCATTCTCAAGCTGATCGAGCCGCTCGAAGAAGACGGGACCCTCGTGCGCCGCGGGCGCGAACTGCTCGAGCGCGAGATCGGGCGCTTTTCGTTGATTGAGCACGACGGCGTGATCGTCGGCTGCGCCGCGCTCTACCCCTTTCCCGGCGCGCGCGCCGGCGAGCTTGCCTGCCTCGCGGTGCGGCCTGATTACAGGGACGCGGGCTACGGCGAGCGCCTACTGCACCATATTGAGACACAGGCACGAGCCTCCAAGCTGAAAAAACTCTTCGTGCTCACCACGCGGGCAACCCATTGGTTCATTGAGCGCGGGTTCGCCGAGGCGAATATCGCCGTGCTGCCGGGGGAAAGGAAAGCCCTGTACAACTATCGGCGGCGCTCGAAAATTCTAGTAAAGCGGACTTAAAATCGACCTATACCGGAATCGAGGTTGCGAAAATGGCAAGAATGGTGAAATGCATCAAGCTCGGCCGCGACGCGGAAGGGCTCGACTTCCCCCCTTACCCGGGGGAACTCGGCAAGCGCATCTACGAGAATGTCTCCAGGGAGGCCTGGCAGGCCTGGATCAAGCACCAGACCATGCTCATCAACGAGAACAAGCTAAACCTCGCCGACCCGCGCGCGCGGAAATATCTCGCCGAGCAGATGGAGAAGCATTTCTTCGGATCCGGAGCCGACGTGGCTTCCGGCTACGTGCCGCCGGACAAGTAGGCGCTCTACTTCCGGGCGATCGTTCTCACGCCCGCCTTGGTTCCGAGCAGGAGCACATCCGCCCCGCGCCGGGCGAACAATCCGTTAGTAACGACGCCGGTGATATTGTTGAGCGCCGATTCCAGCTCGACCGGGTCGAGGATGGACAACCCCCACACGTCAAGGACGATGTTGCCGTTGTCCGTGGTAAAACCCTCGCGCAGCTTGGGCTGGCCGCCGAGCTTCACCATCTGGCGCGCTACGTAGGCGCGCGCCATGGCGATCACTTCGACCGGCAGCGGAAATTTTCCAAGCACCGGCACGAGCTTCGACTCGTCCGCGATGCAAACGAACTTCTTCGCCGCCGCGGCGACAATCTTCTCTCGCGTGAGCGCGCCGCCCCCGCCTTTGATCATGGCGAGATGCTCGGTGATCTCGTCCGCACCGTCGATGTAGACCGGCAGCTCGTTGACGCTGTTGAGATCCACGACGCGAATGCCGTGCCCCTTCAGCCGCTCGGCGGACCTTTCCGAGCTCGCGACCGCTCCGGCGATGCGATTCTTCATCCTGGCAAGCTCGTCGATGAAGCAATTGGCCGTGGACCCGGTGCCGACGCCGATCACGGCGTCCTCCACCACATACTTGATCGCCTCGCGGGCGACTGCCCGTTTGAGCTCGTCCTTAGTCATCGGCGCTTCGCCGGAGGAAGGTCGGTGCAAACGCCTTCGTAGAGCTCCGCCGCCATGCCGATGGACTCGCTTACGGTCGGATGCGGGTGTATGGTACTTCCGATGTCGACCGCGTCTGCACCCATCTCGATGGCGAGTGCGATCTCGCTGATGAGGTCGCCTGCTCTGGCACCGACGATGCCACCGCCGATCAAGCGGTGAGTGTCCTCGGAGAAGATCAGCTTGCTGAAACCTTCGTCGCGGCCGTTGGCGATGGCGCGCCCGGATGCCGCCCAGGGGAACTTGGCTGTGCTGAATTCGACGTCTTGCTGCTTCGCCTCCTCTTCGGTCAGCCCCGCCCAGGCGATCTCAGGATCGGTATACGCCACCGAGGGAATCACGCGCGCGTCGAAGTAAGACTTTTGCCCGGCGGCCGCCTCGGCGGCGACGTGCCCCTCGTGCACCGCCTTGTGAGCGAGCATCGGCCCTCGGGCGATATCGCCGATAGCATAGATGTGCGGGACGTTGGTGCGCATTTGCGCGTCCACGGGGATGAAGCCGCGCTCGTTGATCGCGACACCCGCTGCTTCGGCCCCGATCTTCTTGCCGTTGGGCGTACGGCCGACCGATACTAGAATCATGTCGTAGAGCTGCGGCTTGCCCGGAGCGTTCTCGCCTTCGAACGATACTTTCAGCCCCTCCTTCGTGACTTCGACCCTGGTAGTTTTGGTCTTCAGCATGATGTTGTCGAAACGGCGGGTGTTAAACGTCTGCCAGACCTTCACCAGGTCCCGATCCGCTCCGACCATCAGGCCGTCGAGCATCTCGACCACATCGAGCCTCGCACCGAGCGTCGAGTAGACCGTACCCATTTCCAGGCCGATGATGCCGCCGCCGATCACGAGCATGCGCTTTGGACGCGCATGCAACTCCAACGCGGCCGTCGAATCGACGATCCGCGAATCCTCCGGAACGGAAGGCAGCTTCGCCGACTGCGAGCCGGCTGCAATGATCGCATTCTTGAATGCGACGACTCTACGTCCGTCTTTCGATTCCACGGAAAGATGGCTCGGTCCGACGAAAGCGCCGGTGCCTTGTAACACCGTCACCTTGCGCATGCGCGCCATGCCGGTAAGCCCGCTGGTGAGCTTGCCAACCACCTTGGTCTTCCAGGCGCGCAGCGCATCGAGATCCACCTTCGGTTCACCGAAGTCGATACCGCGCTCGGAAAAATGCTTTGCCTCGTCGATGACCGCGGCGATGTGCAGGAGCGCTTTCGAGGGGATGCAGCCGACGTTGAGGCACACGCCTCCGAGCATCGGATAGCGCTCGACCAGGACGGTGTTCATGCCGAGATCGGCAGCGCGGAAGGCGGCCGAATAACCTCCGGGGCCGGAGCCCAGCACCACAACGTCGCAGGTCACCTCGGCCGTGCCCTTGAACGCGATCGCATTGGCTGGTGCGGTGGGCTTCGCGGGTGCCGGTGTTTCCCCAGCGGCCGGAGCTGGGGCCGGCTTGGAGGCCGGACCCGCTGCTGCGCCTGTGCTCTCTTCAAGCAGGAGAATCGGCGATCCTTGGGATACCTTGTCGCCAAGCTTGACGCGCAGCTCCTTCACGACTCCCGCGTGCGACGATGGAATCTCGACCGTCGCCTTATCGGACTCGAGCGTGATGAGGGAGGCCTCCTTTTCAACCCGGTCGCCAGGCTTCACCAGGACTTCGATGATCTCGACGTCCTTGAAATCGCCGATGTCAGGTACCTTGACTTCGATCATCTGCGCGACGCCGCCCTCACAGAAGCGTGCGTCGGATATCGGAGAGGACCGAGGCCAGGTAGGTCGTAAAGCGTGCCCCTGCTGCACCGTCGATGACGCGGTGATCGTAGGCGAGCGACAGCGGCAACATCAGCCGCGGAACGAACGCGCCATCCCTGTAAACCGGTCGCATCTGCGATCTCGCCACGCCCAGAATCGCGACCTCCGGCGCATTGATGATGGGCGTAAATGCGGTACCACCGATGCCGCCTAGGCTGGAAATGCTGAAAGTGCCGCCGCGCATGCTGTCGGGCTTGAGCTTCTTCTCCCGAGCAAGCTTGGATATCTCCGCCAGCTCGCGGGCGAGATCGAAAACGCCTTTGCGATCCGCGTCGCGAATTACGGGCACCACCAGTCCGTCTGGCGTATCCACCGCAACACCGACGTGATAGTACTTTTTGACAATGAGATTCTCGCCGGTCTTGTCGAGAGACGCGTTGAAGTCAGGGAACTGCCGAAGGGCATTGACCGAAGCTTTCACCAGGAAAGCGAGCATCGTGAGCTTGAAGCCCTCTTTTTCCGCGACCTGTGTGTTCTGCTTCCGGAATGCCTCAAGCTCCGTGATGTCGGCTTCGTCGTGCTGGGTGACGTGCGGGATCGAGACCCAGTTGCGGTGCAGGAACCCGCCGGAAAGCTTCCTGATTCGCGACAGAGGTTTGGTTTCGACCGGGCCGAACTTCGCGAAATCCACCTGAGGCCACTCCGGAAGATCCAGAACGAGCCCGCCGCGCGCAGGGACGGCGGCGACCGCGGGCGCACCTCTCATCATTCCCTTCACGAACTCCTGGACGTCCACCTGCGTAATGCGTTCTTTCGGGCCCGAGCCTTTGACGCGAATGAGGTCGACGCCTAGCTCGCGCGCGAACTTGCGCACCGAGGGGCTCGCGTGCGGCGTCGCCCCGGAAGGTGGCGCAGATGTGTTTGAGACCGGCTCGGTCCGGCCGGCCGCCGGCGCGGCGGGGGCTGGTGCCGGGACGGCCGTAAGCACCGGGGCAGGCTTTGCCGCGTCTTGAGGTTTCGAGGCCGACTTTGCGGGCGCAATCGGAGCACCCTCAGTCTCTTCGAGAATGAGGATGGGACTGCCCTGCGAAACCTTGTCGCCGGTCTTGACCCGCAATTCCTTCACCACGCCCGCGGCCGGCGACGGAATCTCCATCGTCGCCTTGTCCGATTCCACGGTGATGAGCGACTGCTCCGGCTGTACCGAATCGCCCCGTTTGACCAGCACCTCGATTACATCGACGTTCTTGAAGTCGCCGATGTCGGGTACGTAGACTTCCCTAGGAGTTCCCATGCTTGCTCAGTTCACGATTGGGGTGCCGGGGCCGGGCAGCCGCCGAGGCGCCCGGACCATGCTTGGTCAGACGGTCACTGGATCGGGTTTTTCCGGATCGATGCCGTATTTCTTGATGGCGTCGGAAACGACCTTGGATTTGACCGCGCACTGATCGGCGAGCGCCTTGAGCGCCGCGACTGCCACAAAGCAACGATTGACCTCGAAGAAGTGACGCAGCTTGGCGCGGGAATCGGAGCGGCCGTACCCATCGGTGCCTAGCGCTCGGTAGACGCGGTCCCTGGGGATGAACGATCGAATCTGGTCGGCAAAGCTCTTGATGTAGTCGGTCGCAGCGATCACGGGACCTTCACGTTTCTCAAGGCACTGGGTCATATACGGGACCCCGGGCTTCGTTTCCGGATGCAGCATGCTCCGCCGCTCGACCGCAAGCCCTTCGCGGCGCAGCTCGGTCAGGCTGGGCGCGCTCCAGATATCCGCAGCCACGCCCCAATCGGCCTCGAGCAGCTCGCCAGCGGCAATGACTTCGCGCAAGATCGTTCCCGAGCCCAGCAGCTGCACGCGCGTTTTCTTCTTCGAACCTTCCCGAAGGAGGTACATCCCCTTCAAAATCGCTTGCTCCACACCCGGTGGCATCGCGGGATGCTCGTAATTCTCGTTCATCACAGTGACGTAATAGAACACGTCCTCCTGCAACGTGACCATCCGACGCAGGCCGTCCTGGAGGATGACGGCGAGCTCATAGGCAAAGGTCGGATCATAGGAAATGCAATTGGGAATGACCGAAGAGAGCACATGGCTGTGCCCGTCTTCGTGCTGCAGCCCCTCGCCGTTCAGAGTCGTGCGGCCCGCCGTGGCGCCGAGGAGAAACCCCCGCGCGCGTTGGTCCCCCGCCGCCCACGCAAGATCACCGATGCGCTGCATGCCGAACATCGAATAAAAGATGTAGAACGGCACCATGACAAGGTTCGAATGGCTGTATGAAGTCGCCGCTGCGATCCAAGATGAAAACGCGCCGGCCTCGTTGATTCCCTCCTCGAGAATCTGCCCCGCCTTGTCTTCGCGGTAGTACATCACCTGTTCGCGGTCGACCGGCTCGTACTTCTGTCCTTCCGAAGAATAGATCGCGAGCTGCCGGAACATCCCCTCCATGCCGAAAGTGCGCGCCTCGTCCGGAACGATCGGTACAATATGCCTGCCGATGTTCTTGTCGCGCACGAGCGCCGTAAGCATGCGCACGAACGCCATGGTAGTGGAGATCTCGCGGCCTTCCGAGCCCTTCAACTGCTGATCGAACGCCGAGAGAGCCGGCACCGCGGGAACGCTGTCCGCCTTGCGGCGGCGCTGAGGCAGGTAACCGCCGAGCGCGTTCCTGCGCTCGTGCAGGTACACCATGATCGGATCATCGTCTTTGGGTTTGTAGAGCGGTAAGTCCTCGAGCTTGTCGTCGGGGATCGGCACGTTGAAGCGATCGCGCATCTCGCGGATGGTCGCGAGGTCCATCTTCTTCAGCTGGTGAGTCGGATTCTTAGCCTGACCCTGCTTGCCCAGGCCGTAGCCCTTGATGGTCTTGGCGAGGATCACCGTAGGCTGGTCCTTGTGCTTCACGGCCGCTGCGTAGGCCGCATAGATCTTATGAGGGTCGTGCCCGCCCCGGTTCAGGCGCCAGATGTCCTCGTCGGTCATGCGCGATACCATCTCGAGCAGGTTCGGATCCTTGCCGAAGAAGTGCTTGCGAACGAAGGCGCCGTCGTTGGCCTTGTAGTTCTGATACTCACCGTCGACCGTGTCCTCCATGACACGAAGCAGGCGGCCTTCGACATCGCGAGCGAACAGAGGATCCCAGTACGAGCCCCAAATGAGCTTGATGACGTTCCAACCCGCCCCGCGAAAATCGGCTTCGAGCTCCTGGATGATCTTGCCGTTGCCGCGCACCGGGCCGTCGAGTCGCTGCAGGTTGCAGTTGACGACGAAAATCAAGTTGTCGAGCTTTTCACGCGCCGCGAGGCCGATCGCGCCAAGCGATTCCGGTTCATCCATCTCGCCGTCCCCGCAGAAGACCCACACCTTCCGGTTCTCTGTGCCTGCCAGCCCTCGCGCCTGCAGATATTTCAGGAACCTCGCCATGTAGATGCCCTGAATCGGCCCGAGCCCCATTGAGACGGTGGGGAATTGCCAGAAATCGGGCATGAGCCACGGGTGGGGATAGGAAGAGATGCCGTGGCCGTCCACCTCGCGACGAAAATTCAGGAGCTGCGTTTCGGTGAGCCGACCCTCTAAGAATGCGCGCGCGTAGATACCAGGCGACGAGTGTCCCTGGAAGTAGACGAGATCCCCCCCGTGCCCTTCGTGCGGCGCGTGCCAGAAATGATTGAAGCCAATGCCGAACAGCGTTCCGACCGAGGCGAAGCTCGCGATGTGGCCGCCCAGCTCGTCGTCCGACTTGTTGGCCTTCGCTACCATCACCATCGCGTTCCAGCGGCAGAACGAGCGAATGCGTTCCTCCATCGCATGATCCCCGGGCGAGCGCTCCTCCATGTGCGCCGGGATCGTGTTGAGGTAGGCCGTATTGAGCGAGAAGGGAATGTAGGCCCCCGAACGGCGTGCTTTGTCGACGAGCTTCTCCAGCAGGTAATGGGCGCGCTCGGGCCCCTCGCGTTCGAGAACGGCCTCGAGCGCGTCGAGCCATTCCTGCGTTTCCGGCGCGTCTGGATCGTCGGCGGCGGTGAATTCAGGCAGCGCGGACATGACGTTTCCCTCTGCGCGAAGGCGTGAGCGAGAGTGTGAGACTTGGGGACAATCGCTTGAAGCTTACCCTGCCGGCCTTACAGGATCAATTGCACCCTGTTCCATATTATGAAAAGGCAATTTCGCATTATACGAAAACGAGCCTCGCGCAATCAAAGAGATCGAGCCGGCTTGGAGACCGAGTCAGCTTGGCTGAACCAAGGCTAGGAAACTGCGGATGCTAGAATGCGCGCCTTCCGTGTTCGCCGCGCCGACTCTCGCCCGTGCAGACCCGCATCATTGACGGTAACGCCATTGCGCGCGACTTACGCGTAGGGCTGATTCGACGAGTCGCCGCCCTTGCTGCCATGGGCGTGCGTCCCGGCCTCGCGGTGCTGCAAGTCGGAAACCACCCGGCTTCGCAAATCTATGTACGGAACAAGATGAAGGCATGCGGCGAAGCCGGGCTCTATTCGGAGCACATCGAATTGCCGGTCGACGCGGATGAATCGACGCTCCTCGGGCGCATCCGGATCCTCAACCAAGACGCCCGCATCCATGGCATTCTCGTGCAGCTCCCGTTGCCCGCGAACCTTTCGGCGGAGCGGATAGTCGAGGCCCTAGCCCCAGCGAAGGACGTAGACGGATTTCATCCGACCAATATGGGCCTGCTCGCAGCCGGCAACCCGCGCTTCGTGCCCTGCACGCCCCTCGGAGTGATGAAGTTGATCGAGTACGAGGACATCGACGTGCCGGGGCGGCACGCCGTCGTAGTCGGCCGCAGCAACGTCGTCGGCAAACCGATGGCGCTGCTGCTCTTGCAAAGGGGCGCCACGGTCACCATCTGCAACTCCAGAACCCCCGACCTGGGCGCGATGACCAGCCAAGCGGATATTCTCGTGGTGGCGGCGGGAAGACCCCGGCTCGTCACAGCCGGCATGGTGAAGCCTGGGGCCGTCGTCATCGACGTCGGCATTACCCGGCTTGCGGACGGCAAACTCGCCGGGGACGTGGATTTCCAGAGCGTACTCGGAACCGCTTCGTGCATCACGCCAGTGCCCGGCGGTGTTGGCCCCATGACGGTCGCAATGCTGCTTGAGAACACGGTAATGTCCGCCGAGCGCGCCTCGGCCGGCCGCAGGAGTTCCTGAGACCATGAAGCAAAAGTCTGTGGGCCACACTCGGAGAAATCGAGAGTTGAACCCGGAGAAAACTGCCAACCCGCTGCTCGATTTCTCGGGCTTGCCGCGCTACAGGTCGGTCAGGCCGAAGCACGTCGCCTCCGCGATCGAACAGCTGCTCGGCGAGAACCGTTCCCTGATCTCCCGGCTCACGGCGAAGGCCACGGTCGCTTCCTGGAAGGAGTTCGCGGACCCGCTCGAAAACGCCAATGAAAGGCTATGGCGCGCTTGGGGCGTGGTCGCCCACCTGCACGCCGTGGACGACAGCGCCGCGATCCGCGACGCCTACAACGCGAATCTGCCGAAAATCACGCGGTACCGTACCGAGCTCGCGCAAAACCTTCGGGTCTATGAAAAATTCAAGGCCTTGCACGCTTCGAAGGGTTTCGAGGAATTGTCTCAAGCTCAGCGCAAGATCGTGGAGAACGACTTGCGCGATTATCGTCTTGGAGGAGCCGAACTGGAGCCTCGGAACAAGCGACGCTTCGGCAAAATCCAGGAAGAACTTGCAGCGCTCGAAGCCAAGTTTTCCGAGAATCTGCTCGACGCAACCAATGCGTTTTCGGCATTGATCGCCGACCGTGGAGAGGTGCTCGGCGTCCCGGAGGATGTGCTGGAAGCCGCCAAGGAAGCGGCGCGTCAGGACGGCCACGAGGGTTGGAAGTTTACCTTACACGCGCCGTCGTACGGACCTCTGATGCAATACGCCGAGAATCGCGACCTGCGGGAAAGGCTGTACCGCGCGCACGTCACGCGGGCGAGCGAATTCGGAAATCCGGAACTCGACAACACCTCGGTCATCGTTCGTGAGCTTCTCCTGCGAAAAGAGAAGGCGCGACTGCTTGGTTACAGGAGTTTCGCGGAATTTTCCCTTGTCCCGAAAATGGCCGAGTCACCCGAAGCCGCTCTCACCTTCCTCGATGATCTCGCCGCGAGGGCCTTGCCTCACGCACGCAGGGATTATGCTGAACTGGAGGAGTTCGCACGCGCGGAGCTCGGAATCCGGGACCTGCAGGCTTGGGATATCGCGTTCGCATCGGAAAAACTGCGCGCGAAACGCTACGCGTTTTCCGATCAGGAAGTGAAGCGGTATTTCCCGGAACCGCAGGTCCTGGAGGGCATGTTCCGACTGGTCGGAGCCCTCTATGGCATTCGCATTCTTCCGGACACGGCTGAAACCTGGCATCCGGAGGTGCGTTTTTTCCGGATTACCGATTCGGACGAAGCCCTCATTGGTCAGTTTTATCTGGATCTGTACTCGCGCGAAACCAAGCGTGGCGGTGCCTGGATGGACGAGGCGATCACGCGACAGCGGATCCGCGGCGGCCTGCGGACGCCGGTTGCCCATCTCATCTGCAACTTTCCCGCACCGGTCGGCAACAAGCCCGCGCTATTCACGCACGACGAAGTGATGATCTTGTTTCACGAATTCGGTCATGGGTTGCACCATCTGCTCTCGCGAGTCGACGATCTGGGTGTCTCCGGAATACGCGGCGTCGAATGGGACGCGGTCGAGCTGCCTTCCCAGTTCATGGAGAACTTCTGCTGGGAATGGGGCGTGCTCGCCGGCATGACGGCTCACGTCGAAAGTGGGGAGGCTTTACCGCGTAGTCTGTTCGACAAGATGCTCGCGGCAAAGAATTTTCAGAGCGGAATGCAGACCGTGCGACAGATCGAGTTCGCATTGGTCGACATGCATCTACACCACGACTACGACCCCGCGGGCGCAAAGACGCCACTGCAGCTGCTCCACGAAATCAGAGCGAAAGTCGCCGTGGCGCTGCCGCCGGAGTACAACCGGTTCCTCAACAACTTCTCGCACGTCTTCGCGGGAGCTTACGCAGCCGGTTACTACAGTTACAAGTGGGCCGAGGTGCTTTCCGCCGACGCGTACAGCCTGTTCGAGCAGAACGGGGTGCTCGACTCGGACACCGGTGCGCGGTTCCGCGACGAGATTCTCGCCGTCGGCGGCAGCCGACCGGCGCTCGAATCGTTCACTGCGTTTCGAGGCCGCGAACCGAGAATCGAAGCCCTGCTGCGTCACAATGGTATGATCGCGCCCTGAGGAGCTCACCGCATGCGCATACTGCTCGTTGCTGCAGCGATCCTCTCGACTCTGTGCGCCGACGCCCTCGGACAGGCTTACCGCTGGGTGGATCGGGACGGTAGGGTCCACTACACGCAAACGCCCCCACCACCGGATGCAAGAAACGTACAGCGAAAGAGTTTTCGCGGTGGCGGCACTGATGTCTCCAATCTGCCTTACGCGACCCAGGTGGCGGCGAAGAACTTTCCCGTAACTCTCTACACCCTCCCGAATTGCGGATCCCCCTGCGACCAGGCTCGCGCGTTGCTCGTCAGGCGCGCGGTACCCTTTACGGAAGCAAGCGTCCTCACTCAAAAGGACGCCGATGAGGTGAAGAGGTTGTCCGGCAAAAACGATCTGCCGTTGCTGGTCGTCGGCACTCAAGTGCAAACCGGGTTTCACGAAGGCCTCCTAAACGGGCTGCTCGACTCAGCCGGTTATCCGTCTTCTGCGCCGCCTGCGCCGATCGAAACGCTGCGAAAGATGAATCCCTCGCCACCGGCGCAGTCCCAGCAGGGTGCGAGCACCGGTACGCCCCCCGCGGGTGATGTCACCACCAGATAGATCGGGGGCGTTGTCTGTTTCCAAGGAGCGCTTCAAATTCGCTCAAATCGCGGCACCTGAGTCAGGAGGAAAGGAACCATGGCTTTCAACAAGTCGCTGCGTCAAATCGCAGGTTCGGTTGCGATGGCTTGCCTCGCGACCGGCGCGCTGGCGCAGACCGCCTACCCGACCAAACCGGTGAAGATCGTCGTACCCTACTCCGCCGGGGGGCCGGCGGACATCTACGCGCGCTTTGTCGGCGACCGCCTGCAAAAGACTCTCGGACAACCCTTTGTAATCGAGAACCGGCCCGGGGCCGGTGCGATCATCGGCACCGACATGGTGGCGAAATCCTCCCCCGACGGATACACGCTCCTCATGATGTCGAACACACATACGGTAAACGAATCGCTGTTCACGAAGAAGCCCTACAGTCTGATGCGGGACCTCGCTCCGATCTCACCGATAAACTATTCCGACCTCCTTCTCGTGGTTCACCCCTCGGTGCCGGCGAACAACTTGAAGGAGCTCATCGCGCTCGCCAAATCGAAGCCGGGAGCTCTCAATTACGCTTCCTCCGGGCCGGGCACGCCCTATCACATGGCGGGCGAGCTGTTCAAGGCGATGGCAGGAATCGACGTCGTACACGTGCCGCACAAGGGGAGCGCTGAGGCGCGCACCAGCGTCCTCGCAGGCGACGTGCAGATGATGTTCGATGCAATTACGACCATGGCGTCGCTTGCCCAGGCGGGCAAGGTTCGCGCTGTCGCCACCTCTGGAAAGACCCGCTCCTCCATCACGCCGAGCGTGCCGACGCTGGACGAAGCCGGCCTGCCCGGCTACGACGCGGTGATCTGGCTGGGTGTGATGACCCCGACTGCGACCCCGAAGCCGATCGTCGACAGTCTGAATTCCGAGATCCAGAAAATCGCCAACTTGCCGGACGTGAAGGAAGCCTGGGCCAAGCAGGGCGCAGTTCCGATGCGCATGACGCCCGCAGAGTTCGGAAAATTCATGGAGCAAGACATCCAGAAGTGGGCGAAGGTCGTGAAATTCTCGGGTGCGAAGGTCGACTAGGGCGGGCGCGCGAAGGACACTTTTTCTGCCGGGAAAGGTAGGAAACCCGTGGCCGAGCGCTTCCGGCTCAACGTCAACGGTGCGGAATCCGAGCTCGAGGCGGGTCCGGACACGCCACTTCTCTACGCGCTGCGTAATGACCTTCGGCTGATCGGCACGCGCTTCGGCTGCGGTCGCGGGCAGTGCGGCGCATGCTTCGTTCTGATCGACGGCCATCCAGCCCCCGCATGTGACACACCCCTGTGGGCGGCAGCGGGCAAGAGAATCACTACCGTCGAAGGCCTGGGCAAAGGCCGCGAGCTGCATCCCCTTCAGCACGCCTTTCTCGCCGAGCAGGCGGCCCAATGCGGATACTGCACGAGCGGCGTCCTGATCAGCGCCGCGGCGCTCCTAGCGAAAAATCCCAGACCGACGGAGCGCGAAGTTCGTGAGGCGCTCGACCGCAACCTGTGCCGCTGCGGATCGCACAACCGAATGGTGCGCGCAGTGTTGCGCGCGGCTCAGGAATAGCGCGTGAACACCGTTGCCGAAACCCGACTCAGCCGGCCCGGAAGTCTGGAGAAGAGCCCGAGACTTTCGCAGTGGCTGCGCGTGCACCGCGACGGCACGGTCTCGATCTACAGCGGCAAAGTCGAAATCGGCCAAGGTATCCTGACCGCCCTCGCGCAGGTCGCCGCGGAAGAGCTCGGGATCGCGCCGGAACGCATCCGTATGGTTCCCGCCGATACCGCCGTGAGTCCCGACGAGGGCGTTACTTCGGGTAGCCTCTCTATCCAGGATTCCGGTGTCGCGCTACGCCGCGCCTGCGCGCAGGCCCGCGCGCTGCTCCTTGAGCGCGCTGCGGCGCGTCTCGGCGTATCGGCCCGCGATTTGAAGGTAGCGGACGGAACTGCACGGGCGGCAGGCCGGCGCGCGAGTTTTTGGGAATGTGCGGACGACGCGCTGTTCGACCGCGACATCGACGAGACAGCGGCCTTGAGATCACCGAGCGACTACCAAGTGGTCGGCAAGCCCGCCCCGCGGCGCGACCTGCCCGACAAGATCGCCGGTCGGCCCCGCTTCATCCAGGACATTACGCTGCCGGGAATGCTCTACGGCCGGATCGTTCGCCCCCCGCACGATTTCGCCGGGCTGATCTCGCTCGATGACAGCAAGGTCAAGTCGATGCCGGGGCTCGCGGGGATCGTGCGCGACGGCGACTTTGTCGGGGTCCTTGCCGAGCGCGAGGACGTGGCGATCTCGGCCCAGCGCGCCCTCAGGCTGACAGCGTACTGGCGAGAGGCTGACCCGCTGCCCCGGGACGTGCATGCATGGCTCAGAGACCACGCGACCGAGCACCGCGTCATCAGCGAGAAGGAAAACGCCGACGCGAAATCCCGTGCAACGAGAGCGCTCGAAGCGTTCTATACCAAACCCTACATATCGCACGCCTCGATTGGTCCGTCCTGCGCGACCGCCCAGATCGACGACGGCAAACTCATGGTGTGGAGCCACAGCCAGGGAATTTTCAATCTGCGCCGCGACCTGGCGCTGGCTCTGGGGATGCGCGAGGATGCGATCGTCGTGCGGCACGCGGAAGGAGCGGGTTGCTACGGGCACAACGGCGCCGACGATGCGGCGCTCGACGCAGCCCTGCTCGCGCGAGTGGCAGGCGGCCGCCCGGTCCAGGTGCAGTGGATGCGAGACGACGAATTCGCGTGGGCCCCGTGCGGTCCGGCCATGGTCCTGAGCTTGCGCGCGGCACTCGACGCCCGCGGCGATATCGTCGATTGGGAGCACGAACTCTGGAGCAACGGTCACAGCTGCAGGCCGGGCCGATCGGATGATCCTGCGCTCCTGGCAGCCTGGCACTTGGCGAGGCCGCATGGGCGGCCCTCGGCGATCAACATGCCGCTCCCTGCGGGGGCGGCGGATCGCAACGCGATTCCGGTATACGACTTTCCGAACCAGCGCGTCGTCAACCACTACGTACGCGAGATGCCGCTGCGAACCTCGGCGCTGCGCTCACTGGGTGCGTACGCCAACGTGTTTGCGATCGAATCCTTCATGGACGAGCTCGCTCAGGCGGCGGAGATCGATGCGATCGCCTTCCGGCTGCGGCATCTCAAGGACCCGCGGGGCCGGGCGGTGATCGACGCGGCGGCACGGCGTGCCGCGTGGAGCGGGTGGAAACCCGTCGAAGGTCGAGGTCACGGCATCGGATTTGCCAAATACAAGAATCTCGGCGCCTACTGCGCAGCGATCGCCGAAGTCGAGGTCGACCACGAGGTGCGCGTGAATCGGCTGGTTCTTGCAGTCGACGTCGGGCTTGTTATCAACCCGGACGGCGTGATCAATCAGATCGAGGGTGGCGCAATTCAGTCGACCAGCTGGACGCTCAAGGAACAGGTGAAGCTCGACGCACGCGGCATCGCGAGCCTCGGCTGGGAGGATTACCCCATCTTGAAATTCAGCGAGGTACCGGCCGTTGAAGTCGAGCTGATCGACCGCCCCGAGCTGCCCGCCGTCGGCGCGGGCGAAGCCGCGCAGGGTCCCACGGCAGCGGCGATCGCCAATGCGGTGGCGCATGCACTCGGCTTGCGCGTGCGCGATCTCCCACTCACACACGAGCGGATTGCCGCAGCGATAAGTCAGTCGACGTAGTTGTACGCCGGCAAGGTAGTCGGCCCGTGATCTCCATGCGACGGTCCAGCAAATCTTTCGGCTGCGGTGCGATCGTCCATTCCTGGGCGCGAAGCGCTGCGGTTTTCGGGATGAAATCGGGATACTCGAAGATGCCACGATCGCCGCGTTCTCGAAAATATCGCTGAACCATTCTACCTTCACGAATCACGTCGCCAAACAGGCGCGCCGAATCGTGCCTCTGACTACTCCGTGTCGGTCAGCGTCCCATCTCCGATGCCTAGCTCACCGATCTTGCGGGTGATCGTATTGCGACCTATGCCGAGCCGACCCGCAGCCTCGATTCGTCGACCGCCGGTATGCGCGAGGGCTTTCACAATCAGTGTTTTTTCGAAGCTCTTCGAGAGCTCCTCCATGATGTTCGTCTCGCCGCTTGCTAGTCTGCGATCCGCTTCGCGTGCCAACGCCGCGAGCCATTCGCCGGAGGGCGCCACTGCATCCTCGCGGAGCTCCGGCGGAAAATCACCGACCTCGATGACCTGCGTGGGTGACATCACCGTGAGCCAGTGACACACATTTTCGAGCTGACGGACGTTTCCGGCCAGATTCTGAGCCGACAGGCGGGCCATCGCCGAATCCGACAAGCGCTTGGGTTCCACACCGAGCTCGCGAGCCGATTTCGCGAGGAAGTGTCGTGCGAGCAGCGGAATATCTTCGCGGCGTTCGCGCAGCGAGGGAAGCCGCAGGCGGATCACGTTCAGCCGGTGATACAGATCCTCACGGAACAGGCCTTCGCGGACCCGCGCTTCCAAGTCTTGATTGGTCGCGGCAATGACGCGGACACTCGCGCGAATCGGCTGATGGCCGCCAACCCGATAGAACGTTCCGTCAGACAATACGCGCAGCAGACGCGTTTGCAGCTCGGCCGGCATATCGCCGATCTCATCCAGGAACAGCGTGCCGCCTTCGGCCTGCTCGAAGCGCCCGCGTCGCAGAGCCTGTGCCCCCGTGAAGGCGCCCCGCTCGTGTCCGAAGAGCTCCGATTCCAGGAGGTCTTTTGGCATTGCCGCGGTATTTATTGCGATGAATGGCTTGTCTGAGCGCGGGCTATGGCGGTGCAACGCTCGCGCCACGAGCTCCTTGCCTGTTCCGGACTCGCCAGTGATCAGGACCGTGGCGCTCGACTGCGACAAGCGGCCGACTGCGCGGAACACCTCCTGCATCGACTGTGCCTGCCCGAGGATGTCCGGCGTACCGGGCGACGACTCCTCGGCTTCGCCCTCCCGCGAGCTCTCGCCCAGTGCCCGACGGATGAGCTCGACCGCTTGGTCGACATCGAAGGGCTTTGGCAGATATTCGAACGCGCCACCCTGGAACGCTGCCACCGCCGACTCCAAATCGGAGTACGCGGTCATGACAATGACCGGAAGATTGGGGAAACGCTGCTTTAGACTCTGCAGCAGCTCCAGGCCCGACGTGCCGGGCATGCGGATGTCTGAAACGAGCACCTGCGGGGCGCCGGTTGCGTCGAGCGCCTCCATCGCTTCAGTCGCCTGAGCAAACGTCTTGAAAGGAATACCTTCGCGAGCAAGCGCCTTCTCGAACACCCAACGGATGGAGCGGTCGTCATCGATGACCCAGACAGGTCTCATCATGGTCTTTCAGCGAAGCGGTAGCACGATGCGGAAGCTGGTTCTTCCCGGCTGGCTATCGCATTCCACCACCCCGTGGTGCTGCTGTACGAAAGTCTGCGCGAGCGTCAGGCCGAGCCCGGTTCCTCCTTCACGGCCGGACACCAGCGGATAGAAAATCTGGTCGCGAATTTCCGCTGGCACCCCCGGGCCGTTGTCTACCACTTGCAATTCTAATGCCAGCCTGTGAAAGCGCCGAGCGAGCGTCACTTGGCGGGCGACCCGCGTGCGCAGGACGATTTCGCCCCGGTTTTGGAGCCCAGCGTCGGCGGAAGCACCGGCTCCCAGTATTGCCTGCGCGGCGTTCCGCACTATGTTGAGTACGGCTTGGATGAGTTGCTCCGGATCCCCACGAAACTCGGGCAGGCCGACGTCGTAATCGCGTCTTACTCGAATGCCTTCAGGAAATTCGGCAAGAATAAGGCTCCGCACCCGTTCACATACCTCATGGATGTTCATCGGCACGTGATTCGCAGGACGATGCGGAGTAAGAAGTCGGTCCATAAGAGCCTGCAGACGGTCGGCCTCCTTGATGATCACCCGGGTGTATTCGCGCAGGCTCGGTCGGTCGAGTTCGCGCTCGAGGAGTTGAGCTGACCCGCGCAAACCCCCCAGTGGATTCTTGATTTCGTGAGCCAGATTGCGGATCAGTTCTCGGTTGGCCCGGTGCTGGGTCATGCGTTGCTCTTCTCGTTCGATGCGCAGCCTCTGGTCGATTGGCCGCAGCTCGAGCAGCAGCGCGGCCTGCGGTAGCTCGACCGGCGTGACGATGCAGTCGAGGTGTAGGGGCTCCTGGCCCGTTGGAACGAGGACCAAGTCCTGATCAGCGAAACCACGCTCCTCGCGAATCGCTTGATGCAACAGGGCTGCTAGGGAGCCCGAGTCCGCGAAAAGTCCGGGAAAAGGCTGGTCGAGGATGCTCTTACGGCTGGTCGCGAACAAGATTTCCGCCGCAGGGTTGACGTACCTTACATGAAGGGCCCGGTCCAAGAGCACCACGGCGGTGGCGAGCCAGTCCAGTCCCGGTGAGACCGCCGGACTCATAAACCCGCGCCCTTTCCGGGACCGGGGCAGCCGTGGCGTCGCGCGCCGGTGCCGTGCAGCGCCGGGGGGGCGCCTGCCCCGAGCCCGAGCCAAGCGGCCCGATTCGCTAGAGCGGCGCGACTCGCCCTTACCTGAGGCGGCCGAGCTCGCCGCGAAGTTGCTCGATGTTCTTTGTGTGCTGGCTCACCGCTTCCTGATACGGCTTCAATCGCTCCAGCACCCGAGCGTAGTTGCGCTCGTCGCCGTCGCGAATTCCTTCCTGCTCCGTGAGCTTCTGCCGGGCGTCGGAGAGTAGTTGCTGCTCGTTCTGAAGCTCCGACTCGAGAATCCTGCGGCGATTCTCGTTGCGCGCTGAGGCAGAGTCCGATACGGCGGAAGATTGCACGCCGCGCGCCGGGACCTGAGCCGGGACAACGGACACTTCTTTGCTCACCAAGGTGCAGTTCTTGCCCACGGTGTCGCGTTTGACGTTGGTGTAAGTCGGACGCCCGCTCGCGTCTGGGCACTTGTACACTTCGCTCCGAGCGTGACCACAGGGCGTCGCCAGCGCGAGAAAAACGCAGCCGATCAATCGCTTGTTGAGTGCCATCACCCCCCCGGACCCTAGTGGGAACTTTAAGTGTAGGCCAAAACAACCCTGATTTCAAATGAAAAAAGGACGAAACACCCGCCCTCGGGTATTCCGCCCTCCCCTTTTTTGGATTGGATTCGCGGCCCGGCGCCACCGGGCCCCTGGGTTTGCGCCTTTTACGAGCTGTAGTACATGTCGAACTCGACTGGGTGGGTCGTCATGCGAAAGCGCGTGAGTTCCTCATGCTTTAGGGAACAGTAGGCGTCGAGCATGTCGTCGGAGAACACGCCCCCCTTGGTCAGAAAATCGCGGTCCTTGTTGAGGCACTCCAGGGCCATTTCGAGTGATGAGCACACCTGCTGGACCTTTTTCGCCTGGGCCGGCGGCAGGTCGTACATGTTTTTGTCGATCGGGTCGCCGGGATGGATCTTATTCTGCACTCCGTCCAGTCCGGCCATGAGCATCGCCGCAAAAGCAAGATAAGAATTCGTGGTCGGGTCCGGGAAGCGCACTTCCACCCGGCGCGCCTTGGGGTTGGTGACGAGCGGGATGCGGCAGGCGGCGGAGCGATTGCGGGACGAGTAAGCGAGGTTGATCGGAGCCTCGAACCCCGGCACCAGACGCTTGTACGAGTTGGTGCCCGGATTGGTAATGGCGTTCAAGGCTTTTGCGTGCTTGATGATGCCGCCTATGTAGTAGAGGGCGAAGTCGGACAGCCCCGAGTAGCCGTCGCCCTGAAACAAGTTCTTGCCCTCTTTCCACACGGACTGATGGACGTGCATGCCCGAGCCGTTATCGCCCACGACGGGCTTGGGCATGAAGGTCGCTGTCTTGCCGTAGGAATGGGCCACGTTCCAGACGGTGTACTTCAGAATCTGCATCCAGTCTGCACGCTTGACCAAGCTGTTGAACTTGGTACCGATTTCATTCTGGCCCATCGCACCCACTTCGTGATGGTGCACTTCGCACTCCACGCCCTGCTGCTCCATTGCGAGCACCATCGCGTTCCTAATGTCCTGCAGCGTGTCCGTCGGCGGCACCGGGAAGTAGCCGCCCTTTATCGGGGCACGGTGACCCATGTTACCGCCCTCGTACTCCTCCCCGGAAGACCACGGCGCTTCCTCGGATTTGATCTTGCAGAAGCAGCCGGACATGTCCACGCTCCAGGTCACCGAGTCGAAGATGAAGAATTCGGGCTCGGGACCGAAATACGCGGTGTCGCCCAGGCCGCTCGATTTCAGGTGGGCCTCGGCGCGTTTAGCGATGGTGCGGGGGTCACGGTCGTAGCCTTTTCCATCGGAGGGTTCGACACAGTCGCAGGTGATGTTGAGCACCGGCTCATCGGTAAAGGGATCCATCCGCGCGCTGTCTGGATCGGGCATCAGTAGCATGTCCGAGGCCTCGATGCTCTTCCACCCCGCGATCGAGGATCCGTCGAAGAAATGTCCGCTTTCGAACTTGTCCATGGTGAAAGCCTTGACCGGCACGGAGACGTGCTGCTCCTTGCCACGGGTGTCGGTAAAGCGCAGGTCCACGAACTTGATCTCTTTGTCCTTGATCATTTTCATGACGTCATTGGCGGACATTGCCATTGCAGGATCTCCTCAGGTTGCGGATTGTTGGTGGGGTTATGAGGGAAACAGAGCGCTAGGTCGATGGAATCTCTGCAGATTCCATGCCATCCGGCGCAAAAACGGCAGGCCATTGTGCCATAAGAGAGCACTCGACGCGATTTTGGGGGGTGGCGCACCAAACCAGCGCAAAGCAGTCATTATGCGCACCGCGTGAGTGCGAATCAACTCCGCCCGGTCCGCCTGGAGCTAAACTATGCACATCGCGTTATTACCGAATTTCTATGGCGAAGAAAGACTCAGTCGAAGGCATCCTCGCCCAGGCCCAAGAGCGAGCCGAGGCGATGAACCTACCTTACGCCGGAGCACTGCTGCCGCGTGAGGCACACGCGCTGATGCAAAACGTCCCAGAGGCGAAATTGGTCGACGTGCGCACCCAAGCCGAGTGGGACTATGTCGGTCATATTCCTGAGTCGTTGCTGATCGAATGGAACACTTACCCGAGCGGCGAGCGCAATCCGCAGTTCGCCGAGCAGCTCCAGGCGCGGGTCGCGAAGACGAAGGCACCAGTAATGTTCTTGTGCCGCTCCGGAGCGCGCTCGCACCACGCCGCTATAGCGGCAACGCAAGCTGGCTATCCCAATTCCTACAACGTGCTGGAAGGATTCGAAGGCGAAAAGGATCCGCAGGGCCACCGCGGTACGGTCGGCGGTTGGCGATGTGCTGGCCTGCCCTGGGTCCAGGGCTAAACCTACGCGTGCACACTCGACCGGTGCTCCCCCGGGGCTAACCCGCCGACCAATTGACAATCCCGGCGTAGGCCGTCATGAGCACCGTAGCGCCGAAAGCGATCCGGTACCATGCGAACGGCGTGAAGTCATGCGTGGCGATGTAGCGAAGCAGCCAACGTACGCAGAGGAAGGCGGACGCGAACGCCGCCGCCGAACCGATGGCGAACATCCCTACATCGCCCGAATCGAAGAGTGTGCGGTTTTTCCAGAAATCGTATGCGCCGGCTGCCACGAGCGTCGGAACGGCTAGGAAGAAGGAAAACTCCGTCGCCGCGCGCCGGGAAAGTCCGAACAGCATCCCGCCGATGATGGTCGCTCCCGAACGCGAAGTACCGGGGACCAGCGCGAACGCCTGCGCAATGCCGACTTTCAATGCGTCCTTCCACGTCATTTCGTCCACGCTTTGAATCACGGCAGCGCGCTGACGTCTTTCCACCCAAAGGATGATGAACGCTCCGACGATGAATGCGAGCGCGACGGGCACGGCGTGGAAGAGATGAGCCTTGATCGGCTTGCCGAACGCAAGGCCCAGCACCGCTGCAGGAGTGAAGGCGACAAGGAGATTGAGTGCAAAACGCTGCGCGGCGCGATCGGTGGTAATGCCTGACACCACCTGAGCGAACCGCAGACGGTATTCCCAGACGATGGCGAACATCGCACCTGTCTGGATCACGATCTCGAATACCTTTGCCTTCTCATCGGAGAAGCCGAGCAGCTCGCCGAAGAGGATCAGGTGTCCGGTCGACGAGATCGGCAGAAACTCGGTCAAGCCCTCCACGACACCGAGGACGAAAGCCTTTGCGAGCGGGGCGAATTCCACGGTGTCTCCAGAAAACAAAAGGCAGCGGAAAACTGCCGCCTTGATCCCTCAGGCCTTCTGATAGACCTCCGCGCCTTTTCTTACGAATTCCACCGCCTTCTGCTCCATACCCCTCTTCAACGCATCCTGCTCTGAAAGACCATGTTTCTCCGCGTACTCGCGCACGTCCTGCGTGATCTTCATCGAGCAAAAATGCGGGCCACACATCGAGCAAAAGTGCGCGAGCTTCGCTCCTTCCTGCGGCAAGGTCTCGTCGTGGAACTGCTTTGCCTTGTCCGGGTCGAGGCCGAGATTGAACTGGTCTTCCCAGCGGAATTCGAAACGCGCTTTCGAGAGTGCGTTGTCGCGGATCTGCGCGCCGGGATGCCCCTTGGCAAGGTCCGCGGCATGCGCCGCAATCTTGTACGCCATGATGCCGTCCTTGACGTCGTCCTTGTCCGGCAGTCCGAGGTGTTCTTTGGGCGTCACGTAACACAGCATGGCCGTGCCATACCAACCGACTATCGCTGCGCCGATTGCGCTAGTGATGTGGTCGTAACCGGGGGCGATGTCGGTGGTAAGCGGTCCCAACGTGTAGAACGGCGCTTCTTTGCAGTATTTGAGCTGCAGGTCCATGTTCTCGCGGATAAGCTGCATGGGCACATGCCCCGGTCCCTCGATCATCACCTGGCAATCATGCTTCCAGGCGGTATCGGTCAATTCGCCGAGCGTTCTGAGTTCCGCGATCTGCGCTTCGTCGTTTGCATCGTGGATAGAACCGGGACGCAAACCGTCGCCGAGCGAGAATGACACGTCGTACGCCGCCATGATCTCGCAGATGTCTTCAAAATGCGTATAGAGAAAACTCTCCTTGTGATGGGCTAGGCACCACTTCGCCATGATCGAACCGCCGCGCGAGACGATCCCCGTCATGCGCTTTGCGGTCATCGGGATGAACGGTAGCCGCACGCCTGCGTGAATCGTGAAGTAGTCCACGCCCTGCTCGGCCTGCTCGATCAGCGTATCGCGAAAAATTTCCCAGGTCAGCGCTTCGGCTTTGCCGTCCACCTTTTCCAGCGCCTGGTAGATCGGCACCGTACCTATCGGCACCGGAGCGTTGCGGATGATCCATTCGCGCGTTTCGTGAATGTGCTTGCCGGTCGAGAGATCCATGACCGTATCTCCGCCCCAGCGTATCGCCCAGGTCATTTTCTCGACTTCCTCAGCGATGCCGGAACTGATCGCCGAGTTGCCGATATTGGCGTTGATCTTCACCAGGAAATTGCGGCCGATGATCATCGGTTCGGTTTCGGGATGATTGATATTCGCCGGAATGATGGCGCGGCCGCGAGCTACTTCCTCGCGGACGAATTCCGGGGTGATGAATTTCTGCAGTGACGCCCCGAACGACTCGCCCTCGTGCTGCCGGGTGATCAATTCCGGGAGCGCCTCGCATCGTTGGTTCTCCCGGACGGCAATATATTCCATCTCCGGCGTGACCATGCCCCTTTTCGCATAGTGCAGCTGGGTCACATTGCGGCCCGGCTTCCCCCGGCGCGGCTTCCTTTTCAGACTAAAGCGCATCTCTGCGAGCTTCGGATCCACAAGACGTTCGATACCGTACCTTGAAGTCGGGCCAAGCAGTTCTTCCGTATCGGCGCGCTCTTCGATCCACTTCGCGCGCACCGGCGCGAGGCCGGTGCGAATGTCGATTTTGACCTGCGGATCGGTGTAGGCGCCCGAGGTGTCATAGACGAAAATGGGTGGGTTTTTCTCCGCGCCGAGCGAGGCCGGCGTGTCGGACTGAACGATCTCGCGCATCGGCACAAGGAGGTCGCTGCGCGAGCCTTCGACGTAGACTTTGCGCGAGTTCGGCATGGGTTTGACCGCTGCGTCGTCGACGCGCGCGGTCTGGGCGAGAAACTTTGGATTGGCGTTCATGGCGCTCCTCTCACGCACAAACCGCAGGGGAGCGAAGGGACCAGCCGTTCAACGCTTCCCTGCGGCGGCATTATCCGCATCAGGTTCGAAGGGTTTGCTCTCACCCGCCCAGGCAAGTTTGCCCGTCCAGGACCCCTACGTTGCTCGAACGGACCTTACTCCAAGCGCCGGGCGTTGGCAAGCGTACGAACTCAACTGCGGGGGCGTATTGCGAACGTGAGCCGGATGCAGTTGCGCTCGCCTTCGCGGCTGTAGGCCGCGCCCGTGGCAAGCGATCTAATCAATTTCAGGCCGAGACCACCCACCGGTTGCTGAGCGATGAGGACGGCGGTGTCCATGGGGCGATACTCGCCGAACGGATTGTGTGGCGGGGCTGCGTCCTCGTACCGCAAGGTAAATCCCGTATCGCAGGGATCAAATGCGATCCACACCGGAGACTCGCTCTCCTCGCGATAACCGTGGGTGACCGTGTTCGTGAATAATTCCTCGACGATTAGGAGGAGCTTCAGGCAATCTTCGCGACCTATCCCGGCCGTGGTGCACGCTTCCTCTACAAAAGTCCGGATTTCCGCCATGGAGTCCATCCTGGCCGGGAACCGGGCAAGCGGGGCGTTAGCCATTGACGGGAAGAGCCGGGGAAAGGCCGTTTAGGCTATTATAGATACGGAACAAAGCGTCCTCGTAGGCGCTGGCCACCTCCGGAATTGCAAGCAGGCCAATTATTGGGGGGTTATTATGCAATCAACTCGCTTGATCGTCATTCGTCGGTTTCTCGCTATTGTCGCGTGCGCCATTGCGCCGATCGCAAGCTGGGCAAATGATATAGCGCAGTTCAGGGTCGCCAGAGGCTCGGTGCATCTCGAGCGCAGCGGCCAACGCCTGCCAGCGCGGGTAGGAACGCATCTGCAAGTGACCGACACCGTGGTGACCGGAGCGGACGGATCGGCCGGTATCGCCTTCGTCGACAATTCGCTTCTCTCAGTCGGCCCCAACAGCGTGCTAGCCATCGAGCGATACGCGTTCAACTCGACTACGCACGAAGGTGCTTTCGAATCCTCTCTTCGCAAGGGAACTCTGTCGGTGGTGTCTGGGAAAATAGCCAAGCAGTCTCCCGATGCAATGAAAGTGAAGACTCCTTCTTCGATCCTCGGGGTGCGCGGAACCGAGTTCCTCGTTCGCTCCAACGACTGAGCCCTAAAAAGGATTACATGCGGCGGCACTACGTTACGCTGATCGCGTCGCTAGTCCTGGGCGGCTGCGCCACACCGAGCCAAGACTTGGTAGTGCTCTTGCCGGACAAGGAGGGCAAAGTCGGAACAGTCGTTGTCCAAGGGCAGAAGGGCAGGGCTGTGCTCAATACCGCGTACGCCTCGGCCCGGACGACGCCGGATGGCGGTGTGCAACGCGGTACTGCAAGCCAGGGCGAAGTAAAGGATGTTTTTGGCAGTGCACTCGCGGCACAGCCGTCGCGCCCGATCTCCTTTATCCTCTATTTCGAGAGTGGTAATGATGAATTTACCGAGGAATCGAAGCAGGAAGTAAAGCGATTGCTCGCCGAGATGGCCCGCAGACAGGCGCCGGACATTACCGTTATTGGCCACACCGATCAGGTCGGCCCGGATCCATCCAACGATGCCCTTTCTCTTCAGCGTGCCGAGCGCGTGAAGTCGATCCTGGCGGGAATGGGTATCCCAGCTGAGCGGATCCTTACTGCCGGCCGCGGCAGACGCGAGCCTTTGATCCCCACGGCTGACGGGATTTCCGAGCCGCGGAATCGGCGGGTAGAAATCAACGTGCGCTAGGCCCGTTCCAGCGCAGCACCAAGAGAGTGAGGTCGTCTGCGGCTTCCGCTCCGTCGACAAATTTCGCGATGTCGGCACGGATCGAATTGACGAGGGCTGCCGGATTTTCAGCGTACCGGGCGTGCTCGAGTGCGTCGCGCAACCGCCCGGCGCCGTAGAGTTCGCCCTCCGGATTCATTGCTTCGGTCACCCCGTCGGATACAACACAAACAATTCCTCGTCGGTTCATCCTATGCTCGGCGGCGACGTAGGAGAATCCTTCGAGCACGCATAACGGCGGCCCACCGCCTTCCTCAAGCCGGGCAATCTCGCCCTCAGGAGTCAGAACAAAGGGCGGTTCATGTCCGGCGCTGCAATATTCCAGCCGACCGCTCGGAACTTCGAGCACGCCCGCAAAAACGGTTATGAACAAGGACTCGGGATTCTCACGCGCGATTTCCGCGTTGGCCTCACGCAGCAATTCATCGACCCGACGTCCGCGCCGGAGGGCGGTACTCTTGCACAGAGCTTTGCTGACTGCCATGAAGATGCTGGCCGGCAAGCCCTTCCCGGATACATCGCCCACGAGAAAAAATAAGTGCTCGGCATCGAGCATGAAGAAGTCGTACAGATCCCCTCCCACTTCGCGCGCAGGCTCCATGGCGGCGGAAATCTCGAAACGATGCTCTGAAGGGAATGCCGACTCGGGCCGCGGAAGGCTACCGACTTGGATGCGTCGCGCCGCATCAAGCTCGCCGGCGAGGCGCGCGGCCGCCTCACGTTCGCGTTGTAGGCGCTCCTGCAGTAATTTTCTCTGGGCGTTGGCCTCAGCGAGCGTCTCGACAAGCATCGCGGCGAACAGGAAGGCGATGGCGGCGCCGGGAACCGAAGCGTCGAGCAGGAGCCCAGCCACCCGGTATGCTCCGAAGCCGGCCGCGCCCAACGTGATCAGCAACAAAAGGAGCAGGACCGTCGAACGTCCCGGTGAGAGCCGGGGTACGGAAAAGACGACGACCAAGCCCGCAACCAGAAGCGCCAATCCTTCAACCCAGGTTGCCCATCGCGGGCGCATCAACAGCGCACCATCAAAAACATTCTCGAGGACCTGCGCGTGAATCTCGATTCCGGGCATGCGCTCGCCAAGCGGCGTGGTCTGGTAATCGATGAGGCCAAGTCCGGTAACTCCGACGAGAACGAGCTTGCCCTCGAGTTGAGCGGGGTCAGCGTTCCCGCCGAGCACATCCGCGGCCGAGACGAATCGACTTGCATTATGCGGGGTGTAGTGGACCCATAGGCGTCCGTCTGCTTGAGTGGGCACGGTCAGGTCGCCGATTCCCACGGCTTCGACCCCGACCTTGCCGCCCTGCACGAAGAAGAGCGGTTCGCCACTCGCCAAGCGAAGAGTCTCTAGGCTCAAAGGTAGCACCGGAGTGGTGCCGACAAGTGCGACGATCGGCATGCGCCGAACAACGCCTCCTTCGGTATCGGCGCTGAGCAGTCCGTGTCCTCTCGCGGCCACGTCGATCTCCGGGAGACTGCGAAGCGTAGAAGCATATTGGCGCAGAGCCGCTCGCGCATCGGATCCTCGTTGCAGGGATGGAGTCAGCGGGGCCGCTTCGGAAAGTTTGCCAACCTCAAGCCCGGCAATACCCAGTGCGACGGGAGCCGCTTTTAGCGATGCAGCCAGTAGCGCGTCGTGGCGCGGCAGCTTTGCGAGACGTGCCGCCAATTGCGGGTCGGCCTCGGCTACCGATCGTACAAGCCATTCGGGGGAAAGGCGGTCGGGCTCCGGAAACAGTATGTCTACCCCGATTGCAGCGGGGCGGGCCGCGCCGAGCTTATCGATGAGTTGTGCAATCAAGGTGCGCGGCCACGGCCATTGACCGAATCGGTCCAGACTGACCTCGTCAATGGCGACGATGACCGCGGGCGCCGAGCGCCTATGGCGCGGAGACAGTTCTTGGTAGCCGTCGAGCCACGCAAGGCGCGTTGCCCCGACGACGGGCATGTCCTGCCACAGAATCGGTACGAGAAGGAGGGCAAGCAGGGCCAGACCGTGACCGACCCCTCGTGAATTGAACACGACCCGGAAGCGATTTGCTCGCGCGCCCAACTCCGATCCGGAGGACCGCCCGTCCTCAGCATCCTGAGACGATCGGCTCCTCAGAGCTCGATCTCCAGGCCGTCGTAAGCGACCGAGATGCGCAGCGGGTCACCCGTTCGCGAGATTTCTTCGTAACGTAAGGTTTCGCGCCAAATCTGGGCGATGCGCTCGTCGTTGTTGGCCGGTTCGTGGTGGAAAAGCACGAGGTGTTTGACATTGGCAAGCTGGCACAACTCGACCCCGACCACGTTGCTCGAATGGCCCCAGTCCTCCTTCACCGACACGGCTTCCGCGAGCGAGTACATTGCGTCGAAAATCACCAGGTCGGCGTCCGCAAAGAAAGTTGCAGCGCCCTCGACTGCATCAGGGACGTCCAGCCTGTGTTCGGAGTCGGTCGAATAGACGATGATCCGGCCGTCACGTACGAATCGATATCCGTAGGAATCACCGGAATGGCTCTGAAGCTTCGCGGTCACGCTCCATCCAGCGATCTCATAGCTTCGGCCAGGCTGGAGTGTCACGAATTCTATCGAGGCCCCGAGGCGATCAAACGGCACAGGGAAACTGGGCGGATCCTGTTGGCGCCGAAGCGCTTCTTCGAGATTAGCGTGACAGCCGTAAATCCGAATCCTGTTTCCAGGGATGTACGCCGGGGCAAAAAAGGGGAAGCCCATGATGTGGTCCCAGTGAAGATGGGACTGAAACACGTGGAAGACGTTGGCCTTGGCAGGACCGTCGCGGGTAAATACGTGGTTTCCGAAGGCGCGCACGCCGCTCCCGAGATCGCACAATACGTGCTCGTCGTCACCCGCATCGAGCTGCACGCAGGCGGAATTGCCTCCGAAAGTGTGCGAAACGGCAAAATCAAGCTCAGAGTCGACCCATGCCCGCGCTTTTTCTTGCGTGTCGAGACGCTTACCCGATGCCGCGACTATCGCATGAGCAAGCTTGTCCCTGATCGACGCGGAGTCCAGGGAGACGGGGATGGAACCGCGCGTTCCCCAGAACGTGACCCAAAGCGCCATCGTTCAGGTGCCATGGGCGGAGTCGTAAGCCGCCAGGGCGGTTGGCGAAACTTTGGTCAGAGCTTCGCGAACGGACCCAAAACACTTGAAGACAAGGTTGAAACGACTGATCTCGAAGATTTCGCGCACCACAGGCTGGAGCGCCGCTACCACGATCGAGCCTCCCTGCTCGCGGATTTCCTTGCCTGCCAGCATCAAGACGCGCAACCCGACACTGCTAATGTAGTCCACCTTCGAGAAATCCAAGACCAGCGGATTTCCCCCTGCCCGGCAGCTGGCTATATAGGCGTCGAGCCCGGATTTCAGCCCGTCGGTGGTGCTGTTGTCGACTCGCCCGATAGGCGTGAGCACCAGCGCGTCGCCGTAACGTTCTTGGGATACATGCATGGAACGGATTGGCTCCCGGACGGTTAAACACGCTTTGCGGCGCATTGAGGATTGCGCCCGCTCAAGAAATTATTGCTGTCGAGGGCTATTTTGATTCATCGCTAAGCGGCCTTCAAGTGCAGCCTCCTTGGACTGAGCGCGGAGGTGCTCAACAATGAGTGACGAGCCCGTGCGACGCTTCCCGCACGAGGGCGCAATGGCGATAGGCGGAAACTGCGGCGGGTCTCCTCGAGGCTGCGGCCGCCCCTGAACCAAACACTGAGGCAGTAACGGACACGGGTTGCGCCTAAAAGCTATTGACATTAATGCAGTTACGTATTCTAATGACTGACCGGTCAGTCATTCTGTATCATGAAAACCGCCGCTAAGCGCGAGAACAAATCGCGTAGGGAACGCCGCAAGGAATCCCGCCCAAGAGAACTTCTCGCTGCGGCCCTTGAACTTTTTGTCGAGCGCGGCTTTGCGGCGACGCGGCTCGATGATGTGGCGGCTCGAGCCGGAGTAAGCAAGGGTACCCTCTACCTCTATTTCACCGGGAAGGATGACCTTTTCAAAGCCGTTGTTCGGGGCGGGATCTTGCCTGCCATTGAAAAAGCGGAAGCACTGGTACGGGAATTCACCGGTGGAGCGAGCGAACTGCTCCGCGCCGTCGTGTCGGGGATGTGGAGCAATGTCGGCAGCACCTTGCTTTCCGGAATTCCTAAACTAATCATCGCTGAGTCCGGAAACTTTCCTGATCTCGCCCGTTTCTACTACCAGGAAGTCATCCTTCGCGGGCTCGCTCTGATCGCAGACATCCTCAAACGCGGAATCCAGGAAGATGAATTTCGCAGACTGGATGTTGACCCGACTGCGCGTGCCATGATGGGACCACTATTGTTGATGATGCTGTGGCGCCATTCATTTCAGAGCCACGAAAACGACCCCTTGAGCGCTGAACGCTACTTCGATAGTTACCTCGCGCTGGTCTTGGACGGCTTGCGCGCTCGGACCCCGGGCGAGATGTCCCGGTGAGACGCTTCCCCACAATCGTGCTGCTTGCGGTAATCACAGGCTGCGGAAATCAGACCAACGGCACAGTGCAGGGCTATGCAGAGGGAGAGTACCTGCGAGTTGCTTCGCCCATCGCAGGACAGCTTGCGCGCGTCCATGTGGCGCGAGGCGCCGCGGTAAAAACCGGCGAGCCCTTGTTCGCGCTCGAGCAAGAAAGCGAGGCTGCCGCTCGACGCCAGGCCGAGGAGCAGCTTCGCCAGGCAGACGCCCAGTACCGCAACCTTCTCACGGGCAAACGCCCGGAGGAAGTCGACGCCATCCGGGCCCAGCTTGCACAGGCCGAAGCGAGTCTCACTCTTTCCGAAAGCAATCTGGCAAGACAGGAGGAGCTGGTACGCGCGAAATTCGTCTCCAACGAAGCCGCAGACACGGCGCGTTCGGCACGCGACCGCGACCGCGCGCGAGTGAGTGAGTTGAAGGCCCAGCTCGCCGCCGCAAAGCTCGCCGCGCGTCCCGACGAGATCCGTGCGGCGCGAGCGGCAACCGCCGCCGCACGGGAGGCTCTCGCACAAGCCGACTGGAGACTGGAGCAGAAATCCTTGCGTGCGCCGCGCGACGGTCAGGTCACTGACACAGTCTACGTGCAGGGTGAATGGGTGCCGGCCGGCTCGCCGGTAGTGATACTTCTGCCACCGACGAATATCAAAGTCCGTTTTTTCGTTCCCGAGAAAATTCTCGGTTCGGTAAAAGTCGGACAGGCGGTCGGCGTGCGATGCGACGGGTGTGGAGAGCCGATTTCCGCGCCGATCAGCTACATTTCCCCACAGGCGGAATACACGCCGCCTGTCATCTACAGCAGGGAGAACCGCGCCAAACTCGTGTTCCTGGTTGAGGCGCGGCCTGCACCGGCGGATGCGGTTTCGCTCCATCCCGGCCAGCCTGTCGAAATCAGCTTTCCATGAGTGCGCCGGGCCCGGTTTACCTCGCCATCGATGTCGCCGGATTGTCCAAGAGTTTCGAGGGCAAGCGCGTCGTGGACAACTTTGGCATCCAGGTCCCGCGAGGCACGATCTACGGATTTCTCGGGCCCAACGGAAGTGGTAAGACCACCACGATTCGCATGCTCTGCGGGCTGCTCACCCCGGACACGGGCAGCGGCACCTGCCTGGGTTTCGACCTGCGTCGCGAGCAGGCAGCGATCAAGCGCCGCGTTGGCTACATGACGCAGCGCTTTTCGCTCTACGAAGAACTTTCCATCGAGGAGAATCTCGATTTCATTGCGCGCGTTTACGCGGTCCCGCAGCGCAAGCGGGCCATCGCGAACGCGCTTACCGGCCTGGGCCTGAGCGAGCGCTCCAGCCAGCTGGCCGGCACGCTGTCCGGCGGATGGAAGCAACGAGTGGCGCTCGCCGCCTGCCTGATTCACCGCCCGGAACTGCTTTTGCTCGACGAGCCGACCGCAGGGGTCGACCCCAAGGCAAGACGCGAGTTCTGGGATCAGATCCACGATCTCGCTACGCAAGGTATGACAGCGCTGGTCAGTACGCATTACATGGATGAAGCGGAGCGCTGTCACCGCCTCGCCTACATCGCTTACGGACGCTTGCTCGCTCAGGGGACAGCGGACGAGGTCGTGCGCAGTTCCGGTCTTACGACCTGGCAGGTCACGGGCGCAGGGGTCGCGGTGCTCGCAAACGAGTTACGCAAGCGACCCGGTATCGACATGGTCGTGCCTTTCGGTGCGGCTTTGCACGTGAGCGGCGTGAACAGCCCGGTGCTGGACGAAGCGATTGCACCGTACCGTGAAAGGCCCGATCTAGAGTGGCGACGCGTAGCCGCAGGCCTTGAGGACGCGTTCATCCGCCTCATGCACCAGGCCGAGAACGGTCTGCAATGAACTTCTTCTCCTGGGCCCGCTTCGTCGCGGTGCTCGCAAAAGAATTCGTGCAGATGCGCCGCGATCGGCTCACCTTCGCCATGATCGTCGGAATTCCGATCATGCAACTGATCCTGTTCGGATTCGCGATCAACGCCGACCCCAAGGCGCTGCCGACCGCGGTGCTCTCCGCCGACAACAGCATCTTTTCCCGCAGCTTCATCCGGGCAATGGAAAACAGCGGTTATTTTCGGGTGAACTACATGGTCGGAAAGCCCGCCGACGGTGAGCGGATGTTGGAGCTGGGTGAAGTGCAGTTCTTCGTCACCGTGCCGGAGGACTTCTCGAGGAAACTCGTGCGCGGGGAGCGGCCGGTTCTACTGGTGGAAGCCGATGCCACCGACCCGGCAGCGACGGGCAACGCGCTGGCGGCGCTGGCCGCACTGAACCAAACTGCGCTCAATCACGACCTCAAAGGGCCGCTCGCAACTATGGTGCAGGGATCTGCGCCGTTTGAGGTCCGTGTGCAGCGGCGCTACAACCCGGAGGGGATCACGCAGTACAACATCGTTCCTGGCCTGGTCGGCACGATACTGACCATGACCATGGTGATCATGACCTCACTCGCAATGACGCGCGAGCGCGAGCGCGGCACGATGGAAAATCTGCTCGCTACCCCGGTGCGCCCCATCGAGGTGATGACCGGGAAAATCGTGCCCTACATCATCGTCGGCTACATCCAGGTCACCATCATCCTCGCTGCCGCGAAGCTCCTTTTCGAGGTTCCTATGGTGGGGAGCCTGCTGCTCCTTTCGGTGGCGCTCGTCGTTTTCATCGCTGCCAACCTCGCGGTAGGCTTCACTTTTTCCACGTTGGCGAAGAACCAACTGCAGGCGATGCAGATGGCGTTCTTTTTCTTCCTGCCATCCATACTTCTCTCCGGTTTCATGTTTCCCTTCCGCGGCATGCCGGAGTGGGCGCAGTGGCTGGGGGAGGTCCTCCCGCTCACTCATTTTCTTCGCATCCTCCGCGGCATCCTGCTCAAGGGCAACGAAGCCTCTGAAATTTTTCCGAATCTCTGGCCCATCGGCGTGTTCCTGCTCGCGGCGGGTGCCGTAGCGCTCGCGCGTTACCGCGAGACGCTCGACTGAATGCTTGCGCGCCGGAACGCTCCGCAATCGGTGCTAGAATCGGCGCCTTTCGCGACTTCCCGGTCCCATGAACGTCGAGCAAGCCCGCTTCAACATGATCGAGCAACAGATCCGCACGTGGGAAGTGCTCGACCAGGATGTGCTCGACCTCCTGTACGTGGTGCGCCGCGAGGAGTTTGTCCCGGCCGAGTACCGGGCGTTTGCCTTCTCGGATCTGGAGATTCCCCTGTACGAGGGCGCGGATGAGGGCGAACGCATGATGCAGCCCAAGGTCGAGGCGCGCATTCTGCAGGAACTCGCGGTGAAGAAAACCGAACGCGTGCTCGAGGTGGGCACCGGCAGCGGCTATCTCACCGCGCTGCTCGCCGCCCGGGCGCACCATGTGCACTCCGTTGAAATCAACCCGAAGCTGAAGACGTTCGGAGAGGAGAATCTTCGGCGCAGCGGCGTGGAAAACGCCACTGTCCAGCTTGGGGACGCCGCGCAAGGCTGGCGAACACATGCGCCTTACGACGTAGTCGTGCTCACCGGCTCCACCCCGATCTTGCCGCAGACATTGGTCTTGCAGCTCAAGCTAGGAGGCCGGCTTTTCGCGATCGTGGGCGATCCGCCGGTAATGGAAGCGCGGCTCATTACCAGCGTTGGCCAAGACTCGTGCCATACCACTGATCTGTTCGAGACCTGTCTTGCTCCGCTCAAGAATGCGCTGCAGCCGACGCGGTTCGAATTTTAGCGCATGACCTCTACCAAGTTACAGCGCTCATGCCGGCTTTGTCTCGCACTGACCGCCGCCTTCTTGCTGGCGCCCGCCCGCGCAGCGGATCTCTTGCAGATCTATCGCGACGCTCTCGCGAACGATGCCAGCTACGCCTCGGCGCGCGCGACGCGCGACGCGGGTCTTGAAAGTCTGCCGCAGGGCCTTGCCCAGATCCTGCCCACCGTCAACGCCACGGCGTTCACCCAGTACAACGACGTCGCCATAGCGTTCCGAGGTGCAACCCCGGAGCAATATCAATATCGTCTGGGCAATTCGAACGGATATACCGTGACGCTCACGCAACCTCTCTTCAATTGGCAGAACATTCAGGTGTACAAGGAGGGCAGCTTCAAGGCGGTACAGGCCGAAGCCACGTTCGGCCAGGCGACCCAGGATCTGATCGTGCGCGTCTCGCAAGCTTATTTCGACGTGCTCGCCTCGCAGGACAGCCTGGCGTTCATCCAAGGGCAGAAGGTGGCGATCTCCGAGCAGCTCGCGCAGGCCAAGCGCAATTTCGAAGTCGGCACCGCAACGATCACCGATACTCACGAAGCGCAGGCCCGCTTCGACCTTGCGATCTCCCAGGAGATCGCCGCTCAAAGCGATCTCGAAATCAAGAAGCGCACTTTGCAGCAGATCGTGGGCAAGTTTCCAGAGCGGCTCGAGCCGCTTAAGTCAAACATCGAGCTCAACCCGCCCAAGCCGAACTCGATGGAAGACTGGGCCACCGCTGCCGCGAGCCAAGGCTATCCAGTGCGTGCCCAGGAGGCCGCGCTCGAAATCGCCGTACGTGAGATCGAACGCGTTCGCAGCGGCCATCTGCCCACCTTGAATATCGTGGGCAGCGCGGGCCAGAACTCAACGAGCATCAGTGCCACCGCCTCGAACAATGCCGCCTCGGACTCGATCAATCGCACTATCGGATTGCAGCTTGCAATCCCTCTCTACGCGGGGGGCGGCGTCAGCTCGCAGGTTCGGCAAGCGGTCGCCAATCGCGAAAAAGCGCAGCAGGATCTGGAAGGCGCGCGGCGTACCGCCGCTTTATCCGCTCGTCAGTCCTATGTTGGCGTGACCAATGGGATGGCCCAGGTAAAGGCTCTAGAGGCGGCGCTCGTTTCCAGCCGCAGCGCGCTCGATTCGAACAAGCTAGGTTACGAAGTCGGCGTGCGCATCAACATCGACGTCCTGAACGCCCAGCAACAGGTTTTCAGCACCTTGCGCGATCTTTCGAGGGCGCGCTATGACACGATCCTGAACGGCCTACGCCTAAAGTCGGCTTCGGGGACTCTGGGCGAAGCTGACGTCGAAGAGGTGAACCGCTTGCTAGGGACGAATTGAGCTCCGCAATCAGGCAAGCAGTCGCTCGCATATCGCGAGCGTCCGCTCGGTGGCACCTCGATGCGCCGCACAGAAAGCGACTCCAGCCTTTCCCATCCGCTCGCGCAACCCCGCGTCCTGAAGTAAGGACCGTGCCAGCCGCATCACTTCTTCGGCACTGTTGACCCGCAGCGCGGCGCCGGCCGCGACCGCGCTTTCGGCTGCCTGCGCGAAATTGTAGGTATAGGGCCCGATCAGCACCGGCACGCCTGCCGCACAAGCCTCGATCAGGTTCTGACCGCCGTAGATAAGCAGGCTTCCGCCGACGAAGGCAAGGTCGCAGGCCCGGTAGTAGGCTGCCATTTCACCCATGCTGTCGCCGAGCACGATGTCGCAGTCGGGATCGAGCGGCGCGTTCGTGCTGCGCCGGATGAACTTCAGACCGCGGGATGCAAGAAGCTGCGCTACGGTATCGAACCTCTGCGGGTGACGCGGCACGATGACCAGAATTGCGTCGCCGAGAGCGTTTTGTTCCAAAGCGTCAAGCAGCAGCTCCTCCTCGCCTTCGCGAGTGCTTGCGGCGAGCAACACCGCTCGACCGCCAAACCGTTGCCGGAATTGCACCGCGAGTGATTCGCTCCGGGCGCTCGGATCGGCGTCAAACTTCAGGTTTCCGGTGACTTCCACATCCCGCGCGCCGAGGGATCGAAGCCGTTCGGCATCTTCGGTGGTTTGCGCCGCGACCGCGCTCAGACCCTCGAGAGCGACCCGTGCGAGCGGCGCGACCGCGGCGTAGCCGCGCGCAGACTTGGCCGACATTCTGGCGTTGGCAAGCAAGAGGGGTACGCCGGAGCGTCGACACTCAGCCACGAGGTGAAACCAGATTTCAGTTTCCATCAGAATGCCAAGCCGAGGCGCGAAGCTGCGCAGAAACCGCCGGACAGCAGACGGATAGTCGTAAGGGAGCCAGGCGACGAGCGCGGCGCCGCCGAATAGTTGCTGCGCCGCCTCCCGACCCGTTGCGGTCATCTGGGTAATCAGCAGATCACAGTCCGGATGACGGGATCGCAGCGCGTGCAGCAGAGGCTCCGCGGCACGTGTCTCGCCCACCGACACGGCGTGCAACCAGATCACCGGCCTCGCGGCCTTCGTTGGGTAGAAACCGAATCGCTCGGCTATGTTCTGCCTGTATCCCGGCTCGTACCGCCCACGCCACCACAGGCGCGCGAGCACGAGGGGGAAAGCGAACCAAAGGAGCAACCTATAGGCGGCCCGCCACATCAGAACGCCCCGACGGCTTCAAAGGCGGTTAGAATGCCGCGCATAAGCCGCTGATTATACGGGTTTGCCGTCTCTTCCTTCGCGCCCATGCCCTTGTCCGTAGCCATCATCACGCGCAACGCCGCCAGCCAGCTGGAAAGCTGCCTTGCGAGCGTTGCCTTCGCCGAGGAGGTCGTCGTCGTGGACTCCGGCTCCACGGATGGCACGGTCGAGCTCGCCGCGCGCCACGGCGCGCGCGTGGTCCGGAAGGAGTGGCTCGGGTTCGGCGCGCAAAAACAGTTTGCGGTCGATGCTGCGAGCCATGAGTGGGTATTGTGCGTTGACGCCGACGAATGCCTGAGCCCCGAGCTTCGCGAAGCTATCGTCGCGGAGCTCAAGGCGCCGCGCGGCTTTGCCTACGCCGTTCCGCGCCGCAACCGCTTTTTGGGACGCTGGCTCAAGCACGGCGAAGGCTACCCTGACTGGAACGTGCGCCTGTTTCACCGCGAGCATGCGCGCTGGGGAAGCGAGTCGGTGCATGAAAAGGTCGTCACACGGTCGCCCGTCCTCAGGCTCCGAGGCGACCTGCTGCACGATTCGGCGGAAACGCTGGAGAAGTATCTCGACAAGCAGAACCGCTACACGAGCCTGCAGGCGGAATCGCTGCGCGCCGCGGGGCGCCGCGCCAACGCTTGGCAGCTGGTGCTCTCACCCCTGCTGCGCTTCATCAAGTTCTACCTGTGGCGGCTTGGATTCCTCGATGGCATCCCGGGCTTGGTGCACGTCGCGATCGGCTGCATGAACAGTTTCAACAAATACGCGAAACTGAAGGCGCTGGAGCGCGCCTCCGAATGACTATCTTGGTCACGGGCGGCGCCGGATTCATAGGTTCGAATTTTGTCCTGGACTGGTTCGCCCAAGGCGCGGGTCCCTTGATCAACCTGGACAAGCTCACGTATGCGGGCAATCCTGCGAATCTCCAATCCCTCAAGGACAATCCGGAGCACGTGTTTGTCCATGGGGATATCTGCGACCGGGAACTGGTGCGGCGCCTCCTCGAGCGACACGCGCCACGCGCCATTGTTCACTTCGCCGCGGAAAGCCACGTCGATCGCTCCATTCACGGGCCCGCTGAGTTCGTTCAAACCAATATCCTCGGCACCTTCGCCTTGCTCGAGGAAGCGCGGGTCTGGCTGGAAAAGCAAGGGCCTACTCAGCGCGAGGATTTCCGATTTCTGCACGTCTCGACCGACGAGGTATTCGGCTCGCTCGGGCCCCATGATCCGCCATTCAACGAATCCACTCCCTTCGCGCCGAACAGCCCCTATGCGGCTTCGAAGGCGGCCGCGGACCACTTGGTGCGGGCGTACTATCACACCTATGGGCTTCCGACCCTGACCGTCAACTGCTCGAACAACTACGGCCCCTACCAGTTTCCCGAAAAGCTCATTCCCCTCATGATCCTGAACGCCATCACCCACAAGCCCCTGCCGGTCTACGGGGAGGGTGGCAACGTGCGCGACTGGTTGTACGTGCAGGATCATTGCACCGCGATCCGGCAAGTCCTGGAGCGCGGCCGCCTCGGCGAGAGTTACAACGTCGGCGGCTACAACCAGAAGACCAATCTGGAGGTGGTGAACGCAATCTGCGCGCTGCTCGACGAGGCGAGGCCCAATCGCAAGAGCCCGCATTCCATGTTGATATCCTTTGTGAAGGACCGCCCGGGACACGATCGTCGTTACGCGATGGACGCGGCGAAGATCACCATTCAGCTCGGGTGGGTGCCCTCCGAGACCTTCGATTCCGGATTGCGCAAGACCGTCGCCTGGTATCTGGATAACCCGGAGTGGGTCGCGCACGTGACGAGCGGCGCCTACCGCCACTGGATCGAGAAGAACTATGCCAAGCGAGGCGAGGCGTGAAGGGCATCATCCTTGCCGGGGGCAGCGGCACGCGCCTCTTCCCGGTGACGCAGGTCGTATCCAAGCAGCTGCTGCCGGTGTACGACAAGCCGATGATCTATTACCCATTGAGCACGCTGATGCTCGCCGACATCCGCGACATCCTTGTCATTTCCACGCCGGGTGACACTCCGCGGTTCGAAAGGCTTCTCGGCAGCGGCGCCTCCTGGGGCGTGCGTTTCAGCTACCAGATACAGCCAGAGCCGAAGGGCATCGCCCAAGCGTTCCTCGTCGGCGAGAAGTTCATCGGCGCCGACACCTGTGCGTTGGTCCTCGGGGACAATGTTTTCTACGGCCACGATCTGCAACCGACGTTCGGGCAGGCAGCGAAGAAGTCCTCGGGTGCGACGGTATTCGCCTACCGCGTGCAGGACCCCCAGCGTTACGGCGTGGTCGAGTTCGACGTCAAAGGCCGGGCCATCAGCATCGAGGAAAAGCCGTCGAAGCCTAAGTCGCACTATGCCGTGACGGGTCTCTATTTCTACGATAACCAAGTCGTGCGCATCGCGAAATCGCTCAAGCCCTCGGCGCGCGGGGAACTGGAGATCAGCGACATCAATCGCCATTACCTCAAAGAGGGCATGCTTCGCGTGGAAGCGCTGGGCAGGGGGCACGCGTGGCTCGACACCGGTACCTGCGAATCGCTGCTCGAAGCCAGCCATTTCATCGAGACCTTGGAGCGAAGGCAGGGACTCAAGATCGGCTGCCCGGAAGAGATCGCTTGGAACAAGAAGTGGATCAATGACGCGCAGCTCGAGGCGCTGGCGGCGCCGCTCAGGAATAGCGGTTACGGGGACTACCTGTTATCGCTGCTGCGACGCGCCCCGCGCGACTAATGAAGGGCTAATGAAGGTTACGCCGACCGGCCTTCCTGACGTGTTGCTCATCGAGCCCCGCGTATTCGGCGATGCACGCGGGTTCTTCTTCGAGAGCTGGAATGAACGGGAGTTCGAGCGCACAGGAATCCGCGCTCGCTTCGTCCAGGACAACCACTCGCGCTCAGAACGAGGCGTGCTGCGCGGGCTGCATTATCAAATCCGCCAGCCGCAAGGCAAGCTCGTCCGCGTCGTCGCGGGCGAAATCTTTGATGTGGCCGCGGACATCCGCCGCAGCTCACCCACTTTTGGCCGATGGGAGGGCGTGCGCTTGAATTCCGAATCGTACAAGATGCTGTGGATTCCCGCCGGGTTTGCACACGGCTTCTGCGTGCTGAGTGAATTCGCCGAGGTACTGTACAAAACCACGGATTACTACGCCCCCGAGCATGAGCGCTGCATCCTCTGGAACGATCCGGAACTTCACATCGATTGGCCCTTCGGCGGCGGCGCGCCCTCACTGTCGGCCAAAGACGCCGCCGGGACGCGGCTGCGGGATGCCGAAGTGTTTCAGTGAAGATCCTGCTGACCGGAAAAAACGGGCAGATCGGCCGCGAGCTCGCGCATGTCCTCGCGCCGCTTGGCGAAGTCATCGCCGTCGACCGTGAGGGTCTGGATCTCGCATTTCCGGATCGGATCGTCTCGGTCATTCGCTCAGTGCAGCCAGAAGTGCTCGTCAATGCCGCGGCCTATACGGAGGTCGACCGCGCGGAAAGCGAACCGGGCGCTGCCTACGCAGTCAACGCCGCTGCGGTCGCCATCTTGGCTGACGAGGCGAAGCGCGGCCATGCACTGCTCATCCACTATTCGACCGATTATGTCTTCGACGGAACGAAGGATGCGCCATATGTCGAGGAGGACCGCCCTAATCCGCTCAACGCCTACGGTCGCAGCAAGCTCGCGGGAGAGCGGGCTATTCATGACATCGGCGGCGCTCATTTGATACTGCGCACGAGCTGGGTTTACTCGGCGCACGGCGAGAATTTCTTTCTCACTATTCGGCGTTTGCTTCAGGAGAAAAAAGAGCTACGCGTCATATCCGATCAAATCGGAGCCCCGACGTCCGCCCTGGGGCTAGCGGAAGCGACCGCAGAGCTTCTTCGCCGTCATGGTGCCGCCACGCTAGGAGATGCGCGCGGTACCTACCACGCCACGACCTCGGGATCCACGTCGTGGCACGGGTTTGCAAGGGAGATCGCTCGGCTTGAACGGCCCGATTCTCCGGTCCGCATCGTGCCGATCGCGTCGAGCGAGTATCCGGCGCTGGCGCGTCGCCCGAGAAATTCGTGCTTGTCGAACGAAAAGCTGCATCGGCGCTTCGGAGTTGCGCTGCCCCCGTGGGAGGCCAGCCTGGAAGCCTGTCATGAGACGCTGGCGAAAGGCGCCGAGCTGAAAGCCGGCGATCACGATGCTCCTTGAACCCGAGCGGTAAGCGGTCAAACATGGATTCTCCAAGCATCGATGTCCTGCTCGCGACTTACAATGGAGCACGCTACCTCCGGCCCCAAATCGAATCAATATTGAATCAGGAAGGGGCATCGTTCCGGATCCTCGTCCGAGACGATGGATCGGTAGACGAAACGCAAGCCGTCATCGAGCACTACAGGCGTTTGAGGCCGCATCGCATAATTCGCCTGAGCGCCTCGGACCATCTTGGAGCGATCGGAAACTTCGCCTGCCTTCTTCGTGAAGCAAAGGCCCCGTACGCCGCGCTATGCGACCAGGACGACGTGTGGGTCCCGCACAAGTTGCGCACTCTGCTTGGCGTGATGCGCGACTTGGAGAGCCGCCACGGGATCCGCACTCCCCTTCTGGTGCACAGCGATCTCACTGTGGTCGACGAAACGCTTCGTGAGCGGCATTCTTCGTTCTGGCGCTATTCGGGCTTCGATCCCAGGGGCTCGAATTTGCCGCGATTGTTGATCAAGAATACGGTTACCGGATGCGCGTCCCTGGTCAATCGGGCGCTGATCGAGCTTGCGCTGCCCATTCCGCAGGCAGCTCTCGTGCACGACTACTGGCTTGCTCTGGTGGCCGGCGTCGCAGGACACTTTGGGATCGTCGAAGAGCCCCTTGTGGCCTATCGTCAACACGCACGCAACGCCATTGGAGCCCGACCCTATCACTGGAAATCCTTTGTCGAGCGTTTTGCGAGCGGATTCGCACTGTGGGATATGGGTGCGCTGCGCCGGCAGGCGGCGGCTCTCTTGGGGCGCTGCCACGCTTCGATCGCACCCGAGTACCGGACTTTGATCGAGGACTTCGTCAATTTGCCCGGCAGAAATTGGATCGGCCGAAGACGAATTCTCCTCCGCCACGGCATCCTTATGCCGGGCTTGATGCGCAACTTGGCGCTGCTGTGCTGCGTCAGGCTGCGCTAAGCGGCCGAAGAGTCCTCATGCGCGGCGAGATTCCCGGTTCGTATTTGAGCTGATGACTGCGTCAGGCAACATCGGTGGGGGGAAGATTCCAGACCTCATATCGGTTTCTATAGTGAGCCACGGGCACGCCGAGCTGGCCGCGCGACTTTTCGATGACCTGCGCGTACACAAGCCGAAAGGAATCGAAGTCATCCTCACGCTCAACATCGAGGAAGCGCTGCCGTTCGATCCCGACTCTTTTCCTTTTTCCGTCAAAACGGTCCGAAACGCGAGTCCACGAGGCTTTGCGACCAATCACAACGCTGCATTCAAGCTGGCCGGCGGAAACTTCTTCTGTGTGCTCAATCCCGACATTCGCGTGACCGCGGATCCTTTTTTGGCACTGGTAAGGGAGCTGAGGAACCCCACCGTCGGCGCGGTCGCTCCCCTGATTCTCGACGCCGATGGCGCGATTGAAGACAGCGCCCGCCCTTTTCCGACTCTTTCAAGCCTGGTTAGCAAAGCATTCGGGGCGGAGCCGAAGCGATATTACGAAATCGGGGAGAAAAGTATTTCCCCCGATTGGGTCGGCGGCATGTTCATGTTGCTTCGAAGGGACGCTTTTGCAGCGGTGGGTGGATTCGACGCCCGCTATCACCTGTATTACGAGGACGTGGACCTCTGTGCCCGCCTCAGGATTGCGGGGTACGATATCCGGCTCGTCCCGAGCTCCTCTGCCGTGCATCTCGCGCGACGCCAAAGCCGGCGGGACATCAGATACCTGCTTTGGCACCTGCGCAGCATGACTCGCTATATTCTTTCCAGAACGCGGCGCAAGGTCGAGAAGGATGTCGCACGCTGAGTGCCGGGCCTGCTCCTCAGTTTCGGTGATAGCGGTCCTCGAAACGCACGATGTCATCCTCGCCGAGGTAGCTCCCCGACTGGACTTCTATGAGGAAAAGCGGCACCCTTCCCACGTTCTCGAGGCGATGCTTGGTCCCGATCGGGATATAGGTGGATTCGTTTTCCGACAAGAGCTTCAGCTCATCGCCCCGCGTGACTTGGGCGGTGCCCGACACCACCACCCAGTGCTCGGCCCGATGGTGATGCATCTGCAGGGAGAGCGCTTCGCCCGGTTTGACCATGATGCGCTTGACCTGGAACCGTTCGCCTGCATCGATGCTCTCGTAGTAGCCCCAAGGCCGATAGACCCGGCTGTGTGAGACGTGCTCGGTCCGCGCCTCCCGGGCGAGCGTCTCGACCACCTCCTTGACCTCCTGTGAGCGCGACTTGTCGGCAACGAGGACCGCGTCATCGGTCTCGACGATCACGAGATCGCGCACACCCAGGGCCGCGACCAGGCGGTGCTCGGCGCGAATATAGCAACCGCTTGCCTCGCGCAGGTCCACGTCGCCGCGCACGACGTTGTCGCCCGCATCCTTTTCGCCGGCCTCCCAAAGCGCGGTCCACGAGCCGACGTCGCTCCAGCCGATATCGGCCCGAACCATCGTGCTCGCGGAGGTACGCTCCATCACGGCATAGTCGATCGAGTCCGACGCACACGCGGTGAACGCAGTTGAATCCAGCCGCAAAAAATCGAGGTCGCGCTTGCCCGCCTCCAGCGCCGCCTTCGCGGCGGCCAGAATCTCGGGGCGGAAGCGCTGCAGCTCCTCGAGAAAGCGCTTGGGCTGGAGCGCGAACATGCCGCTGTTCCAGAAAAACCGGTCGCTCGAAACATACCGCCGCGCCGTCTCCAGGTCGGGTTTCTCGACGAAACGCTCGACCCGGTAGCTGTGCCCGCTCCCGGAAACGGGCTCGCCGCGCTCGATATAACCGTATCCGGTGACCGGTCCGCGCGGCGTGATTCCGAACGTGACGAGCGAACCGCCCGCCGCGAGGGGAATCGCCGTTGCGATCGCCGCGTGAAAGGCCGGTACGTCCCGGATCAGGTGATCGGAGGGCAGCACGAGCATGCAGGCGTCGGGATGGCGACTCTGGATGTAGAGCGCCACGACCGCGGCCGCCGGGGCCGTGTTTCGACCGACAGGTTCCAGGATCTGAATCTCGGACCCCACCCCGATTTCGCGCATCTGCTCCGCGACGAGAAACCGGTGCTCGTCGTTCGAAACGACGATCGGGGCACGGGCGCCGTCGACACCTTGCAGCCGCAATGCCGTGTCCTGAAGTAGGGTTCGTTCGGAAACAAGAGGCAGGAATTGCTTCGGCAGAAGCCGCCGTGACATGGGCCAGAGGCGGCTGCCAGATCCGCCCGAGAGAATTACGGGGTAGAAGGAGATTGTCACTCGCGCGGCCTTGCTTTCCGATAAAGCGCGTATTGTAGTGGCACCTGCTCCCTGCAGATAGTGGCTTGCTAGAATCACGTGTCGCTCTGAAAAGGCTAAGCGGCAACTATCCTGCGGTTCAACATGCGCATTCTCGTCACCGGTGCGTCGGGCTTCGTCGGTACCGCCCTTTGCCGCGAGCTGCTCGCGCGCGGCCACACGGTCCGCGCCGCGGTAAGGCGGCTCGTTCCGCCGGGGGCGGTTCCGCCCCAACTACATCAGATCCTCGTCCCGGATATCGCCGCCGAATTCGATCGCCGCGCGCTCCTCGACGGCGTTGGCACGGTCGTCCACCTCGCCGCGATCGCCCATCGATCAAACTATATCGAGGGGGAAATGCGGCACGTCAACTGCGACGCGGCGGTCCGGCTCGCGGAAGCCAGTGCTGGACTCGTCCGCCGCTTTATTTTCCTGAGCTCGGTGAAGGTGCACGGCGAGGACTCGGGCAGCGGGACGTACGCTGAAGACGACACGCTCAATCCGCAGGACTCCTACGGCCGCTGCAAGCTCGAAGCCGAGCGGGCCTTGACCGAAACCGCCGCCCGAAACGGCGTTGAGCTCGTGATCATCCGGCCGCCTCTCGTATACGGACCCGAGGTCAAGGCCAACTTTCTGCGTTTGCTCGGCTGGGTCGATTCGGGACTGCCTCTGCCCTTCGCGAGCGTGCGCAACCGTCGCAGCCTGATCTACGTGGGCAATCTCGCCGACGCGATCGCGCGCTTTGCGGAGCATCCTGCGGCGCGCGGACCCTTTCTGGTGAGCGACGAGGAGAGCGTTTCAACCCCCGAGCTGGTGTCCCGCATCGCCCGGGTACTCGAGAGACCTGCAAGGCTTCTTCCCGCGCCGCCGGCGCTTCTACGTGTCGCTGGAATGATCGCGGGTCGTCGCGACGAAATCCGGCGCTTGACCGGTAATCTCGCAATCGACTCCTTCAGAGCGCGCCGGCTGCTCGATTGGCGACCCCGGTACACGCTCGACGCCGGACTCGCAGAAACGGCGCGCTGGTTCAGATCCGCGCGCGCGTGAGAGTCTTCGGAACACGTTAGAATGCGCCCCGTGTTCTTCCGAGCGGAATAGGTGAGTGGCGATCCCGGAAATCGCCTCCGTTTCGCCGATCGTCTCGGCGCTCGCGACGCTGCTGCTGATCGCATGGATGCTGAGGGCGCAGGACAGGTGGCCGCTGGATGTGCCCAACCAACGCTCGCTGCACGTGCGTCCCGTGCCGCGCTCGGGCGGCATCGCCATGATGACGGGTGTCTTCTCCGGCTTCGCGATCCTGCAAACCCCGCTCGTGGTGGTGTTCCCCGCCGCCGCACTTGTCGCGCTTTCGCATCTCGACGACCTTCACGGCCTACCCATCCCGGTCCGCTTGGGCGCCCAGGCGGCAGCCGCCGCAGGGTTCGCTTTCGGCGCTTTCCCCGCGGTAGCGTTCCCGCTGCTCGTCCTGATCGTGATAGGCATCTTATGGATGACAAATCTCTACAACTTCATGGACGGCTCCGACGGACTCGCTGGCGGCATGACGGTCGCGGGCTTCACGTTCCTGGGAGCCGGGGCCTGGATGAGCGGCGACGACGCCCTGCTGATCGAGTGCGCCATCGTCGCGGCCGCGGGGGCCGCGTTCCTGCCTTTCAATTTTCCTCCCGCGAGGGTTTTCATGGGCGACGCCGGCTCCGTCCCGATCGGTTTCCTCGCCGCCCTCTTGTCTCTGTGGGGCTGGCGCGATGGAGACTGGCCGCTCTGGTTTCCGGCAGCCGTGTTTGCGCCTTTCCTCGCCGACTCCACTGTGACCTTGTTGAAGCGGATCGGCGCCGGTGAGCGTTTCTGGGAAGCGCACAACAAGCACTACTATCAACGCCTCGTGCGAATGGGCTGGGGCCACCGCAGGACGGCGCTCGCCGAGTACGCCCTGATGCTCGCCTGCGGCACGACCGCGCTTTGGGCGCTGGGCGAGCCGCTCCCCCTGCAGCTGTGCGCCCTCGTCGGGCTGGTCGCGCTCCATGCAACGCTGGCGCTGTGGGTGGACCACGCGTGCCGGCGCCGCGAGAGCAAATCCGTTGAATCCGCTTAAGCCCGGTCACCGAGCCGCGCTTGCCTTCGCACACGACGTGCTGGCTTCCGGCGCTTGCTGGGTGCTCGCGTTCTGGCTGCGCTTCAACCTGGAACTTCCCCCCGAGGAATTTCTCCCGGCGCTCGCCGCGGCGGTAACGGCGGCCGTTCCCCTGCATGCCTTGATATTCTGGTCGCTCGGCCTGTACCGGGGCAGCTGGCGCTACGCGAGCTTGCCCGACCTGAAACGCATAGCGTTCGCCTGCCTGATCGGAGCGCTCGCAGTCCCCGCCCTGCTTGCTTTTTTTCGCGCCGACGTCAACGTGCCGCGCTCGACGTTCATCCTCGCGCCCTTTCTCCTTGCCGCGATCATGTCGGGCAGCCGCATCGCCTACCGCGCCTGGAGGGAGCGCGCCCTGTACGGCCACATCCACCTCACCGGTGAACCGGTGCTCGTGATCGGCGCCGGCGACATCACCGTCAATCTGCTGCGGGAGATGGAACGCTCCAGCCAGTGGCGCGCGGTCGGCATACTCGACGATGACACGGCCTGGCACGGGCAGGTCCTTCTGGGCGTGAAGGTGCTCGGGGGGCTCGGCGAAGTCGGCCGAAGGGCGCAGCAGCTGGAGTCCCGCCACGCGATCATCTCGCTGCCCGCTTCCTCCGCGGGGGTGCGCAGGCGCGCAGCGGAAGTCGCCGCCGCCGCAGGGCTGACGGTCCTCACCGTACCGTCCTACGACGACCTGCTGTCCGGCAAGGTCACGGTGTCCCAGATCCGCCGCATCGAGCTGGAGGACCTGCTCGGCCGCGACCAGGTGGTGCTCGACGACGGCGGCCTGCATCGGCTCCTCACGGGCAGGGTCGTGATGGTCACGGGGGCCGGCGGCTCGATCGGCTCCGAGCTCGCGCGCCAGATCGCCAAATTCGAGCCGGAGCGTCTGGTCCTGCTCGAGCTGAACGAGTACGCCTTGTATAGCATCGAGCAGGAATTCCTGTCGTTGAAAAATAGGCCGGACATCGCGCCCATCATCGGCGACGTACGCAATCCGGCGCGCGTACAAGGGGTTTTCTCCAGATTCAAACCGGCGGTCGTGTTCCACGCTGCTGCTTACAAGCACGTCCCGCTCATGGAGAACGACAATGCCTGGGAAGCGGCGCAGAACAACGTCCTCGGGACGCTGCGCCTGGCGCGCGCCGCGCGCGATCACGGCGTGGAGAAATTCGTGCTCATCTCGACCGACAAGGCGGTGAACCCGACCAACGTCATGGGAGCCACCAAGCGTCTGTCCGAGGAAGTCTGCCAGGCTATGCAGCGCCCCGGCGGCGCACGCTTCGTAGTGGTCCGTTTCGGCAATGTACTCGGCAGCACGGGCAGCGTCATCCCCAAGTTCCGCGAGCAGATCGCACGCGGCGGACCCCTGACGGTGACCCACCCGGAAATCACTCGCTACTTCATGTCGATCCCCGAAGCCGCACAGCTGGTGCTGCAGGCGGGCCTCATGGGAAACGGCGGCGAGATCTTCGTTCTGGAAATGGGGGACCCGGTCAAGATCGTCGACCTCGCGCGCGACATGATCCGCCTTTCGGGCTTCAGCGAGGAAGACATCCGGATCGAGTTCACCGGCCTGCGGCCCGGCGAAAAACTCTACGAAGAGCTGCTCTCGGACCGCGAGAGCACGCTGCCCACGCCGCACCCGAAGCTGCGCATCGCCAGGGCCGGCGAGGCGCCCGCTGAGACCTGGCTCGCTGAGATCGAAACCTGGCTCTCGCAGCCGCGCTCTCCGGCCGATGAAGAGGTCAAGCGGGAACTCGGTAGGAGAGTGCCCGGGTACCAGTCCGGCGCCGCAGAGGGCGGTGTGTACGAGATTCAGGAAAAAGGATGAGGGAGGGGCCGAGCACGCCACAGGCGCTCGAAGCCCGCAAGCGCCTCCTCGACCGTCAGGTCCGAAAGATCGCGGCTCGCGGGCTGTAGAAGCTCGTGCGGCGCTTTCCAGGGCCGCCACCGTTCCGGCGGAGAGTCACCGAAAAAACACAGGATCGGCTTGTCGAGCGCCGCGGCGAGGTGCATCGCCCCGCCGTCGGTGCACACTACGCAGTCGCACAGCGACAGGGCCGCGATAAGCTTGGGAAGATCGTCGGTTGGACAAGGGAGTAGGGGAAGCCGGCCGCACTTTTCGGTCACTGCCCGCGCCTTGTCGTCATCTCCCGGATGCCTCGGGTTGTCCGGTTCGCCGGGTGCCCAGAGAAGCAGAATCCTCGCGGAGTGCCGCTTCACGACGGCTTCGATGAGAGCCGCAAAGTTCTCCGCCGACCACTGTTGGTTCTTTCTCCGCGCGCTGATGTGTACGCACACGACCGGCGTGCCCTGTCCCAGACGGGAAAGCGCCTGCTCTATGCTGCGACGCGCCTCCGCATCGGGAAACACCCGAGTGGAGGGCGGCGGACCGTTGATGCCGAAGGCCTTGAGCAGACCGAATACACGCTCCACCTCGTGAGCTGGCGCGGAGGGATCGTAAGGCAAGGCGATGTCCAGCCGCAAATGCGCCTTATTGGGCTCGGCATAACCGAGCAGGTGACGCGCGCCGATCAAGCGCGCGAGGCGTAGCGAGCGCGGCTCGAATCCGGGGGTCGCCAGGATCGCGTAGTTGAAGCGCTCCTTTCGCAGTTTCATGATCAGGCGCAGCCGATCGAGGTGAACCGAAAGGACCGAGCGCCCTTTCCCGCGGTGCTTTCCCTTCTCATAGGCGTAGACGGCGTCGACAGCCGGATTGCGCGCGAGAACCGCCTCGTTGTAGGTGTTGACCAGCGCCGCGATATGGGCGCGCGGAAAGCGCTCGCGCAGCGCAAATATGAGCGGAGTCGTGCAGACCAGATCGCCGATGTTATCGCGGCGAATCACCAGGAATCGCGGATTGACCCCGTTCACAGGTAGGCGAGCAGGTGGTAGCGAAGCACCCGCCAGTACTGGGGCAGGCCGGCCGCATTCCGCCACAGGATACGGAAAAATCCTTCTTGACGAACGCGCATGAGATAGTGGGCTCTCTGCGCGGGCTCCGAAAGCCTGCGAATGTGGCGGACGACATGGCAGCCGCCATTGACGAATTCCCTGCGCATCAGCTTCCGGCTAAGGGGCTGCAGGGTTTCTCTGCGCGCGATTTCGGACAGGGCGCGGGTGTTATACAGGGAGGCCTCGACCACCCTGTGGCGGCGGAAGGTTCCGTCAGGCGCCTCGGCGGCAGGCGGCACGTCCAGCGTCGTCTTCTTGCGGTACCGGTAGAGCGGCTCGGGGAGGAAATGGAGCCGTTGGGCCGCGAGCAGCGTCTCCGTCACCCAGATCACGTCCTCGTGGGGATCGGCGGGAGGAAAGGCGAAGCCGTGCCGGTCGATGAACGAACGGCGGTAGACGTGCATCCAGCAGTAGTGCCGCAGATTTTTCGAAAACCAGCGCTGCTGGAACCACGCTTCGCCGGTAATCACGCCGGTGTCGGGAACGTCGCGATACACCAGGGTGTCGGGCTTTCGGCCTTCGTTGAAATTCCAAGCGTTGCCGATGGCGATGTCGAGCTGCTCGCGTTCGGCCAGACCCACCAGCGTCGCGTACATGCCCGGATCGAGCACGTCGTCCGCGTCCGCAAAGGCCAGGTAGCGACCTGTCGCCTGTCGCATTCCCGCATTGCGCGCCGCTGCCTGTCCCTGGTTTTTCTGTCTGATCACGCGCAGGCCGGACAGCCCGGCCCCGAGCCGCGCAATCATGGCAGACGAATGGTCGGTGGACCCGTCGTCCACGAAGATCACTTCATCGGGTACCCGTTGCTGTGCCAGCAGGCTGTCGATCAGCTGCGGCAGGTAGAGGGTCGCATTGTAGACCGGGATGACCACCGACAGCAGAGGGCGGGGACCACCGTCTGCCGCGCCGTTGCGCGCGTTGTTCGACGGACTGCTCTCGGCTGCCAGTGACTGCTGCGCCATGCGCTTATTATCTCTCAGGGGCTTCCCGGCCCGACAAGCCCAGGCCTTCCCGACGAACTGATAGAGTCTGGCTCACCCTCACTTACAAAGCGCCGCGCATGCCCACATCCGCTCTACGCAAGTTCCTCTACCGGATCGGCTGGCTGACGCCATTCTGGAAAGTCGACCGCACGCGCTATCTCAAGCGCCTCGCGAAGCGGAAAGTCGACGACTGGCGTTATGTCGCCAAGGACGATGCGGCCCAGTTCGCCGGCAATGAAGTGGTGGCCCGGCTCATGGGCGTTTCCGCTCCGGTGTTCTTCTATTGCGACCGCAATTCGTCTTCCATCGAAGCCGACATACTCAAATCCTCCAAGGTGGAAAGCGGAGCCCTCAAACACCGCTGGCGCGTTCTCGAGCTCGGCAGGGACCTGATCTCGCCCGGCAGTCGCGTGATCGACGTCGGCGCGAACATCGGCGTCTATGCCCTGCCATGGGCGGCGATTAACCCGGATGTCACCGTGCATTGCTTCGAGCCGAACCCGGCCGTGCGCGACCGCCTTGCCCGCAACGTGGCACTGAACCGCATGACCGGGAGAATCCGGCTGCATACCGAAGCACTGTCCGACCACGTCGGAACCGCCACGCTGTACGGAAACGACGACATGTCTTCCCTCAACAAGGGCGTGTACACCGGCGCGGGCCAGGCTGTGCCGACCGTGGTGCATTTGGCGCGCCTCGACGATATCTTTGGCATGGAAGGCGCGCCGCTCAGCCTCATGAAGATCGACGTCCAGGGACATGAGCTCGAAGTGCTGCGGGGCGCTCACGCCGTCATATCCCGCTACCGGCCGGCGCTGATTCTCGAGCACGAAGACGACCTGTATCTCTCCGCCTCGGAAGCGAGCCAGCGCAAGACCGATCTGTCGAAACTGCTGTCGCGGCTTGGATACGAGACGCTCTACATCTCGCGCTGGGGCTCCGACCTGCTGACGGTGGCGGACTGGTCGCGTCACTTGAACGGCGACCTGCTGGCGCTGCCCCTGGACGCTCAAGCGCAGAAGGCGCCGTAGCCGCGTTTCAGCGCTGCTCGAGCAGCGGTCGCACAACACGGGCGAGCCGCTCGCCGCGCGCAGCCCAGGTATAGCTGCGCGCCTTCTCCCGCACGCGCGCGCCCAGGCGCCGGGCCCGCTCCGGATCCTCCGCCAATGCCCGGATCGCGCTCGCCAGGCTTGCCGCGTCCCCGGGCGCGGTCCAGACCGCGTCGTCCGGCCCGAGCACCTCGCGCAGGGAGGGAAGATCGCTCACGACCAGGGCGCAGCCCGCAGCCATGTATTCGAACAGCTTGATCGGCGAGGTGAAGGCGCTGTCGGGATCGGCGCGGTTGGGGAGCACCGCGATGCAGGCCCGTGCAAGCTCGGCCGCGACGCGGCCGTGGGGAATGTGCCCGGTGAAGTCGAGCGCCGCCCCGGTAGTGCCGACGCGCGCGCGCAGCTGCGCGATGCGGGCTTCGCTGCCGCCGATCAATCGGATGCGAAGGCCCGGAAGAGCACGCGCCGCGTCGGCGAGATCGTCCACGCCCTTCCAGCTGAAAAAACTGCCGGCGTAGACGACGCGCTCCGAGGCGCGCGCCCAGTCCTTTGCCGGGAGCGACTCCGGGTACTCGACTCCGTTGGGGGCGACTTCGATCGGCGCGCCAATCCCGTAGAGCGCGCGCAACCGCGCCGCGGTCGCGTTCGAGTTGGCGAGGAGCGCCGCCGCTCTCCCGACCACGGCGCGCTCGAGCCGCTCGGTCTCCTTGCGGCGGCGCTGCGACGCCGTGTCGGCGAAGACCTCGTGTGCCTCATAGACGAGCTTCAAACCCGGAACGCGCTCGAGCAGCAGCGCCGCGGCCTTCAGGTGCCGCGCCATCACCGCACCGGTCTCCCCGGGGTCGATGCGCTCTGCCAGGCGCGCGGCAAAGAACCGGTTGGAGTGCATGCGGGCTAACGGCCAGGGCAGGCTGCGCGACACCGGCAGCAGGCGCACCCTGCCCGGCATGACGACGGAATAGGCGGCGAAAGGATCGCCGAATGAAGGCACGTGCGCAAGCGTAACGTCGATGCCCTGCGCCGCGAGCGCCGCGACAGAATGCACGGTCTGGATTCCCCGCGCGCGCTCGAGCGGCAGCGGCTCGGGGAATGCGTAAAGCAGCCTCACTTCACTCAGCGGCGCGAGGCGGCGAGCTTGCGCGCCGTGACGTAGTACTGAACCGCGGTGAAATCGCGGACGCGTTGCGAGAGTGGCCCGAATAGTCGCGACCACCAGTGCTCGCGCCCCTCGCGCTCCATGCGCAGGATCTCGAAGCCCGCATTGCGGAACAGGTCCTCGATGCTGGCGCGCGTGAAAAAGCGAAGGTGCGTGTAATCGAGAATCCCGCCGGGCTCGTAGCGCCACTCGGTGAAGAGCAGCTTCTTGATGATCTTGTAATGTGCGATATTGGGAATGCTCGCTATCACCGTCCCCCCGTCCTTCAGGCAAGCGCGCAAGCGAAACATCGCCGCCCAGGGATCGCGCAGGTGCTCGAGCACGTCGGCCACGATCAGAGTGTCGAACTGCCCGTTCCAGGAATCGAGCGGCATCGACTCGATGTCCCCGATCTGCACTGCATCGAGCCGCGACTGCGCCAGTGCGGCCGCATGCGTGCTCAACTCGATACCTGTGACATGTGTGGCCTTGCCCGAGAGCTTGAGACGCTCACCGAGCACGCCCGCGCCGCAGCCCACCTCGAGCACGCGGCCGGCCCGCGCGGGGATCTGCTCGAACAGCCTTTCTCGCGGGAAGGTGTAGTAGGAAAAATCGCCGATCCCGTCCGGCAGTTGTGGCAACCTGAATTCGTGGAGGCGGTGCCGCCAGCGCCGCTCGAAAAACTCGCGATTGCGTTCCTTGGAGCTCCGCCGTACCCGCCGGGAGAGCTTCTTCATGGACACGTTCTCGATATGCTCGACGACGCTCCCGGGGCAGTACATGACCTTCCGGCCGCGCTCGCGTACCTTGAGGCACAGATCGAAATCCTCGTAACCCTGGAAATAGTGCGGGTCGAAACCGCCGACCGCGTCGAACAGCTCTCGCGTGATCAGGATCCCGCAGCCGATATAGACCTCGCATTCGCGCGGCTCGTCGACGGAACCGGCGGGATAGTTGCGCCGGGCATCGGAATAGGCGTTGATCGACGGCTGGAAATAGCTGCCCGTGTAAAGCGTATTGCCCGCCGCATCGACGAGCTTCGCGCCGACGACCCCCGCCGCGGGCACGGCGCGCTGCATCTCGACAAGGGGCCGCAGCCAGTCGCGGCGCGGCAGTGTGTCGTTGTTGAGAAACACCAGATATTCACCGCGTGCCTGGCGCGCTGCGAGATTGTTGCCGCGCGAAAAACCGTGATTGACCGGTTCCTTTATGAGCCGCGCCTTGGGATAGGGTTTAACCGCGTCCTCGAGACCGGGCTCATCGGAGCCGTTGTCGAGCACAATCACCTCGTACTCCTCGATGAGCGCATTCTCGGCGATTGCAGCGAGACAGGGTCTTAGTACCTCCAGTCCGTTCCAGTTCACTATGATGATGCTGATCAGCATCGATGTGCCGTTTCTGGCGAGCAAATGGTCGTCATCGGGTCAGCGGTTCGTTTGCCGCTCGAATCCTAGTATTCCCAACCCATTCCACCATTGATCAAGATCTCCGTTAAACCTCGCTGGAAGAACATAGAGGATCCTCCAGTTATTGGGCGATTTCGATATGGCCTGCAGCGTCCCTGCCTCAGCATAGGACCTGGAATCCTCGGCGAAGCGCCAGTCGTCCACCACCACCAGCGCTCTGTCAGCCAAGTGAGGCTCGACATATCTAATACCGTCGAATTGGCTCAGCTTGTCATGTGCGCCATCATAAAAATAGCCGCCAATTCTTGGTAATCGTTGTTCACCCCAACCGGCCAGCAGCTTTCTGAAATCCATGTTGAAAAATTTCACCCTCTCGTGAAGTCCGTACCGTCGCAAATTCCGCTCTAAAGCCGTCTGGTTGGTACCAGACTGGTCGAATTCCGAGAAGTTGTCACACGCGACGGCATTAACCCGGGGATTATTTCTTAAGGCTGCCACCAGGCTTTTCCCCTGGAAAGCGCCGACTTCCAGGTAGCATTCGCTCGCATCTTCGGGGAGCAGCGACACGAGTAAATTCATCAACATCAACTTCTTGTAAGATGCCATGCCGATGACGTCGGGACAAGGATCGAGGATTCTCCGCGCCAACCGATTGAACGGTTTCACCGCGGCCAAACGCAGAAAATTGCTGTGGAGAATTTCCCGTTCGAATTTAGCGGAAAATCGACCAATATCCATGGGGGATTGATACGTGAAAAGGATCGGGGCGCGACGTCAGCGTCGCCCCTCGCGCATCCGTGCAGCATTTTTGCGAGCCAATCTCGTGTAGCGCAGGCGGTAACGCAAGCGATAAACCCAGCCCAATAGCCCGGCCAACGCCGACAGCAAGGGTACGACCAAGGCGAGCACCGGATTCCTGTCGCCTTGCGTCCTCATGCCCGCCAAAGACCGCGACGCCTCCGCGAGCACGGCCTCGGGAAAGCGCAGCAGGTGATAACCGGGAAGATAGTCCTCGGGGCCTGGCTTGACGCGATGCGTCGTCGCGGCGAGGACATCGAGAATTCTCTTCGCGCGATGTCGGTAGGTGTGGCCGGAAAGCACGTGTCTTTGCGCCCGGGCGCCGATTTGCTCCCGCTTCCCGTCATCGGCAAGGAGGGTGTCGATTGCAGCGAGCAACGAAGCGTCGTCGCCATACTCCAGGAAATCCTTGCCCGGGCTGAACAACTCCTCGACCCCATTGTCCCGTGCGCTATCGGTGACCAAGACGGCTCCCGCGCCCATGGCTTCAAAATAGCGCATGTTGACATCGTTCCTCACGCTCTTGTTGAACACGATTTTCGCGCGCCCGTAGATTTCCCCTATTCTCGACGGCTCCGCGCGACCGAGAAAAGTATTGTCGTAGCGGGAGCGGATGAGATCGAGGAGCCTCGCGCGCTCCGGGTGCAATCCGCGATCGTCCGAGCCGATGTAGGCGATGTCGATATCGCGCGGCTTCTGAGCCTGCGCATAAAGCCGGGGGTCGACCGCAAAAGGAAGCCAGTGCACCTGGCAATCCCGGAATTGACGAAGAAATTCGAACTGCGCGACGAATGTCACGTCGAACAGCCTTGCGAGGTAGAGGTGCTGCCGGAGGTGCAGGTGGGTATCGATGGCGTACCAGGCCGACACGCAGTCCATGTCCTGCATGCCGGAGGGGAAAATCAGCCTGGTTCCGCCTTCGACGAACAGCAGCATGTCCGGGCGAAAACCCTCCCGCTCTACCCAGCGACCCGCATCGAACACGCCGTTGGCCAAGCTGCTGACGGTCGGATGCGCCCGATCCGAGACGACGCGCACTTCGTGGCCGATGTCCCGCAAGGCCTCGACGAAATAGATGGCCGTGGCCGGGGGGTGCATCGAGCTGACCACGAGGATGCGTTGGGCATTCATGGCAGCCGCCAGTTCAAATGAGCTTCAAAGCGTCGACCTGAAGTAGGCGATCGTGCGCTTCAGGCCCTCTTCCAGCGGAACCGTCGGCGCCCAAGCCAGCGAAGAGCGCGCGAATGCAATATCCGGCTGGCGCTGGCGCGGATCGTCCTGGGGCAGCGGCAGGAACACAAGCTTCGAGCGGCTCCCCGTCAGCTTCAGCGTCATTTCGGCCAGTTCGCGCATGGTGAACTCGACCGGGTTGCCCAGGTTCACCGGCCCCGTGATTTCGGAGGGCGAGTCCATCAGCTTCAGCAGCCCGTCCACGAGGTCGTCGATGTAGCAAAAGGAGCGCGTCTGCATGCCGTCGCCGTATATCGTGATGTCCTGACCGCGCAAAGCCTGCATGGCAAAGTTGCTCACCACGCGCCCGTCATCGGGCAGCATGCGCGGGCCGTACGTATTGAAGATGCGCGCCACCTTGATCTCCAACCGATGCTGACGGTAATAATCAAAGAATAGCGTCTCGGCGCAGCGCTTGCCTTCGTCATAGCACGCGCGCGGGCCGATCGGGTTCACCCGCCCCCAGTACGCCTCGGTCTGCGGATGCACCTCGGGATCGCCGTAGACTTCGCTGGTCGAGGCTTGCAGTATCCGCGCCTTGACCCGCTTTGCCAGCCCCAGCATGTTGATCGCGCCGTGCACGCTCGTTTTGGTGGTCTGCACCGGATCGAACTGGTAGTGAATCGGGGAAGCGGGGCAGGCGAGATTGAAGATGCGGTCGACTTCGACATAAAGCGGAAACGTAACGTCATGACGCATCGCTTCGAACAGCGGGCTGCGCAGCAAGTGGGCGATGTTCCCCTTGCTGCCCGTGAAGTAGTTGTCGACGCACAGGACGTCGTGGCCGTTATCGACCAGCTTTTCGCAAAGATGCGATCCGATGAATCCCGCGCCGCCCGTAACCAGAATTTGCATTGTCCCTGCCCCCTTCCCTGCGTCCGAGTACAAACGGTCAAACCGGCACCTTGAAACGCTCCACCCACAGCGCGAGCACGAGCAGCGGCCACAGCCGCGTGCTGTGCGACGCGCGCCCGGAAACGTGCTCCGCCACGTAGCGCTCGACTTCCTCCTGCCGGAACCAGTGCGAGAGCGTCTTTCGCGTCACCAGCGTGTCGCGCAGCATGTCGGCGAGGTCCTCCCTCAGCCAGCGCGTCAGCGGCACGGAGAACCCCTTCTTCGGCCGCTCCATGAAACCCCGCGGCAGCCAGTCGGCGAACGCCGCCTTGAGGATGTGCTTGTGACGCCCCGCCGCCGAGAGCTTGTACCGCCCGGGGAGGCTCGCCGCGAATTCGATCAGCTTGTGGTCGAGGAAGGGCGAGCGGCACTCGAGCGAGTTCGCCATGCTGGCGATATCGACCTTGAACAGGATATCCTCGGGCAGATACGTGACGAGATCGAGATACAGATAGCGGTCGAGCACGTCCTCGCCGGGCCGCTCGAAATGCGCCGTGAGGTACTCGGTGGTCGCGCTCTTTCCGATGCGCGCGCGCAGCTCGGGCGTGAGCATGCTTTGCTTCTCGGAATCGGAGTAAAAGGCGAGCAAGTGCTTGTAGCGCTCAATACCGCCGAGTGCGAGCATCTCGTCGGCGCGTGTTGCCGGAAATCGGCGGCGGTTTTTTTGCGGCCGCGCGCGATTTTCCAGGGCCACGGTCATCCTGCGCAACCCGCGCCACAGCGGCAGCAGGCGGCGCTGCGAGAGCCACTCCAACCGCCGGATCTGGTAGAAGCGCCGATATCCGGCAAACACCTCGTCGCCGCCGTCACCGGTGAGCGCGACGGTGACACCGGTGCGCGCAAACTGCGACACGTAGTAGGTCGGCATCACCGAATTGTCGGCGAGCGGCTCGCCGAGATGATCGATCATCATCGGCATGATGGCCACGGCGTCGGCCTTCACCGTCATCTCGTGGTGCTCGGTCCCCAGATGCGTCGCCACTTCCCTGGCGTGAGGCAGCTCGTCGAAGCGCTCGTCCTCGAAGCCGATCGAGAACGTCCTCAGCGGCGAGGCGCCCAGCCTCGCCATCGCCGCCACGGTGATACTCGAGTCGATGCCGCCGGAAAGAAACGCGCCCAGCGGCACGTCGGACACGAGGCGCAGCCGTGTCGCCTCGAGCACTTGCTCGCGCAGCGCCGCGCAGGCAGCGTCAAACGACAGCTTGCTTCGTTTCGTGAGATCGAGGTCCCAGTAGCGGAACACGCGCTCCACGCGGGCGTTGCTCACCACCATGGCGTGCGCGGGCGGCAGCTTCCGGATCGCGGCAAATCCCGATATCGGCGCCGGGATGTACTGGAAGGTGAGGTAGTGATCGATACCCCGGGCGTCGGGCTCGCGCGAAAGCGCCGGATCGAGCGCGAACAGCGCCTGGATCTCCGAGGCGAACAGGAAGCCGCGCGGCGTCTCGGCATAAACGAGCGGTTTCACGCCCAGGCGGTCGCGCGCGAGCGACAGGGTCTTTTCCTGCCGGTCCCATACCGCGAAAGCGAACATTCCGCGCAGCTTCGCCAGGCAGCGCTCGAGGCCCTCTCGCATGAAAACGCGCAGCAGCACTTCGGTATCCGAATGCCCCCGGAAGGTCTCGCCCGCGGCGTCGAGCTGCGCGCGCAGCTCGGGAAAATTGTAGATCTCGCCGTTGAAGACAATCACGTAGCGGGCGTCCGGCGAGACCATCGGCTGGCGGCCGTTCTCGGTGAGGTCGATGATGGCAAGGCGCGTGAAGGCGAGATGCGTGCCCGCGTCGCTCCAATGGCCGCTGTCGTCCGGCCCGCGGTGATGCAGGCGCTTCATCGCCTCATCGAGCCGCGTGGAAAGACCGGTCCCGAGCACGGCGCCTACGATGCCGCACATGCCGCACCCCCCGAGAACATCGCTTCCAGCTTTTCGGCGTTCGCCGCCCAGGTGAATTTCGCTTCGGCGCGCGCACGCGCAGCGGCGCCCATGCGCTGCCGTCGCGCGGGATCGGCAAGGAAGTCAGCCAGCGCCGAGGTCCAGGCGCCGACATCGCCCGGCGCAACCAGCCTCCCCGTCTCGCCGTCGCCCACGACTTCGGGCAACGCGCCGATGTCCGACGCGAGGACCGGCAGACGGCAAGCCATGGCTTCGATGACGCTGATGCCGAAGGATTCCTCGCCGATCGAAGGCTGGACATAGATGTCCGCCTCACTCAACACTGCAGGCAACTCGGGATGTTCGACCCGACCGGGCAGATGGACCCGGTCAGCTACTTCCAATGCCGAGGCGTGCGCCCGCAGGGACTCCGCCTCCGGCCCGGCGCCGACCGCCAAGTAGTGAACGTCGCGGGCAAGCCGAGGCATCGCCGATACGATGATACGGAGGCCTTTCCAGCCGACCAGCCGACCGGTGCTGACGATCAGCCGGGCATTCGCAGGCACATCCCATCTTTTGCGCAGATCGGGATTGCGATCCAGGACACGAAAGCGCTCGACATCGACGCCATTGTGCACGACCGATGTGGCGCGGCCATAGCGTTCCTCCTGCTGCGCGGCCGTATAACAGCTCACGGCAGCCCAGTGGTTCACCGCTCCGGAAAACCAGCGGTCGCCGAAATAGAAATCCGTTCCACTCGCGTGAAACGCGACCTCCGCCTTAAGGCCCCGGCGCCTCGCGTGCCACATGACCGGAAAGTCATAGGGCTTGCAGATCACCAAGGCATCGTACCCAGCGGACAGAACGTGATCGAGCGCCGGGCGCGCAAACGACAGCCGTTCCATCAGACGCTGGAACCGGTGACCAAGGTTCGGCCATTCCTGCTCGAGGCGGAAGGGAAATTGCGCCAATGTCACCTCGTCGTGCCAAGCACCGCCGCGCGCGCCGGCCACCAAAGATACGTCATGGCCGCGCCGCGCAAGCGCCCGCCCCATCTCCCAGCAGTAGGTTTCCAATCCGCCGTGAAGGTGGCAGCTCGTGACGTTGTAGATGCAGATTTTCACGATTCGCTCCGGTTTCTCAGCCCGGTCACGAAGGCATTTCCGGCAAACCCGAGCGGCCGCACCTCACTGGATGCACGGCGACGGAAGGAACGGCGCGCTCGACCCCCGCGCACTGGCAGGCCTCATTGAAGCATTTCCCGGTACAGCTTTTCCGTCTCGCCGATGACGTTCGCCCAGGTGAAGCGCGCCTCGACCATCGTGCGCGCCGTGCGCGTCATGCGCTCCATGCGCTCGCGCGCGGTCGCCTCCGCGGTTTTGACGCCTGCGGCGAGCGCCCTTGCATCGGCGTCTCCCGGCAGGAGCAGCGCGTTCTCGCCGTCGACCATGTACTCCTTCATACCGCCCTTGCGCAACGCCAGCACGGGAACACCCGAGGCCATCGCCTCGAAGGCCACTAGCGGATTCGGGTCTTCGAAACGGGACGGAATGACGACCAGGTCGCCCAAGCGGTAGATTTCCGGCATGGCGTCCGGGGCGAATTGCCCGAGCACCGTGACGGGGATCCCGGCAAGGCGCGACCGGAGCGATTCCGCGAAAGCCACCCGCGCGCTCCGGCGCGGGTCTCCCCGCGGCCACTCGCCCGCCAGGACGAGATGAAAGCGCTGCGGGTCTAGACCCCGCATCGCTTCGACCAGGAGATCGGGACCCTTTTCCGGAGAGATGCGCCCAACGTAGAGCACGATGAACCGGTCCTGCGGCACGTCGAAACGGCGCTGCGCCGCGGCCTGACCGCCCTCATCCTCCCAACGCGGCCGGAACTTCGCGGGATCGACGCCGTTCGGCAGCTCGACGAAGCGCTTCGCCGCGGCGCCGCGCTCGCGAAACCATTCGCTGATATAGCGGCTGCAGCCGCACAAGGCATCGACCGGGGGAAGAAACTCCACGGACTTCTCGTTGTGCATATGCAGGAGCAACTTCGCCCCGTTCACGCCGGCGCTGATCCGCGATACGAACTGCGGCGCGTTATGGATGTGGATGATCGCCGGCCGCACATCGCTTGCGTACTCGATAATCCGGTCGACATACGAATACGGGTCGAGCCGGGTCAGCTTGCGAAAGAGGCGGTTATACAGGCGCCCGATGCGGATGCGGTGATAGTGGACGTTTCCGACGATCTGCGAATCGGGGAGGTTAGGATGGACCACGCTCACGACATGCGGGACGAATCCGGAGAGTCCTTGGGCGACTGTATCGATCCATTGCTCGACTGCGGCCCCCTTCACCGGCGGGATCGGGTGCACTTCCTGCGAGATGAACAGCACAGACGGCGCTTTCATTCATGGACCCCGCTCGCCAAAAGGGATTCGACTTCGAACATAACCCGGTCCGCCGAGAGCTCGCCGACCGCGGGCTGCTCGAGAACACGGCAGCGCGCCCGCTCGAGCGGCCCTAGATAGCGGGCGGGATACATGTGATGGTAGATCCCGATCATGGGGACATCGAGCGCGCCAGCGATATGCGTCGGACCCGTGTCGACCCCGATGTACAGGTCGAGCTCGCCGATCAGCGCGGCGCTCCGGCGCAGATCGAGAACCCCTGCGGCGACGTGCACTTTCCCAGGAAGGCGCCGTGAAAGCACTTCCGCAGCCGGCCGCGCATCACCATCGCCGAGCGCGACGAAAGCGGCGCCCGGAAAGCGCCCGGCTATGCGGGCGGCAAGCTCGGTGAAGGACGCCGCCGGCCAGTTGCGATGTGCCTTGGTCGGAAAGCTAACCATCTGCATGCCCACAAGCGGCCGGTCGATCGGGGACACGCGGCCGGCGAGCCACTCTCGCACGGCGCGCCTCTCGGCCTCGGTGACCACGTACGCGAGGCGGAGGCTTCGCGCGCGCACGCCGGCGGCCTCGGCGAGCATCAGGCGCTCGCGCACCGCGTGCACCGGAGCCGCAGGTGGCGACACCAGTCGCACCCGTCGCGCGTCGCCCGTCATGCCAGGATGCGCGAACGCGATCGCGCGCTCCGAGACGCGCAGGGCGTAGTCTAGGAGCGGCCGGTCGCGCCCGAAGACGAAAGCGAGTTCGTAGCGGCGCTGGGAGAGCCAGCCGCGCAACCGCGCGCTTCCCGGCTTGATCGGCGCAAGGCGATCGACGAACGGCAGCCGCTCGAGCACCGCGAGCCGCTTCGGATGGGCGAGCACGGCGAGGCGGCCGCTCGGGCAGGCCTCTTTGAGAGCACGCAGCATGGGTGTAACGAGCAGTGTATCGCCGATGCGCGCGACGATCACAACGAGCAGGTTCGCGTCGGCCGGCAGTTCGGACGGCCAGGCGCCTTCTTCGGAGGGCGTCATCTCGGCGCGTCGCCTCTGGGAGCGACCGACAGGAACACGGCCTCCATGCGCTCGAGCATGCGGTCCAGAGCGAAGTGCGCGCGCACGTGCTCGCGCGCGCGGCGCGCGAGTGACGCGCGCAGCCCATCATCGGCTTCGAGCCGCTCGATCGCCGCGCGAAGGGCTGTCACGTCCTGGGGCCGCACGAAGAGCCCCGTTTCGCCATCGCGGACCAGCTCGTCGATGGAACCGACTGGTGTCGACACGACCGGAACGCCGCAGGCCATCGCCTGCATGATCGCCTGGGGCACGCCTTCGTTGGCGTACGAAGGCAGCGCGAACACGTCGAAGGCGTGGAGCCACGGAACGACGTCGTCCTGGTTGCCCGGCATGCGCACCCGTGACCCGATGCCCAGCGCCCTCACCTGCGCGCGCAGGTTATCGGCACCGGGACCGTCGCCGACCATCGCCAGCGTCGCCCCCGGGATGCCGGCAACCGCCTCCACCAGATAGCGATGGCCCTTCCAGCTGCGCAGGGTGGCTACGATACCGATCACGAAAGCGTCTGCGGGCAATCCGAGGCGCGCGCGCGCCGCGAGCCGGTCGCCGGGTACGAAGCGGCCGAGGTCGATACCCGTGGGCACCGAGCTGACGCACGTCGCGTCCAAACCCGTCTCGCCCATCACCTGCTCGCGCAGGCGCTCGCCCGTCGTGACCACATGCGCCGTCGCGCTGCGGTACAGCCAGCGGTTGAGGGCGTGCCCGGGAATTGGCGTCGAGATATGCCGGGTGCGCACGATTCGCGGCGCCCCGGAAAGCGTGCTCAGGGCCAGAGCGGCCAGCCAGCTGTCGGTCGAACTGTGGCTATTGATGACATCAGCCTTGCGCTCCGAGAAGACCTGGCGGAGAGCCCGCAGGCCGCGCAGCCCCTTGCGCGCGATCGGGGCACCGCGCGCCGGTATTCCGCGGCGGCGCGTCTCGGCGAAGATGCGTGATTCGGGCGGAGCCACAACGCAGACCTCGTGTCCCCGGGCAAGCATGCCCTCCGACTCGACGATGATCCGCAGTTCCTGCCCTCCCCAGCCGCATGACGATTCGGTGTGGACGATCTTCAGGTTTGCCATGCGTCAGGCCGGGACCTCTTCCTGCTCGAGCGCGAACTGGATGCGATAGAGCTTCGCATAGACGCCGTTTCTGGCGAGCAGCTCGGCGTGATTCCCCGTCTCGACTATGCGCCCGCGCTGCAGCACTACGATGCGGTCGGCGTGCTCGATGGTCGAGAGCCGATGCGCGATCACGATGGTCGTGCGCCCGCGCATCAGCTCGGCGAGCGCGGCCTGGACGTGGCGCTCCGACTCGCTGTCGAGCGCGGAGGTCGCCTCGTCGAGCAGCAGAAAGGGCGCGTCCTTGAGCAGCGCGCGCGCGATCGCGAGTCGCTGGCGCTGCCCGCCGGACAGGCGCACGCCGTCTTCCCCGATCAGCGTGTCGAAACCCCGAGGCATCTCGCTGATGAAATCGAGCGCGTGCGCCGCGCGGGCGGCGGACTCGAGCTCGGCGCGCGAGGCGCCGCCGGGGCGGCCATACGCGATGTTCGACGCCACCGTGTCGTTGAAGAGCGCGACGTCCTGGGACACGAGGGCGATGTTCGCGCGGAGGCTCGCCAGGGTGATCTCCCGCGCGTCGATTCCGTCGATCAGGATGCGGCCGCCGCTTACCTCGTAGAAGCGCGGCAGCAGATTGACGAAGGTGGTCTTCCCGCCGCCGGAGGGTCCGACTAACGCGATCGTCTCCCCCGGCTCGATGCGGACGCTCACGTCGTTCAAGGCTTCCCGGCCGCTTCCGGGATAGGCGAACGATACCCGCTCGTATTCGATCCGCCCCTGCGCGCGCGGCACGGCCCGCCTGCCCGTGTCCTCCTCGGCACGCTCGTCGAGCAGCTCGAATACGCTCTCAGCCGACGCGAGCCCCCGTTGCAGCGGAGAATTCACCTCGGTCAGATGCTTGATCGGAGTCAGCAGCATGAGCATGGCGGTAAGGAAGGACACGAAACCGCCCACGCTTAATTCATTCGCGGCCGACTGCTGCAATGCGATGCTGATGATCACGGCGACCGCGATGGACGCGAAGATCTGCACGATGGGAACCGTCGCGGCGGCTGCCATCGTATTACGCATATTGTAGCCGCGCTGCTTCTGATTGGACCGGTCGAAACGCCGCGCTTCGTAGTCCTGGCCGCCGAAGATCTTCACCTCCTTGTGGCAGTCGATCGATTCCTGGAGGACGTGGGTGACGTCGGCCTGTGCACGCAGCCCTTCCTGACTCATCCGGCGCATGCGCTTCGAAAACACCTTCACCACGATCGCGACGCCCGGAGCGATGACCAGCGTAACGAGCGTCAGCCGCCAGTTGAGATACAGCAGCCACCCGAGCAATCCCGCGACGGCCAAAGTATCGCGCACCAGCACGGTAAGCACTCCGGTCGCCGCGCTCGTCACTCCGACAACGTCGTAGGCGACCTTGGATATGAGCGCGCCGGAGCTGCGGTCGTCGTAGTAGCGCGTCGGCAGGGCGAGCAGGTGCTCGAACATGGCGTTCCGCAGATCGAGGACGATCTTGTTCGATACCCACGCCATCGTGTACGAGCTGAGGTAGGAGAGCGCGCCTCGGACGAGGAAAATGCCGATGATGGCGAGGGGAACGAGATACGGATGGGTCTGGTTGCGTTCGACGAAACTGCCGTCGAGAAGCGGTTTCATCAGCGCCGGCAATACGGGCTCGGTCGCCGCAGCGAGCGCCATCGTGAGGATAGACACGGCGAAAACGCGCCAGTACGGGCGGACGTAGCCCAAGAGGCGCATGTACAACTTCCGGGAAGAACCTTGCGGCGAAGAACTCATCTTAATGCGGGCGTTGTTTCCTCGCGCTCTCTAGTAAAGGGCCATCACCGTCGCGCCGGAGGCATACGGACCGGATTCCGTTCAAAGAATGTTGAATTATAACCGCTTTATCCTGCTACCCCGCAGAAGTGCCCGGCAGACTCGCAGCGAGCCGGTCGGCTCAAGGCCCGCGGTTGCGTGTCAGGTCCCGGTAGAGCGCGACGAGCTTCTGCGCCATAGCGTCGAGCCCAAATCGCGCTGCGGTTTCCCGCGCGCGGACACCCATCTCTTTCGCACGCGCCGGATCGAGGCGCCCGAGGAACGCAGCGAGCGAGGCTGCGTCGAGGGCGTTGCAGACCATGCCGTTCGCGCCCTGATTGATCAGTTCGGCGACACCACACTGGAAAGTAACGATGACGGGCAAGCCGCAGGACATGGCTTCCAGGGCCGCATTCGGAAAGGGATCATAGAGGGTCGGAAGAACGAATGCGTCGGCGGCGCCGTACCAGGGCCGCACGTCGTCGCGCGCTCCGAGAAAATGCACCCGGTCAGCGATGCCGAGTTCGCGTGCGAGCGACTCCGCACGCGTTTCTGCCTTGTCTCCACCGACGACGATCAGGTGCGCCCGGGCATCCGCGCCGCGCCGGAAGGCTGGCAGGAGTCGAAACATGCCTTTGCGCTCGAAGCCGCCGCCGACGAATACGTAGGTCATCGAGCCATCGGGAATGCCGAGCTCGGCCCGGGCCCGTGCGCGGTGTGCTTCGCGTAGGCTCGGGTGGAAGCTCTCAAGATCCACGCCGTTGTAGATCACGTAGATCTTCTTCGCAAGGCCGAACCGCGCTCGAATCTCGTTCTCCACCATGCGCGAATTGCAGATTACGGCTCGCAGCCGCGGGCTTTCGAACAAGCGCCGTTCCGCAGCGAGCATATAACGGTGATAGGGATTGAGCGCGAGGCCGAATCGGCCGAGTGCCCCGAGCGCCTCGCGGCGGTTGTGCAACCACTGGGCGTGCACGCCGTCGCCGGCGCGGTAGATGTCGCAGCACGCGATGCGCTCGTGCGACTGCACGAGATCGAACGGCCGGCGGGCGGCTTCGCGGCATACGGCCCGCGCGAAGCTCCAGTCGCGCCATACGCGACCGACGTGAAACGGATCGCAGCGAACCACCGCGCCCGGGTCGCCGGTCCACTCGCGCGCCAGCACGGTCACCGCGACTCCTTGCGCGCTGAGCGCGCCGCGCGCCCGCTCGATGAAGCGTTCGGCGCCCCCGTGAGCGCTGTAGCGCTGCCGCACCAGGGCGACGTGCATGCTCTAGTTCCGCGCGAGCTCGAGCCGCTCGCACAAGGCGCGAACGCCGTGGAGCACGTGGGGGCCCTGCGCGTGGAGCCAATCCGGGTCGATCGCGTAAATCCTGCGGTTTCGAACGGCGGGAACCGTCTCAAGGCCCTGCCATGCCTGGCGCGCTTCGCTCCCGAAGCCGCCCGTGACGATCGCTTCGGGCTTGGCGTCGAGGATCTGCTCGCGGGAGACGAGCGGGGTGAGCGTCTTTGCCGCGGCAAAAACGTTATGCCCGCCGCAGAGGCGCAGCGCGTCGCTGATCAGGTGCGCGCCGTTCACGGTGAGCGCGGGCGCATGCCAGATCTCGAGAAACACCGCGACGCGACGCTCGGCGGCGTAGCGCTTGCGCAAATCTGCGATTTCGTTTTCGAATTGCCGTGCACGCGCGTCGGCGACCTCCGCGCTTCCAGCGAGCGCGCCGACCAAGCGAACGATGCGCGGAATATCGGCGAGGCTGCGCGCCTCGGTGACGAAGACTGGGATGCCGATGCGCTCCAGACGATCGATCTGCAGCGCTGAATTGCCGCTTCGCCAGGCGAGCACGAGATCCGGCCGCGACGCGATCAGGCGCTCGATATCGACTCGGCCGTAGCTCGCCACGACCGGCAGGCGCTCCGCCTCGGCCGGATGGCGACTGAAGCTCGAGACGCCGGCGAGCTTCGCGCCGGCACCCGCGGCGAAGGCGATCTCGGCTAGGTGCGGTGCGAGGGTGACGATGCGCCACGCGGGCCGCACGAGCGAGATCGTGACGCCGCGGTCATCGGTCGCTTGCAGCGCGTGCGCGGCCGGCGACACGGCGGCAAGGACCGCGAACGCGACCAGCCGGGTCATCGCGCGAGGAGCGAATCGACGGCAGCCGTTGCCGCCTCTACGGGAAGCCGGGTGAGGCACTCGCTCACCTTGCCGCCGCCGCAGCCGTCGTTCCCGCAGGGGCGGCAGGGATGCTCGCCGGAGGCGACGATGCGATGCGGCACCCGCCATGGTCCCCACTCGAACTCCCCGCTCGGACCGAAAAGCGCCACCACGGGTGTTTGCATGGCGGCGGCGATGTGCATCGGGGCGGAATCCACGCCGATGAAGAGCCTGGCCCGGCCTGCGAGCGCGGCGAGCTCCTTCAAGGTGAGCTTCCCGGAGAGGTCGATCGGCCTCGCGTGGTGGGTGCGCGCGAGGATGTCCGCGACCAGCTCGCGCTCCCTCGCATCGGGTGCGGCGCTGATCACCACGCGTTCGCCGCGGCGATCCAAGTCGTCGAGCAGAGCCGCGGCCTTGTTTGCGGGCCAGCACTTGAACTGCCAGCGCGATCCCGGGTGAAAGAGCACGTAGCCCTTGGCGCCGAGCCCGTGCCCGGCGAGCGTCGCTTCGACGCTGCGCTCGGCCTCGGTCCCGGGCACGAGCACCAGCGCGCGCTCGCCGTCCCCCGGCTGGATGCCGATCCGCCGCAGCGCGTCGAGGTTGAGCTCGACCATATGGCGGCGCGCGTTCTTCGGCAACGCGTAGCGGTGCGTGAAGCTGCGCTTCCAGAAGCGCGGCTTGTTGGGATGGTCGGGTGCGACCGCGACGCGCGGCCCCAGAGCGCGCGCGAGCCACGCGCCGCGCGGATGCTCGGACAAGTGGATCAGGAGGTCGTAGCGCCGCGCGCGCAGCTGCCATAACAGACGGGACTCTGCGGCGAGCCGCGCGAGCGGGCCCGCGGCCTTCCAGCCGCGCTCGATCACGTGGATCTGCGCGATCGCCGGATGCAGCGAGAGCATGTCGCGCGTGTCGGCGTAGACGAGAGCGTCGATCTCCAGTTGCGGCGCCCGGTTCCTGAGCACGGAGAACATGGGCGAGGCGAGCAGCACGTCGCCGTGATGGCGCAGCTTGATGACCAGCGCCCGCTTGAGCGTGCCGGGATCGACGGCGTCGGCCGGTCCGTAGGGCATGCCGCGCACGATAGCAGAGAACCCCGCCCGGGCAAAAGGCGGCGTCCCCGGGCAGGAGCTCCTACCCGTTCCTGTGAACCGAGCGTCGGGCCTTTTTCTAGCGCGGCTGATATTGCATCGCCACGAACACGTTGCTACCCGGAGTGTTGAAATTCTGCGCCAGCTCGTAGTCCCGGTCGAAGACGTTGTTCCACCGCGCCCGCACCAACCAGTCGCGCGCCAGGGCGTAGGACACCATGAGATTGAGCAGCGCGTAGCCGTGCATTTTCTTCGCCGGGTTCTCGTCCGCGGAATCGAAGCGCGCCCCGCTCGCCGTCAATTCGGCTCCGAACCGCCAGCGACCGGCGATGTTGCCGACCGTCACGCTGCCGTACTTCCTCGCGCGCCGCGGCAGCAGTTTTCCGGTTTCCTCGTCGACCGGGTCCTGCAGCGTGAGCTGCGTGCTCGCCTGCAGTCCGCCGAAGAAGCCCCGATAGCCCAGCTCCGTGCCCTTGATCCTCGCGCGGTTCAGATTCCGCGGTGTGCTCACGAACGTGACCGGATCGGTGACCAGCACGACGAGATCCGTGATGCGATTCTCGAAATAGTTGGCGCTGAAGCGATTCGTCCCCGCCTGGTAATTCAAGCCCGCTTCTTTGCTGCGCGAACGCTCGGGCCGCAGGTCGGGATTGGGGATGAAGAAGAAGGTCGGATCGATCGCGTAGAGATCATTGAACGTCGGCGCCTTGAACGCGGATCCCGTGCCAACGCGCAGCCGCAGTTCCGATGTCAGTCGATACGCATAACCGAGCAAACCCGTCGTATGGCTTCCGAACTGGCTGTTGTCGTCTCTCCGGATGTTGGCCTGCCAATCGTCCTTTTCGTATGTGCCCACGTACCCGGCGAACACCGACTTGACCTTGCGATGGTTCTGCGCGAACGCCGAATCGCTCGTAACGTACTGGGCGAGGTATTCCGCTCCCGCTATCGCGGTACCCGGACCGAGCTTGATGTCGTTCTGCCAGGTGACCTGCGGCTGCCTCGTCCCGAAGAAACTGGGGAACGCGCCGACGGTCGTGCTCTTGTCCCGGCTTTCCCCGGCTCTCACGAGACTTTGCCAGCTGTCGGTAATCTGGTTGGAGCTATAAAGAGAAAAGGCGGAGAGCGTCTGATGATTGAGATCGTCGGTCGTCGGGCCGGAATCGAAGTGGGTGCGGCCGTCGCTCTGGAATAGTGTGAGACCCAATTCGTTCTTCGTATCCGGACGATGGGCGATCCTCCCGGAGACATTGGCGTTTCGATACCCATCCTGGTCGGGATTGTGCTGGCCGAAAGGAGCGCTCGGCTTTGTCGCATCGAAACCCCTGCTCTCCAGGTAGCCGAGATTCAGACTGAAGTCGGTGTCGCCGAAGGCGCGGTTGACGCCGCCGCTCGCGCTGGCCGTGCCGTACATTCCGACTCCGGCCGTGATGCTCGTCGGAGGCGCGTACTTGCCGCTCTTGGTGAAGATCTGGATCACGCCCCCGATCGCATCGGAGCCGTACAGACTGCTCAATTGACCAGGCACGACTTCGATCCGCTCGATCTGGCTGAGCGGAATGTTCTCGAACGCTGTCGTGCCGAGCGTGGCGGAGCCGATCCTCATGCCGTCCACCAGGACCAGCGTATGGCCGCTGTTCGCCCCGCGCACGAACACGCTGCTCGGCTGCCCGAACCCGCCGTTGCTCGCGGTCTCGACCCCGCCCAGCGTCTGCAGGACTTCGAGCAGAGTCTGCTGGCCGCCCCGGGCGATGTCTTCGGCGTTGATGACGTTGACCGGCTGCAGTGTCTGAGTGCGGGCCTGCGGAAATCGGGCGGCGGTGACGACTACGGTGTCTTCCGGACTTTGAGCAAGCGCAAGCCGTGCCGCAGCCGCGACGACTGCGGCAATGATGGATCGTTTCAAGGTTTCCTCCCCCGGCATGCGTCCCCGCAGGCCGAACTCTCGTTGCGAGAGGAAATGCGACGACGAGCGCACCGGTTTCCCGCCGCGCCCCGCGGCATTTCCCACCCTCGGTCGAGGCCGGTCTCCGGGCTTGTGGGATCGGTGCGTATCGCCTTCCCGGGGGCTTGCGCCCACAGTGGCTGGATTGATACGCCCGCACGCACTTACCGTTGCGGGGGCAGCAGAGGCTTGGGCGGTTGAAACTCGGCGCGCCGCACCTCTTTCCCGTTTCACCCCGGCGCGCGGAACGCGCCGGGACACCTCGAACGAGCGCGTTGATTGTACAACACAAGTCGCAGGGCTCCGCCTTGCGGCGGCATCGGGAATCTACATTGAAAACGAATCCTTACACCTTGACCTAACAGGATTTTCCAAACTATAGTGTGCCGATGGACACGGAATTGGCTACCCTCGAGGAAAAAATTCGGCAGGCGGCACGACTGTGCCAGCGGCTGCGCGACGAAAACCGGGGGCTGCGCCAGCAACTGGCCGCATTGCAGGGCGACAAGCGGCAGCTCGCCGAGAAGATCGACGGGGCGCGCAGCCGACTCGAGACCCTGCTCAAGCAGATCCCCGAATAACGTTCCGGATGAATCAGAAATCCAAGACCCTTGATGTCACCATCATGGGCCGGACCTACAAGGTCGCGTGCTCCGAGGAGGAGAGGAACGCGCTTCTCTCGGCGGTGGCTTATCTCGATCGGAAGATGAGCGAGATCAAGAGCGCAGGCCGGGTGGCGAGCGCCGAGCGCATCGCCGTCATGGCCGCGCTCAACATCACCCACGAGCTGCTCAGCTCCAGAAACAACGCGAGCGGCTTTGACATCGAGGGACTCAGGCGTAGAATGGCCGCAATGGAGGCGACGCTCGATCAGGCCCTCGCTCCGTAGTTGCGAAGGCGCCAGGTAGGTCGGGCAGTGCCCTAGGAATTGTCCCCTGCGGTGTACGCCAAGACCCGGAAAATTCTTGAACCAACAGACTGGATTTGGTTGCAGACCCAAGTGTCACTGTTGTGCGCGTCCCTAGTCGGATGTACCTGATGTGACCGGAAAGCGACCACCTTGAACCGAAAGGTTCAGGAATCGGTTCTAGCGGCACCGGCGGGGGACTCCCGAAAACCAAAACGCAGGCACGCGCCTGCGTTTTCGTTTGGTGGGCCTTGAATTGAATTCCTTTCGACCATGCCATACTGGTTGATGAAATCTGAACCCGACGAGTTCGGGATAGACGACCTCGCCGCGGCCCCCGGCAAGACTACCGCCTGGTTTGGGGTGCGCAACTACCAGGCGCGCAACTTCATGCTCAAGCAGATGCAGATCGGCGACAAGGTCTTCTTCTATCACTCGAGCTGCCCCGAACCGGGCATCGCAGGTATCGCAGAAGTCTCGTCGGCGGCGTATCCCGATGCAAGCCAGTTCGATCGGAAAAGCCCGTACTTCGACGCCGAGGCGAAGCGCGCGTCGCCCCGCTGGTTCAACGTTGACGTGCGCTTCGTCTGCAAGACCCCGCTGGTGAGTCTTGCCGAGCTGCGCAGCCACCGCGAGCTGTCCAAGATGCGCACTCTCGCGCGCGGCAACCGGCTTTCAATCACCCCGGTGAGCGCGGACGAATGGGAATTCATCACCCGCCGCCTGATGAAGCTCTGAGCCGATGCCTGCGCTGCAGAACGACACGCTGATACGGGCATTGCTCAGGCAGCCGACCGCGTACACGCCGGTGTGGCTGATGCGCCAGGCCGGACGCTACCTTCCGGAATACAACGAGACGCGGCGCCGCGCGGGGAGCTTCCTCGCTCTGTGCAAGACGCCATCGCTCGCAGCCGAAGTCACGCTGCAGCCGATCGAGCGCTTTCCTCTGGATGCGGCGATCCTGTTCTCGGACATTCTCACCATTCCCGACGCGATGGGATTGGGACTCTACTTTGCGGAGGGAGAGGGGCCGCGCTTCGAGCGACCGCTACGCGACGAGACCTCGATCGCGAAGCTCGCCGCACCCGACCCGAGCGAGAGCTTGCGCTACGTCACCGACGCGATCGGCGAGGTCCAGCGCACCCTGGCGGGCAAATTACCCCTCATCGGGTTCTCGGGCAGTCCTTACACGCTCGCCTGCTACATGGTGGAGGGGCAGACGAGCGACGACTGGCGCAACGTTAAGCTCATGCTGCACCAGCATCCCGGCCTTCTTCATCGTCTTCTCGAGACCAATACCCAGGCCGTCACGGCCCATTTGAACGCGCAGATCGACGCAGGCGTGAACGTGGTGATGATCTTCGACACGTGGGGCGGGAGCCTTTCGGCGGCGGCGTACAGGGAGTTCTCGCTCGAATACATCCACAGGGTGTTGTCCCAGCTCAAGCGCAACTCGGGCGCGGCGCGGGTTCCGGTCATCGTATTCACGAAGGGCGGGGCGCCCTGGCTTGAGCGGATCGCCGCGACCGGATGCGATTGCGTCGGTCTAGATTGGAGCGTCGACCTCGGAGATGCGCGCCGGAGAATCGGGGCCGGTGCCGCGCTCCAGGGAAATCTCGATCCCACGGTGTTGCTGGCGTCGCCGGAAGTCGTCCGTCGCGAGGTTCAGAAGGCGCTCGAGTCCTTCGGGAGTGGAGCCGGCCACGTATTCAATCTCGGTCATGGCATTTCGCAGTTCACGCCTCCGGAAAACGTGGCCGCCCTGGTCGCGGCAGTGCGCGAATTGAGCCCGAAATTTCACTGACTCACGAAAAAAAGCGCGGTCTTGTGCCTGGGTCGCGCCAAACGACTTATACACAACGCTGCCCGTAAAGGCCCGTCTGGCGCGGAGTTTCGAGGACTTGCCCGGAGAGGTCTGCAATCCGCTGATTCATCAATCTATTTCACTGCGCCCGCATTTTGAGCAAGGAGAAAATATCCTTGCAGAAGTGTGAGTTACAGTAACGTGAAAGCCTTACTCACACAGTTATTCACAAAATTTGTGAAAAACCCGGAAAACCTCAGACAACCAAGCACTTTATCGCAGCGGCCGAACAAATTACTTGAATAGCACGCCGATGTACTTCAATCCGTCCCGATGACGATCCTGCGCGTCGCTCTCGATGTGCCGCTGCCGACCTTGTTCGACTACCGCGCGGAGGATGCGACTCGTGCGGATATCGGCTATCGGGTGCTCGTCCCGTTCGGAAAAACGCGCGTGGTCGGCGTGATCTGGGACGTGGCGACGAAATCCAAGGTAGCGGATTCCCGACTGCGCCCGGCCGAGAGAATCCTGCGAGATGTGGCCCCTCTCCCGCGCGAGTGGCTTGCCTTGGCGGAATTCTGCGGTGGCTACTACCACGGCCCGCTCGGCGAGGTGGTCGCTGCGGCTTTACCACCGCGACTGCGCACCGCCAAGACCGTCCCCCTCCCCCCGCGCGACTACGTCCTTACCCCGACCGGCAGGGAAGCGCTTGCGGAGACTCCGTCGCGGCACCTGCGCCTGCGCGCGCTGCTCGAGAGGCTCGCGCGGGGCCGGGCATCCGAATTGGAACTCGACGCACAAGCGAGGGGGAGCCGAAACCTGGTGAGGCGCGGCATTGAAACGGGCTGGATCGCTTCGATCGAGCCGGAGCGGTCGGAGCCCCGTTTCGTCCACGCGCACGAGCTGACTTCGGAGCAGGGACAGGCAATTGGCGTTCTGCGCTCCGGGCTGGAGAAATTTCGAGTGAGCTTGCTCTTCGGCGTCACCGGCAGCGGCAAGACCGAGATCTATCTCCAGCTGATTGCGGAGGTCCTCGCCCGCGGCAAACAAGTCCTGGTTCTCGTACCCGAGATAGCGCTCACGCCCGCCCTCGAGTCCGCGTTCCGCGACCGATTCCCGGACACGTGCATCGTCACGCAGACGAGCGCTATGGCTGAACTGGAGCGCGTCCGCGGATGGCTCCTTGCCCACGGCGGTCGCGCCGACATCGTGCTCGGCACGCGGCTCGCGGTGTTTGCGCCGCTTCCCCGTCTGGGGCTGGTCGTGGTCGATGAAGAGCAGGATGCCTCGTTCAAGCAACGCGAGGGCGTGCGCTATTCGGCGCGCGACCTCGCAATTGCGCGGGGCCAGATCGCCCGTGCACCCGTCGTTTTGTGCTCAGCCACTCCCTCCCTGGAAAGCTTCTATCACGCGACCTCGGGCAAATACGAGCTCGTATCGCTCACGCGACGTGCCATCGACCGCGCGGCGTTGCCTGCAATACGCCTGATCGACACGCGGGTGCATCCGCCGCACGAGGGAATCGTTCCACCCCTTCTCGAGGCGCTCGCGACACGCCTTGCGCGCGGGGAGCAGTCGCTCGTTTTCCTCAATCGCCGCGGCTATGCGCCGGCGCTGGCCTGCCCCGCCTGTGGCTGGGTCAAGGGCTGCAGGCGGTGTTCGGCGAACATGGTGGTGCATCTGTCAGTGCTGCGGCTGCGCTGCCACCATTGCGGATTGGCCGAGAGCATTCCGCGCGCCTGTCCGGAATGCGGTAACCCCGACTTGCAGACATTTGGACGCGGGACGCAGCGGATCGAGATGCTGCTCGGGGAAAAATTTCCGCAGGCGCGGATCCTGCGCGTGGACAGCGACGCTGCGCGCGCAAAGACCAGGCTCGAAGATCTGCTCGAGCGCGCCGCGCGCGCCGACATCCTCGTCGGCACGCAGATCCTCGCCAAGGGCCATCATTTCGAGCGTCTGACGCTTGCCGGGGTGCTCAACGCTGACAGCGGCTTGTTCTCGAGCGATTATCGTGCGGGCGAGCGGACCTTTGCGCAGCTGCAGCAGGTCGCCGGACGCGCCGGACGCGCGAATCTGCCGGGCGAGGTCCTCATCCAGACGCGCTATCCCGAGCATCCCCTGTATCAGTCGCTAGTTCGTCATGATTACGCGGGGTTTGCAAAGAGCGTGCTGGAGGAGCGTCGGGAGGCCGGGTTTCCGCCCTTCGTCTTCGAAGCTGCCCTGCGCGCGGAAAGCCGCGACTCGGTTCGCGCGCTGCGGTTCCTGCGCTCGGCGATCGGGCGCGCCCCGCAAAGGGGCGCTGCGATCACCGTGTTCGATCCGGCGCCGATGTCGCTCGCGCGACTCGCGGGAGTGGAGCGCGCGCAAGTCCTGCTGCAGTCGAGCTCGCGACCGCGGCTGCAGGCGTTCCTGCGTGAATGGAGCGACTCGCTGTACCGAACGCCGGCGCATGGAGTGCGCTGGCATCTGGACGTGGACCCGATAGAGTTTTGACCGCCCGCGGAAATCAGGCGGGTTTCTTCGCCTGTTTCTTCGCCTTGCGCGGTCGGGTCTTGCCGTGGGATCCCTTGAAGACCTTGCCGCGGAATGTGCGCTTATCGCCTTTGCCCAAAGCTCCATGCTCCCGATAGGAAATCGACCTCTATTGTACCTTCGCGTTCGCGGGTCTGGGCTACGCCTTGGGTATAATACTGAGCATTTCGGCCAATCAATGTCAGCCGAGATCAAGTCTCACCTCACCGAGTTGCTTACGCGCGCACTGGCCAAGGTCGCGCCGCAGCAGCCGGGTTCGCTGATTTCCCTGGAGCGACCCAAGCAAGCCCAGCACGGGGATTTTTCCTGCCCGGCGGCAATGCAGCTCGCACGTGCGCTGAAACGCAATCCGCGAGAGCTTGCGCTCGAGCTCGTCGCGGCGCTGCCTCCCTCGGAGTGGCTCGAACGCGCCGAAGTCGCCGGCAACGGGTTCATCAACCTGCGCGTGCGCCCCGTGGCCAAACAGCACATCGTCGAGACCATTCTTACCGAAGGCGACCGCTACGGCCTTGCCGACCGTGCCGGGGGTCGCCCGGTGATGGTGGAGTTCGTATCGGCCAATCCCACCGGGCCGCTCCACGTCGGGCACGGCAGGCAAGCGGCCCTCGGCGACGCGATCGGCGCTCTGCTCGAATCGCAAGGCTGGCGCGTAACGCGGGAGTTCTACTACAACGATGCGGGCGCGCAGATCCGCAATCTGGGACTCTCGGTACAGGCGCGGGTTCGAGAAAAACTCGGTGCGCGGGCGGAATTTCCCGCCGACGGCTATCGCGGCGACTACGTGCGCGAGATCGCTGAAAAATTTCTCAAGACGGGCAACGTCGACGGCGAGGATTTGGAAGCCGTAACCCGCTTTGCTGTGGCCGAACTTCGGCGCGAGCAGGATCTCGATCTGCAGGCCTTCGGCGTGCGCTTCGACAGCTATTATCTGGAATCCTCGCTTTACCGGGACGGCCGCGTTCAGAAGACGGTTCAGGCGCTCATCGACGCGGGCAAGACCTTCGAGCAGGACGGCGCGCTTTGGCTCAAGACCACCGAGTACGGCGACGACAAGGACCGCGTCATGCGCAAATCGGACGGCGCCTATACCTACTTCGTGCCCGACGTCGCCTACCACCTGGCGAAGTGGGAGCGCGGCTTCATTCGCGCAATCAACATCCAGGGTTCCGACCACCACGGCACGGTGACTCGTGTGCGCGCCGGGCTGCAAGCCGCGTCTTCGAAATGGGAGCGCGCGGTTCCGCAGGGCTATCCCGACTACGTGCTCCACAAGATGGTCACGGTAATGAAGGGCGGCGAGGAGGTAAAGATCTCCAAGCGCGCCGGCTCGTACGTTACGCTTCGCGAGCTGATCGACGAGGTCGGACGGGACGCGGTGCGGTTCTTCCTGCTTTCGCGCAAGGCCGACGCGGATTTTGTGTTCGACATCGATCTTGCCAAGTCGCAATCCGAAGAGAATCCCGTCTACTACGTCCAGTACGCGCACGCCCGGATCCGCTCTGTGCTGGAACAATGGAGAACGCAGTTCGGCGGCGAGGTCACGAGCACATTGAACGCCGCCAATTTTGATCCCCTCAGGAACGCGGATCTCGCACCGCTCGCCGGCGCACGAGAGCTGGCGCTTCTCCAACGATTGGGCGAGTATGCCGAAATCCTGGAAAACGCCGCGGCGGAGCTCGCTCCGCACCAGATGGTGTTTTATCTTCGCGAGCTGGCGGGTGAATTTCACAGTTACTATAATGCCGAACGCATACTGGTCGCCGAGGCGCCGCTGCGATCGGCGCGCCTGGCTCTGTGCCTTGCCGTGCGGCAAGTGCTTCGCAACGGGCTTTCGTTGCTGGGCGTCAGTCAGCCCGAGAAAATGTGACGCCTTACCCCTATGAGTTTCGACTACAAGCAAATACCCCCGTCCAGACCGGACTTCTCCGGCAGCTTCTTGATCGGCCTTTTCTTCGGTTTTCTCCTGGGCCTGGGCGTGGCGGCCGGAATCGCGATCTATTTCTTCAAGACACCCATTCCGTTCGCCGACAAGCCACGGACGCCGGACAAGGCTCCGCTCGTGGATCAGAAACTGCCTGAGCCACCGAAGGCAGCCAAGGCGGAGGACAAGCCTCGCTTCGATTTCTATCGCATCCTCCCCGGAAAAGAGGAGCCCGTCACCGAACGCCAGATCCGGGAGGCGGCCAAGCAAGCCGGCAAGCCCGGCGCACCCAAGGACAGCTATTTCCTTCAAGCCGGCTCATTCCAGAACCCGGCCGATGCGGACAACCTCAAAGCAAGGCTCGCGTTGATGGGCCTGGAAGCGAGCGTGGAGCCGGCCAATCTCGCCGAAAAAGGCGTGTGGTATCGAGTACGGCTCGGGCCCTACACCCGCGTGGACGAGATCAACCGCGTCCGTCAGCAGCTGACGCAGAACGGAGTGGACGCGTCGCTGGTCAGAATCACCGATGTCGCCAAGAATTGAGTCACCCCAAGGAGAAGTCCCATGGTCTTTCGTCTGCTGAGCGTGTTTTCCGGCCTGTTCCTTGCCTTTGCCGCGTACGCTCAGGGCTCGCCCGTCGAGGGCGTCGATTACATCGAATTGAAGCCGCCCCAGGCCGTGGAGTCCTCGGGCAAGATCGAAGTGCTCGAGTTCTTCTGGTACCGCTGCCCACACTGCTACGCGCTGGAGCCCGATCTCGAATCCTGGGCGAAGCGATTGCCGCGCGACGTGCAGTTCAAGCGCTTGCCGGGAATTCTGAACGAAGACTGGGCGGCCGATGCCCGGATTTTCTACACGCTGGAGGCCATCGGAGAGCTCGAGCGGCTGCATCGGTCTTTGTTCGACACCATCCACCAGCAGGGCGGCGTGAGGCTGCGCGGCGATGCCTTCGCCAAATGGGCGGCCGACTGGCTCGCCAAGCAGAGCGTGGACATGGCCAAATACGACGCCGCTTTCCGCTCCTTTACGGTCGAAAGCAAGCTGCGCCGCGCGGCGCAGATCGGCCGCTCATACCGACTCGACGGAGTACCGACTCTAGCCGTGCAGGGTCGCTACCTCGTCATCGCGAGCACTTCTCGCAAGGCGATGCTCGCCACCGCCGACTTTCTCATCGGAGAAGCCCGCAAGCAACTCGCAAAAGCAAAGCCCTAGCGTGGCGGGGCTTGCGCCCGAGCGAATGGAACCGCGAGGCCGCCTGAAAAAATGGCTGTTCGCGTCGGCGTTCGCCCTGGTCGCCGGCGCCGCATCGGCCCAGATCCAGCTGGGGCGCGAATTCCAGCGCATCGAACCCCAGCGTCCGGTCGCTGCGGCCGGACGCATCGAGGTGATCGAATTCTTCTACTACGGCTGCCCGGTCTGCTACGAAACTCAGCCGTTTCTTTCCCGCTGGCTCGGGACGGCACCCGAATACGTCGCAATCCGTCGCGTGCCGGCGCTTTCCACGGAGGCATGGGAACCTTTCGCGAAGCTGTTCTATACCCTCGAGACGCTGGGACAGGTCGGCCGACTCCACTGGCCGGTCTACGATCATTTTCACTTCGAAAACGTAATGCTCAACAACGAGAAAATCATGGCCGATTGGGCGGCGCGCAACGGCATCGAGCGACAGAAGTTCGTTGAGGTTTACGGCTCATCGGAGGTCGCGGCCCGCGTCGCGCAGGCGCGCGAGCTGCTGAAGGCCTACGACGTGCGCGCGGTGCCGACATTCATCGTCGACGGCAAGTTCCTGACCTCGGCGCGCCTGGCGGGCGGCACCGAACAGGTCATCCAGGTGGTCGACCATCTGGTGAGGCTCGCGCGCGAAGAGCGCCTCCGATAGGCGCCGCGCGCCGCCGTCCGGTGTTACCCGACCCCAAGGTCTTCATCACTGGCGCATCGAGCGGGATCGGCGCCGCGCTCGCGGCGCACTACGCGCGCCAAGGAGCGGTGCTCGGCCTGTGCGCAAGACGGCTGGCTCCGACGCAGGGGCTCTTCTCGAGCCTGGCCTGCGCAGGGTCCTGCTATCAGGTCGACGTGACCGATACCGCCAGCCTGCAGGTTGCGGCGGATGATTTCATGGAGCGCTTCGGAGTACCCGACATCGTGATCGCGAATGCGGGCATCAGCGTCGGCACCTCCACCGAGAATCCGGAGGACCTTCCCGCCTTCCGCAAGATCATGGACACCAACGTATTCGGAATGGCCGCGACGTTTCAGCCGTTTGTTGCGCCGATGCGCGCGCGCGGCAGCGGCACGCTGGTCGGCATCGCGAGCGTCGCGGGCTTTCGCGGGCTGCCCGGCGGAAGCGCCTACAGCGCTTCCAAAGCGGCAGCAATCACCTATCTGGAGAGTCTACGGGTGGAGCTTCGCGACTCGGGGGTGGCCGTGGTCACGATCTGCCCCGGCTATATCCGCACCGCGATGACGGCGTCGAACCGCTATCGAATGCCGTTCATCATCGACGCAGAGGAAGCGGCGCGGCGCTTTGCCCGGGCGATCGCCAGAAAGCGCCGCTTCACGGTCATTCCCTGGCAGATGGCGCTCGTTTCCATTGCGCTTCGCCACCTGCCGCGCTGGCTGTTCGACCGGCTGTTCGCGCGCGCACCGCGAAAGGCGCGCGGTCATTTGTGAGCGGGCCAGAGGCGAGACTCGTCGACGCCGTGGGTACGCGGCACTCGCCGGCGCGACGCGACGCGCGCATCGTGAGTCTGGTGCCCAGCATCACGGAGCTCGTCTGCGATCTCGGACTTGCGGCACAACTCGTGGGCCGAACCGGCTTCTGCGTCCGTCCCCGCGAGGTCGTTCGCCGGATCCCCAAAGTCGGCGGCACCAAGGATATCGATCTCGAGAAGCTACGTGCGCTGCGGGCTACTCACGTCATCCTCAATATCGACGAGAACAGGGAGAAGGACGCTCGCGCGCTCGCAGAGTTCGTTCCAGTGCTGATCGTCACGCACCCGCTCGCGCCGATCGACAACCTCGCGCTCTACCGACTGATCGGCGGAATATTCGGGCGGGAGGACCAAGCCGAAGGGCTGTGCGGCGAGTTCGAAGCGGCGTACGCGGCGCTGCAGTCGGCGGCGCGCAGGTTTCCTCTTGATCGCGTGCTCTACCTGATATGGAAAAATCCCTGGATGACGGTGTCGCGCGATACCTACATTTCGCGGATGCTCGCCCTCGTAAAATGGGAAACCGTCCCGGAGGAGTGCGGCGATCGCTACCCCGAGATCCGGCTCGACAGCGGCGTGCTCGACGGAACCGACGCGGTGCTGCTGTCGAGCGAGCCGTATTCGTTCGGAAGAAGACACGTCTCGGAGCTGCGCACGGAGCCCTTGCTTGCGAAGAAAAGGATCGCTCTCATCGACGGGGCGATGACCGCGTGGTATGGCAGCCGCGCGATCGAGGGTCTGGGCTATCTCCGGCGATTCCGCGAGGGGCTCGGTCGCTCCGCCGGATAATTCTCCCGGGGGCGGCGGGCGGCCTACGCGGGAACGCTCACATAAGACCCCGGGGCGTCCTCGAGCACTTGAAGAGCCCCCGTGCCCGGAACGCGGGCCGGCGCCCGGCCGGGCCCGTTCAGTCCGGCCACCCAGGCCTGCCAGTCGATCCACCACGAACCTTCGCTACGGGTCGCCCCTGCCTGCCATGCGTCGGCCGATTCGGGGAGCTCGGATCCGGTCCAGTAGCCGTATTTTTTCGCCGACGGCGGATTCACGATGCCGGCAATATGGCCCGAGCCGCCGAGCACGAACCGCGCGGGCCCGGAGAGGAGGCGCGCGCCCTTGTAGGTGGATTTCCAGGGCGCGATGTGGTCCTCAAGAGTGGAAACGAAATACGCCGGTATCGCGATCTTCCCGAGGTCGATCGGCACGCCGCCGAGCGTGATGCCGCCAGGATCCCTGAGCCGGTTGGCGAGGTACATGTTGCGCAGGTAGAAACTGTGCATCTTCGCCGGCATGCGCGTGGAATCGGAATTCCAGTAAAGGAGATCGAACGGAAAGGGATCCTTCCCTAGCAGGTAGTTGTTGACGACGAACGACCACACCAGATCGTTCGCGCGCAGCATGTTGAAGGTAGCCGCCATCTCGGAGCCCTCGAGGTAGCCACGCTCCTGCATGCGCCGTTCCAAGTTCTCGACCTGCGCTTCGTCGATGAACACCCCGAGCTCGCCCGGGATGGAAAAATCGAGCAACGATGCGAAGAACGTCGCCGAGGCGGCGCGCAGGTCTCCCTTTTCCGCCATCCACGCGAGCGTCGCGCCGAGCAGCGTTCCTCCGAGGCAGTAACCGATGATGTTCACCCTGTTCTCGCCGGTCGCCTGGCCGATCGCATCGAGCGCCGCAAGCGGCCCCTCGAACATGTAATTCTCGAACGCCTTGCCGGCATAGCGCCCGTCGGGATTGACCCAGGAGATCACGAACACCGTGTGGCCCTGGTCGACGGCCCAACGGACAAAGGAATTCTTCTCGCGCAGATCGAGGATGTAATACTTGTTGATCCACGGGGGGATCACAAGAAGCGGCTGTTTGAAGACCGTTTCCGTGCTCGGGGCATATTGGATGAGCTGCATGAGCTCGTTCTGGAAAACCACTTTTCCGGGGGTGGTGGCGACGTTCACGCCGAGCTTGAATGCCTTTTCGTCGGCCATGCGGATGCCGCCGCGCTCGATGTCGGCGAGGAGGTTGTTCAAGCCGCGGATCAAATTCTGTCCGCCGGACCGCAAAGTCTCGCGCAGAACCTGCGGGTTAGTGAGAGCGAAGTTCGACGGAGACAGCGCGTCGATATATTGGCGCGTGTAGAAATTCACCTTCTTCTGCGTCTCCTCCGGCAAGCCCTCGACGGAAGATACGGCGTCGTGCATGTGACGTGCAGCGATCAGGTAGGACTGCTTGATGTAGTCGAACAGGAACTGGTCCTGCCAGTCGGCGTTGCGAAACCGGTTGTCGCCCTTGGCGGGCTCGGCGACGGGCGGGGCTTCCTTTCCCAGCGTGCGGAGCAGGCTCGACTGCCAGAGCGTGACGTGGTCCCAGAACATCCTCGCCTGCATTTCCGCGAGCTTCCAGGGATCGGCCAGCATGCGCGCGGTTAGGTCCATGAACGCGCGGGCGATCCCGAATTCGTCGCTGGTTGCGAGGCCGCGACCGCCCGCCTGGCGCTGGAGAAACTCCCCCAGAAGGCGGCTGGAGCGCTCCGCGACTTCCGCGAATACCTTCGCGCTCTGGGCGGGATCGTGCGAGGACTGCGTTGCGGGCATGTCGCTAGTCTTGGGCGTAGCGAATCACGCCATCGGCGCCGACCGAACGCCTCAGGCGCCCCTCGGAATGGAGGAGGTGGAGGTGGGCCATCGCCTCGCCCATCGCGAAAAAGAGCTGATGCGTGTCGAGCTTGCGCCGAAAAAGCGTGTCGAGGACGTCCGCCGCGGCCTTGGGCGTCTCGCAGGCTTCGTGCAGCTCGGCGAGGCGCAGGCGGTGATGCTCCTGGAGCTGCGCGATGCGCTCGCGCAAACCCCGGAAAGGCAGCCCGTGCGAGGGCAGCGTGAACGTGGTCGCTGGCAAGCTGGCATAGCGCGATATCGAGTCGAGGAAAAGCGCGAGTGGATTTCCCTCCGGCTCGTTTGCCCAAACGCTGACGTTGGTCGAAATCCGGGGGAGCACCATGTCGCCGGAGATGAGGACGCCGAGCTCCTCGCAGTAGAGCGCAGCATGCTCGGGGGCATGGCCGTACCCCATGATGACTCTCCAGTCGCGCCCGCCGATGCGATGCGCCTGCCCGTCCATCAAGCGCCGGTATGCGGAGGGAAAGTCAGGGACCCGGCTGCGGTAGTTGCTGCGGCGTCGCTGCATCAGGTCGAGCTTCTCTCCGGCAAGGCCGTTGCGCTCGAACATCGCCACGACGTGGTCGAAGCTGAAACCTGCGCTCCCTTCGCGCATCGCGTGCGCGGCGAAATACTCGGCCTGCGGCATCCAGAAATCGGCGCCGGTGCGCTCGCTCAGCCACAAGGCCAGACCCGCGTGGTCGGGATGATGGTGCGTGACGACGAGGCGCCCGATCGGGCGCCCCGCGATGCGTCCGGCGAAGATGCGTTCCCACAGCGCGCGCGTGGCGTCGTCGCCGATTCCGCAGTCGATGAAGGTCCAGCCTTCGCCGTCTTCGAGCAGCCAGAGATTGATGTGGTCGAGCGCAAACGGCAGCGGCATGCGCAGCCAGTGCACGCCGGGCGCGACCTGCAGGGTTTCGCCGGGCGCCGGCGGAGCCGCGTGCGGATACTCCAGGATGGATTCGGGGGTCACGCGCTTTGGATGGCGCGGGAAGGTCGGAGTAGAATCCGGAGCTTCCCGCGGCGAAAGGTGCGAATTCTCGCAGATTATGGCGCCGCCCGCCACAGAACCGTCAGACAGCGCTCCAGCATTTCGCCGATGAACAAGCCCGCCGAGACCTACAGCATCGCCGACCTCGCGCGCGAGTTCGACGTGACCCATCGCGCTATCCGCTTCTACGAGGACGAGGGCCTGCTCAGCCCGGGGCGCGAAGGCACGCGGCGCGTCTATTCCAAACGCGACTGGGTGCGCCTCAAGCTGATCCTCCGCGGGAAGCGCCTCGGCTTCTCCCTCGCCGATGTACACGAGATGCTGGAGCTCTACGATTCTGCGCCTGACGAGCGGCCTCAGCTGGAGAAGTTCGTCGCCGCGCTCGCCGCCCGCCGCGAGCAGCTCGAGCGACAGCGCGAAGAGATCGAGGAGGTGCTCTCGGAGATCCGCGCGTTCGAGCGCCAGTCGCGCAAGATCCTCGTGGGCGCCAGGCGCCGCAGGCCGCCCGCCCGGGCGCGGCAGCCTTCATAGGCCTGTGATTGACGTTTACGTAAACGTAAAGTAGAGTCTTTCCCTCCCCCCGGAAGCCCCTCGAATGGATCGAGCCCGCAACCTCTCCGGCGGCACCCCGGCGATCGAGTTGCCGGGACTGCGCTTCGCCCTCGGCGCGGATATCGACATGCTGCGCGCCACGGTGCGCGGCTTCGCTCAGGCGGAGATCGCCCCGCGCGCCGCCGAGATCGACCGCTCGAATCAGTTCCCCTCCGAACTGTGGAGGAAGATGGGCGCGCTCGGGCTTCTCGGTGTCACCGTGGAAGAAGCCTATGGCGGCACCATGATGGGTTATGCGGCGCATATCGTCGCGATGGAGGAAATCAGCCGGGCTTCGGCTTCCGTCGGCCTGTCCTACGGCGCGCACTCCAATCTCTGCGTCAATCAGATCCGCAGGAACGGGACCGAGATTCAGAAGCGCAAATACCTGCCGAAGCTCGTCAGCGGCGAATGGGTCGGCGCGCTCGCCATGTCCGAGCCCGGTTCCGGCTCGGACATCGTCTCGATGAAGACCCGGGCCGAATATCGCAAGGGCAAGTTCGTCCTGAACGGCAGCAAGATGTGGATCACCAACGGCCCGGATGCAGACGTCCTCGTGGTTTACGCCAAGACCGACGCTGACGCCGGTCCACGCGGAATCACCGCCTTCATCGTGGAAAAAGGCCTCAAGGGCTTTTCCACGGCGCAAAAGCTCGACAAGCTGGGCATGCGCGGCTCGAACACCTGCGAGCTCGTGTTCCAGGACTGCGAGGTGCCGGAGGAGAACGTGCTTTCTGAGCCTGGAAGCGGCGTGAACGTCCTGATGTCAGGGCTCGATTACGAGCGCGCCGTGCTCGCCGGCGGTCCGCTGGGCATCATGCAGGCCTGCATGGACGTGGTCGTGCCATACGTTCACGACCGCAAGCAGTTCGGCCAACCGATCGGGGAATTCCAGTTGATGCAGGGAAAACTCGCCGATATGTACACGACCTTGAACGCCTGTCGCGCCTATGTGTACGCGGTCGGCCAAGCCTGCGACCGCGGCGAAACCACGCGCAAGGACGCGGCCGGCGCCATTCTCTACGCCGCCGAAAAAGCGACCTGGATGGCGGGCGAGGCGATCCAGTGTCTCGGCGGCAACGGCTACATCAACGATTACCCGACCGGGCGGCTGTGGCGCGACGCCAAGCTCTACGAGATCGGCGCGGGAACTTCCGAGATCCGCCGCTGGCTGATCGGGCGGGAGCTGTTTACCGAGACGTCTTGAGCGCGCCGAATGCAGATCTGCGGATATGTGCCGGGAAGCATCGGCCGCATGGTCGAGCTGCACGGCCGCTACTACGCGCGCGAGTGGCGTTTCGGGCATTACTTCGAAGGGAAGGTTGCGAGTGAGCTTGGGGAGCTTCTTGCGCGCCTCGATCCGACCCGAGACGGCTTCTGGATCGCCGCCGAGGACGATGAAATCATCGGCGGCATCGCCATCGATGGCTCGCGCACGCCTGAAGCCGCCCAGCTGCGTTTTTTCATCGTCGACGACGCTCACCGTGGGGCGGGACTCGGCGAGCGGCTCATGCGCACAGCGCTCGATTTTTGCCGCGACGCCGGGCACCGACGCGTTTTTCTCACTACATTCGCGGGACTGCATGCGGCACGCGAACTCTACGAACGCCACGGCTTCACGCTCACCGAGGAACGGCCCCACCGGACCTGGGGAGTCGAAGTCACCGAACAGAGATTCGACCTTCATATGACTCACTGAGGACACTGAAAATGTTGAACGATCCCGTCGTCATCGTTTCTGCCGCAAGAACACCCATGGGCGCTTTTCAGGGTGAATTGAAGGATTTCTCGGCTCCACAGCTCGGCGCAGCCGCGATCCGCGCCGCGGTCGAGCGAGCGGGCATCAAGCCCGAACAGGTCGAGGAGGTGATCATGGGCTGCGTTCTTCCCGCCGGCCAGGGTCAGGCGCCGGCGCGCCAGGCGGCGCTCGGTGCCGGTCTTCCTTTGTCAACCGGAAGCACCACCGTGAACAAGATGTGCGGCTCGGGCATGAAGGCGGCGATGCTCGCCCACGATCTCCTCGCGGCCGGCACGAACGAAGTTATGGTAGCGGGCGGCATGGAATCGATGACCAACGCCCCCTATCTGCTTCCGAAGGCGCGCTCGGGTTACCGCATGGGCCATCAGCAGGCCGTCGACCACATGTTTCTCGACGGACTGGAGGACGCGTACGACAAAGGCAAATTGATGGGCAGCTTCGCCGAAGACTGCGCGGTGAAATACGGTTTCACCCGGGAAGAACAGGACAAGTTCGCGATCGCATCGCTCGAGCGCGCTCAGGCCGCGAACAGGAACGGCTGGTTTGCCTGGGAGATCACCCCGGTCGCCGTGAAAACCGGCAAGGCCGAGCGCTTCATGGAGCAAGACGAACAGCCGTTCAAGGCCAATTTCGAGAAGATCCCGACGCTGAAGCCCGCGTTCCGCAAGGACGGCACCGTGACCGCGGCGAATTCGAGCTCGATTTCAGACGGAGCGGCAGCCTTGGTCATGATGCGCCGATCCACTGCTGGAAAATTGGGCCGCGCGCCGCTTGCGGCGATCGTCGGCCACAGCACGCATTCCCAGGAGCCGGGATGGTTCACGACCGCCCCGGTGGGCGCGATCAAAAAGCTCTTCGATGCGACCGGCTGGAGCGCCGGCAAAGTCGATCTCTACGAGATCAACGAGGCCTTTGCGGTCGTCACGATGGCTGCGATGAGAGAGCACGGCTTGCCGCACGCCGGGGTCAACATCCACGGCGGCGCCTGCGCGCTCGGGCACCCGATCGGCGCCTCGGGCGCGCGCATCCTCGTCACGCTGATCGGCGCGCTCAAGAAAACCGGAGGCAGGCGCGGGATCGCGAGCCTGTGCATCGGCGGAGGCGAGGCGACCGCCATGGCGATCGAGGTCGCCGCGTGATGCCGAACCCGGTCGAGTTCTATTTCGATTTTTCCTCGCCTTACGGCTATATCGCCAGCGAAAAGATCGAAGCGCTCGCGATGAAGCATGGACGCGAGGTGACCTGGAGGCCGTTCCTGCTCGGAGTCGCGTTCAAGACGACGGGCGGCGTGCCGGTGCCCACCATACCGCTAAAGGGCGCCTATCACTTACGCGACATAGTCCGAACGACCAAGTATCACGGCGTTCCCTATCGCCATCCCACGGTTTTCCCCATTTCCTCGGTTTCCCCTTGCCGCGCTTTCTACTGGCTGGACACAAAGGAACCCAGGCGCGCGAAGGACCTCGCCAAGGCGCTCTACCGTGCTTATTTCGTCGACGACGTGGACATTTCGGGCGCCGACAACACGGTCGCCGTGTGCGCGAAGTTCGGCCTGAAAGCGGACGAAGTCCGGGCGGGCATGAGCGATCAGGCGATCAAGGACCGCACCAGGATGGAAGTGGACAAGGCGATCGCGCGCGGCGCGTTCGGTTCGCCCTTCATCGTCGTCGATGGTGAATCCTTTTGGGGCTCGGACAGGCTGGACCAGGTAGACAAATGGCTTGCCACCGGCGGCTGGTGAAATGCCCGTCATCAAGAGCAGGCTGAACCCGCGCTCGGAGGAGTTCCAGGCGAACGCCCGTGAGATGGCGGGGCTCGTCGCCGACCTGCGCGCGAAGGTCGAGCGCGCCGCGCGGGGTGGTGACGAATCGGCGCGCGCCAAGCACCTGGACCGCGGGAAACTGCTGCCGCGCGAGCGCTTGCGCCTGCTGCTCGACCCGGGGTCCCCCTTCCTCGAACTCTCCCAGCTTGCCGCGTTCGGCGTGTACGAGGACGAAGCGCCGGGCGCCGGCATCATCACCGGAATCGGCCGCGTCTCGGGTAGGGAGTGCGTGGCGGTCGTGAACGACGCCACGGTCAAGGGCGGGACCTACTACCCCATCACGGTGAAGAAACATCTGCGCGCGCAGGAGATCGCCCTGCAGAACCGGCTTCCCTGCCTCTACCTCGTCGACTCGGGCGGTGCGTTCCTGCCGGAGCAGGACAAAGTCTTTCCCGACCGCGAGCACTTCGGCCGCATCTTCTACAACCAGGCGGTCATGTCGGCTGCCGGCATCCCGCAGATCGCCGCGGTGATGGGCTCGTGCACCGCGGGCGGCGCTTACGTCCCCGCGATGTCCGACGAATCCATCATCGTCAAAGGACAGGGAACGATTTTTCTCGGCGGGCCGCCGCTCGTGAAGGCGGCGACCGGGGAAATCGTCTCCCCGGAAGAGCTCGGTGGCGCGGAGGTGCACGCACGGCAATCGGGCGTCGCAGACCACTATGCGCAAAACGACGTCCACGCGCTCGCGATCGCACGCGCTATCATCGCCAACCTCCGCAACGCGAAAAACCCGAGCCTCGCTCCGCGCGAGCCGGCCGAGCCGCTCTACCCCGCCGAAGAATTGCACGGGGTCGTCCCCGAGGACAAGCGCAAACCCTACGATGTGCGCGAGGTGGTAGCGCGCATCGTCGACGCAAGCGAGCTCGACGAGTTCAAGGCGGATTACGGCACCACGCTGGTGACCGGGTTCGCGCGCATCTGGGGTTACCCGATCGGCATCGTCGCGAGCAACGGGATCCTGTTTTCCGAATCGGCGCTGAAAGGCGCGCATTTCATCGAACTGTGCAGCCAGCGCGGGATTCCCCTCCTCTTCCTCCAGAACATCACGGGCTTCATGGTGGGGAAAAAGTACGAAGCGGGCGGCATCGCCAAGGACGGCGCAAAGATGGTGACCGCGGTCGCCTGCAGCCGGGTGCCGAAATTCACCGTCATCATCGGCGGTTCGTTCGGCGCGGGCAATTACGGCATGTGCGGCCGCGCCTTCGGACCGCGCTTCCTCTGGATGTGGCCGAACGCCCGCATCTCGGTAATGGGCGGGCAGCAGGCAGCCTCCGTTCTCGCCACGGTGAAGCGCGACGGGATCGAGGCGAAGGGAGGCGCCTGGAGCAAAGCGGAGGAGGAGGAGTTCGAGCGTCCCATCCTCGACCAATACGAGCGGCAGGGACATCCCTACTACGCTACCGCCCGGCTCTGGGACGACGGAGTGATCGCGCCCGAGGAGACGCGCCGCACCCTGGCGCTTGCGATTTCGGCGTCCCTCAACGCCCCGGTCGAGGAGACTCGGTTCGGCGTATTTCGAATGTAGAGGAACTCCCATGTCCATTCACCGGGCGAGGACCGAGTGGCAAAGGAACGGCATGCCGTTCGAGCCCGCCAAGTACAGCCGCGCGCACCGCATTGAATTCGAGTCTTTGGAGCTCGCCGGAAACGCTGCGAAGGAGAATATTCCGCCAGGTGCACCGCATGCGCCGGGCGCCGATCCGGAGCAGCTTTTCGTTGCCTCGCTTTCGGCCTGTCACATGCTCTGGTTCGTGAGCCTGGCCGCGATGCGGAAGCTGATCGTCGACCGGTACGCCGACGATGCCGAAGGCGTGCTCGAAAGGAATTCCGAAGGCCGCATGGCGATGACGCGGGTCACCCTGCGGCCCGCGGTCGAATTCGCTGCGCCGCCTTCGCCTGCAGTGATTGCCGAACTGCACCACCAGGCCCACGAGAAATGTTTCATCGCCAATTCGGTGCGGACCCAGGTGATCGTCGAGCCGCGTTAGCGGCTTGCAGGAAAGCTTCATTCGGGAGGACGAGGCATGACGCACAAGACGATCGAAATCCAGGCCGGCCCGGGCGTTGCCGTCCTCTGGCTCAACCGCCCCGAAGTGCGCAACGCCTTTAACGACGCGATGATCGCCGAGCTCACCGCGGCCTTCGGCGAGCTGGAGCGGGATCCGGCGGTGCGCGCGGTGGTGCTCGCGGGCCGCGGCAAGGTCTTCTGCGCCGGCGCCGATCTGAACTGGATGAAGAGGATGGGCGAGCTGGATTTCGATGAGAACCGGAAAGACGCGTTAGCCTTCGGCACCATGCTCAACCGGCTGCACGCGCTCGCGAAGCCGACGGTCGCGCGCGTGCACGGCGCAGCATTCGCCGGAGGCATGGGGCTCATTGCCGCTTGCGACATCGCGGTCGCGTCCACCGACACCGAGTTCTGCGTGTCCGAAGTACGCTTGGGCCTCAGCCCGGCCACCATCAGTCCCTATGTTCTCGCGGCCATGGGTGAACGCGCCGCACGCCGCTATTTCCTGACCGCCGAGCGTTTTGCGGCTGCGGAGGCGTACCGTATCGGCTTCGTTCAGGAGTTGGCGCAGCCTGCCGAACTGGACGCAACGGTGAACGCGATCCTGGGCGAGCTCGTTCAGGGCGCGCCGGCAGCGCATGCCGTGACCAAGGACCTGATCGATGCGGTCGCAAGGCGGCGGGTCGACCCGGAACTGATGGATGACATGGCCGCACGCATCGCCACCGCCCGGGCATCCGCGGAGGGCAAGGAAGGCGTGCGCGCCTTTCTCGAGAAGCGCAAGCCTGCATGGCTGCAGCAGGCGATGAAAAAGGGCGCCAAGAAGAAAAAATAGGGTGCGTCCTGTGTTCGCCAAAATCCTGGTCGCCAACCGCGGCGAGATCGCCTGCCGCGTGGCGAGGACCGCGCGGCGCATGGGCATAGCAACGGTCGCCGTGTACTCGGACGCCGACGCGCAATCGCGTCACGTCGCGCTCGCCGACGAGGCGTTTCGCATCGGCCCGCCGGAGGCAAAGGACAGCTACCTGCGCGGCGATCGGATCCTCGAGGCGGCGATGAACTCGGGTGCCTCGGCCATCCATCCTGGCTACGGCTTCCTCTCGGAGAACGCGGAATTCGCCGAGCGCTGCGAGCGCGCCGGAATCACGTTCGTCGGCCCGCCGCCGGAGGCGATCCGCGCGATGGGCGACAAATCCGCGGCGAAAACCATCATGGAAAAAGCGGGAGTGCCGCTCGTGCCCGGCTATCACGGCGGCAATCAGGCTCGCGAGTTCCTTATCGATGAGGCCGAGCGCATCGGGTTTCCGGTTCTCATCAAGGCCGCCGCCGGCGGTGGCGGCAAAGGCATGCGCGCCGTCGGGCACAGGGCGGAATTCGACGCGGCGCTCGCCGCGTGCCGGCGCGAAGCCTTGTCGGCCTTCGGCGACGAGCGCGTGCTGCTGGAAAAATACCTCGACCGCCCCCGGCACATCGAGATCCAGCTGTTCGCCGACCGGCACGGAGGCTGCGTCCACCTTTTCGAGCGAGACTGCTCGGTGCAGAGGCGCCATCAGAAAGTACTGGAGGAAGCCCCGGCTCCAGGCATGGCGGAAGATCGCCGCCAAGAGATGGCCCGGGCCGCGCTGCTCGCGTCCCGGGCCGTCGGCTACGTCGGCGCCGGAACGGTGGAGTTCATCGTCGATCGCGGAGGCCAGTTCTTTTTCATGGAGATGAATACGCGGCTTCAGGTCGAGCACGCCGTCACCGAAATGATCACGGGTCTCGATCTCGTCGAATGGCAGATTCGGATTGCGGCAGGCGAAAGACTCCCGCTCGACCAGAAAGACCTGCGCATCAGCGGCCACGCCATCGAAGCGCGCGTCTACGCCGAGGATCCGCGCCGCGATTTCGTCCCAGCTTCGGGCCGCGTCGTGCACCTGGGGCTCCCGGCGGAGTCCGATAAGGTGCGCATCGATACGGGCGTGAGATCCGGCGACGAGATCACGGTCTACTACGACCCCATGATCGCCAAGCTCATCGTCCGGGATAGTGATCGTCCCGCGGCGCTCGAGCGAATGCGCAAGGCGCTCGGGGAATTCGAGGTCGCGGGCCCGGCCACCAATCTCGGATTCCTCTACCGGCTCGTGCAAGATCGAGATTTCGTCGGCGCCGATTTCGATACGGGCCTGATCGAGCGCCATCGCTCGGAGCTCCTCGCCCCTTCGGCTCCGGCAGGCGAGGAGGCGCTGACACTTGCAAGCCTGTTGCAGCTCGACTCCGGGGTGCGCGGGGAGGCGCGGCGCTCGGGCGACCCGTTTTCGCCCTGGAGCCTGGCCGACGGCTGGCGCGCGAACCAGGACAGCGTTCAGCTCCTTGTCTTCCGGGAAGGCGACAGCCGGCACGCGGTCACCGCGCGTCCCCGGGGCGGGGGATTCGAACTTGAATTCGCCGATGGACGGCGGCACGTCAAGAGCTACCGGCACGAGGACTGCAGATTGACGGCGCAACTCGAGGGTGCCACGGTCGAGGGCAGCGTGGTCCGCCTAGGCAGCCGCATCGAGGTGTTCCTGCCCGGCAAGCATCACATCCTGGAAATGCACGATCCGCTGCGCCAGGAGCTGGCGGTCGAGTCGCGGACGGGCGACCTCGAGGCCCCGATGCCCGGCAAGGTCATCGCGATCCTCGTCGGAACCGGCGACCGGGTCGAGAAAGACGCGCCTCTGCTGATACTCGAAGCGATGAAGATGGAGCACACCATCAGGGCGCCGGCGCACGGGCGTGTCGCGCGGATCCTTTGCCGGGTAGGCGAGCAGGTCGGCGAGGGAGCCGAGCTGATCAAGCTCGAGGTTTCGGCAAAGGAGGCGGCGCCATGAGCGTCCCGAGGAAAGTGAGGATCGTCGAGGTGGGTCCGCGCGACGGCTTGCAGAACGAAGCGAACCGGGTGCCGACCGAGGTCAAGATCGAACTCATCCATCGCCTGGCCGACGCGGGGTTGGCCGCGGTCGAAGCGACCGCCTTCGTCTCGCCGAAATGGGTTCCGCAGATGTCCGACTGCGCGCAGGTCATGGCCGGCCTGCGCAGAAGGCCAGGCGTGGCCTACCCGGTGCTCGTTCCCAACCTGCAGGGTTTCGAAGCCGCGCGCGCCGCGGGGGCCGACGAGATCGCCGTATTCGGCGCCGCCTCCGAGACGTTCAGCAGGAGGAACATCAACTGCAGCATCGCGCAGAGCCTCGAACGCTTCGCCCCGGTCGTCAAGGCCGCGCGGGCACGCAAGATGCGCGTGCGCGGCTACATTTCCTGCGCGGCGGGCTGCCCCTACGAAGGCGAGGTGAAGCCGCAGGCGGTGGCCGCCGTCGCCGAGAAGCTCTACAGGATGGGCTGCTACGAGATTTCGCTGGGCGACACGATCGGCGTCGGAACACCGGGGCGCATCCGCGCGATGATCGATGCTGTTGCAAAAAAGGTCCCGATCGGCAGGCTCGCCGGTCACTACCACGACACCTACGGACAGGCCTTGGCGAACATTTACGCCTCGCTCGAGGCGGGAGTGAGAACCTTCGACAGCTCGGTGGCGGGTCTCGGCGGCTGCCCCTACGCCAAGGGCGCTACGGGCAACGTCGCGACCGAGGACGTGGTCTACATGCTCGATGGCCTCGAGATAGAAACGGGCGTCGACCTGGTGAAGGTCCTGCGGACCTCCCAGTTCATCTGCAGCGAGCTCGGGCGCGAGCCGGGCTCGAAGGTGGCGCGGGCCATGACCGCCAAGCTCAGCGCATGAACGACAAGGCCGCGCCGAGTGCGGATGTCGCTTCTCCTTGCAACAACGTGTGCAGGATGAACCCCGAGACGGAACTGTGCGAGGGCTGCCTTCGCACGCTCGCCGAGATCGCCGCCTGGTCCGGCATGAGCGCCGAAGAGAAGCGCGCGGTGCTCGCGCGCCTGCCTGCAAGGCGAGCGCAACCGTGACCCTGCCCGCGAGCATCCAGGTCATCGAACGCGGATGGCTGTCGGCCAACAACATCGTGCTGCATGCGCGTACGGGCGCTGCAGTCGTCGATTCAGGCTACGGTTCCCACGTACCGCAGACCCTCGCGCTGGTCGAACGCGCCCTCGCAGGAAAAAAGCTCGCCCGCCTCGTCAATACGCACTGCCATTCCGATCATATGGGCGGCAATGCGGCCATCCAGAAGAAATACGGCTGCAGGACGAGCATTCCGGAAGGCGAGGCGGCGCTCATCGATGGCTGGGACGAGCAAGCGCTGATCCTCGCGATCGCCGATCAGCGCGCCGAGCGTTTTCGCTACGACGACACCTTTCGCGACGGCGACACGCTGGAAATGGGCGGGTTCGAGTGGCAGGTGATCTCCGCGCCGGGCCACGACACCCATGCCGTGATGTTCCATTCGCCCGAAGCGCGCGTCCTGATTTCGGGCGACGCGCTTTGGGAAAACGGCTTCGGCGTCGTCTTCCCGCAGCTCTTCGGCCGCGATACCGCGCTCGCCGAGACGCGCGCGACGCTCGAAGCCATCGGCCGGCTGCGCGTTGACGTGGTGATTCCCGGTCACGGCGGGCCCTTCGGCGACGCCGGCGCGGCGCTCGAGCGCGCGTTCTATCGTCTGGAGGGATACGAAGAGGACATCACGCGGCTTGCGCGCCACTGCGCCAAGGTGATGCTCTCCTTTGCCCTGCTGGAAAAGCGCTCCGCGCCGCTCGCCGAATTGCCGGCCTACGTCGCGCGCGTGCCCATCCTCGCCGAGCTGAACTCGCGCTACCTCCGCATGACGCCGACGGAGATGGCGGAGTGGCTGGTCAACGAACTCGAGCGCGCCGGCGCGGTGCGCCGAAACGACGGCAGGCTGTACGCGACCGGGAATTAGTTGCGCCGATGCGCGCTCCAGCGGGCCACTTCGCGCTCGTCCCTGCGGACCGTGCCGCTGAGGGAATCGCCTCTCACTTGCCCGACCAATTCCACCTGCCCGCGATCGAGTGCCCCGGGGGGCAGCATCAGGCGCAGTTCCTCTCCGCGGAGCCTGCCGTAGGAAACCGGGACGTCGCCTTGCCCGGTCAGCTCGACCGACCCGGACACGAATTGGAAGCGCTGCTGGAGAACGAGCCGGGTTCGCCGCATTTTTCCCCCCGAACTCAACTCGAAAGTCCATTCGCCTTCGACCCGGGCGGGGACGATCCACAGGTACACCATGCTCTCCTTGCGCATGCCGACCTTCTTGTCCGGGGCGGGCATCGTTTCCTCCGCATCCGGACGCCACTCGCGCATGTCGTAGTCGTGCGAGACAACGCGCGTGCCCGGCTTCAGCTGCGCCAGGATTTTCGGGCGCAGCGCGAGGTTGACGTCGGGCAGAAGATAAAGGGTCAGGACGTTCGCGTCGTGGAAATCGGTGTTGAACAAATCCTGCCGCAGGAATTTCACGCGATCGGCGATGCCCAGGCGCCGCGCTTCCTCGTTGGAGCGCTGCACCAAGCGCGGGTCGATCTCGACGCCGAACCCCTGCGCGCCGTGTCGTTGCGCGGCGGTGATCATGATGCGGCCGTCGCCCGAGCCGAGGTCGATCACCATGTCCCCCGCCTTAACCTGCGCCATGTCGAGCATCTTGTCGACGACCGCTTGCGGGGTCGGCACGAAAGGCGTGTCGAGTTCCTTTTCTTGGGCTTGCGCGAAGGGGTTTCGGGAACAGAGAAGCAGCACCGCAAACAGCACCGTAGCGAGGGCCCGCCCGTGCTGAGTCTTCAGAGTCGGCCCCGGCACGTTCAGATCACCGCGTTCCTGCGCAGTGCGGCGATTTCGGCATCGCGAAATCCGGCTTCTCGCAGAACTTCATCGGTGTGCTCGCCCGATCCGGGCGCAGGGCGAGCGATCGCGAATTCGAATTCGCTGAACCTGACCGGGAGCGCCGGCTGCGTCAACCCTTCTGCGACGAAAGCCATGCCGCGGGCGCGCAGCTGCTCGTTCTCCAGTGCCTCCTCCACCGTCAAGATCGGACTCACGCAGCAATCCGCACGGGCGAAAGCCTCCGACCATTCATACTGCGTGCGCGAGGCAAAGGCCGCCGCCAGGCGCTCTTTCACCCGCATTGCTTCCTCGCCGTACACGAAGTGTTTTCCTTTCAATTCGGGGCAGCCGAGTATATCGCACAGCGTTTCCCAGAATTTTCGCTCGAGCGCCCCGACCGCCATCCAGCGACCGTCACGCGTCCGGTAGACGTTGTAGCAAGGCAGTCCGCCGTCGAGCATGCCCGAGCCGCGACGCGGCGTCCTCCCATGCTCGAGAAATCCCAGAAGGGGAAAGATCGCGTGCGCAAAGACCGCATCGGTCATGGCGACGTCTACATGCCGGCCGCGCCCGGATGATTTTGCATCGATCAGCGCGGCGAGGATTCCCATCACCGGGGTGAGCGCCCCGCCGAGCAGATCGGCGATCTGGAAGTTTGGGACGATCGGCGCGTCTGCAGTCCCGATCTGGTCGCCGACGCCGGCGTAACCGATGTAGTTGATATCGTGGCCGGCGCGGTCCGCGTAAGGTCCGTCCTGCCCGTAGCCCGTGATCGAGCAATACACGAGACGCGGATTCACGGCAGCGAGCGCCTCGTAGCCGACGCCGAGCTTCGCCATGACGCCGGGACGGAAGCCTTCGACCACGACGTCGGCGCTCTTCGCAAGGCGCAAAAAGACTTCCCGTCCCTGCGCCTGCTTCAGATCGAGCCGCATTGCGCGCTTGTTGCGATTGACCAGCCGGAAAAAATCGGACATGGGCAGAGCTTCGGGGTTCGCCGCCTTGCGCACGTTCCCTATCGAGCGCGAATAGTCCCCCGCTTCCGTGTCTTCGATCTTGACGACGTCCGCCCCCATGTCGGCGAGGTGCAGCGTCGCCATCGGGCCGGGAAGGAGCCGCGTCAGATCCAGGACGCGGATACCGGAAAGCGGTTTCGTGCGCAAGCTAGTCGACCGCAGCGGCGCCAAGCGGCGCCGCGAGTGCGAGCGGGAAGACAAAGAGCAGCCCGGTCCTAGTCATACTTCTTCGCGTCCTCGATAACTCTGCCGTCGTTCGGCAGTTCGCCGGGCTTCGCGAACGCCACCTCGCCGCGGAGCTTGGCGATACTGCGGATGCTGTCGGCGATCTCTTCGGCGAGGCCGACGCTCTCGCCGCGCACTTCGCAGCGCAGCGTCATGCGGTCGTTTCCGCCCGCATTGTCGACCACGAGCCGGGCTTTCAGGATTTCGGGATGGCGCTTGACGATTTCCGCCACCTGGGAGGGATGGACGAACATGCCCTTCACCTTGGTGGTCTGGTCGGCGCGGCCCATCCAGCCGCGGATGCGCGTGTTGGTGCGGCCGCAGGGGCTCGCCCCTCGCAGGACCGCGGAAAGATCGCCCGTTCCGAAGCGGATCAAAGGATAGTCGGCGTTGAAAGTCGTGATGACCACTTCGCCGACTTCGCCTTCGGGCACTGGATCGCCTGTCCCAGGCCGCACGATCTCGAGAATCAGCTCTTCGTCGAGGATCATGCCTTCGAGCGCCTCGGATTCGTAGGCGATAAGGCCGAGGTCCGCCGAAGCGTAGGACTGCTGCACGCGAATGCCCCGTGCGCCCATCGCGGCGCGCACCGCCGTCGGCAGATACTCCGCGCCCACCGCGGCTTTCTTCAGGCTGCCGATGTCCGCCTTCAGCTCGTCCGCCTTCTCGACGATGAGCTTCAGAAAGGAGGGCGTCCCGATGTAGGCGCTCGCGCGCAAATTCGCGATCGCCGCGACCTGTACTTCCGTCTGTCCCGTGCCACCCGGCACGACCGCGCAGCCGAGCGCGAGCGCGCCCGCCTCCATCATCGAGCCCGCAGGGGTGAAATGGTAGGCGAAGGTGTTGACCGCCAGATCGCCGGAACGAAAACCCGCGGCGAAAAGCGCACGCGCCGCGCGCCCCCAGTCGCCGTGAAGTCCCACGGGATCGTAGATCGGTCCGGGCGAGACGAAAATCCTGCCGAGCTGCGCAAGCGGCGTCGCGTTCAGTCCGCCGAAAGGCGGTTCGGCTTTTTGCAGCGCAACGAGGTCCGACTTGCGCGTGACCGGAAGCTTGGCGAGCGCCGCGCGGCTGGTGACGGCGGCGGGACAGACCTCGGCGAGAATGCGCGCCCAGCCGGACGCCTTGCCTTTGGCGTGCGCAAGCTGCCGGGGGAGCGCGCCCATCAGCGCGCGTTCGCGCGACTCCGGATCGCGGGTTTCGAGAGCGTCGTAGAACTCGGGCATCGATGAGCAATGCGTTCGCGACAGGGCAACATAGCACAAAGGCAAAATCAGGATCAGTTATTAAGAATGAACGTAAAATTCGTTCCTGGCGGAGAGTCGAGCCGGTAAGTTTCCGATTCTCCGCCCGCGGCACGATACAGCCAGGGCGAAATTTCCTCCGGGAGGAAACCATGGACTCGAAAGGCCTCAGCGAAGACTGGCTGTCGGTCTGGATCGGCCTGCTCGTATTCGTGCTCGCGCTCGGCATGCTGGCCGGAACGGATGTCCTGGGCTGGGTCGTCACCACGGGCGTCTGGACCGATCTCTCCAAAGCCCTCAACCCCGTCTCCAAGGCCTATTCGGCCTTAAGCGGAGTCGGCGCCCTGTTCCTCACCTACGTCGCCCTGCTCGTCGTGATGACCGCAGGCGCGGCGGCCCTGAAAGCCGATCTCAAACGCTTCGCGCTCGGCTTCACCGCGGTGTTCTGGATCAGCTACCTGTCCTGGATCGCGGGGAGCTACGCGAATTTCGCCGTGACCACGCCCGCAGACATGCAGAGATTCGGCATCAGCTGGTCGCTCAAGCTCACCAACGAAGGCGGATTCATCCTCGCCCTCGTCGCCGGTCTGGTCGTCGGGAATTTCTCTCCGGGCTTCGCCGCGTGGATGAAGGAAGCCGTGCGGCCGGAACTGTACATCAAGACCGCGATCGTTCTCCTGGGCGGTTTCCTCGGCATCACGGCGGCCACGCAGCCGGTCCTCGCGAAGTCGGTCTTGTTCCGGGGTCTTGCGGCGATCATCGAGGCCTATCTGATCTACTGGGCGGTGGTGTACTTCGTCGCGCGCAAATGGTTCGGCTTCAGCCGCGAGTGGGCGGCGCCGCTCGCATCGGGGATCTCGATCTGCGGCGTGTCGGCCGCGATCGCCACCGGCGGCGCGATCCGCGCCCGGCCCATCGTACCTATCATGGTGGCTTCGCTCGTGGTGATTTTTGCCGTGGTCGAGCTGCTGATCCTGCCGTTCGCGGCGAACGCGTTCCTCTCCCATGAACCCATGGTGGCGGGCGCGTGGATGGGGCTGGCGGTGAAGACCGACGGCGCGGCGGTAGCGAGCGGCGCAATCGCCGAATCGCTGATCCTCGCCAGCGCCGCGGCCGAGGGCGTCAACTACGCAAGAGGCTGGATACTCGGGACCACCGCGACGGTGAAGATCTTCATCGACATCTTCATCGGCATCTGGGCTTTCATCCTCGCCTACATCTGGACCAACCACATCGAAGTGCGCCCCGCCGGCGACACGGCTAAGATCGGCGAGATCTGGGAACGGTTCCCGAAATTCATCCTCGGCTACGTGCTGACCTTCCTCGTGGTCCTGCTCCTCGCCTACGGCACGGAACCGGCGACCACGACCAAGATCCGCGCTGCGATGGGCGAGGCGAACACTTTTCGCGTGATCTTTTTCATCATGACCTTCTTCACTATCGGAGTGATGTCCAACTTCAGGAAACTCTGGGAAGAAGGCATCGGGAAGCTCGCCGCGGTCTACGTGGTTTGTCTCTTCGGCTTCGTCATCTGGGTGGGCCTGGTGATTTCCTGGGTGTTCTTCGCGGGGGTGAAGCCGCCACTTGCAGGTTGAATGGGAGAAAAGATCATGGAACAACCCAAAGTCGGCGAAGAAATGCGCAAGATGCCGGTCGAGCCCCTGCTCCCGGTCGAGAAGAAGCTGATCGGCTGGAGCCTGGGGATTGGGCTGGTGCTGCTGGTGATTCTTATTTTCGCGACCAGGGGGCCGCTGGCGGGCTGAGTTCCTTAGTCGAACTTCGCTCCGGTTTCGCGAATCACGCGCGCGATGACACGCGCGTCCTCGCGCAGGAAGGCGGCAAAGTCTTCGGGCGAGCGCGAGGCCGTCGTCTCGGTTCCGTCGCGCGCGAGTACCTCTCTCAGCCGGGCGTCCTGCAGCGCCTGAACCGTCGCGTCGAACACGCGTTTCACGATGTTGCGCGGAGTGCCCGCCGGGGTGAAGAACCCGTACCAGATCGACAGGCTGTAGTTCGCAAGGCCGGCCTCTTCCATCCCTGGCAGGCCCGGGATGAGGGACGAACGAACGCGCGTCGTCACCGCCAGGCCGCGCAGCCGCCCGGCCTGAACCAGCGGCATCACCGAGGGAGCGGTGGCGAATGTGACCTGGGTATCGCCCGCAAGCACCGATTGCACCGACAGGCCTCCGCTCTTGTAGGGCACGTGCACCATCTCGACGCCCGCCAGGGCATCGAAGAGCGCGGTGGCGAGATGCGGCAGCGAGCCGTTCCCGGAAGTGGAGAAGTTGAGCTTGCCCGGATTCTTTTTTGCTTCGGCGATGAGATCCCGGATCGAGTTCACCGGCAGGGACGGATTGACCGCGACCACGAGCGGCGAGCTCGTCACCTGTGTGACGGCGGAGAAATCGCGCTGGGTGTCGTAAGCGACACTCTTGTTGATCAGCGGATTCACGATCATGCCGCTCTGGCTGGCGATCATGATGGTGTAGCCATCCGGCGCGGCGCGGGCGACGAACTCCGCGGCGAGACTCGATCCCGCCCCCGGCTTGTTGTCGACGATAATGCCCTGGCCGAGCGCGCGCGTGAGCGGATCGCTCATCGTGCGCGCGATGATGTCGGCGGCACCGCCCGGCGCAAAGCCGACCACGAGGTGTATCGGCTTGGCGGGGTAGGTCTGCGCCGAAGCCGCGCAGGCGCCCAGGAGGACAATCAGCGTAAAAACGACTCTGATATGCGAGTCGTTCTTCAGGCAAGCCATCGCTTCCTGCGGCGGTAGTGCTTCACGTCCTTGAAGCTCCTGCGGGCGCCCGAGGAGATGCCGAGATAGAACTCCTTGACGTCCTCGTTCGCGGCGAGCTCCGCGGCGGCGCCGTCCATTACAACGCGGCCGTTCTCGAGGATGTAGCCGTGATCGGCGTAACGCAGGGCGACGTGGGTGTTTTGCTCGGCGAGCAGAAAACTCACCTTCTCCTTCTGATTGAGGCTCTTCACGATCTCGAAGATCTCCTCGACGATCTGCGGCGCAAGCCCCATCGAAGGCTCGTCGAGCAGGATCATGCTCGGATGGGCCATCAGCGCGCGCCCGAGGGCGGTCATCTGCTGCTCGCCCCCCGAGGTGTAGCCGGCGAGCGCGCTGCGCCGCTCCTTCAGTTGCGGGAAGTAGGCGTACACCCTTTCCAGGTCCTGCTTGAGCTGCACCCGGCCCGCGCTGCGCGTATAAGCACCGGTGAGGAGATTTTCCTCGACGGTGAGATGCGCGAAGCAGTGGCGCCCTTCCATGACCTGCACCACCCCGAGCCTCACCAGCTCGTCGGGGCTCAGGCGGTCCACGCGGCGGCCGCGGAACTGGATCACCCCCTTGGTGACCTCGCCGCGCTCTGCGCGAAGGAGGTTGGAGATCGCCTTGAGGGTGGTGGTCTTGCCCGCGCCGTTCGCGCCGAGTAGCGCGACGATTTTCCCTTCCTGCACCGAAAGCGACACGCCCTTCAGCACAAGGATGACGTGATCGTAGATGACCTCGATGTTGCTGACGCTGAGGTAAGCCTGCTGCGATTCGGGCTTGGGGACTGCGGACATCGCCTCCACCCTAACTCCCTCCCGCTCTAGCGGGAGGGGAACTGGAAACAATGCTCAGCCTTCCTTCGAGCAGTCGCGCGGTGTGATGCCCTTCTCCTTGGCGTATTTCGCCGCGGACTCCTCGATCATGGGCCTCACGATCGACTGGTCGGAGGTGATCCAGTCGGTGATCGTGTTCCACTTCGCGCCGTCCCACTGCAGGAACTTCACCGACCCGCCGCCCTCGTGGTCCATGCACGACACTTTCAGCGCCTGCATGAAGCCGGTCGCGCCGAGCTGCTTCAGCTTCTTGTCGTCGATGTTGAGGTTCTCGAGGCCCCAGCGGATCTGGTCGCCGGTCATCGGCTTACCCTTGCCGTATCTTTCCTGGGCCGTGCGGATCGCCTCGGTCGTGACGATGCCGAAAACCACACCGCGGTTGTAGTAGATGCTGCCGACGCGGCTCTTGTCCTCCATCTCCCCCTTGCCCTTGGCGTAGACGAACTTCTCGATCTCCTTGACCACGGGGTAGTTGCCGCCGGAAACGTTGAACGCCGCGGCGATATAGCCCTTGGCCGCATCGCCCGCGGGGATCACGTCTTCCTCGGCGCCGCTCCACCACACGCCCACGATTTTGGTGCGCGGGAAGCCGATCTTGGCGGCGGCTTTGAGCGCGGTGGGATTCATCACGCCCCAGCCGCGCAGGATGACCCAGTCGGGCTTGATCTGGCGGATCTGCAGCCATTGCGCCTGCTGCTCGTTGCCCGGGTGCGCGACCGGGATGTGGGTCACCTCGAAGCCGTATTTCTTCGCCTGCACGTCGAGCACGGGGATCGTTTCCTTGCCATAGGCCGAGTCGTGATAGATGTTCACGATCTTCTTGCCCTTCAGCTTGTCCATCCCGCCTTCCTTCATGCCGATGAACTTGATCTTGGCGGTGTTCTGGCTCCAGTAGTTGGTGATGAGGGGGAACACCCACGGGAACACGCGCCCGTCGGAGGCGTCGGTGCGCCCGTAGCCGATCGACACGATGGGAATGTGATCGGCTGTCCCCTTGTCGATGAGCGAATAGGTGATGCCGGTCGAGAGCGGGTGCACGAGCGACGCGCCGGTCGGGCCCCTTTTCTTGGTGCGCTCGTAGCATTCGACGCCGCGGGCGTTGTTGTACTCGGTCTCGCACTTCTCGTAAGTGAGCTTCACGCCGTTGATGCCGCCGTCGCGCGAGTTGATCATGTTCATGTAGTCGATGAATCCCCCGAAGATGCCGGAGCCGCCGGCCGCGTAGGGGCCGACCCAGTAGCCGTTCATGGGGACGAACTGCTCGTTCTGCGAATAGGCCGAGCCTGCGATGGCGAACGCCGCCGCACCCAGCAACGCGGTTTGTCTGATTTTCC
>JACXTT010000110.1_pt1 | contig 121381 bp, 111 predicted proteins | sample 9270951 | NCBI WGS metagenome assembly JACXTT01 (sample SAMN15532306, study PRJNA645909) | rock metagenome | isolation source: weathered quartz diorite | place: Puerto Rico | collected 2017-06-21 | reverse complement strand
AACGACCGTATCGCGCCATCAGCCCTCCATCGGCGCTGCTGACCTTGTTTATCTCGCATTTCCGTCAACCCAACTACCTCAGAATTCAGACGTTGCACCCAGTTTTGAAACAGCTTCTACTCATTCGGCGTCCAAGAATCTGTTCCCCGCCAAGCTTGCGCGTAGACAGACGCGTCGATCTGCGAGCGACCAAATCCGTATCTGAATAGCGGCAAGGGGAGCCTCAACCAAAGCGAAAGCAAGACGCGAAAGGGGAGCTCCATAATTCCCATAAGGCGCAGTAAGCCCATGGCAGGGATCGCTAGAAGGATTATGGCAATTCCCTTGTGCAAGCGACGGGTGGTGGCATCCATTTGGTAAGGGCGCGCGTATCGTTTCTCTGCTTCTGTTCCGACTTCCACGCTCAAGTCTTAGCATTCGCCACAATGTTGTGCACACAAGGAAGATAGTCAAGTACTGGATACAGAGGGACCCGCAGCCGGCGGAATCATCCGATTGCCGCAAGATGCCGTATATTGTCAAAGAGGACGAAGAAGCGTAACTCGTGTTCCTGGCGATCCTGACACCCAAGGACCGTGTTGACGTGTCGCTCGATGCGACGCTGGCGCGGCGGCTGCTTCAAAAGGATGTGGAAGCCTTCGAACAACTCTACGAGCGGCACTCGCGCATCGTCTACGCGCTGGTGCTGCGCATCCTGCAGCAAGGTTCGACGGCAGAAGAAGTCGTGCAGGACGTCTTCCTGCAAGTGTGGCGCAACGCGCGCTACTACGACGAGCAGCGCGGTCCGTTTATTCCCTGGCTGATGACGCTGGCGCGCAACCGCGCGCTCGATCGGCTCCGCCTGAAGAGCGAACGGCAGCGCCGGCAGGAAGCCCAAACGGAAGAACTGCCGCTGATTCTCGAAGTCCCTCAATACGAAAAAGATTTGGACGAAAAGCGCCGGGCGGAGCGCGTACGCGCGCTCATGGCTTTGCTCCATCCTCAACAGAAAAGAGCCATGGAGCTGGCGTATTTCGAGGGATTGAGCCACAGCGAGATTGCCGCATCGCTGAAGGAGCCGCTAGGCACGGTGAAAAGCTGGATTCGAAACGGGCTATTGCGATTGAAGGAAGGATTGCAGGCGACGTCGTGAGTAAAGGCGACCAATTCCGGGAACTCGTCGAAGCGTACGCGATTGGCGTGCTCGATGCCGAAGAACGCGCCACTTTTGAAGCGCATCTCGCGACCGGCTGCGACGATTGCGCGAAGGCGCTGAAGGAGGCGCGCTGGTTGGTCAGCCAACTGGGCTACCTCGCGCCGGAGGCGAAGCCGTCGGAACTGCTCAAGGACCGATTGATGCGGTCAGTTCGCGGCGAAGCCAAGGCTGCAAGTGTTTTGGCGAAGCCGAAGGCGGCAATTCCCTTCTGGATGTGGGCGGGCGTGGCGGCCATGCTGGTGGTGACCGTGTATTCCGCGTGGGATGCGCGACGGTTGCAGAGAGACATCGAAGAAACCAACAAGCGCGCGTCCGCGATTCTGCAACAGCGCGAGGCGCTTCAAGCGGAACTCGCGCTCGTCAAACGCGAAGCGCGTATCATGACGGATCCCAAGTCGAAGAAATTCATGATGCCGGCGAAGGATGTGCATATGCCGCAGCTCGAAGCGATGTGGCATCCGGAACTCGGAATTTGCGTGATGGGCGACAAGATCCCCATGCCATCGGCCAATCACGTTTTTCAATTGTGGCTGATCCCGAAAGCGAAAGGGAGCAAGCCCATGCCACTGCAAACGTTCTGGCCGGATGCGGACGGCAAGATGGTTCACGTGGTGGAGAATCCGCCGGAGCCGATGTGGAACACCAGCGCGATCGCGATCACGGAGGAGCCTATGGGCGGCAGCCCGCTGCCGACCAGCGAGCCGATGTGGGTGGGCGCGGTTAGTTAAGTAGGACTTAGACGGATTGACCAAAGCGGTTGGCGAGGCGAATCTTGCGCCGCTCGCCGGCTTCGAGGTAGCGGCGCTCTTCCTCCGGCGATTCCACAATCAGCGGCCGGACGGGCCTGGGCCGGTGCGTTTTCTCATCTAGTGCAACGAATGTGACGTATGCCGTGGTGGTGTGCTTGCGTTCACCGGTCAGGATTTGTTCGGAGTAAACTTCCACGCCAATTTCCATGGAAGTGCGGAAGACCCGGTTGACCTGCGACTTCAGAATAACGATCTCCCCGAGATTCACAGGATTATGGAAATCGATGTAGTCGACCGAAGCCGTCACCACGTAACTGTTCGAATGGCGGCTCGCGGCCATGGCTGCAGCGATGTCCACAAGATGCATGACGTGGCCACCGAGAAGTTTTCCCAAGGCATTGGTTTGCGCCGGCAGGACAAGTTCCGCCATCTCCGACCGTGACGCGCTTACGGGCTTTCCCTGTGACCCTCCTGGGAGACTCTTTTGCGATTTCTCTGTTCGTTTACGCTTCATACTGTCGGCGGTCCTCCGTAAACTTGGGCGAATGGATGCCGACCCGTATAATAGGGGAGCCGCGATGAGCGAACAAAAGAAAACGCGCCGCCAGATGCTCGAAGAATTCCTGGCCGAGAAGTCCGACGACGCTTTCTCGCGCTACGGCCTGGCGCTTGATTGTGTGAACAGCGGCGAAACGGCGGCTGCGGACGGCCACTTCCGGCTGCTCCTAGAAACGAATCCCGACTACGTGCCGGCCTACCTGATGTACGCGCAGATGCTGGCAAAGGAATCGCGCACTGCGGATGCGAAGCAGGTGCTAACCGCCGGCATCAGCGCCGCGGCTAAATCGGGGAATCAGCACGCGCGTTCAGAAATGGAAGCCCTGCTCGCTGAGCTCGGCTAGTCCTCGAAGCGCATTTTGTTCTGTCCGCAATTCGCCGCGCCCTCTGGTATGATTTGATCTGGGACCTATGCGGCCTGATCGGATTCCGCTCTTTCCCCTGGACGTCGTTCTTCTCCCCGGCGCGGACCTTCCCTTGCACATATTCGAGCCGCGTTACCGCGAAATGGTGCGCAGGTGTCTCGATGAACAATCGGAATTCGGTATTCTGCTGGCGCTGCAAAAAGGCATCGTTCACGTGGGATGCACCGCCAAAATCATCGAGGTCGTGAAACGTTACAACGATGGGAGGATGGACATCCTGGCTGTAGGCCGCACTCCATTTCGCGTGGTTCAGCTCTTTACGGAAAATCCTCTGCTCGAAGGGCAAGTGGACTACCTCGAAGACCGGGAGACTCGGACAGATGCCCGGGTGGGGCGAGAATTGGTTGAGTTGTACGAAGCGTGCCATACTCTGATTTTTGACGACTACCCAAAAAATATGGGAGACAGCGCCAGGGAGAATCTTTCGTACATTGTGGCGGGAACTCTTCCCATGGACTTGCTGTGGAAGCAACAAATTCTGGAGTTGCGCTGCGAGGCGGACCGCCAGGAACGCTTGGTGGCATACCTTCGGGGGTGGGCGCCGCATCTACAGAAGACAGAAGCGATGCGGCAGCGCGCAGGCGGCAACGGACACGGCTTGAATTAGCGGTGCAGTTGCGTCGCGGCGCGGCCGGGCGCGGAACGGGACCTTCATGTCGGCAAGCACATCAACGCAACCCTCATCGAGTCATTCGAAACCTCGCACGCTCGGCGAATTGCGGCGTATCCCGGATTTCGATGCGCGCAGCGCGTGGTATTCCGTCAAAAACGAGATCCGGCGGAATCTGATCCGCGCCATCGAGAAAAACGAAGAGCTCTTCCCGGGCGTGCACGGCTACGAAGACACGGTGATTCCGCAAATCATCAACGCGCTGCTCTCGCGGCACAACTTTATTTTGCTGGGCTTGCGCGGGCAAGCCAAGAGCCGGATTTTGCGCGGGCTGGTGCAGTTACTGGACGTGGAAATTCCCGTGGTCGCGGGCTGCGAGATCAATGACGACCCGCTGCGGCCCATCTGCCGCTCCTGCCGCGAGAAAATCACCGCCGAAGAAGACAACACGCCGATCGCCTGGCTGCCGCGCGATCTGCGCTATGTGGAAAAATTGGCCACGCCCGACGTAACTATCGCGGATCTTATCGGCGACGTCGATCCCATTCGCGCGGCGCGGGGCGGCCGGGATCTCTCCGACGAATTGACGATTCACTACGGTCTTTTGCCGCGCGCCAACCGCGGAATTTTCGCCATCAACGAGTTGCCCGATCTGGCGGGAAAAATTCAGGTCGGCCTCTTCAACATCATGCAGGAGGGCGACATCCAGATTAAGGGCTATCCGCTGCGACTGCCTCTGGACGTGCTGCTGGTGTTCACGGCCAATCCCGAAGACTACACCGCGCGCGGAAAGATTATTACGCCGCTGAAAGACCGCATCGGCGCGGAGATTCGAACGCACTATCCCTCCACGATCGACGAAGGCATGACCATTACGGCACAAGAAGCGTGGACCGGGCGCGAAGGCACGAGCAAGATCGAAGTTCCGAACTATTTGCGCGAAGTGATCGAAGAGATCGCGTTTCAGGCACGCGAGGACAAGCGCGTGGACCGGCGCTCCGGCGTGAGCCAGCGGCTGCCGATCACCGCGCTCGAAAGCGTGATCAGCAGCGCGGAGCAACGGGCCGCGCGGACGGGAGAAAAAGCGGGCGTCGCTCGCGTGGCGGACGTTTACGCGGCGCTCCCCGCCATCACCGGAAAACTGGAGCTCGAATACGAGGGCGAGCTGAAGGGCGCGGACACCGTGGCGCGCGAATTGATTCGAACCGCGGTGGGACGCGTGTTCAGCAAACATTTTGCCGAGGTAAATTTTCAACCCGTGATTCAGTGGTTCGAAATGGGCGGGGAGTTAAAATTGCCGGAATTGGCACCGACGGCCGAGCGCCACCAGCAGCTTGCGAAGATCCAAGGATTGATGGAGCACATCAAGCGGCTTGGCGTGGAACACCGCAAGGACGCTGGAGCTGCCGCGGCAGCTGCGGAGATGATTCTCGAAGGTTTATGGGCGCACCGACGAATCGGCCGAAGCGAGGAACGCGGTTTCTTCGCGGAAAAGCCGCGTCAGCCGGAACAGCGGGAGTCGCCGGGCCGTCTGCCACGCCGGCAATTTAACTGACGACCCGGCGAGGAATGTTATCCCGAGCCCAGGGAGCTAAGCGATCGAAGTCGATGGATCTCTCTTGCTTTGCGTGGAAGAAGGAATCGCACCATGAAAGTCGTTCGCTACGGAAAATATGTTGGCGAGCCGGCCGACGCCATTGACCTGGAAGAATTGGTGCGCCGACTGGGCGATTTTTTCCTGCAGAGCGGCTTCGAGTCACAATATTACGGCCTCTCGGAAATGGATCCGGAACGGTCGATGGAAGCGCTGCGCGATGCCATTCTGCGCGCTCTGCAGGAAGGCGATCTGCTTCCCGAAGACGCCATGAGCGACGAACTACGCGAAATGCTGCAAAATCCTAACGCGCGGGACAGCCAAACCGTCAAGGATTTGCTCGAAAAACTGATGGATCGGCTGGCGCAGGAAGGCTACATCAACCCGCAGCAGCCGCCGCAGATCACTCCGCCGCCGCAAACTTCGGCCGCGGGGCACCTCGATCAGCCGCAGGAGCGCCAAGCCGAAGTGCGATTTGAAATCACGGACAAGACCATCGATTTTCTCGGCTTTAAGACGCTGCAGGATTTGCTGGGCTCGCTCGGGCGCAGCAGTTTTGGGCGCCACGACACGCGCGACCTCTCGACCGGCGTGGAATCGGGCGGGGTTTCGCGGCCCTATGAATTCGGCGACACTTTGAATCTCGACATCAGCGAGACGCTCTTTAACGCCGTCCGGCGTGACGGCGCCAAAGTCCCCATCGAGATCAACTACTCCGACCTCATGGTGCACCAGTGCGAATACCAAAGCTCTTGCGCCACCGTGGTTTTGCTCGATTGCAGCCACAGCATGATTCTCTACGGAGAGGATCGCTTCACCCCGGCAAAGCGCGTGGCCATGGCGCTTTCGCACCTTATTCGCACGCAATACCCTGGTGATTCGCTTAGCCTGGTGCTCTTTCACGACAGCGCGGAAGAAGTGCCGCTCGCGCAGCTCGCGCGCGTGCAAGTCGGCCCGTACTACACCAACACGCGCGAGGGCCTTCGCATGGCGCAGCGCATCTTGCTGAGACAAAAAAAGGACATGCGTCAGATCGTTATGATCACCGACGGCAAGCCTTCGGCGCTAACGCTCGAGGACGGACGAATCTACAAGAACGCCTTCGGCCTGGACCCGTTCGTTGTGGGGCAGACGCTTGAGGAAGTGAACAAGTGCAAGCGCACGGGAATCATGATCAACACCTTCATGCTGGCGAGCGATTACAGCCTGGTGCAATTCGTTCAGAAAATCACACAGTTGTGCCGCGGCAAGGCCTACTTCACAACTCCCTACACCCTCGGTCAGTACCTGCTCATGGACTATATGTCCCGCAAAACCCGCCAAATCCACTAGCTCAACTGGAAACAGGCTTACTTCAGACGGCGCCAATAGACTCCCGTCCAATCTACTTTCTGAATTTCCTCGCTGATCTTATTTGCATTTCGATAGTCGTGAACGGCTTCCCGGCAACATTCAAGGCCTTCGTAGTCGTCAATAACCACGTATCCGCCAACGGAAAGATTGGGATACAGGAATTTGAGACCGTCCATAGTTGATTCGTACATGTCTCCATCGAGGCGGATTATCGACCACTTTTTCTCGTGAAGCCCGGGAAGGCTGTCGCTAAACCAACCCTTAACAAATTGTACCTGGTCATCTAGGAGACCAAACCTCGCAAAGTTGCGTTTCACTTGCTCGAGCGGAACAGCAAGAATAGGACTTGTATAGTCGTAATCACCTCCATCGGCCGGATACTTCTTGACATCAGGAGACGGCAAACCTTCAAAGGAGTCGGCCACCCAGACGTTCCGGTCTCCCACACCGTGAGCTTTCAAGATTGCTCGTAAGAAGATCGCCGCACCACCTCGCCAGGTTCCAGCCTCGATAAAATCTCCCGGAACGTTTTGAGCCAGCACGTCCTCCGCGCATTCTTGAAGCTGATTAAGGCGTTTCATACCGATCATCGTGAGGCCCACAGCAGGCCAATCGCGTCCCTCTAGCCGGTTTTCACGATTTACTGGCGAGCGCCGCATGGGAACAATGTTTCGTTTGTTTAAGGCATCAAAAACAAAGCGTCTGACGAAATCGCGGGGCCTCTGGGCCGGTATGAACTCTTCTTGTCCGTAGATGAGGTAGGTCAGCGCGCCCTTCATCAGGTCAAGATAGAGTTGTTTCGTATCCTCCATGCAGTCTCCTTCAACGTCTACGGCCGGTCAAATGAACGCCTCTGTTCCCTGGGGTGCGAATAGGTGACACCGCGCGCGCAAAGGAACCTAAAATTCGTGACTGCCCCCAAACGGTCACCAGAAGCGGTGAGCGTGCTTACCGCAGCTCCCTTGGCTCCAGCCTCGTGTGCGCGTAACCCATCGTTCAGGCAGCACGTCCAGGTAAAGAATACGCACCCAATCTGGACCTTTTCAAACAACATTGAATATTCACCGGCCTGGCGAGCCATTTTCTGGCTGCCCATCGCCTGCAGAATAATATGCATCTTTGGCCGAAGGACTTTGCCGCGTTCTGCCGTCCTGCGCTACACTTCATCGAAGAGAATTTTTGCATCGACTTTCGCGCCCGCCCCAAAACCTCTACAGAGGGCGAGGGCCGCATCAGGATGGAAGGTGAGATGACAAACATTGTCACTGGAAGCAAGGCGCCGGGCTTTTCCCTAAAAGGACTCGACGGGAAAGAGTACTCGCTTGGGAAACTCCTGAAGCAGGGGTCTGTGGTGGCGGCCTTCTTTAAGATTTCCTGCCCCGTCTGCCAATTCACGTTTCCTTTTCTCGATCGGATTTTCCAGCGCTATGGTGGAGACGGCGTGTCCTTTCTCGGCATCTCCCAGGATGATGCGCGGTCCACGAAGGAGTTTGCGGAAAAATATGGCGTGTCGTTCACACTGATAACAGACGAGAAAAACTATCCCGTGTCGAACGCCTACGGCTTGACCAGTGTACCCACAATCTTGTTGATCGAGCCGGATGGGGCGGTAAAAGTCAGTTGCATGGGTTTTGTGAAAGCGGATTTGGAGACCATCGCGAAACAACTGGCGGAACGCAAAAGGATCACGCCCGCGGCTCTGTTCAAGCCCGACGAAAAGGTGCCTGCCCTTCAACCAGGCTGAAGCTCGAAAAACTAGGTCCGGTCGGGACCTGGATCGCTCGGAGTCGGACTCAATTCAACTCAATTCGGCTTCCAACCATTGCTTTTTGTGTTTCGGCGGGCGCTTTCGCTTGTCCGCGATGACGCGTGTCGCGCTCGGCGCAAGCCCAGACTGGCGTGCCGCCCGCCGCGCCTCCGTCCCGCGATCCAGCACTTTCTTGCGCCGCTTTTTCATTTCAACTCTTCGCCGCAGTTATTTCGTGCACCGCGCGCCATGCCTGGTCGATCGCTTCGTTCGTGTAGGCAAACGCCCCCGCATCCGAATTGGCGATGTGAATCCGGCCAAAAGGCTTCCTGCCGATTTCGCACGGCGACTGGCCGGCAGGCCAGTCTGGATCATAGAGGGAGTTGTACTCATACGCGTAACCGTGCGGCCAGCGGTTCACGGTTATGGCTTGAATGTCCAGCATGGGATCAAATCCTCCGGCGGAAAGCATGCGCCCGAGCTGCTCGCGGATATTCCGTTCGAACGTTTCGAATTTCGTAGCGAACAGTTCCGCGCGCCCCGCGCGCTGCTGATCGCGGGCGGGAAGTCCCGGCGAGCAGGGCACATGCTGAAGGTGAATCACGCAAGGATCTACCGGCTTGCCGGGATAGGTATAGCCGCCCATGCTCACGGGAAAATCGAGCGTCACGCTTTCAAAATAGCTGCCCGGGCACTCCGCTCCGCTGATTTTCAATTTTTCGAATGCGGTCCAGTTGCGAAGCTGGACATTGGTATACACAAGAGGAATCTTGACGCCGTATGCGAGCGCTTCTTTCTGCTTGTCGGTCATTTCCGCACAAAGATAAGGAATGACCATGTTCCAGCAGGCAAGGACACACGCGGAGCCGCGAACAACATGCGCTTGCCCATCGTGAACGTACGTTACATCCACGTGGCCCGACGAAGCATCCCCTGACCCTCCGCCAACATTTTGCGCGCGTACGACCGTCGAATTCAGCCGGATGCGCACGGCAGACGCCGCGTCGTCGAGTTTTGCGTAATCCATTCTGGCGAGGACGATGTCCTCCATCGTATTCCCGGGTGCGCATCTGGGAATCAGCGCGCGCACCAGCAATCGCGCAATCGAGGCGTTGCCATCCGGAAAATGATGAATGTAGGGCTCGAGATTATTCTGGCGCGTGATTTCCAAACCCATACCTGGTCCATATGGTCCGGAGAGGTCCATGCCCTGGAAACCGGGGTGATAGCCGAGCTTCGCGAGGTCTCCGGCGGGAACGGCATCAATTCCGACGCCATACAGACCGTACGTTTCTTTCTGAAAAAAGGGAATGACGTCGGGATGAACTTTGGCGTTCTTGAGGAGAAAATCCTTGTAGCTGGTTCGCGCAAGATAGATTTTTTTCTGCTCGCGGTCCCTCTCGGGGAGGTAGTCCACTTTTTCCGTGTTGATGCGCACAATGTCTTTCTGCGCGGCCTCGGAAAGCGGAGTTTTAGCGAGGAATTCGGGCCAGGAGGGCTTGCCGATATTCGCGACAAGCCGGTCAGTGCCGAACGTTTCCTTGTCGAAGAACATTCCGTGGCTGAGCCCGCGCGACGCAAAAAATTTCTGGTCGTAGTATTTATAAAACTTCTGCATCTCGATACCGAGTTCGCTGAGAAGGCCCTTGGCCTCGGCGCTGTACAGATTCGGCGCTTGCATGGTTTGCGTGCCGCCATAGCCGATCAGAAACCGGTTGCCCGACTGGAATTCATTGCGCTTGGCGTGCCCGCCGAAATCGTCGTGGTTATCGAGGACAAGGACTCGCGCTTTTTGTCCAGCCTGCTTGCGGTAAAAATAAGCGGCAGCCAGACCGCTGATTCCGCCGCCTACGATGATCAAGTCGTACGTTTCCGCATCGCGCGCAGGATTGTCCCAGCGCTTGCCGTCACGCATGGAGTGCGCCACTTCCCAGGAACCGTCGTGACTTCCGCGCAGTCCTGCTTTCGCGGGCGGGTAGTAAGTGGGGCTCTTTTCTGACGCAAAGGGAGACTCTGGCAGGCCAAACGTTTCTGTCCAGACGCTTCCCGGTAGAGCCAGCGAGCCTCCTATTGCAAGGCCGAAACCGTTCAGAAAATCGCGCCGCGTGATGGAACGCAACATTCCCAACTCGCGATCTTTCTTGAAATCCTTCACTTCCCTCTCCCGAATATTTTCCCGGAGCATAGCGAAACAGGGCTTGCCGGCGGGCACTGGATAACTACGGGCAAAAGATTAGCCTACCAAAGCAAAACTAGGAAGGAACGATTCCCAGCACGCAGCATACAAATAACCAACGAACAAGCTGGAAGCAATTGATGGGACATATCAAGCGGCGGCAACTGCAAGTTCTTGCCGCCACACGTCGCCCGACTTGAACCAGAGATCTTCCTCCTCCGCTTTTCACTTCACGTAGGAAACGAGGTAAAGATCAGAAAGCGTGCGGCCATATTGGTAAAAACTTGAGAGCTACGGTGCGGCGGAGTCGGGTGTCTTCTGCTTTATAGACGACGCCCATCCTCCGCCGCCCAGTTTCTCTAAGATGCGGTAGTGAGAGATGACTTGATCTTGCGACGGCCGGGTGTCCGACACGAAGAGAATTCTATGGAGTTTGCCTGGGGGTGTCAACGAGGCCCAGCGCTTGCCCGGCCTCAAGGCACATCGTACACTCAAATCCAGCCTGCCGAGATTGTGAGGATTTGCCTGTGACTACCCAAGCTAAAACGGTTCCGACAAGACGCACCAACGAGATTGTCGCCAAGCATAAGCAGTTTTTGTGGCCCTCGGTGACGAATTATTACCAGAAGCCGCTGGTGGCGGACCGCGGAGAGATGCAATACCTGTGGGACCTCGAGGGGCACAAGTATTTGGATTTCTTTGGCGGGATTCTCACCGTGTCGGTAGGGCACTGCAATCCAAAGATCACCAGCAAGATCAACGCCCAGGTCAACCGCTTGCAGCACACTTCGACGCTCTACCAGAACGAGCACATCGTGGCGCTGGCGGAAAAGATCGCGCAGATTACGCCGGGCGCGCTGCAGAAAAGCTTTTTTACAAGCAGCGGCACGGAAGCGAATGAAGCAGCGATTTTGCTGGCACGCATGGCTACCGGCAGCTTCGACGTGGTGGCATTGCGGCATGCCTATTCCGGAGGTTCGGCGCTGGCCAAGGCCGTAACCGCGCAGGCACCTTGGCGCAGGTCAGGAGTTATCAGCGTTGGCATCTCGCACGCCGTGAATCCGTATTGCTTCCGGTGTCCTTTGCACCTGAAGTATCCGGAGTGCGAAGTGGCTTGCGCAGGCGACGTGGAAAACCTCATTCAGACTGGGACGAGCGGGCACATCGCGGCGTTCATCGCGGAGCCCATCCAGGGAGTCGGAGGGTTCATCACGCCGCCCAAAGAATATTTCAAAATTGTCTTCAAAATCGTGAAAAAGTACGGCGGTCTCTTCATCGCAGACGAAGTGCAAACGGGATGGGGGCGAACAGGGAAAAAGTGGTTCGGGATCGAGCAGTGGGAAGTTACGCCGGACATTTTGACAAGTGCGAAGGGGATGGCGAACGGCGTGCCGGTCGGTCTGACCACGACCACGTCGGAAATCGCAGATTCGTATCAAGGATTAAACATCGCGACGTTCGGCGGGAATCCGGTGGCGTGCGTGGCAGCGAAGGCCACAATCGAGCTGATTGAAGAAGAAAACTTGCGCGAAAACGCGCACACGGTGGGCTCGTACTTCCGCGCGAAGCTCGAAGAGTTGCAGGCCAAATACCCGCTGATCGGCGACGTGCGCGGTATGGGGTTGATGCAGGGGTTAGAGCTGGTCAAAGACCGCAAGAGCAAGGAGCCTGCACCGGAGGCCACAGCGCAGGTGATGGAACGCGCGCGGGACAACGGTTTGCTGATCGGCAAGGGCGGACTGTACAGCAATGTGCTGCGGCTGGCGCCGATGTTGAACATTTCGAAGGCCGACGTGGATGAGGGCGTTCGCATGTTGGACAAAGCGTTCGGTGAAGTGAACGCTTGATGCAGAGGGTGATGCGAAGGTTGGCGGTTGCATTTTGCCAGGCAGCAATCATTGCCGGCGGGGTCTGGGCGCAGGCACCGCCCGAAAAGAAAATTCTGTGGAAGCCGGTGCCGTTCGCGATAGTGCGCTACAACGATGAGGCGCCGGCCTCGTGGAATCTCTATCACGCTGAAAAGAGCGGGCTGCTGCTACTGCGTCTGTGGAAGCGCTATCTGCTGATCGATCGAGCCGAGCAGGAAGTCTACGACATCGATCCGCAAAAGGTGAAGCCGCAGGGCGAGAATTTCGAGTGGTCGCATACGGATAAGCCGGACGAACCAATCGAGATTTCCGAGTGGAAACAGCGGGACGTCGGTTCGATGCAACGCTTGCGATTCCGGTTCGGGAAATCGGGGCATTTTTTGGAGCTGCAACTACCGCTGCTCTCGAACGGCAAGCCCGCGTATTGAACGACGCCGCAAGGGACCCAGGGAAGGAGAATCAACGGCGGTAGACACCGTAATACCAGGGGATGCCGAGGGCGCCGGGTTCCACGCCGACGACCACGGCATCACCGACGCGGAGGCGGTCGAAATCGTCGAGGTCGACCGCAAGACGCTCGACGCGCTGGCCATCACGCCAGGAGTGGACCACCAACCTGCGGCTGCCTCGGACCAGTCCTTTCATATCGAATCGCTCTACGACGACGGTGGGATAGTAAGTGAGATTTTTCTGCGCATCGAGCCTGCCGTTCACCACGAGCGTGGCGGCAAGAATCCAGGGTAACGGGATGAACCCTGCATAGATGCGTTTGAGGACTTCGATTTCGCGGCGGCAGCGCGCACGGCGGTCGAGGAATACGGCTAGGGTGAGCGCAAGAAAAAAAATCAGACCAAAGAATACCAGCATGAGGTCGAGGTCCAGGGGCGGATAAATCTGGCTGACATAGGGAAACAGCAACGAACCCCCGAGAAAAATCACGGTTTGCCGCCACAGCCGGCGGCGAAACATTACTTCGGCGGCAGCCGAGGTTAATCCGCAGACAGGGCACTGGTCGGCGATCCTATGAGAACCGCAATCAAGGCAGCGTGTCATCAGTCAAAAAGACCGGGAAGCAATCAACCATTTTAGTATACGTTGCACGCAACGGCGTCAAGTTCTGGCGCGCGATAGGTAGGTGAGGAGATCCTGAAAATGTTTCTGGTTTTGCGCTTCGGGAAGGGTGAGGGAAACGCCCATGCCTTTGCCGGGTTCGACGCGCTTCACCGTGCAGTCCACTTTGATGGATTGATCCGCGGTTACTCGGGCGGTAAAACCCGCGCCCACCCAGAGAGTATCGGGTGATTCGATGAACATGCCGCTGGAGCTGATGTCGCGCGTGCGGGCTCGCAAAACAGCAGAGCCCCATTCGATTTCGACATCGGCATGATACGAGTAGCGGGGCGCCCAACGGCGCTCGAGGCGGCGAGCAGAATTCTCCCCGGAAGTCATCCCGCTCAAGGTCCCCCCTGCCACGGATCCCACGCCGCAGCGCCGTGAAAACCGCGCCGCTAAATCGATTCAAGAATACGTCACGTTGTATCACATCCGATACGACGCCGGAGAACAATGTTTTGTTCCCGCCAATCCACAGGCAGAAGGTGTCTTGGCCGGACGAAGGCCTATTTTTGCGCACCTAGCCGGCGGTGGAGTTCGGCTTCTAGATACTTGCGGAGGTTTTCGGGAACGATACCTGGCACCGCGAGGTCGCGCAGATCGGAAACCGTCAGTTCAGGCAGGTAAGTGAGCACGGTAGAAAGGGTCACTTCCGGATGACGCACGAGGGCGAGCCGAACATTGTAGGTGCACGACCACTTGCGGTGCCGCGAAATCGCAGGAAGGACTCCCGGCGGCAACTTTGCGCGCGAGAGCACTTTCAAAACTTGCGCTTCGGTGAGATAGGCATTATCGAGAACGACGGAAAGGATTTGCGGGTGACCCTCGGCCAGGAGCGCCCCGGCGATGCGCGCGGGCCCGCGGCGGGCGAGGGTAATTTTCTGCCCGAGAGGCAATTGGGGGAGACGCGAGGCCAAATGATCTTCTCCGCTGCTCTTTAGCTCGGCAGGGGTGGCGGGTGAGAGGATGAGCTGGACAAGATCCATCAGGTAGAGCTCGCGAAGGATGCGCAGCCCGATGAGGCGTGGCGTGCGAGGATGAAACACCAGCGCCCGTTTCACGCGGTAGTTCTTGATTAGAGGTTTTCTGCGGCCGATCTCCTCGAGAACCTCTGCGGGGAGATCTTTTCGTTCGAGTAGCAAACACAGCCGTGTCTCATCGAGCGCGGGGTGGTCGAGAAGGGCGAGAAGAACATCGGCGGAGGAATGGTAGAGCAGCGCGCCGAGTTCCTCGACGGAGGCCTGCGGCCGGTCTTGTCGGGGCGGCGTCATTCTAATTCCCTGCTACTCCTGTGCTGGAGAGAAGTTGTAGTGCGAGGCGCCCGGCCATCTCCGCAGGTGGAATAGGCAGTGGTCCGACCTTTGCACGCGGGAAGGCAGCGCGTAAAGAATCGTCGAGCTGTGCACCGAAAAACGCCGAGCGGCCAATCATGCCGCCCATCTTGACCAGATTGAACCTCGTTTCCTGGAGGTCGAGGCGCTTCGCCAGGTCCTTCACAAGTTCAGTGAGCTCCCTGATGGCATCGCGCAAAGCCGCGCGGGCCGTTTCATCGCCGGCATCAGCCGCGGCAGCGATGACCGGAAAGACTCGAGGGAACAATTCTTCGGCGTTTGTGCGGGCGTGTTCTTGTACTCCAACCCAGCCAGCGAAACCCAGCTGCTTTAGAATCTGCTTCCCGAGCGCGGAATCTGTTCCCCTACGCTCATGTTCGCGAAGCGCGGCGATAAGCGCGCGGCGCCCGATGTCGTAAGCGCCGCCTTCGTCACCCAGCAAGGAGCCGAAACCTCCCGCGCGGAGAATGTCCCCGTTTGCAGACCGGCCGATGGCTGCGGAGCCCGTTCCGGCGATGAGTACAATCCCAGGACCGTCGGGCATGGCCGTGAGGGCCAATTCGAGATCAGTACAGATTCTAATTGCGGTTCCCGGAAACGCCACCGCTAGTGCCGCACGTATCTGGACTCCAGCTTCCAAACGGCCAGTACCGGCAAGCCCCGCGCAGATGCCGGCGATGGATTCAGGCCTGACGCGCGCTTGCGTTATGGCAAGCTTCGCTCCGTCCTTGAGCGCTTTCAGGACGGCATCGAATCCCACTCGCGTGGGGTTCGATGGGCCGGAGCGGCTCTGAGCGAGAATCTTCTGCGTCTCGTCCATCAAGACACACTCGGTCTTCGTCCCCCCTCCGTCGAATCCCAATACGTACCGCATATCTCAAGGATAAGCGATTCCGCAAGAGAGTTCCCACCGTCAGCCAGCATAGGAGTTGCAAAGAGGGCACTCGTCGGCACATCGTCGTGACAGGAATGTGCTCGACGAAGATCGCGGCGGCGTGCGAAACTCCCTGCGGCAAAAGCACGCCATGCGAATCCATCCGCTCGATCTCGCGATTGTTCTGGCGTACCTCTGCGGAATTACCGCGCTGGGAGCGCGATTCCGGAGGGGGCAGCGCGACGTTTCCGATTATTTTTTGGGTGGCCGCACGGCGCCGTGGTGGGCGCTCTCGTTTTCCATTGTGGCCACGGAAACTTCCACACTCACGATTATAGGCACGCCGGCAATCTCCTACAGCGGGAACCTGGCATTCTTGCAACTGGTGTTTGGCTATCTGCTGGGGCGCGTTCTGATCGTTCTCTTCTTGCTGCCGGGTTATTTTCGCGGAGAGTATTTTACGGCGTACGCGCTGATTGAAAAACGATTCGGCGAAAAAATGAGAGCTGTGGCCGCGACAACTTTTTTGGTCACCCGCGCGGTAGCGGAAGGTGTACGTATTTCGGCGATTGCGCTGGTGGTGAGCGTGGTTCTTGGCACGTCTGAACGGTTGGCGGTCTGCATCGTGATTGCTCTCACCGTGCTGTACACATTCGAAGGCGGCATGAAGGCGGTAATCTGGACAGACGTGGCGCAGCTTTGGCTTTATCTGACGGGCAGCGCGGTGACATTTCTTGTGCTGCTGCACCGCATACCGGGTGGATGGAACGAGGTCTCGCAAGTGGCCTCGGCAGCCGGACACAAGCTGCAGCTCCTTGATTTCTCTTTCCATCTCGCGACGAAATATACTTTTTGGTCTGGACTGATCGGGGGCGCATTTCTAACCATGGCGACCCATGGCACGGATCAAATTATCGTGCAACGCTTACTGGCGGCGCGCAATGAATCGGACAGCCGCCGCGCTTTGCTCACCAGCGGAGTGATTGTTCTTCTACAATTCACAATTTTCCTGTTGATCGGTGTCTTGCTTTTCACTTTCGCGCAGCACTCACCGCTGCTTGCCCCGGGCGAGCGAACCGACCGCATTTTGCCGCTCTTTCTGGTGCGAGAAATGCCGGTTGGACTCGCGGGGCTGCTGCTCGCTTCCATCGTCGCGGTGGCCATGTCCAACGCCAGCGGCTCATTGAATTCGCTGGCCGCTTCGAGCGTCTTGGATTTTTCACAATTGCGCGGCCGTTCGGCCGACCCGGCAAATGTTTTGCGGCTGTCGCGGCGCATGACCCTATTTTGGGGCCTCGTCCTGATGGGATTCGGTCTGGTGAAATGGGGTCCGCTCCTCGAAACTGGATTGACGGTAGCGTCCCTGCCGTTTGGCAGCTTGCTAGGATTGTTTTTGCTCGGAACGTTTGATCGAAAAGCGAAAGCGCGCGGGGCGCTGATCGGTATGTTCGCGGGATTAATGCTCATCATCTACTTACACCAAAAAACCCCGATAGCCTATACGTGGTATTTCTTAATTGGTTCGGCCATGACCTTTCTCACCGGCGCGGCGGTTAGCCGGCTCTTCCCGGAGGCCGCTAAGGATGTCTCGATGAGTGAATCGCGATGAACGAAAGAGGTTTGGAGTTGGTGCGCGGGTTGGGCGCGTGGGCGTCGGGGGCGATTGTCGTGGGCACGATGATCGGGACGGGAATTTTTCTGAAACCCGCGGAGATGGCGCGCGAGGGCCACACGATGTCCGTCGTTTTTGCCGCCTGGATTGCCGGCGCAATTCTTTCGCTGTTCGGTGCGCTGTCCTACGCGGAATTGGGAGCGATGATCCCGGAGGCGGGCGGCGAATACGCGTATTTACGGCGCGGCTTTGGTCCGGTGTGGGGTTTTCTGTTTGGCTGGATGCACTCGATCGTGGGCCGGCCTTCCTCGATGGCATCCATTTCCGCGGGGATGACGCGTTTTCTAAGTTTTCTACTGCCCATCGTGGCGGTGCCGCTCTTTACTGTGCACATCGCCATTCCCGGGCTAACAGGTTGGATGAAGCCGTATGAGTTCGTCTTTACCTGGGCCCAGCCGCTTGCCGTGCTTTGGCTCGTCATCATGACGGGAGTGAATTACCTAGGCGTGCGGTTGGGCGGCACGGTACAGGTACTTCTCACGGCCATTAAGATTATTTCCGTGGTCGTGGTGATGGGCTTTGCGTTTTTTTCTTCCGCTCCGGCAGCGCACGCGCCAAACCTTTTTTGGCCCGCGGCGGGCGATAGCGCGGGAATGATCTTCCGCGCTTTTCTTGCCGCGCTGGCGGCTTCGCTCTGGGCCTATGACGGCTGGGAAGATTTGAATTTGGTGGGTTCCGAGGTGCAGAACCCGGAACGCAATTTCCCTCGGGCACTGGTGGGCGGTGTCGCGTTCGTGGGAGTGATTTATCTCTTGTTTAGTGCGGCGTGCCTAAGAGTTTTGCCGTTCGAAGCGGTTGCCGCGTCACCCCATATCGCCTCCGATGTAGTCGAACGCGTCGCCGGGCGCGGCGCCGCTGCGTGGATCACCCTGGCGATGGTGATTTCCGCCCTGGGCTCGATGAATTCGTCGGTGCTGAGCGGTGCTCGCGTGCCCTACGCGATGGCGCGCGACAGGATATTTTTCAAAATAGCGGACGGCATCCATCCGAAATACCGCACGCCGGGCAAAGCCCTTATATTCGAATGTGTGCTCGCCAGCGTGATGGCGCTGTCCGGAACATTCGAAGAGCTGACCAACCTTTTTATTTTTGCCGGCTGGATTTTCTACGGCTTGGCCGTGGTTTCCCTTTTCCGCATGCGCCGCACGGAACCCGATTTGCTGCGCCCTTACCGCTGCTGGGGATATCCATGGGTGCCGGTGGTTTTTGTGGCCAGCGCGCTGGCGCTTACGTTCAACATTTGGCTGCAACGCCCTGGGCGGTCCTCAATTGGCTTGCTTCTTATCCTCGCTGGTCTGCCCTTCTACAAACGGTGGGCAACGCGAAACAGGCGGCCTGCAAGCTCGTAATAACGGCCACGGAGCAAGGGCTCACCCTAGCACGCTTGAGCCGTCAAGCAGAGGCGGCGCGAGTGGAGCGAGTATCCATATTAATGGGCGAAATAGCTGCCTCGGCTTCGCGAGGAACTTCGATCGAGGGATGAAAAAGCTTCGCGAGGGCTTCCAGGCCGGCGATGAGGCGCGGGCCGGAGCGTGAAAAATAACTATTGGCTTCGAGAGCGCAGACGCGGCCGTTGCGCACGGCCGGGATTGCATACCACTCCTCGGGAAATGTCATCGATCTGTATTCCTGGACGGCGCGTTCGGCATTGTATCCACAGGGTGACACCAGCAGTATTTCTGGGGCGGCTTCCGCTATTTCATCGAGCGTGATGCGGAAAGAGGGCGTGCGAACCCGCCCGAATAGTTCCACGCCACCGGCACGCGTGACCATCTCCGGCACCCAGTGCCCGCTGACGTAAAACGGCTGCAGCCATTCGAGGAAGACCACCCGGGGGCGTTCCGCGCACGATGCGACCTGGCCTTCGACCGCGGCAAGCCGCTCACCGATCTCTTTGACCAGGGCTTCAGCGCGGGGACCACGGCCGGTCTCTTCGCCCACCCACAAAATATCGCGCCATACATCGCCCAAATCCTGTGGGTTCAGGCAGAGCACTTCCGGCGGGCGATGGAAACGCGCAAGCGCGGTGGCCAGATCGTCGGGCGAAGCGGCGCAAACGTGGCAGAGATCCTGGGTAATGATCAGGTCAGGCCTGAGGCTCTCGAGGATATCCGCATCCACACCATACAAACTCTCACTGCGGGCAACGTATTCGCGCACGAGGCGGTCGATCTCTGCGGGCGTGGCATCGTGAGGAATGCGCGAGCGAATGACCACGGGCCTGGCGCGCGCCTGCGGTGGAAAGCCGCATTCGTGGCTGACACCGACAACTTCCCTGTCAAGGCCGAGCGAGAAGAGGATTTCCGTGGCCGATGGCAAGAGAGAAACAATGCGCATGAACGGAATGTATCACATTCTAAAGACAGCGAAAGAAAAGAAAAAGATAACGCGGAGACGCAGAGGACGCAAAGAATCGCAGAGGAAGAACAACGGCGCATCAAACGGCTAAACTTGCGCCAAGCCGCGGAGACCAGGCAAAAGCAGCGGAAAAACCACTCCTCTCTCAGTTACGTCGGGAGCAACTTCGGTAGCGAATACCTAGTCAGAGATTTCACAAATTATTTGTAGAGAAAATACTTTCTGCGCATCTGGTCGAAGGCGGCGAGGTCGACAGCCCAACTCGAGACGATTTTTTCTGTAGAGGCGCCTTCTTGCAAAAGACGAATGGTCTCGGCGTTTCCGACGAGCGGGAGAAGCTTGGCGGGATCGAAGTGCTCAGGATAAAGGTTTTGCAAAACTGCCGCGATCTCGAAGCCTGCGCGCACGGCGCGGACCGTAGGGCGATTGGTGATGCGAATAGCGACACCGCCGCAGCGCTGCCCGGCGTAAAGGCCGGAAATGGGGATGAACGGCTGGCCGACGAATCGCAATCCAGGAAGGGCGCGCGCATTCAGCGCGGCGGCGACCGCGTCACCGTTCATCCATGGTGCGCCGAATTCCTCGAAAGGAGTTTCCGTGCCGCGTCCGACCGAAACGCCCACGTTTTGCAGAATCTCAATGCCGGGATAGAGGACGGCACCTTTCTGGGTTAGCAGATTGGGTGAGGGAGGAACCCAGCGAATTCCGGTGCTCTCGAAGAAGTAGTTGCGGTGCCAGTTTTTCATGGCGATGACGTGAAGGTCGACGCCAATGTGGTTTTCCGCGTTAAAGAGTTGTGCGAGCTCACCGATAGTGAGCCCGTAACGCACCGGCAGAGGAAAATAGCCGACGAACTTCTTTTTGTCGCTATCGAGGAGGGGACCTTCCAGGATTTCGCCGCCAAGGGGATTGGGGCGATCGAGTACGAAAAAAGCGATGTTACGCTTGGCAGCTTCTTCCATGCAGTAGGCCATGGTGGTGGTGTAAGTGTAAAAGCGCACACCGGCGTCTTGAATATCGAAGACGAGCGCGTCGATTCCCTTGAGCATTTCGTCGGTGGGCCGGCGAATTTCGCCATAGAGGCTGAAGATGGGAAGGCCTGTGGAAGCGTCGCGGGATGAGGAAACTTTCTCGTCAAGGTGGCCGGCGAGGCCGTGCTCGGGGCTGAAAAGCGCGACGAGCCTTACGCCCGGCGCGCGCGACAGAATCTCAATCGTGGTGCGGCCCTGGAAGTCGAGGCCGGTGTGATTGGTGATGAGCCCGATATGCTTGCCGCGCAAGGGAGCAAATTTCTGCGCTTCGAGGACATCGATGCCAGTTTGCACGCGACCCGGCCGGCCAGAGCGCTTCCCTGCGGCTTGGACCGGAGTGCAAATCAAGAAGGCAAGCGCGACACATGCGGGTACCCGGCAGAAGACGAGGCCTATTCGATGCGATTCCCGGGGACGAACCATCAGGGTCTCCGCAAAGTTCAATGATATTCTGGAACGTGCTGTTCGCGGCCGCGTTGTTCGAGTGATGTGCGTGTGCTATATACACACGCAGAGCGTGTGCGAACCGGGGGGAAGGTCAGCCGCGGGAAGGTCAGCCGATGAAAGCACCGAGCGCCCGCCCATTGCTGCTGATTCCCGTCGCGATAGCCGTTTTACTGTGTCACCACCAAACGGTCAACCTTATGGCCCAAAACCAGCGCAGCGAAAACCAGTCCACTTCAAAAGAAGATTCCAACAATATGTCTGTTAAAAAGAAAAAACCCGCAACGGCGAAAAACATGGCAGGAAAATTGTCCCCTGCCGGGAATCAATGGGTCGAAACGACGCTGCGGAAAATGAACGTCGAGGAAAAAATCGGGCAACTATTGTTCACGACTTACCACGGCAGTTTTACGCCGACGGATGCGCCCGCGTACCAACAGATGATGCACGACGTAAGGCAATTGCATGTCGGCGGATTCATCAACGTTACGGAAGCCTCGCCGTTGGGCATCGTGAAGAGCCAGGCATATCCGACCGCCGTGCTTACCAACCAGTTGCAAGCAGCCTCGAAGCTTCCGCTGCTGATTGGCGCGGATTTCGAGCGCGGGACAGCGATGCGCCTGGACGAAGGCACGTCGTTTCCAACGGCGATGGCCGTCGCCGCGGCGGAGAACCCGAAAGATGCCTACACGTTAGGAAAAATCACTGCGCTCGAAGCGCGAGCGGTTGGCATTCAGTGGATTTACGCGCCGGACGCGGACGTGAACAACAATCCGGGAAATCCGATTATCAATACCAGATCGTTCGGAGAAGATCCGTCCAAGGTGGCGGAATTTGTTTCCGCGTTTGTGCGCGGCGTGGAAGAAAACGGTGGGCTTGCAACAGCGAAGCATTTTCCGGGGCACGGGGACACGTCGGGCGACTCGCACCTAGATTTGCCGGTGATTCATGCTGACAAGGAGAGGCTCGAGCACCTGGAACTAATACCCTTTCGCGCAGCCATCGCCGCTGGTGCGAGTAGCGTGATGACCGGGCATCTCTCCGTTCCCGCACTTGAGCCGGATCCAAATACGCCCGCGACACTCTCGCCGCGTATCCTGACGGAGTTGTTGCGGAAAGAGATGGGGTACGAGGGGCTGGTTGTCACGGATGCGATGGACATGGGCGGAATCACAGTGCGCAATGCGCCCGGCGAGGCCGCGGTGCGCGCGGTCGTGGCGGGTGCGGATGCGCTGCTGCAGCTGCCGGCGCCGGATGCGGCATTTGAAGCGCTGCAAGCGGCGGTCAAGAGCGGGCGGATTTCGCGCGCACGGCTGGACGCCTCGGTGAGGCGCATTCTTCAGGCGAAAGCGCGGCTGGGATTGCAAAAAGCGCGGTTCGTGGATGTAAACGCACTTAACAAAAAATTTGGAAGTGTCGAATGGCAAAAAGAAGCGCAGGAGATTTCGGACCGGGGCGTGACGCTGCTGCGCGACACTGCGCACCGGCTGCCGCTCGACGGCACAAAGCCGTTGCGCGGATTGCTATTGGCGCTTTATGCGGATCCCGACCCGTATCCTGGTGAAGATCTGGAACGGGAACTTCGCTCGCGGTTTGATTCGCTGACGACCTTGCGAGCCGATACGCGATTTGTGAGGGCGGACCTGCTCAAGCTGCCGCCGCCCGATTCCTACGATGTGGCGATCCTGGCGTTTTTTGTGCGCGTGAGCGATCGCAAGGGAAACGTGGATATCCCCGAAGAGCAGGCGAAGCTAGCGGAACAACTTTACAAGACCGGAAAGACGGTCATTACCGTTGCGCTGGGCAGTCCTTACTTGATTGAACATTTTCCGCAAGCAGAGACGTGGCTCGCAGCGTTTGGGATTAGCGACGTCGCGCAAATTTCCGCTGCGCGAGCCTTGTATGGACAGATTCCGGTGCGCGGGCATTTGCCGGTGACCATCCCCGGCGTCCAACTGAAAGCGGGCTTCGGCTTGGAATTGGCGGCGAGCCCAATGACGCTGCAACCGATGGAAGTGCGCGGCGAAGCGCAATTGCGCCCCGCGTACGAAGTGATTGAGCATGCCATCGCCGACAAGGCGTTTCCCTCTGCGACGCTGGGGGTCGGCTATCGCGGCAGGGTTGCGATTCATGCGTTTGGAAATCTCAGCTACGGCGCGAAGGCCCCCGCGGCGGATGTTCATACGATGTATGACATCGCTTCGCTGACGAAAGTAGTGGCAACGACGACGCTGGTTGCCAAGCTGGCCGAAGGCGATTTCGCGGTGCCGCTGGATCTTGATGCGAGGGTGGAGAGGTATTTGCCGGAATGGGCCAGCGGGCCGCAACCCGAGTGGCGGCACGAAGCGACGGTCAGGCATCTGCTTACCCACACTTCAGGGCTGCCGGCATTCAAAGAATATTGGCGGACGTCAAAATCAAAACAGGATACGCTGTCGAAAATTTTTGCTGAGCCGCTCGAGTATCAGCCGGGAACGAAGGAAGTGTATTCCGACCTGGGAATTATACTGATGGCGGAAATTGTCGAGAGGCTGACCGGCAGAACGCTGGACGAGCTGGCGAATGAGGACATTTTCAAACCGCTGGCCATGATAGACACAATGTTCAAGCCTCCCAAGAAATTGTGGTCCTGGATCGCGCCGACAGAGCTGGACAGCAATTTCCGCAAACGGCTAGTGCAAGGCGAAGTGCACGACGAAAACGCCTTCGCCATGGGCGGCGTTTCCGGCCACGCCGGGCTATTCAGCACCGCTCCGGACCTGGCGGCATTTTGCCAGATGTTGTTGAACGGCGGCGTATACCTGCATCAACGGATTTTGCGCCGCGCGACGATTGCGCAATTCACGGCTCCACAAAAGCTATCTAACGGAGCGCGGACACTGGGCTGGATGGTGCCCACAGAAAACAGCTCTAGCGGACATTATTACTCAACGTACAGCTTCGGCCACACCGGCTTTACCGGCACATCGATCTGGATCGATCCCGACCGGCAACTTTTTGTTGTGCTGCTCACGAACCGCGTGAATCCCACGCGTGAAAACCAAAAGATCGCCCAGGTGCGGCCGGCCCTGCATGACGCGGTGATGCAGGCGCTGGGCTTTGCCACGGCTGCCGCGCCGGCAAAGTAAGAGTAGACCTATTGCAGAAAAGCTTTTTTCTGAAGGTCGTGGGCGGCTTGGGCGAGGTCGGCGGGGCGGCCGAGGTCGCGCCAATAATATTCATCGGAACGGAAAGCGAGGATTTTTTCTCCCTGGGCGGCGAGACGCAGGTAAGTGCTGATGATGGAGAAGATGCCCTCTTCGATGATCATCGGCAACAAGCGCGGAGAGATAATGTGGATGCCGGAGAAGGCGAGCGGCTGGGGATGTGGTGAGGGACGAACGATTTCAGGCTCTTGGTCGCGCCCCGCTCGACGGCCGCATAACTTAAGCTGCTCGTCGAAGAGCAGGTAGCGTGAGGTCTCGCGAGCTTGTACGGCAAGTGTGGCGAGAGCGTGATTTTCCGTATGGAATTGCACCATGCGCGAAATATCGATCGTGCTAATGACATCGACATTGTGAAGAACAAACGGCTCGTCCTTTTGACTGGGATGAAGGCGACTCGAATCCTCAAGAAAAAACCATGCAGCTTTTTTCAGGCCGCCGCCGGTGTCCAGCAGGACTTCTTCGTGCGAGACTTCGATGCGCATGCCAAAGTTATCGTGGTCTTTCAGATAGTCGAGAATCATGTTCGCGAAGTGATGGACGTTGATGATGATTTCGCGGACCCCCAAGCCACGCAGGCAGGCGATGGTGATCTCAAGCAGGGTGTGGCCAGAAATTTCCACCATCGCCTTGGGGCGATTGTCGGTAAGCGGCCGCAAGCGCGTGCCGAGGCCGGCGGCAAGGATCATCGCTTTCATACGGGCACGTTCATAAGGGCGCTTCCGTCAAATCGGCCGGCCTGAGAAGGCGGCCCCTGCAATGGCAAAGCCCAGCTGGACTGCCGCTCCAGAACGTGCGAATCGGCCGATGTAGTAGCGCTTTCATCTGTCGAGCTGCTCCAACTCAAGATGGCGCACGACCACGTCCACGCCGTTCCGGCCGCGCAAGCGTTTGGCTACTTGCTCCGCAAGATACACGGAACGATGCTGGCCACCGGTGCAGCCGAACGACACCATCAAGTTCTTGAAGCCGCGCTGCTGGTAATTGCTCACGCTCGACTCCACCAGCGGCATGACGTTCGAAAGAAATTGATGGACGCTCTCCTGCTGATTGAGGTATTCGATGACAGGAGCGTCCTTGCCCGTCAAGGGTTTGAACCGCTCTTCGCGCCCGGGATTCGGGAGGCCGCGGCCATCGAAAACGAATCCGCCGCCGCGCCCGGAATCATCCTGCGGCAAGTTCCGGTGAAAAGAAAAACTGAAAATTCGCACGGTCAGATTTTCGGACGTGGGAGCCTGCCGCTGCAATTTCTCCGAGGCCAGCATGCTTTGGAACGCAGCCATGAGCGTGGGTAGCACGACAGGCAGATCGACATTGTGAAGTAGCCAGCGCAGATTTTTCAATGCGTAGGGCACGCTTTGCAGAAAATGAGCCTTGCGCTCAAGAAACCCGCGGAAGCCATAAGCCCCAAATGCCTGCATGATGCGGACATAAACATAGGCGTAGTAGTGCCTCATGAACGCTTCACGATCGAGCTGGATGAAACCCGCAAGCGTGTCGAGATAATGATCGAGCAGTTGCTGTCTCAGCGCTGGCGGCAGATCGGCTTTGGCATCGTACAAAAGAGAAGCGATGTCATACTGCAGCGCACCTTTTCGGCCTCCCTGGTAGTCCACAAAGAAGGGCTGCCCGCCGGGCAGCATGACATTGCGCGACTGGAAGTCCCGATAGAGGAAGTAATCGCGGCGGGCGCTCAACAGGAATTCCGTCAAGCGGCCGAAATCATTTTCCAGTGCCTGCTCATTGAAGGGAATGCCGGCGAGCCGGAGAAAATAATACTTAAAATAATTCAAATCCCACGCGATGGACTGCTTATCGAAACTGGTGCATGGATAAGCCACGTGGTAGTTCACGTCGTAGCCGGCTTCGATCTGAAAGCGCGGCAACACGGCCACAACCTTGCGATAGGCTTCCACCACCTGGGGAGCGATACTCTCACCGGCTCGATTTTTTGCGAGAAAATCAAAGAGCGTCGTGTCCCCCAGATCCTGTTCCAGGTAGGCGCCCTCGGGCAAGTTTTCCGCATAAATTTCCGGGACGGGGAGGCCGTGCCGGTGAAAATGCTTGGAAAATTCGATGAAAGCGACATTCTCCTCACGCACGCCGTACAGAATGCCGATGGCGCTGATTCTTTCGTTGGCGAGCCGGATGATCTTGCGACCTGACCCGCCCAGCTCGCCCTGTAGCGGCTGCACCCGTGCAACCGGGGAATGGAAACGTTGTTCGAACAGCTTCTGGAGAACGTCAGTCAATGTCCTGAGTTCCAATCAACCCGTCGCGATAGATCACCGGGGCTAACTTATTTTTAGCACAGCTGGTTCCTGCTCGAGTGATTTGCTTGGCAGGGAGTTGCTATCTTTCGCGTTAACTAAAGATGTGCCCCTCACCCGCGGAGTCGCGCCACGTTCCAGCGCACGGATATAATGCGGCATGCCCTCTCGCGCTAAAGAACGCAGGTCCACAGAAGAGCGCAACGCGGCTTCTTGGAAACTCGACCAGATGTCCGCGGAGGCGATTCTGCGCTTGATGAATCGCGAGGACCGCAAAGTCGCGATTGCCGTGGGGCGGGAGATTCCCACAATCGCGAGGGTAGTGGACGCAATTGTGAGCGGGATTCGAAAGGGCGGGCGGCTGATTTATGTGGGGGCGGGTTCGAGCGGGCGGATTGCAGTTTTGGATGCCGCGGAATGCGCGCCGACATTTGGTACTTTGCCGAAATTAGTTCAAGCGCTGATTGCCGGCGGGAAGCGCGCCGTGACCGGAGCAGTGGAAGGGGCGGAGGATTCGATTCGAAATGCCGAGCGGGAACTGCGCAGCAAAAAATTGACGCGAGACGACGTCGTCGTGGGGATTTCCGCGAGCGGAACGACACCATATGTTTTGGGAGCGATGAAATTCGCGCGCAGGCGCGGCGCGACAACCGTGGCCATAACGGCGAATCGGCGCTCGCCCTTGGCCCGGACGGGGAAGATTGTAATCGCACCAGAAACCGGAGCGGAAGTGGTGACGGGATCGACAAGGCTGAAGGCCGGGAGCATGCAAAAGATGGTGCTGAACATGCTCTCTACTGCGGCGATGACGCGGCTCGGACATGTCTATGAGAACCTAATGATCGACGTTGTGCCGAGAAATCAAAAGCTTATTGAGCGGAGCCGAAGGATTCTGGCGGAGGCGAGCGGTAGAGATCTGTCCGCGGCGGAACACGCTCTGCGTCACTCCGGACACAAACTGAGGGTCGCGCTAGTGATGCTGAAGCGAGAAGTTAGCGCAGCAGAAGCGAGGAAACGACTGCGGCGGGCAGGCGGCATTCTAAGAAAAGCTTTGAGTGAATAAGAAAAGAAATTAGCGCGGAGGCGGCGCAGTACACCGGGCGTAGGGGGAAAACCAGGGCGCATGGACAAATTTGTAATCAAAGGCGGAAAGGCGCTGCACGGGAGCGTGGCGATCAGCGGCGCAAAAAACTCGGCGCTGCCGGTGATGGCCGCGGCGCTGCTCACGACCGAAGAAGTTTCCGTTCATAACATTCCCAAGGTGCGCGACCTGATCACCATGAGCAAGTTGCTGGCGTTCATGGGCGCGAAAGTTTCGATCGCCGAGCTGCCCGCGAGCGACTACGTGATCGAAGCATCCATGGTGAGCGATGCTGTCGCGCCGTATGAATTGGTGAAAACCATGCGCGCGTCAATCCTCACCCTCGGTCCGCTGATGGCGCGAGTGGGCGTAGCGCGAGTTTCGCTGCCCGGAGGCTGTGCCATCGGGGCCCGTCCGGTGGATTTGCACCTCGCAGCGCTGGAAAAGATGGGAGCGGAAATCACGACTTCCCACGGCTACATCGAGGCAAAGGTCCCCAATGGTGGAAAACTGAAGGGGGCGCATATTGTTTTCGAAAAAATCACCGTAACCGGCACGGAAAATATCCTGATGGCCGCTGCGCTGGCCAAGGGCGAAACCATTCTAGAAAATTCCGCGCGCGAGCCGGAGGTCACGGACCTTGTCGCAATGCTGCGAAAAATGGGAGCACAAATCGAGGGCGACGGCACAGCGACCTTGCGCATTCGCGGCGTGGAGAAACTTTACGGCACCGAACACACAGTCATCCCCGACCGGATTGAAGCAGGGACGTTTCTGGCCGCGGGTGCGATCACCGATGGCGATTTGACGGTGACGAATTGTGCGCCGGAGGATCTGGGGGCGGTCATCGCGAAGATGCAAGGGACGGGCGTGCGCTTCGATGAAATCGACAAGACCACCTTGCGCGTGCGGGGCGCCAAGAGGCTTGTGGGTTCTGACATGACAACGGAGGAATATCCCGGCTTCGCGACGGACATGCAGGCCCAGTATATGGCGCTGGCCACGCAGGCGGAAGGCACGTCCGTCATCACCGAGACGATTTTTGAGAACCGCTTCCTGCACGCCAGCGAGATGGTGCGCATGGGGGCAAACATCTCCATTGATGGGCGGCGCGCCGTGGTACGCGGGCCGGCACAATTTTCTGGAACAACGGTCCAGGCGTCTGATCTGCGAGCGAGCGCGGGGCTGGTTCTGGCGGGACTGGTTGCCAATGGAGAGACGATTATCGACCGCGTATATCACATCGACCGCGGGTATGAAGGGATCGTGGAGAAATTGCGCAGCGTGGGCGCCGACATCGAGCGCGTCCATGGATCGGGGTCATAGCTCGAAGGCAAAAGCCATTTGAAATCGTTGAATCTTCTGTGGTGACAAATTAAAGGGCCCGAAAATCGATTATTCAAGTTGCCGTTCGTGTAACACGCCTGAACTGTTCCTTGGCTCCTCTTCGCACCCTCGTTTTTTTCGTAATTGGAGCGCTCCCGAAGCACTTCCGCGGTGGAACGCACTATTCTCTGATGGATAACGCGCGGCCGGCAGGGGCGGAGCCTGCCGCTCAGAGTCACTTCCAGCATTGCACCACGAAGCAAACCCCAAGAAAGTCTGGTACAATGCGCGGCACGAATCTGACGGGGCATAGGCGTGATTATTGGGCCCGCGGAGGGTACGGACCATGGCGAATACCGAACTGCTGGCGCGGATTGATGCGGCGATTGCCGAGAAACACCTCTTGAAGCATCCGTTCTATCAGGATTGGCAGGCGGGCAAACTGAGCCGCGAAGCGCTGCAGCTTTACGCGGCGCAGTATTACCGCCACGTGGAAGCTTTCCCGAAGCATCTGCGGGTGTTGGCGGCACGGACCGAAGGTCCGCTGCAAGGATTGATTCAAGAAAATCTAGCCGAAGAAGAGAATCCGGCCGGACCGCACCCGAAATTATGGCGCGACTTTGCCGCAGCTTTGGGAGTGGGCGAAGACGACATCACCTGTTGCCCTGCCCTGCCAGGGACGCAAGCAGTGGTGGAAAAATTCCGCGAAATTTGCGGAGACCGGCCGGTGGCGGATGCGGTCGCGGCGCTCTATGCCTACGAATCGCAAGTGCCGGAAATCGCCGCAACAAAGATTGACGGCCTGGAGAAGTTTTACGGAATCGATAAGGCGGAAGCACTCGCGTATTTTGCGGTGCATGAGGAAACCGACAAGGCACATCGCGCGACCTGGCGGGCCTGGCTTGAAGAGCACGCGCAGGGTGATGAAGACGAGATTGTGGGAACGGCTCAGGAAGCGCTGGACACGCTTTGGGGCGCGCTCGATGCAGTGCATTGCGCGAAACGGAAAGCTGCCGCGGCTTAAAAGCGGGTAGAAGCGTTTACGACAAGGCCCCCGAGCAAATCGGGGGCTTTTTGTTTTTGGGAGTGCGATCGCAGACGCACCGAGTCCGCCTGCGGCAGGCTGGCTGGCTGCGCCCCTACAAGAGTAATGGAGAGAGTTATTCGACAGCGCCGCTGCTGCTGCCCATGCCGCCGCCCCCTGCCGCTTCTTTCTTGGCCTGCTTCTCGCGTGCTTCCTTAATGAGCGCTTTGCGCGAGAGCCGCACTTTGTTGCCCTCGATCGAGAGCACCTTAACGAGGACTTGGTCGCCCAGCTTCAGCTCATCGCGAACATCGCGGATGCGATGCTCGGAGATTTCGCTGATATGCAGGAGGCCGTCGGTGCCCGGGAAAAGCTCCACGAAAGCGCCGAATTCCGCCAATCGGACGACTTTACCGAGATAGGTCTTACCAACTTCGGCGGAGGCGGTGACATCACGAACCATCTGCAGTGCCGCATCGCCGCCTGCTCCACTGGTCGAGAAAATGTGCACGGTGCCGTCCTCGAGGACGTCAATCTTGACGCCGGTGGCTTCGATGATGGACCTGATCTTCTTGCCTCCCGGACCGATGAGGTCGCGGATTTTGTCCTGCGGGATCTTCAGCTTGAAGAGGCGCGGAGCGTACGCGGAGATCTCCGTGCGCGCCTCGCTCAGCGTCTTTTCCATGGTGTCGAGAATTTCCAAGCGGGCTTTCTTCGCCTGGGCGAGAGCTTCGCGCATCATCGCGATGCTGATGCCGAGAACCTTAATGTCCATCTGTACCGCGGTGATTCCCGCGCGTGTGCCGGCAACCTTGAAGTCCATGTCGCCGTAGTGGTCTTCCGCGCCGGCGATATCCGTGAGGATCGCGTACTTGTGATCCTCACCGACCACCAAGCCCATGGCGATGCCCGCGCAAGGTGCCTTCATCGGAACGCCAGCATCCATGAGCGCCAGCGAGCCGCCACAGACTGTGGCCATTGACGATGAACCGTTAGATTCCAGTATGTCGGAGACAAGACGCATGGCGTATGGGAAATTCTCTTCGCCAGGGAGCAAGTTCACGAGCGCGCGTTGCGCAAGAGCGCCGTGGCCGATTTCGCGACGGCCGGGTCCGCGGAGGAATTTCACTTCGCCGACGCTGAACGGCGGGAAGTTGTAATGCAGCATGAAGCGGTTGAACTGATCCTGCTCGAAGAGCAAATCAAGCCGCTGCATGTCTTCCTTGGTGCCGAGAGTAAGCGTTGCCAGAGCCTGCGTTTCGCCGCGGGTGAAAAGCGCGGAGCCGTGAACGCGCGGCAGCAAGCCCACTTCGCAGGTGATCTTGCGAATTTGATCGAATGCCCGGCCATCGGGTCGCCGGCGCTTGTTGAGCATGTCGTCGCGGAAAATATTCTCGCGCAAACGCTCGAACGCACGCATGGCCAGCGTGCGCTTCTCTTCATCTTCCTCGGGAAAGGATTCCTTGATCTCATCTTTCAAGGCGTCCACGAGGTGGTAGCTCTCCTTCTTCGGGTACTTCTCCGTGTTGAGGGCGTCGTGCAGCTTCGCGCCGTACTTCTTCTCGATTTCCTTGTAAAGAGCCTCGTCAAACGGCAGCGGTTCCACGACGACTTTATTCGGTTTCAGTTGGCCGTGAAGCTCACGGATGGCCGCGACGATTTTTTTGATCTGCGCGTGGCCGAATTCGAGGGCCTCAACGACGGTTTCCTCGGAAACTTCGAGCGCGCCGGATTCCACCATGACGATGGCCTGGTCTGTCCCGGCGATGACGATATTCAGGAGGCTCTTCTTCTGTTCGGCGACGGTCGGGTTGGCAACGAGTTGGCCATCGAGCAGGCCGATGCGAACCGCTGCGATGGGGTTTTCAAACGGCAGATCCGAGCAGTAGCAGGCTGCGGAAGCGCCGGTAACAGCAATAACATCGGGGTCGTTGTCGCTGTCGGCGCTGAGCACCATGCTCACAATTTGGGTTTCATTGCGCCACGATTCGGGAAAGAGCGGGCGCATGGGCCGGTCGATCAGGCGCGAAGTAAGAATCTCTTTTTCCGAGGGACGCCCCTCGCGCTTGAAAAAACCGCCGGGAATTTTCCCCGCGGCGTAGGTGTTCTCGCGATAATCAACGGTGAGCGGCAGAAAATCGCGGTCGTTCATCGCCGACGCCATGCAAGCGGTAGTCAGTACCACCGTATCTCCATAACGCGCCACAATGGCGCCGTTGGCTTGCTTGGCGATTTTCCCCGTCTCAAGAATCAGGGGACGCCCTCCGACTTCGACGGTGACTTGATGTGGTGCGGGAGTGTGCGTATTTTCAGACATAATTCATTTCCTTTGGCGCCGCGTTCATGGGGCGCATTTTCCTTGGTGTTCGGACGCCGAACAGCCGCGCAGAAATCCAGTTTCTACGTTCTATAGGAAGAAAAGAGGTTGAAACACTTCGTGAGGTAAACGAAACGCGCCGGACCGCACCACGTGAAAACTGTTAATTCTCAGCAACTGGCCGGACAAATTTGCACACGGCCGCAAAACAGTCAACCAGCATGCCCTGTGAATGATTTGTCGTTTGGCTATGACGCGAAGACTCCCGCTGTCTACAGCGGTTACTTGCGTAGGCTGAGGCGTTCAACAATCTCGCGGTACCGATCCGGGTCACGGCGATTGAGATAGTCCAGCAAACGCCGGCGCTTATTGACCATCATGATCAATCCCCGGCGCGATGCGTGGTCTTTCACATGGGACTTGAGGTGCGTGGTCAGGTAGTTGATCCGTTCACTCAGAAGCGCTATCTGCACTTCGGGTGAACCCGTATCCTTCACATGGGCCCGGAATTGTTCGATCAACACTGCTTTAGCTTCGCTCAAGTGCCCCTCTCCGTCGTCCCCTGAATTTTCCTCTTCTCTTCGACACATTCAGGCTAACACATCCCCGTTGATAGTGTAAAGAAATGTCCGAGACCTGGAGCAAGCGTCCCCGAAGGGAAGAAGCTGCTTTCCTTCTTGCGCTGGCGCGTCAAATTCGGTTGAATGCTGTCTGCCCAGAGAGATTCAGGGAAGGGGGAAGAAAATGAAGAAACTTTTTGCAACGTGTATTGGTATGGGACTGGTCTACGTGCTTTGTTCTGCCTCCGCAGCGGGACAGGATAAGAGTGCGCGCCCGAGCCCGCCGGCGAAAGCCACCTGCGCGCTCGCAGGCGGCAAGAGCATCACGGTGGAGTATTCCAGCCCGCGCATGAAGGGCCGGAAAATCTTTGGCGAACTCGTACCCTTTGGCAAAGTCTGGCGGGCGGGAGCAAATGAAGCGACGACGTTTGTCACCGACGCGGATCTGACTGTTGGCGGCAAAGCGGTGCCTGCTGGAAGCTACACTATCTTTACGGTTCCGGAAGCCAATAAGTGGACGCTGATCATCAGCAAGAAAACGGGTGAATGGGGCACGGCCTATCCCGGAACGGAAAATGACCTGGCCCGGGTAGACATGAAGGTCTCGAAACTGGCTGCGCCGGTTGAGAATTTCACGATTGCTTTTGACAAGGGCGCTGGCGGCTGCACGCTGCACATAGAGTGGGAAATTACCAGCGCGTCCGTGGACATTTCGAAGTAGTAGACGTCAACGGCGCCAACTGACCTGAGTTCCCATTGTTCCGAGATGCGCCTGCGATTCCTCGGGCGGGCGCATCCCTGCTCCAGCCGCGTACAAAACGGATTCTGAGATTCCGTCCACGCCGAGTGTTTGCTCGATCAAGGAATCCTTAAAGGCAATCGTGCAAAACGGCGCCAGTCCCAGCCAAGTGGCCGTCAGACAAAACGTCTGGCAGAGATGTCCAGCTTCCATAAGCACAGCTCGATATGCGCGCGGATAATCGTATTTCCACTGCGTGCGCGCAAACACCGCAGTCATGAAAACGACAAAAGCGGCGTCGCCGAACCACCACTGCCCCGCCAGACATTTGACGATCTGCCTCGAATTTGCGCCACGGCGCAACAACTCGAGGCGATGTGGGGCGCCATCATAGTGGTACAGCCCGGGGCTCAATCCGCGCACATTTCGTGCCAGCACGTAAGCCTCGATGGGGTGCAGCGCGCCGCCCGACGGCGATGTCTTCAGTGCCGCGGAGCCAAGTCGCGGGACCTTTGCCCAGCCCTGAATGCCCCACGTCAAGCCCAACAACGTTGCCAATTCGAGTAAGCCGACTGGCTTCGCAGAAAATTTTCGCCAGGTGCGCCGCGAAAGGAGCACGCCGGGAAATTCACCACCGATTTTAGGATTCGGTAAGCGCACTTGGGGGACGTGCGGGTAGCGCTTAAAAGGTTTGGGAGTAGCATGCCATTTGGCAAGGAGGAGAACGCGTCTGAACTCTTCTTCGGTGTCCTGATAGAACTCTACATCTTTCGTCGATAGGTGGAAGAAACCCGCGGCGGGATTCCATTGGCCCCAGTCTCTTAGGGCTTGATCGCGTGGAGGAGGCTTCTCGCCTGAACGCTGTAGAAACGAATGTCTGTACAGAAGGGCAATAGCCCTTCGCAGTGAGGATGGTTTGTACTCGTTGAGATGAACAATCAATCCCCTGGCTGAGCGCCAGTGGTCAAAAAAATGGAGAATTGTGGCGGCTTGTGGATTGGCGGCGATGCGCCGCTGGGTCAGAAAATTTTCAAATACAAGGCCATTAGCGCTCCAATAGGAGACGATAAAAGGTGCGCGCCGGTAGAGGATCGTGTTCCACTGCTGCTTTTTCACGTGCGCTCGAATTGGCAAGCGCAGCTCAGACCTTCCCGGCCCTTCTCGTATAGTAGCGGTTCATTCTAAAAAAGCACAGAGCGCTCAACATTTTTTGGCACCGTTTGAGATCGCGAAGCTCTAGATCGATTGCTCTCTGGTCTGAATCAGACACGCGAGCCCGAATCGATTTTAGCTTCTTGGCCACCTTTTTGATCTGGGTTGCTATGGGGGAGAAACGGACGTTTAACTTTCGTCTGACCATTGGTACCTCCGCACCAGCAGTTCGGCGAATAGTGAAAAAATTTGGAGAACTAGAATTCGATACTGTAGCCTCTCGCTGGGTGGGCGGAGTGTAACGAACACGCCCCGGCACGTCAAGAAATACCTATGGCTAATGCACCGGGGCTGGATTCTCCTCAGATGCGGGGGATCCGACGCCATTTTTATTTCGGCGCAGACCCATACGCGCAAGCAAGCTCTCGAACCCCTTGTCACCGTGCAGGAACGCGAACTCAGGATGAACGGCTACATTTGCCATTCTGCCGTTGCGCTCTTTATACGCCTTTTCCAGCCAAGCCAATGTTTCCTTCTTATTTTTCATGCCCGCGTAGAGCATCGCCCAATCGTAAGGGGAGATATACTTCTCTCTGGGCGCATGCAGGAACTCCTGCATAATTTCTTCCGCCTCTCTGCTTCTTCCCGCGTGAGCATACGCGTTCCCCAACTCAGCTTTTCTTGCTAGGTCGCCTGGTATTAGAGAGACCGTTTTGCGTAATTCATCGATGGCTTGCTCGTACATTCTCTTCTGGACGTAGGCTTGTCCAAGGTATCCATGCGCAACTACAAAGCCGGCGTCAAGTCTGAGTGTATTTTTTTCTTCTTCAATGGCCCGGTCAGGATCGTCCGCCAAATAATAACACCAGCCAACATTTGCATTGATAATCAGGGAGCGCGGATCGATTTCTCGAGCGAGTTTAATTTCCGTGATCGATTCTTCCTTGCGGCCCTGTGCCGCGAGAAACAGCGCATACCAGTGGAGCGCTGTCGCATAACCTGGATTGAGTGCGATGGCCCGCTGAAATTCGGACTCCACGCTAGCCCATTCAAGGTGATAGAAACGGATGGCGGCCAGGGAAGCGTGCGCCTCGGCCAGGCGATCATCCAGCTGAAGGGCTTTCTGCGCGGCGGCCTTGGCTTGCGGAATCACTTCTGCCGGAGCTCTAATCTGGTAGTTACTAAGGAAGAGCAAACTATTCGCCAGCTCGGCGTAGGCCGCGGCAAACGCAGGGTCCTTGGCAATCGCACTCTGAAAATATTGAACGGCGCTGGTCATTCCCTCAGGCGTGCGCTTCTCTGCATCAAAGCGGCCCTTCAGGTAAGCTTCATAAGCTTCCGGAACAACGGCTCTGCTGCTGGCCAGCCGCGAAGCTTCGGGGCCCGAAAGCTCGACCTGGATCCCACGGGCGATTGCGGTAGCCACGTCGCTTTGCAGCGCGAGCACATCGGTAAAATCGCGCTCGTAGCTGTCCGCCCAAAGACTCTGCTCCACCGACGCTTGCAGCAATTTGGCGGAGATCCGCACGCGGCCGTTGGCCCGTACTACGGAGCCCTCCACAACGGCGTCCACGTTCAAATCCCTGGCGATCTCGGAAAGAGGTTTCTGCGAATGCTTGTACTGCATGACCGAGGTCCGCGAGATCACGCGCAGCTTGCGGATCTGAGACAACTCGGTAATGAGCGCGTCCGTCATTCCGTCCGCAAAATAATCCTGTGCGGGATCGCCGGAAAGATTTGCGAGCGGCAGCACCGCAAGCGATTGGATTGCGCCGGGAACAACCAGGGCGGTGCTCGGCGGCTTCCTGCCCTTCCAGGACAATCCCGCGACCGTCAGCGCCACCAGAACAACGAGGCCAGCCGCATACAAGATACTTCGACGCGATACTGCGGACCGCGGAGCGGCCTCCGCCTTCGCCAGCGTCGCAACCGGGACGCGATCCGATTGTGCTGCTGTGCTCGCCGCTTCCAGCGCTGCTCGCACTTCGCCTCCTGAGTGATACCTCTGGCTGGGATCTTTGTCCAAGCACTTGTCGATAACCGATTGCACGACGAAGGGGAGGGCGGGAACAATCGCTGGCGGCGTCCCGCGAAGGATTGCATCGCTCAATTCATAGGGGGTTCCGCCCCGAAAGGGCCTCTTTCCCGAAGCCAATTCATACAGGATGATTCCCAGCGCCCAAATGTCGCTCCGCGCATCGGCTTCGGCTCCCTTCAAAATTTCAGGTGCGGTGTAGGGCAAAGTGCCGGTAATGAAGCCCGGCGATCTCCGGCCGTGATCGTACTCGGTCGTGTCTTCGCTGACTTTTTGCTCCATGCGCCGGGATAATCCAAAATCCAGCACCTTGAGGCGCCCTGAGGGCGTTACCATCACGTTCGCGGCCTTCAAGTCGCGGTGGACGATTCCTTGTTCGTGGGCATGTCCCAGGGCATCCGAGAGCTGGATACCGTAACGCACCAGAACGTCCACAGAAAGTCCGCCGCGCGTGACTTCCCGGCTCAAGGGTTGGCCCTCGAGGAATTCCATCGCCAGGTACGGCCGGCCCCCGGCCTCTCCGACTTCGTAAATCGTACAAATGTTGGGATGATTCAGCGCGGAGATCGCCCGCGCTTCCCTCAGAATGTTTTCCTTGGCGAGGCGGTCATCCAGGACGTCGATGCTCAGAAACTTGAGGGCCACGTCGCGATGCAGGGTCAGGTCGTGGGCGCGGTACACCACACCCATGCCGCCTTCACCGATTTTCTCGGTGACGGAATAATGCGCGATTGCCTGTCCAACCATGGTTCACAACTGAGTCAGAGTTGAACACAGCCGCCGTTTTCAGGCAAGGGGTCAAGTCGCAATATGAGCGCAGAAATCCTGCTCCGAATCATCCTACCTGAAGATTGTCCCGGCCACTCCGGGCGTCAAGCGTTCTTGGTACGTACCAGCGACAGGAATTCGTCGCGCGTTTGTTTGTTCTGGCGGAAGGCGCCCAGCATCGCGCTGGTCACGGCTTGGCCGTGCTGCTTTTCCACTCCTCGCATCTGCATGCACAAGTGGCGAGCCTCGATGATAACGCCCACGCCTTCGGGGCTGATTTTTTCCTCGATGGCTTTGGCAATTTGGCTCGTCAACCGCTCCTGAATCTGCAGGCGTCGCGCAAACATATTTACCAGCCGCGCCACTTTGCTCAGCCCGATGACCCTCTTGTTTGGAAGGTAAGCGACGTGGCACTTCCCAAAAAAGGGCAGCAGGTGATGCTCGCACAGGCTGAAAAACTCGATGCCCTTCACCACTACCATCTCGTCGTAGCAAACACTGAACGTCGCGCCATTCAGGACGCTGTCGGCATTTTGGTGATAGCCGCTGGTCAAGAACTTTAGCGCCTTCTCATAGCGCTCCGGCGTCTTGCGCAGGCCTTCGCGCTCGGGGTCCTCACCCACGATCTTGATTATCTTGCGGACAAGATCGGCGACACTCTCGTGTTTTGCTATCCCAAAGCTGTCGTGCAGCAGGATTTCCTCGGTGGGTTTCGTCACGGTCTGTTCCCTTCTGGATTGACCTTTTCGCGGTCACCAACTGCATCGTCCCCGGAGTATTCGAAGCTGTTCTTTCCTGTTTCTTCGATCCGCACGCGCTCCAGCTTCGCTTGCGGAAACTTCTCCAGCCGCTCGAAAATCTCCACACACAGATTCTCGGTCGTCGGCACTGTTTCCCGGAACGCGGCAACTTCTTCGTTCAAATAGCGGTGATCGAACGGCTCGATCACTTCGCGGTGCACGAAATTGTCGAGGTCCGTCAAATTAGCAATCATCCCTGTGGCCGGATCCACCTTCCCGGAAACGCTCACTTCAACCATGTAGTTGTGCCCATGTCCGAAAGGATTGTTGCATTTCCCATAGACGCGGCAATTCTCCTCTTCAGTCAGGCGCGCGCTGTGCAGCCGGTGCGACGCGGCAAAGCGGTAACGTCTCCCTAGTTCAATCATCGGCTCGCAGGTCATGCGGATTTCGCTCCGTTGTGGTAGCAATCCGCGAACAGGTCGGCTGACTCATACAAGCGCACCCGGTGCAGTTTCCCCTGCGTGATCTTCGGCTCCAACAAATTCCAGATCACTCGAGCGATGTTCTCGCACGTGGGAATCTGACCGGCCAATTCCGGCACCTCATAATTTAGATGCCGATGATCCATGCGGTGCATCACTTCCCGCTCCAGAATTTCCTTCAGCTCCTTCAGGTCCAGAACCATCCCCGTCGCCGGGTCCGGTTCGCCCGCAACGGTTACTTCCAGCGTGTAATTGTGCCCGTGGCCGTGCGGGTTGTTGCATTTCCCGAAGACGCGCCGGTTCTCCTCCGGCGAAAATTCCGGGTTGTGGTAAAAGTGCGAAGCCGAAAACTCGATTTTGCGAGTTAACTGGATCATGTTCTTCTGTCTACCGCAGACCGTTGGTGACACTCAGAGGCACTTCCCGGCACTTCCCGGCCCTTCCACTCCACTTTTCCCCTGGCATGGCTCCGGTAAGACGCCCAGAGCACACCCACATATAGCAGTACGGCGGGTACGTAGTACAGGATGAGGGAGAACGGGAAATGGTTACGCTTCAATTCCGATCCATAGTTCACTTGCCGGAAAATCAGCAGCCACACGCCCAAAAACGCCGCGACGGGAGTTTTCAGTCCCAGCAGAATCACCAGAAGAGGGATCCATGGAAACACTTCGCGAAGCTCACGAAACACTGCCCCGGGTTTTCCGCCGATCAATAAATAAAGGTTCTTCTTCCAACCGCCCCACATCGCTGCGAACGATCGGTACATCCGGACGCGCACGAGGCCCGCTCCAGGACCAAACCATAGCTGCAATCCCCCGGCTTTCGCGCGCCGCGCCAGCGCTACGTCTTCCAGCACCTCGCTTGCAACCTGTGCATGTCCGCCAATCGCCTCGTAGGCTTCGCGCCGCATCATCAGAAACTGCCCGTTTGCCGCGGCGGCACCCGTTGCCGGATCATTCACCACGTCGAACGAATAATGTCTCGCCAATCGGCAGTACACGAATGGAATCAACGCCCTCTCGTACCAGCGCTCCGTCACCTGCTCCGGCGAAAACGAAACCAGCGCCGCACCATGTTCCTCCGCTAACTTCAATGCTCGCTTCACAGCACTAGGCAGAAGTTCCGCGTCTGCATCTGTGAACAGCAGCCAATCCCCTGTGGCCTCGCTCGCTCCGACCGACGCGGCATAGTTTTTCCCGACCCATCCGATTGGCACTCCCTGAATATCCACGAGCCTCAACCGCGAGATTTTTTCCGTCAAGCCTCGAACAATCTCCGCCGTGCGATCCGACGATTCATCGTTGACCACAACGATTTCCGTTATCTCCGGCTGGCACGCCAGCGACTCGACGCAGGCTGCGATGACCGCCTCTTCATTTCGCGCGGGAACGATGGCCATGACACGCGCCCGGCTACTGGCTTCGGTTTGCATGTCGCTCGAAGTGGCGGTAGTTGGACTGTTCGGTTCGGCACTAGGCATTGTGTAATTAGATTGGCGCGGACTGGTTTCCGATTCGTGGGAGATACGTTAGTATAGCATTCGATGGAACTTCTTCGAAAAGTGTTTGCCTGGGGAGTCCTCGCGGTCGCTCTCGGCGTCATCGTGCTGTTCGCCCGGCCCAGCTACCGCCAAGGAGAAGCCTCCGTCGCGGGAAAATCAGCCCAGGATTTTGGCATGGATCTCTCGGACCCACCTGCCGCAGCAAGTCCAGACCCAGTGACGGGCTTGCCCGCCGATGCGAGCCTCTCCACGAAGGCAGGCCGGCCCACGCATCTCTCTGATTTCAAAGGCAAAGTGGTCGTGCTCAATTTCTGGGCCACCTGGTGCCCGCCGTGCGTCGAAGAAGCGCCCGCCCTCAACCACCTTCATCAGCGCATCGCCTCCCGCGGCGGCGTCATTATCGGCATCAGCATTGACGACGATCCCGCCAAGTATGAAAAATTCCTCAAGGATTTTAGCGTTCCCTTCCCCACCTGGCGTGATCCTTCCGCGAAAGTCATGCACGATTACGGAACAATCATGATCCCGGAAACTTACATCATCGACCGTCACGGCCGCATCGCCCGCAAAATCATCGGCCCCCAGCGCTGGGACTCTCCCGAGTTAACCGCCTACTTCGATTACCTCCTCGCCCAGTCCTGACCCGTCCAATTACCGTGGGCCCTGTGGCTGGAATCCCTCAGCGGTTGATTCGTTGGGGCCAGAACGGTTTAGCGTTCAATACAGATAGCGGGCAAGTTGTGCTCATAGGTGGAAATTTCGTTAAATAACGCAGCCGGCCAGTTGCTGCAGATCGCTATCCGAACGCACCATAAGGTAGCTCTAACGAGGTGGGAATGAACCTCCTGGTCGAGGTCGAGGTCGAGGTCGAGGTCTACGTCCACACGACGAGATAAAAAGAGATTTCTCAAGAAACTTCGAGCTCTCACAAAGAGCCGCATATTGAACACCTCAAGAATTGAAACGACCAGAAATCAAAATCTATTCATGACGCAGCGCAACTATGGGGTCTACTTTCGTTGCCCGTCGCGCCGGAACGAAACAAGCCAGGAGCGCTGCGCCAACGAGGAGCAGTGTCACACCGCCGAAAGTCAGCGGATCCGTGGCAGTCACGCCAAAGAGCAGTGACTCGACGGTGCGTGACAGAGCCAACGAACCGGCAATCCCAATCACCACCCCAATGAATATCGTGCGCATTCCCTGGCCCAGGATCATCCTCAGAACGTCGCTGGAACCCGCTCCGAGCGCGACACGCACGCCAATCTCGCGCGTGCGGCGGCTGACCGAATAGGCCATCACGCCAAACACCCCTGCCGTCGCGAGCAGCAGCGCGACGATTCCGAAGAATCCGGTGAGAATAACGTTAAATCTTCGCGAGCCCAGCGAAGCAGAATACACTTGCGAAAACGTCCGGAACCTCGCCGGCATCTCCGGGTCCAGGTCCTGCAAAATACCTCGCGCTGCCGATGTGACCAACCGAGTGTCGGCATCGCTCAGCATCGTTAGGGTGATCGCCTCACGGCGCGGCCGCTGGAACAAATTCACGTAAACGGTCGGAGTTGGCGGCACTTCGAGGCCATTTTCGTGAACGTCGCCCACGATCCCGACGATGGTCAGCAAACGCAAGTCGCCATCCATGTTTCCAAACTCAATCGTGCGGCCGATCGGGTCCTGATTTGGCCAGCGTTCGCGCGCCAGCGATTCGCTGATCACGGCAACGTGCGGAGAATCCGCGCCGTCGCGCTCGTCAAAAACTCGCCCTTGAATCAGCGAAATTCCGAGAACTTGGAAGTATCCGTCCGTAGCGACGCAGTAGTCCGCAATGCCCATGCGTTCTTTCTGCTGAAACATCGCAACAAGACCATCGATGCTCTTGGGCATCTCGTTCTGCGACACCAGTAGAAACCCTCCGTCGGGAAGGCCCCCATCCATCGGCAGGCCGCTAGTCGCGCCAACCTTGCGTACGCCCGGGATTTGTCTGAGCCGGTCAATCAGTCTTGAAAAGAAAATCGCCTGACCTGCCTTTGCATTAGGATCGTCCACCGACGGAAGTGAGACGTCCATCGTGATAATTTTGTCCACGCGGAACCCGGGATTCACTTCGAGCACTTTCATCAGGCTGCGCCCGAACAATCCCGCTCCGACCACGAGAACCAAAGTGATCGCGATCTGCGCCGCCACGATCACCCGGCCAACGCGCTGGCTGCCTTGCGAACCCGCTTGTCCACGCCCGCCTTCCACTAGGCCCTTGCGCAGGTCCCCGGAAGTTGCGCGTGCGGCGGTGAACGCTCCGAGGCCCGCGGCGACCGAGGTGGAAAGCAGAAAAGCGAACAAAAGTACTGGAACACTGATCGAAAGGCTGTCGAGCCGCGGGAGATTTTGCGGGGCCAGCCCAACTAGTCCCGCCACGCCCCAGAACGCACCAAGTACGCCGAGGCCGCCGCCAACGAGCGAAAGCAGAAAGGCTTCGGTAAGAAATTGACGGATTAACCTTCCGCGTGCCGCACCGAGCGCGCTGCGAATGGCCAGCTCACGCTCTCTCACCGACGCTTGTGCTAGCAGCAGATTCGCCACGTTCGCGCACGCCACCAGCAGCAGAAATCCCACAGCGCCAAGAAGAACCAGCAGCGCCGGGCGAGCCTTGTCCGTGATCGAGTCCTGTAGCGGGAGGACAATTCCATCTTTGAGGAGATAATCGCCTTGCTCGCTCGATGTATCGTGAACGCGCCGGGCGATCGCGCTGATGTCTCGATTCACTTGTTCGACAGTCACACCATCGCGGAGGCGCCCGACCACGGAGTAGTTATGCGACGTCCTGCTTGAGTTTTCGCCGTTCAAATCTGTCGGCAGCCACAAATCCACGTCTGTCGGGAAACGAAATCCGGCCGGGAGTACGCCGATGACGGAGAAGACCGCGCCACCAATCTTCAGGTGCGCCTGCGAGAGGTCTTGCGGCGATCCGAGATTTTGTCTCCAGTATCCATAGCTGATAAGAACAGTGGGGCCGGCGCCTTTTTTCGCGTCGCCGGCGCTGAAATCCCTCCCCAGGATCGGCTGTATACCGAAAACCTTGAGAAAGTCGGGCGAGACGTGTGCAACCGTTGTGCGCGTCGGCTGCAAAGCCCCCGAAACGGACACGACGTAGTCATCGTATTTCGCAATCGCCTGGAAGCTATGGTTTTGATCGCGAAAATCGTCGAAGTTTGGGTCTGCAAGGCGAGACCATCCACCCTTGGAGTTGACCTCGAAGACGGCCATGATCCGGTTCGAATCGGTGTACGGCAGCGGCCGCAGCAAAACGCCGTATACAACGCTGAAAATTGCCGTGGTCGCGCCGATACCCAGAGCCAGAGTAAGGACGGCGACGACGGTGAAGCCGGGATTTTTGCGGAACTGGCGAAGACCGTAGCGGCAATCGGAGATACCGGCGTGGAGCCAATTGCCAATCCGTTTTTCGCGAACCTGTTCTTTCACCTGTTCGATGCTGCCAAGTTCGATCCGCGCGGCACGTTGTGCTTCCTTCGGCGGCATGCCCGCACAAATGTTTTCCTCTATCAGCAGTTCCAGGTGGGAATGAATCTCCTGGTCCAGGTCTACCTCCACGCGGCGAGATGAAAAAACATTTCGCAGGAAACTTCGGACATTCCTATGGAGCCACATGCCAAACACCTCGCTACGATGCTTCCAAGGCTTGAGCGATAGCCCAGGAAACGCGGCCCCATCGCTTGGTTTCGACTTCCAGTTGCTTCAATCCCGCTTTGGACAAGCGGTAGTATTTCGCGCGGCGGTTGTTCTCGGACTCTCCCCAGAAAGAGGAAATCCACCCCTCTTCCTCCATTCGGTGCAGCGCGGGAAACAGCGATCCTGGCTTTACAACAAACGTGCCCTCCGTGATCTGCTGGATCCTGCGCGAGATTCCCAATCCGTGCATCTCGCCAGCGATAAGCGATTTCAAGATCAGCAGGTCCAAGGTCCCTTGCAAAAGGCTTGTCGGTTCAGGGCTCAATCTATACCTCCTATCGGCTCTCTATACGAACGCTACCGATCTACGTATAGAGTGTCAATAAGAAAAAGCGTGCTCCTGGACGGTGAGCGGCCTACCGAACATGGAAATCGGATTTTAAACAGATGTTTAAAGCTTGTTCACCAGAGCTGCGTAGTTGAAACCTAGAGTTGCACCTGAGCTCGCTTACTGGGGGCAGGTCAAGTTTTGGGCCGAATAAAAAGGCGCATCAGGCCCCCACGGTCGCGATTCGAGGCCCGCGTCCAGGGCGACACCCGCCAAACTGGTTCCTAGCAAACCCAGGCCGGGCACGCCGAAACCGACCAAACCGGCGGAACCCAGTGAGGTCAAACCGCGTAAGCCGAAACCTCCCAGATTCAGCGCTAAGCCAAATAAGTCGGGAATGAACGAAAAATCACCTCCACTGAACGAGGATTCTCGATTGAAGGAAGTTGCACCCGAGTCAAATTGACGCGCACCACCGAATCGCGAACTCCGAAACATAAGGACATTCGATCCGGTTCGCGAATTTGAAAACGAGGAATGACCGAATCGAGAGGTTAGGAGATTCGGCAGCCCGTGATTTGGGTTGAAGGAGAGTGTTGATCGCGACAAGCTGGCCCAGGAGGATTCGCCCTGGCCGGACCAGCTTCTTGAAGACGACGTAGCGTTCGGAGGGCGATTCGAATTGAACGAAGAAGTCGATCGCGGCGAACTTGTCCACGAGGATTGACCCTGGCCGGACCAGCTTCTTGAAGACGACGTAGCGTTCGGAGGGCGATTCGAATTGAACGAAGAAGTCGATCGCGGCGAACTTGTCCACGAGGATTGACCCTGGCCAGACCAGCTTCTCCAAGCCGATGCAGCGTACGGAGGTCGATTCGAATTGAACGAAGAGGTCGATCGCGGCAAACTTGTCCACGAGGATTGACCCTGGCCAGACCAGCTTCTCAAAGCCGATGCAGCGTACGGAGGCCGATTCGAATTAAACGAAGAGGTCGATCTGGGCGAACTTGCCCAGGAAGATTGACCCTGACCGGGCCAACTTCTCGAAGCCGATACGGCATATGAAGGCCGATTCGAATGGAAGGAGGATGTCGATCTCGGCGTATTTGCCCAGGAGGATCGACCTTGGCCGGACCAACTCCTCGAAGCTGATGTAGCGCTAGTGGGCCGATTCGAGCCGGCTCTACGACTCCCGAAGAAACCGCCATTGCTCTTCGGACGGGAGCCTAATCCACCGGAACTTCTATACGAGCCGCCACTTCTTTGCCGTGGTGCAGCCGACAGCGCGCGGCCAAGACTCTTGCTGCCGACATGTACGCGGCCGCTGTGGAATCCACCGCCACCGCCGGTACGGGAACGGCCACCACCCCGAGGGCCACTGTTGTGCGAGCTACCGCCTCCGTGGGAGCTTCGTGCGTGATGTTGACCGAACGCGGGACTCGGCACGCAAGCGAGTGGTAACGCTATGATGGATGCAAGCAGGAGTTTTGAGACCGTGGGTGTACTCATTTCAGTTTCCTCCTTCCGACCTGAACGCGCACGGGGCGAAATCGCGATGTAGGGGCTCGCAAGCAGAATGAGCGCAGACTTTCTCGACGTTTTCACCTCCTGGCGTTTCGGTGGGTGGAATTTCAATGACCAGGTGACGGCCGTGCGGGAGCAAGCCGATGGCCGAAAGCGCGAAAAAGCAAGTTGTTGAACTGAAGGATGTTATAGCGCCGAAGGGCTAACAAATCTCTGCCGTGCCTGCAAGATCCGACCAACACTGACAGCTCTTGCTGACAGCGCCTTAGCGATCCCTCAGTCGGCGGAGTCAGGTGTGGTTGCCAAGGCCTTGCCAAACACTCAAGGCACTGAAAACATCACATGTCCGAGCCAGGTCCAGGAACAATCGCTCTGAGAAGTTTCCCCGCCTAGCACGCATCATCAATCTGCCTCATGATCTTGATGGGTGTCCCGTTTCGCACAGATTGTTAGAACCTTCCTCTGGTTGAATTCACACGGAACCTTACAACCCAAAGAAGTTTACCCAAGGAATGCAAGGCATCTAGGTGCCGTTCAGGGATTGACATGAGAAACCTTCGAGGCACGCAGTCAGGTCAACGGACCAACGTTGAGGGAAAACACGTAACGAACAAAGTACTGCTGGCAACACCCGATAATGAATATTAGTTGATGCGTCCTGACTTGACGTACATCGACCTGCCGCATCAGCCGACACAAAACATCGAGTTCGTGTATTTTCCGAACCGCGGGATTGTTTCTCAGGTTGTAGTGACCAAAGACGCCTCGGCTGAACGGCGAGATAATCAGTATGGGGAATAGGACATGTGGTCTCGCTCAGGCCGTGTACGGAAATTCAGCTCGATCCGTCTTTTTATGCGTGCGATTTCGCATGTGGGTGCCGGGGCGTCCAGTCTTTGGGCGGAAAGGCTACATGCCAGAACATGGGATTGGGAAGCATGAACTCCACTCCCACCTGGGGATGATCGCTTTCATGCCTGTCTATGTGTGCGACAACACATTCCAGTGCCGCTTTTGCCTGGACGTTCGATAGAGTGAGCCGCTGTCCTCTGTGCACAGGTGTTAACACGAAAATCAACGCCCCGTGAGCGCTGATAGCCCGGGTGTGAGTCTCCTCTTCAAAAGGCGATCCCGCGCCGGTCCTCCCAGACACGCGCACTGGGATTTTCATCAATACTCGCTGACTTCTTCGACGGTTCACCGCCAGCCAGGAGGTTTCGCGGGACTCGGCAAGCCATGTTTCCAGAATCCCACGCTTCTCCGGCTCGATGGCGGTAAACACCAGACCCATGCCCTTGCTGGCTCGGCAGTAGACGACTCTCGCATGGGCTTCAAATAATTGTGCCCCTTTTTTGATGTGTACTTCCGTCACCGCCCCTAAAGGAAGGGCATTGCTCGTGTCCACATAGCAGCCTTGCTGACTCAGATCCCGGACGCGCGTTTCAATCCGCGCCCCAGACTCGGCCGCCACCACTTCAACAGCGGCAACGAACTCGTATCGAGGATGAATCCTGCGGTCAGCTCCGGCTGGCGCTCCGGCTGGCGCGCCGGCAGGGCCAGCTGCCTTTTCCTCTTCAACTGCGGCACTGAATTGGTCGCTGGAATGAGTGTGGTCGTTTGACTTGGCAGGCGTCACGTGATCGCTAGCAGGCTTTTCCCCCTCAACAGCCGCAATGAGCTCGTCGCCCAGATCAATCACGTGGTCTGCCCCAGCAAGTGCGGTGGGATCGCAATAGGGCTCTTTCACCTCCACAGTGGCGGTGAATTCGTCGCTAGAATGACTCTGGCGGTCTGCCTCGGCAAGCGCGCTGGAAACCTTTTCCGCATCAACGGAAACCTTGGACGGCCTCTCAGGGTTCGAGATTCGTTTGCGCTTGCGGCGCTTCATAACTTTACAATTCTATCGCAAACATAAGAGAAGGAACTAAGCGTCGCGCCTGAAAGGCACCCACTGGTAAGTAGTGGACGGCGATTTAATTCACGCTTTGTCCGGTAACGAGCTCTCCCGCGTGCGAAGGGAACTCTACTAATTGCGAATACTTCCGGCCGTTCCGCCACATCCAGTACTGAGTGGGTTTTTCTCTTTTAACTTTTTCGATTTAAGTTTTCTCCGTTCGAACTCTTTTCCGAATCCTCCACAGATTCGCTCCCGGCCCCACCAGGGCGCTCTCCCTGCCACGCGCCCCAAGGCGGAGCTCCACTACTGGTCTTCGCTTCAGCGCAGGGACGCACGCGCGGCGGATCTGGCGGCCATCGAAAAACTCCACAAAGCAGACATTGCGGCCACACTGACGCAAGACCCTAGCTCGTTGACTAACCTCTTCTCGGACGATGCTGTAAACCTTGTGTTCCCAGCACCGGTGGTGGGAATAAAAGCCATGAAAGAGGCCTTTGAAAAATTCCGGGCCGACTACCCTGATTTCCAGGTGCTGAAATACGCGCCCGACACCAAAGATGTCCAAATCGTGGATGGCTGGGCCATTGAAGTGATCTCGGGTGAAAGCACGTACAAAACGTCTGCAAAGGACGATCCGGTCACTGTCGCAGGCAAAAGCATGCGCGTGCTGAAGCGGCAGAGCGATGGTTCATGGAAATTCGCCCTTGTTGGCCTGAAATAACTAAAGGGAGAGTGGGGCAGGAACTGAATCTGCGTGACGGAATTAGCGGCAGCGGGCGCGGCGCTCGCGCTCGAGGATCATTTCATCAAACGCGTGAGGAAGACTTTCCCGGGTCGAATAAGGACCGGGAGTGTAAGCGCGCGAACTTATTCCCGCCTGCGATAGTTCCGAGATGTGCCAGTCTTCGCGGTTAGTCAAGTCCCAAAACTCGACAGCGTCGTCAGCGTGAAAATCCGGCTTGGCCATTTCCGCCGGATGGAAATGCCATTCGCAGATGACTTCGGTGCGGTCGACGGCCTTTGGCCAGAGAGTGTGGGTCATCGCGTAGTCAGGATGGAGGCTAAGAAACAGGTTTGGATATATAGCGTAATAGTAGACCTGCTTCCGCTGCTGTTCATTGAGGCCCGGGAGAAAGTCGCGGCGGCGGCGGCCATCGAGGCTCATGGTTTCGGCTCCGCCGCGGAATCCCATGGAACCGCCGATGTAGGTGGGCTGGGGAGGTTCGTTGTCGGCGCCAAGATAGTTGGTGAAGCGATTCAGGCAAGGGTGGAGGATGGGGCAGTGCAGGCATTCGTTGTAGTTGATGATGATGAGCTTCCAATTGGCCTTCACTTCATAAACGATGCGCTTATGGAGCTGGAGATCCTGCATGTGCCAGGGGGCGAATCGCTGGGGCAGGTCGGCGAGCTGGGCAAGAAGGGGCTCTGGGCGGGCGGCTAGATTGAGGAAGATGTGGCCGTCCCAGATTTCCGCGCGGATTTTGTGGAGCGGATAGTCTTCGCGGCAAAAATCGGCTTCCTGCATGTGAGGAGCGCCGATGAGTGAACCGTCGAGCGCATAGGTCCAGCCGTGGTAGGGACACTGGATGCGCCCCGGAAAAGAGCCCTCGGGGACTTCGCAGAGACGCGTGCCGCGGTGGCGACAGACGTTGTAGTGGGCGCGCACCTCGCCGGCCGAGTCGCGGGTGATGATGATGCTTTCTCCCGCGACCTGGCGGAGGAAATAATCCCCGGCACGGGGAATCTGTCCGGCGCGACCTGCGCAAATCCAAGTCTGGCAAAAGAAGCGATCCAGTTCGTCGCGGAATAGTTCCGGGTCGGTGTAATAGCGCCCGGGAAGAGTCATGGGCTTCGATGCGGCCTGGGTGGTCATACAGCGCTCCGCAGCGTGAAAGCTGATACTGGGTATTATGCCATCGAAGCTCATGGATTTTGTGGGAGAGGACAACTCAGGCGGCACGGAGTCCTCGGACGGTGGTCCAGACATGACATAGGGTACAGAACGGCCTGCAGCTACGAAAGCCCAAGGAAGAGAACGAACCGGTCGGAAGACCGGCCACGACGACGGCAAGATGTCGTCAATTGCCGGAGGTAGAGCCGGCGGGGGCGGTGGGGGCGTAGTAGCCGTTGCGGGTACGGGCGACGAGCTTGCCGCGACCCCGCGGGGGAATGACTTCGACCTGGACAGCGCGGAAAGTGCCGTCGCGCTTGCTGTTGGTCGGATAGTAGGCGAGGGTGTACTGGTTGCGGATATCGTGGGCGACTTGCTGGCAGATGTTGTGGACGTCGTCCACATTTTCCGGGAAATAGGAAAGGCCGCCGGAGGCCAAAGAAATTTCCTCGAGAGCCTTCTTGGCGCGCTTGGCGTTTTTCTTGCTCTCCTGACTGAGCAGGCCGATGGTGTAGATGACGGTATCAGTTTTCTGGATTTCGCGTATGGTTTTTTCAAGCGAATTGCGGCTGGTGTTGTCTTCGCCGTCGGTGACGACCAAGAGGACATGCTTGTCCTTGGAAGCTTTTTTCAAGTGATCGATGGAGCCGATGATGGCGTCATAGAGAGCAGTGCTGCCGCGAGAATCGATGCGTTCGAGTGCTTCCTTGAGTTCGGGGATGCTGTTGGTGAAATCCTTGTCGAGATCGAGATAAAAATCGTCGTTGAAGTTGACGACGAAGGCCTCGTCCTGGGGATTGCTGTTTTCGACCAGGGTGATGGCGGCTTCGTTCACGCGAGGCCTTTTGTCGCGCATGCTGCCGCTGTTGTCAATGACCAGGCCCATGCTGACGGGGAGATCCTCGCGCTTGAAGACGGAAAGCTTTTGTTCGACTTTGTCTTCGAGAATACGAAAATTTTCATGTTTGAGGCCGTCGGCAAAGCGGCCGCGATCGTCGAGCACGGTGGTGTGCAGGACGACCAGGTTGACCTGAACTTTAATCGTGGCGCCCTGCTTCTCGGCGCTGGAGTTTTGACCCGGCGGGGGCGGCTGAGGGTTGACGACCGGGATTTGCGCGGAGGACTGCGAAGCCGCGAAAACGAGCGAGCACAAGATTACGACGAAACAAAATACACGAGTCATATTGAGTCCTAGCGGCTTAGTGGCTGGGGGCGTAATAGCCGGTTTTTGCGAAAACATTGAGCGGTGGCAGTCCCTTAGGCGCATGCATCTTAACTTTAACCTTGCGCCACCGCGCATCGTGCGCTTTATTGCTCGGCTTGTATCCCAAAACATACTGATTGCGAAGCTCCATACCGATCTTGGAAGCGATATCGGGTAAATCATTCAGATTTTCGACGGCGAAAACGCGGCCGCCAGTCATTTCAGTCACTTCGGAAAGCAGCGAGGGACCGTTCAGCTCCTCGGGCGTGCGATTGCGATAAGCGAAGGGGTCGAAAATGCCGATCGCGTAGAGCTGAGTATCCGCTTCCTTTACGAGACGCTTGATGTCGTTCTCGTTGTACCGACTATGATTATCGCCGCCGTCCGATATGATGAGCAAGGAGCGTTTTGCGTTGTGTGCACCGCGCATCTGGCTGAGGCCGAGATAGATGGCGTCAAGAAGAGCGGTACGGCCCTTCGCGGCAGTGAGCATCATGCGGCCCTGGAGCTCCTCGACGCTGCTGGTGAAAGGGCTGGTGAGCTCAGCGCGCTCGTTGAAACTGACGAGGAAAAATTCATCCGCAGGATTGGCGGTCTTGAAAAATTGCACGGCGGCTTCGCGGGCCTTGCCAATTTTGTTGGACATGCTGCCGCTGAGGTCGAAGATCACTCCGATGGAGATCGGAACGTCCTCGGAAGAGAAAGTGACCACTTCCTGTTCGACGTTGTCCTCGAAAACGCGGAAATTGTCGGGATCAAGCCCGGTGACAAGACGATTGTAGGGATCGGTCACAGTGACATTTACCAAGGCTAGGTCCACATCCATGCGCAGCGTTTGCCCGGCCTTGATCTTCATTCCGGGCGAATCTTTTCTAACGTCGTCCTTTTTTATGTCGTTGTTCTGCTTGGGCTCATCGGAGGGAGTTTGGGCCGCGAGGTTGAGGGCAGGGGGGGTAACGAGCAGACAGGCAACCAGGAGATTTGCGAATGAAAGAATTGGAACGCGAACCCGAGGTCTATCGCGTTTCACGGCGCCCCCATCATCCCGGCGAGCCGGGAAGACCGCGCGGTAAAGGACGAGATGATTCTACCACTCGCAAGGAGCATGACAATAGGAAAGAAGCATAAGGATAATAGCCCGGCGAGTGCTATGTCTTCTAGTTCTTTTGGGTGTGGTACCATCGCCGCGGATTCACAGTCAAACACGAATGTAAGACTGAAGCGCAAGCGGAAAAATTCCCGCGCGCGACAGAAAGGAACGCAATGAGCCCGGCCAGGGTGGTCGTGGTGATTCCCGCGCGTTTTGGTTCGACGCGGCTGCCCGGAAAGCCGCTGGTGCCGCTCGCGGGAAAACCCATGATCCAGCGGGTGTATGAGCGCGCCCGCATGGCGCAAAGAGCGGGCCGGGTGATTGTGGCCACGGATAATGAGCGAATCGTGAAAGCCGTGGAAATGTTCGGCGGCGAGGCGCGCATGACGCGGGTTGACCATCGGACGGGAACGGAGCGCGTGGCGGAAGTGGCCGCACACGTCGAGGGAGACGTTTTCGTGAACGTGCAGGGCGATGAACCGCTGCTCGATCCGGCGGCGGTGGATGCAGCGGTGGAGGCGCTTCTGGAGGAGCCGGCGGCCGCGATCGCGACGGTGGCGACGCCGGTGAAAACACCCGGGGACATCATGGACCCGAACGTGGTGAAGACGGTATTAGATTTCGACGGCAACGCACTTTATTTTTCACGGGCGCCGATTCCGTGGGTGCGCGATACGGCGGGAAAAGCCCTGGCGCGGCATTTGAAACATCTTGGGCTGTACGTCTTTCAACGAGACGCGCTGCTCGAATATCCAACGCTGCCCCAAGGAGACCTGGAGAGGATCGAGCAATTGGAACAATTGCGATGGCTGGAAAACGGCTGGAAGATTCGCGTCACGGAAGTGGAGCACGTCGCGGTGAGCGTGGACGTGCCGGAAGACGTGGCGCGGGTAGAAAAATTAATACGGGATGCAGATGAATCGGGTTAGCAGGCTTCGCAAATATGGTGGGTATTTCGATAAGGCGCGCTTGATCGAAAAGGCGAACGCGACGGTCCACAGCCGCTACAATTGCCTGAAATTGAATTGACACTGATCGTGCGATTAGAGCAGGGATCAAAAGAAACGATGTCGAAGAAAATTCCCCACCCCTAAAATTCAGGGGTGGAGCACCCGTGCAGAGTTAAGGCTGTATTGAAACGGTTCCTGCGATGACTTGATTACTGTCAAAGCCCATCAGAAAAACCGTATTTTGGTCGACGATGTAGGCCCGGTAGTTGAAGGTCGTGGACGGAGAGTTTCCTGTCACGACGCGATAACCGTTGGGGCCGGTGCCGTCGGTCGCAGTGCTATTGATGCTGGTGGTCACCGTGATGGGCACGTCAAGGAAAAGATTTTTGTTGGCTGAGCCGAGTTCGGTGAAATCCATGGCCCCATTAAAACCACCTGCCGCAAAACTGCCGGGAGAGTACTGGCCAACGAAGTCCTCTTCAAACTGAGCGGTATTAGAAGTAGCAAGAATGATTCCGCTCCAATTGAAGGCAAAATTCCCCGTGGCAGGAAATGACAGGGGACCCGCAGCTTGCGCGAGCATGGAACCATCGGCAATCACACCATTACTTGTGTCCTGTATGACAGCCAGCGTGGGGGAAATTAGATAAAACACGAAATTGAAGGCGTCTGTGAGGCCGGAATCCTGGATGGTTAGCGAGCCGCGACCGCTTCCAACGACTGTTGCAGTTGTATCGATCGTGAAGCTCGCAGCCGAGACGTTACCGGGGGCGGTGGAGTGCCGAGAACCGAAGTTGTTGGTATCGACAAAAACGTTGGTTAGATTACCGCTGCTGTCAGAAGTGAAGCGGCCGGCACGCGTGAGAGGGCCAGCAGTGCCGAGCACTGCGGAACCACCGGTGAGGAGGGCGAAGTTACCAGTGAAGGCAGCCGTCGTCGTGGGAATGGTGCCGGTTTGCAGAACAGCATCGCCCAGCAAGGCGCCGATAGTGATTCCCATAAATTTGATCCGGGTGGCATCGACAATATAGAAGACGTAGGAAATGCCGTTGATGGTTGAGGTTCCGCGGCCAAAGGTAGCCCCGTTGGTTGGGTCGATCAGATAAGTAGTCGCGGGCACAGACTGTGCCCCAGAATTTCCGGTAGTTCCACTGCTAAGGTCAGCGGTTCCCCCGGTAACATTGCCCGCCCCGTCAGCCTTAACCTGTCCGATGATTGAGGTAGGAGCGCCATTGCCATTTACTCCAGAGAAGTCGAAGACATAATTTCCCTTAACGCCGGCCAGGGTAAAGGCGGTAGGAGTTTGCAGACTGAAATTCCCGCTGGAAGTGGCGTTGAGGTCGGTTTGCACCATGAAGCCCTTATTGGGGGAGATGAGAGTGATGCTCAAGAGCAGGCTGCTTGTGGCGTTGGTCAGGGTGAGGGTACCGCGGCCATTGGGCTGGATCACGTAAGTGCCGCCGCTGAAAGAGACCTCCGTAACGCCAGTAACGCTGTTCACGTCCTCGAGACCCTGGGTGATGTTTCCATTACCGTCGGCTGAGAAACTGCCAACGCGTGCGATAAATGCACCGTTCAAATCTTCACCGCTCATGGAATAGGCGTATTGACCCTTCAGGCTGGCGTTAGAAAATTTTCCCACCGGAGGAGGGGGAGGAGGAGTTGAGCCTCCGCCGCCGCAGGCAGCAGCGATGGCAGCGGTGAGGATGACGACGGATAGAAGAAATTTCATAGCCCACCCCGAGTATGAAAGCCATTGCGAAGGCTCTTACGAATCGCGCGGCCCGGCCGGAGAGAGGAGGCCGCGCAAAAGCCTTGCATTTGTTTAGATGGCCGAGTCGCGAAAAAGGGTTTCGATGCGCGGCATCATTTGTTGCCCAAAGAGCCAAGGTAGAGAACGCCGACATGCGCTGCGCATACGATTCCACGAAGATCAAACACAAGAGGAGAAAAAAGGTTTCGGGATATTCGCTGATAAATAGCCTGGTTATAGCGCGGATCGCGGGGGAAAGACCTAACGGGTCAGTTTCCAATTAGCCGACTACAAGTCCAAGTGAAGTAAGCTGACGTGGAGTCAACTATGGCAGACTGTGGTGGAATGCGTACGGCAGCTTGATATCCCGCTCGTAAACGGCGGCGCTAACTGCGAAGAACAGACAGGGTGGCAGCATTTGGGTCTCCTTGTCGAGGTCGCGCTCGATCTCTTCAATGGGCACTGCAATACTCGGCCCCGAATCGCCCACCAATGAAAGGAACGTGCGGCTCTTGTAGGTAACCTCTTCCGCGGCATAGGGCGACGCACCGGATTTCTTGGGACTAAACGTTATGCGTGTACCCGACTTGCTCCAGCGGCCAGATTGCTCCACCCAAACACCCATATGCTCACGTGCCGTGACCGTGTAGCTCCCATCCGACGCAAGAGCGATGTACAGAGCTCCGGTGAAGTGGTCCTCTTTGAAATACTTGGTCGTATTTGTTGCTGACAAACCAGTGCAAAGGACGGCGACCGCGACAATCAGCCTTGTGTGCTTGAGCATGCTTGATTTTGACACGGGCTGAGGGTCGGGCCAACCGTTGTTAAAGCGCGTCACCAACAGCACGCCCGCGGCAAGCGCCCGATGACGCATTATCGGAAACTGAACACTACTGGGAAAGAGTTGGATTTGACAGTTTCGGAGAATCCGACGATAATTCGGTGTACGTCACTCCTGTGGAGGGCACACAAGCCCGGCGACTGAGAGCAAGATAAACGCGGGCTACACGGATGGCGCCAAAATATATTTTTGTAACCGGCGGTGTTGTTTCCTCACTGGGAAAAGGCGTAGCGGCCTCCTCAATCGGTTGTCTCCTCGAAAGTCGCGGTTTCAAAGTCACGCTCCAGAAATGCGATCCGTACCTGAACGTGGATCCCGGCACGATGAGCCCGTTTCAGCACGGAGAGGTGTTTGTCACCGAGGACGGAGCGGAGACAGACCTCGACCTGGGGCATTACGAGCGATTCACGCACGCCAAACTTTCCCGCGACAATAACTGGACGACCGGGCGCATCTACGAAACGATTCTGACGAAGGAGCGCCGCGGAGACTATCTCGGCAAAACCGTGCAGGTGATCCCGCACGTCACCGACGAGATCAAGACCACGATCAAGAAAGTGTCCGAGGGCGTGGACGTGGTGATCGTGGAGATCGGCGGCACAGTGGGGGACATCGAATCGCTGCCGTTTTTAGAAGCGATCCGGCAACTGCGGCTGGAACTGGGCGCGGAGAACACACTGTTTGTGCATGTCACCCTGGTGCCGTACATCGCGGCGGCGGGCGAACTGAAAACCAAGCCGACACAGCACAGCGTCAAGGAGATGCTGAGCATCGGAATCCAGCCGGACATTCTTTTGTGCCGAAGCGACCGACACATTGCCGGGGAACTCAAGAAGAAAATCGCGCTGTTCTGCAATGTGGCTGAGTCCTGCGTCATATCGATGGAGGACGTGGACACGATCTACGCGGTTCCGGTGGAATTGGCCCGCGAGGGTTTGGACGGACAGATTTTGCGCTTGCTGAGGCTGGAAGACCGCCCGCAGGATTTGAAGCCGTGGGTGGAACTGGTGCAGCGGCTGCATCACCCGGCAGGCGAAGTGCGCATCGCGGTGGTGGGCAAGTACGTCCAGCTTGAAGACGCTTACAAGAGCCTGCGCGAAGCACTGCTGCACGGCGGGTTGGCGCACAATCACAAGACGGTGCTCGAATGGATCGAGGCGGAAGAAATTGATTCCGCGGAGACAGCGGCGGCGCGGCTGCGGGGTTACGATGGAATATTGGTGCCGGGCGGCTTCGGCAAACGCGGGATTCAAGGGATGGTGCATACGATCCAGTATGCGCGAGAGCACAAGATTCCGTTTTTCGGGATATGCCTGGGAATGCAATGCGCGACTATCGAATACGCGCGAGATGTTGCGAGATTGAAACAGGCGGACAGCACGGAATTCGATCCGCAGACGCCGCATCGTGTAATTTACAAGCTGCGTGAACTGCTCGGGGTAGACGAGATGGGTGGAACGATGCGGTTGGGCGCGTGGCCCTGCCGCCTCGAGCCGGGCTCGTTCGCGCACAAGGCTTACGGCAAGCTGGAGATCAGCGAACGGCACCGGCACAGGTATGAATTCAACCGCGACTACGAAAAGACGCTTCTGGGCGCGGGCTTGAAGATTACGGGGCGGACGCCAGACGAAAATTATGTGGAGATCATCGAGGCACCGGAACATCCCTGGTTCCTCGGCTGCCAATTTCACCCGGAATTCAAGTCGAAACCTCTCGAGCCGCATCCACTTTTCGCGGCGTTCATCGGAGCGGCGCTGGAGCACAAGAAGCAGAGGAACCGGACGTTAGTTGCGGGTTCGATCGCAGAGCCTTCTCGAGCGGGCGTCGGTGAGCCGCAGAGGGCGGCCGCGGTGAGGGTGGCTCCGCGGGCTGGCGCGTAGTTATCTGCTAATTTTCCCGTTTAACTCAACTTTCCGCCAAAATTCTTGCGCGATTTAGATCGTGCGCGAATGGAAGACGATTTCGTTGCGTGATTGCCTAGCTTGGGCGCACCTGTGCTGCGCCCCTACAAGTACCCCGGCCGCTCGGAATGACATAGTGAAGGTTCGCGGATTATTCCAAAGAGATCTGGCCGTACCAGGGGAGGCCAAAAAGACCGTTGTGCACCTCGATGGTGATGGCTTGTCCGACGGAGGCGCGAACATAGAGCGAAACGGCGACGGCAAGGTCTTCGGTGCTCCTGCCGGGGCGCCAGGAGGTTACGAAGAAATTATGCGTGGTGGAGTGTCTTCCACTTGAGATGTTTTTTCGAAGGATGGACGATTTGACAATCCTGGTGGGAGACATATCGAGAGTGCCATTGCTTGCAATGAGTAGAGCGAGCAGTACGACAGCGGAACCGGAGTAGAGGTAAGCCTTCTTCAATCGATCCACATCCAAGGCCAGGCGTTTTCGCACAGCACTGACGACGTGAAAGATCCCCGGGATAAAAAAGAGACAGAGGGCAAGCACGAAGAGCGAGTGGCGATCGAGTGGCGGATAAAAATGAACTGCAGCGAGGACTCCGAAGAGACCAGCGAGACAAGGAATGGGATAGTTTGTTAGTTCCTTGTTGATCTGCTTCGCGGAGGGAATCGGCTTACCGCCGCAGCCAGGGCATGTGTGGCCCGTAAACTCGTTTCCGCACGTGGGGCATTTCTGCATGGTTCGCCAGCGACCTCCGATTAAAGTTTGCGTGCTGCTTGCGCGTGCGAGAGCAGAAGATACTGCCCTTGCCAGTTTAGCGGCGCATCCACGTCCCGCAACGCGTTTTCGGAGGGGCTGTGCCCGCGAATTCAACCGTCAATAGCACTGAGGAATGGCGTTCGTGAAAGACGCGGTGCAGTCCAAAGGCGCTCCTGTGTATGCTATCTTCATTACCCTGAATGACCACGAAACGTGAAATTTCTCTTGGCGCGATCCGGCTTGGCGGCGGGAATCCGCTGTTCCTGATTGCGGGACCGTGCGTTATTGAGAGTGAAGCACATGCGCGGAAGATCGCCGAGCAAGTGGCACGGATCGCGGCGGACGCGAGTGTGCCGTACATTTATAAGGCGTCCTATGACAAGGCGAATCGGTCGTCGGTGAATTCATTTCGCGGGCCGGGACTTACGGAAGGGCTGCAGATACTCCGGAAAATCAAAGAGGACCTGAAGCTGCCGATTTTAAGCGACATTCACGAAGCAGCTCAGGCGGCGCTGGCGGCGGAAGTGTGCGATATTCTGCAGATCCCGGCGTTTCTTTCGCGGCAGACGGACTTGCTCGAGGCGGCGGGAAAGACGGGCCGAATTGTGAATGTAAAAAAGGCGCAATTTCTATCGCCATGGGAAATGGCGAACGTCGCGGAAAAAATAACTGCCACAGGAAACGCGAAAATTATACTGACGGAGCGCGGCGCGTCGTTTGGTTATCAGAATTTGGTGGTCGATATGCGGTCGTTCCCCATTCTGCAGAAACTTGGCTACCCGGTGGTGTTCGACGTGACGCATGCAGTTCAGCTTCCCGGTGGCCAGGGAAACGCGAGCGGCGGCCAGCCGGAATTTATCGAGCCGCTGGCACGCGCGGGGGTGGCTGCGGGCGTGGACGGAATATTTTTGGAGACGCATGACAATCCGGCAGCGGCACTCTCGGATGGAGCGAATGCCCTGCCCCTAGCGCAGCTCCCTTCCCTGCTCAAGCGGTTGAAAGAACTCTCCACAGTCGTCCGCCGCTGGAGCGTGCAATGAGCCTGGACACGGCGCGGCGCGTATTGAAGATCGAAGCGCAGGCGATTCTGGATGTACTGGCGCGGCTCGACTCCACGTTTGACCGCGCGGTGGATCTGCTGTTCGCTTGCAAGGGGCACGTGGTCCTGACCGGGATGGGAAAATCCGGAATTATCGCGCGTAAAATTTCCTCGACTTTTTCCAGCACGGGCACGCCATCATTTTTCCTGCATCCGGCGGAGGCGCTGCATGGTGATCTCGGAATGCTGGCGCGGGGCGATTTAATCCTCGCGGTAACATACGGCGGCGAAACGCGCGAAATCATCGCGCTGCTCGAAGCGCTCAAGCGGCTGGAGATTTCACTCGTTACGCTGACGGGAAACACGAAATCCACGATTGCGGAAGCGAGCAGTCTGGTGCTTGACGTGAGCGTCAGCGAAGAAGCCTGCTCTCTCAACCTTGCTCCGACAGCCTCTACGGCGGCAGCGATGGCGGTCGGTGATGCTCTCGCCGTTTCTCTGCTCGAACGACGCGACTTCCGTCACGACGATTTCGCTGCGTTGCATCCCGCGGGTAGCCTGGGGAAAAAACTGTTGCGCGTCGAGCGCTTGATGCATGCCGGTGCAGCGTTGCCACGAGTTGCACCAGATACACCGATGCCCGACGTGTTCCACGAAATGTCCGCGAAAAAACTGGGGATGACCACGGTGACGGAGGCCGACGGCCGCCTCGCGGGCATACTGACCGACGGAGATTTGCGCCGGCTGATGGAGAAACACCGCGGTGCGACGCTGGAGATGACGGCGGCGCAGTGCATGACGCGCAATCCGCAGACCATCGGGCCGCATGTGCTGGCCAGCGAAGCGCTGAATCTGATGGAAAAACGAAAGATTACATCCGTCGTTGTGGTGGACGAAGCAAACGCCGTTCTCGGCGTCGTTCACTTGCATGACTTGTGGACGCTAGAACTAACGTAGCGGCGGGCGTTTAGCTCCTCATCTTTATCGCATCCCGGCGCCAGGAGAATGACTCGGTGAAAAGCCTGAACAAAGTCTCGGCGAGCGTGATAAAACGCGCCAAACAAATCCAGGTGCTGCTGATGGACGTGGATGGGACAATTACGACCGGGGCAGTGACGCTGCTCTCGCAGCCGGATGGGACGGCGCTGGAAATCAAAACCTTCAATGCCCACGACGGTCAAGGTCTTAGTCTGGCGTACACGGCGGGATTGCGGACCGGCGTAATTACAGGGCGAGAAAGCGCGGCACTACGGCGACGCGCCCGGGAACTGAATATCGAGTTCGTATACGAAAAACAGGCGCACAAGGTCGCGGCGTATGAGGAGATTTTGAAAAAGACCGGTGTGGCGGAATCGGCGGTGGCGTTTCTGGGCGATGATTTGCCGGATTTGCCGCTGATGCGGCGGGTAGGGCTTGCGGCCGCAGTCGGCGATGCCACGCCGGAAGCGAAACGCGCGGCGCATTATGTAACCAAAGCGCTTGGGGGCAAGGGGGCAGCGCGGGAGATTGTCGAGTTGATTTTGAAGAGCAAGGGGATTTGGGAACAAATGATAGAGAAGGCACGAGCGTAGAGGTCGAGCGCCAATCGGGACGCGCCGCAGCGCGGGCGCCGCGGTGGGCACGATCCCGACATGAGTCGGGACTAGTTGTACCGTGCCCCTTCGGAAAAACAAAGAGAGAGAAGGAAAACCGATCTGAAGATCGGCCACTACAACAACAAGACGCCGAGCTGACTGCGGCTTATAATCCGGCGATGAGAAAAGGCGCACGAGAAGGGATGAGTCGCGGCGGGGATTTGCGAAAAGTGGGATTGGAGAGGGCGCTTTCGAAAATGGGCTACTGTTCACGAGCGCAAGCCGCGGAATTGATACGAGCAGGGAGGGTGCGGCTGAACGGGACGAATCCGAGAAATCCAAAGACGCCCGTTCGGTTGGGCAAGGACCGCGTCGAGGTAGACGGTCGCCCGGTCGCGAGGTCGACAAAAACGTATTTGCTCTTGAACAAGCCGCGCGGCGTTGTCACAACGGCTTCCGACGAGAAGGGGCGAAAGACAGTGTATGACTTGCTTGGAGGTGGGCGGCCATGGGTCGCGCCGGTCGGGCGGCTAGATAAAGCCAGCGAAGGGCTGATGCTCATCACCAATGATTCGGAGTGGGCCGCGAAGGTACTCGCGCCGGAAACACATCTGGACAAGACTTACCACGTGCAAATCGGAACCGTGGCCGATGCCGCGCTCCTGCACAAACTGCAGAACGGGGTACGAACTAAAGAGGGTGAATTTCTTCGAGTGAAGCGCGTAGGAATTCTGCGGGAGGGTGAACGAAACTGCTGGCTCGAAATTGTCCTGGATGAAGGGAAGAACCGGCAAATCAGAAGAATACTCGAGAATCTGGAAATTGAAGTGTTACGACTGGTGCGAGTGGCCATCGGGCCGCTGGCTCTTAGAGATTTGGTAAAAGGCGGGCACCGGGAATTGACCCCGGCGGAAAAGATTTTGGTTGATAAGGCGATGAACGGCTAAGCCCAATTTCATCACGGTGCCGGCTTGTTGGTGGACACGGATCCTCGAATGACGGTGATGGAGGCTGCGGGCAAGGTGAATTTTGTGGACGCGTCTGCCTTGATTGTCGATCTTACCGTAGGGCCGTCTGGGTCAGCGGTGCCGCCATCAAGATTGGGATGCCAGTGGTATTGATCCTTGCCGAAGGTCGTAACGTTTAGAGAGCCCGAGAAAAATCCCGTGGTGCCCTTGTCGGAGTCATTAAATGAAATCCCGACTGTCTGGGAATTCTCCTGATCCTTATTGATGATAAGCAGCGACCACTGACCGTCGGGACGCATCGCGGCATAGGAGGTGACAAGCAGATGTCCAGCCCCGTCGGTGAGATCACTTGCGGCAGAGAACAATTTGTGAATTCCGTTGCCGGGCTGGACCCATTCCAGATTGATGAGCTGGCCGGCGAAATACTGCGAAAGCGGTTGACGGATTTTCAGATCCTTGTCGGCGGAAAAAAATCCGAATGTGCCGAGCGAGCCATTGTGGCCGTGACCTAACCCCTCCGGCAAATAATGGAAATAATAGACCGCATCCCCGCCGCCGTTCAGAAATGCGCAGATGTAGTCCGCGAGCCAGAGAGCGCCCCAAACGTCCACGAAGGCTTCGGAAGATTGCCAGGAGATGTTGGACTCGGTGATGAAAAGCGGAATACTGGCGGGGACACCGTCCGCGCGCCAGATTTTCATGATTTGGGTGACGAGAGTGGCTTCGTCGTACAAGCTGCTCCACTGAATTTTTCCCGGCTCCATCGGATAGTGTTCGAACGAGAAAAACGACAGATCGTTCAGGCGCCCGTGCGCTTTCAAATAATCTACAAAACGCCGGGTCCATGAAGTTTTCCCCAGCTCATCGGGCCACGTCTCGATGTCCTTGTTTACGCCCGTGAAAATAGGGCCGCCCAACTTCAGCTTCGGGTCGATTTTGTGAAGGGCCGCAGCGAATTGGATATACAACGCGGCGTAATCCTCGGGCGGAGTGTAGTGGCCATCGGCTTCCTCTCCCATCTCGACGTAAGAAATGGGGTAACCGCGTTTTTCGATGTAGGCGATTTCCGTGGCGGCGTCTTCGGGCGTGCCGTAGAGCATGGCGATGGGAATCATCGTGGGCAGGCCCCGCGTCACGCCGCTGGTGAAGAAAAGATCAAAGCCGACTTGATCGCCAGCGCGTTCGTTAAGATCACCCGCCTCGTGCCAAGGATCGACGGAGGAACAGTAGGTCGCTGTTTGATCCTGATCGGGAGTGTGACGGATCAAATCGTGAAATTTTCCATCCGGTGTTGTGGTGCCTAAAAAAAGCTCGCGAATGGCGTAGCCCAGGCAGTTCCTCTTATCGGCCGCGCCATGTGTGTCGCAGGTGTTCGACGAGGACGACATCAAGATGCGAATGAATTGCACCGGGAGAGGCTGCACGGCTAGTTGGAGCGTTGCGTTTCCGCCTTTTCCATCGGCGATGGCTCCTCCGGGAAAGGTTTGCCAAACACCGGCAGTAGGTTTGCGGATGGGATCGTCACCAGCCCAATACTGCACCGAATATTTCGCGGCGTAAGGTTCGGCCCAGGAGATGCGGATCGCCGTGACGTCTAGTTTGCTCGCCAAATCCACAATTACCCACTGCGGATGGAGCGAGTCGTTTTCGCCAGTGAAGGTCTGAGTCAAATAGGGATTGCTCTTCCAATAGGAATTCGTATCGCCGTCGGTGAGCCGCGAAAACCCCACGTTGTCCGTGCCGTCGTCGCGCGTCACGCCGCGATGAGGGAGTGGATAGCCATAGGAGTGACGAATCATTTCAGTATCGGGCGATGCGTTGCCGGTGAAATACCCTTTTCCGGCGGGATCGCTCCACGTGCCTTGGGGATTCCAATGCCACGCTTCGATGTGCAGCTCGGTGTTCTGGCGGTAGGTTAAAGTGTTCCAGCCGGCGGAGAGGACTTGCTTAATGTTGTCATCGGCGAAAAGTTTGTCGGTCGAGCCATAGGGAAGCCGGTCGATGCCTGCGCCGAGAGCTTCGGTAGGACGAATGGTATTCGTGGAATGGCTGGGCGTGACGTCGACACGGATGCTCTGGGCGTTCAGCGCCACCGGGAGATTGAGAATGATGAGGGCCGCAGGGGTAAGGTTCCACAGAGATTTGTGACAGTGCCACCAAGAGCTCATTCTGCGCTCCTAAATCGATTTAATAGTGCAGACTCATCTAATCGAGGAAATCTCTCTTCGTCAAGCGCGAAGTTAGAGTGTATTTCTCGCTGGGATTCTTCCACCCCAACAATTTTGCGCGAATTGAAAAGCAACGCTTCAGTCGACTGGTTGCCAAGCAGGGGCGCAGCATGCTGCGCCCCTACACGTGCTTGGAGGCAGGTCAATCCCTTCGGATGGACTTAACCTGAATCCTGCTTGATGACTGTTTTGCATATGCTCGAAAGCCTTGTCAACCGTGACGCTGAAGGCTACTTTGCCCCTTGTGCGAGAACTGCACTAAAAGTGAGGTTCTGGAACAGTGCGTCGCGGTCCTCGAAACCTGCGAATTTCTGCCGATGGAATTGGCCTCACGCAATTCGGTGGTGTGGCCCTGATCGAGCATTTCTTTCAACGCCTTGCACTTCGGGGCGCCTTGTCACGGCATATCCGATTTGCTCAGCGCAACAATCGCTACAGCATCAGCGAATCTCTGGAGGCGTTGCTCTATCCGCTCATCTTAGGTCTGGGACGAATCGAGACGAGCGAACCGTTGCGCCACAACGGTGTCTTTCATTACCTGACCGGCTTGCCCGGGTATCCCGATGCCACCAGTTTGCGACGCTTCCTGCAGCGAATGAGCGGCACGGGCCGCAATTCCTTGCTGAGACTGCACGATCGTTGGCGGCGAACCATGCTCGGACGGCAAGGCCGAGCCATCTTCGATTTGGACAGTACGGTGTTGACGGTCTATGGCCATCAAGAACGGGCCGAGGTCGGCTTCAACCCCAAGAAGCATGGGCGTCCTTCCTATCTTCCTTTGTTGTGCTTCGAGGGGAATACGCAGGATTGTTGGGAGGGCAGCTATCATCCCGGCAACACGCACGTCTCGACGATCGCCATCCCATTGTTGGAGCGTGCCTTCGCTAAATTGCCGGAAGCCGTCCGCGAAGTGAGAGTGCGCGCAGATGGAGCGTTCTTCGATCACAAAATCATCGAATTTATCGAACAAAGGCGAGCATTTTACACGATCGTGGCCCGGCTCACCCGTCCGCTGAAAGCTCGACTCTGCGGACTGCGCTACCGCCGCATCTCCTCGGGAGTGTGGGCAGCGGAGTTTCGGTATTGTCCGCACGGGTGGCCTGGGGCGCCACGCTTCGTAGTGATCCGTCGACCCGTGCCGGAAGAACCTTCAGCACAGTTGCATCTGTTCCAGATGGGCGGCTACAGCTATCAAGTGTTGGTAACCAATCTTGCGCTGACGCCGCTGCACCTGTGGCGCTTTTACAATCAGCGAGCTCGCGCCGAGTTGATCATCCGCGAATTGAAGGACGCCTATGCTTTGGGAAAAATTCCCACGAAGGACTTCGCCGCCAACGAGAGCTTCTTCCAGATCGTCCTGCTGGCCTACAACCTGCTGAACTGGTTCAAGCGGCTGTGTGCTCCGGCGCACCTGCAACGGGCGACGCTGCAACCCCTGCGGCAACGGTTGTTTCTGGTTCCTTCCCAGTTGGTGCGACCCGGCGGCGTGCCAACTCTGCGGCTCGCGTCCAGTTACCCCTACGTTGCCGAGTTCGTCGAAACACTGCGGCGCATCCGCCGATTGCGCTCGTCGTTCGGAGTCGCATGAACCTACGATTCGCCCAAACCGCTCCGAACCGCGTTGCAGTTTATTGGCAACCATTTTTCACGAAGGATTGAGGTTAAGACTCAAGGCTTAGTGAGAATTTGTTATCAGAAACGTGCGTAAGGGGAGGGTGCGGCGACTCTGTCTATTTTTCTTTGAGCTTCAGCTTGCCGGCAGACTTGTTTTCTTCGAGAAATTCACGCAATTGGGGAGTGGCATCGAGAAGTCGTACCCATTGCTCGTAATAGAGCGTGACGGGAAAGCGGCCGAGGCCATAAACGCTGACGCCGCCTTTTTCGCCGACGCGGAACTCGAGGGTTCCGGTTCGGCGGCCGCCTCCCTGCTTTTCCAATTCCGCCAAACGTGCTTTCAGTTCTTCGTAGGACGGCTCGGCCATGGTTCCTCCTGGAACGAATGCGAGAAGAATGGATTATACCTGAATGGGGGAGCAGTTTCCCCGGTACGGCGTTTGGAGCGAACCCATCGGCAACTGCACAAGTCTCAGGGTTGTGTGTGCAGATGCCGGCCGGATTGCGCGTCGAGAAAATCCAAGACAGCTTGATGCACGGCTTCCGGCTGGTCAGTACTTAGAATGTGACTGGCGTTGGGGACCATTACAACCTTCGCGCCGGGAATGCGCTCGCCGATGATCTTGCCATTTGCCGGGGGAACGAGCTGATCGGATTCTCCGTGAATCACGAGCGTGGGAGCGGTTATCTGTGGAAGGCGGCTGTACGCTTCCCAAGCGAGGATAGCTTGTAACTGCGCCATATAGCCTTCCGGGCGCGCAAACCATCGCTTGCGAAGGACAAAATCCGCTTCGATGCGTTCCTGCGGAGTGCCCGAATCGTAGATGAAGGGATTGATGGTCTTGGAGAGCTCTTCCGGGGAGAGATCGCGCGCGAACAAGAGCTTTGTCACGGCTGGCTCGGCAACGACGGTGTGGGTTCCACCGGGGGCGGTGCAGCCGAGAAGCAAGGATTCCACGCGGTTGGGGTATTGCAAGGCGAACTCCTGAGCGATCATTCCACCCATAGAGAGGCCGAAAATGTGCGCTCCCTCGACGCCAGCGGCATCGAGGACGGCGGCGGCATCGGAAGCCATCATTGCCATGGAATAAGGGCCGAGAGGAATGTCGCTTTGACCAACGCCGCGATTGTCGAGTGCGATGGTGCGGAAACGGGAGGCGAGAACAGGCCGAGTGCGATGCCATAAGTAGGAAGGCCAGCCGAGTCCCATGATCAACAAGATGGGTGCACCCTGGCCTTGCTCGTCCCAATAAATTCTTGCGCCTTGATTTTGAACAAATGGCATGAATGATCCCCAGATCGGCTTTCTTCTAAACAGCCCCCTGCAGAGAACGCCTGGCGAATCGTGAGAGCCGCTCACAGATGAAAGTGCCTAACGCGGCGGGCATTGTATATAATCGCGGTCACTATGCCAAACCAAGAAATCCTGTATGAGGTGGCTGATCACGTTGTGACGATCACGCTGAATCGCCCCGACAAATTGAACGCCTGGACGGCGGTGATGGAGCGCGAGGTGCACGCAGCGGTTGGAGAAGCGGAGCGCGACGAGCAAGTGAGAGTAATTGTGTTGACGGGGGCGGGCAGAGGATTTTGCGCCGGTGCGGACATCTCGCTGCTGAGCGGGGTCGCGGAGCATGGGCTGGACGCGAAAGGAAGGGCACAAGCGCTTGAGAACAGCAAGAGCGCCGGACGCGAGGGCGTGCGCGGGGATTTCCAGCGGAAATATTCCTATTTTCCGAGTGTGGGAAAACCGATGATTGCGGCGATCAATGGACCGGTGGTCGGACTCGGGTTGGTGATCGCGCTGTACTGCGATCTTCGCTTTGCTTCGGAGGCGGCGCGATTCGGCACGGCGTTCGCGCGGCGCGGGTTGATCGCGGAATATGGCATGGCCTGGATGCTGCCGCGCATCGTGGGACATTCGAATGCACTGGACTTGCTTTTTTCGGCGCGAATGATTGACGCGGCGGAGGCGTTACGGATGCGGCTGGTAAACCAGGTGTTTCCGCAGGACGTCTTCGTAGAGAAGGTGCGGGAGTATGCGGGGGAACTGGCGGCCGGGGTAAGCCCGCGGTCGATGAGAGTGATCAAGCGGCAAGTGTATGACGGAATGTTTCAAACGCTCGAAGAAGCATTCGAGACGTCGGAGCGCGAAATGCTTGTGAGCCTGCAGTGCGAGGATTTCAAGGAAGGCGTCGCGCATTTTGTGGAGAAACGCGCGCCGGCGTTCAAGGGCAAGTAGGCAAACCGAATGAACTTTGCATTTAGCGAAAAAACAAAAGACCTGCAGCGACGCTTGCAGGAGTTCATGGATGAACATGTTTATCCGAACGAGGAGAGGTTTGAAAAGGAGATCGAGCGCGATCGCTGGAAGCCGACGCGTGTCATCGAAGAGCTGAAACCTAAAGCCCGTTCGGCGGGACTGTGGAATTTATTCTTGCCAAACGATGAAAATGGCGCGGGGCTTACGAATCTCGAATATGCGCCCCTGTGCGAAATCATGGGCCGGAGCGTGATTGCGCCGGAAGTATTCAATTGTTCGGCACCGGATACGGGAAACATGGAAGTGCTGGCGCGTTATGGCACGCCGGAGCAGAAAGAAAAATGGCTGAAGCCGCTGCTGGCCGGAGAAATTCGCTCATGCTTCTCGATGACGGAGCCGGACGTAGCTTCGTCCGACGCAACCAACATTCGCGCGGGCATAGTGCGCGAGGGAAACGAGTACGTCATCAACGGAAGGAAGTGGTGGTCATCGGGCGCGGGCGATCCGCGGTGCAAGATCGCGATATTCATGGGGAAGACGGATCCCTCGGCGCAACTGCACAAGCAACAGTCGATGGTGCTAGTGCCAATGGATTTGCCCGGCGTGAAAATCGAGCGGATGCTCACCGTGTATGGTTATGACCACGCGCCACATGGGCACGGCGAAATTTCCTTTGAAAATGTAAGGATTCCCCCGTCGAACATGCTGCTGGGCGAAGGGCGGGGATTCGAAATCGCACAAGGGCGGCTGGGGCCGGGGCGCATCCATCATTGCATGCGGTGCATCGGCGTGGCGGAGCGCGCTCTCGAAATAATGTGCAGACGAGTTCATTCGCGCGTGGCGTTCGGCAAGCCCCTCTCAGAGCAAGGGACGATTCGCGCGGATATTGCGATTTCACGGATGGAGATCGAGCAGGCGCGCCTATTGACGCTCAAAGCCGCATACATGATGGACACAGTGGGAAATAAAGCAGCGCGAAGCGAGATCGCCATGATCAAAGTGATCGCGCCGAATATGACACTGCGCGTCCTAGACCGCGCCGTACAGGCACATGGCGCGGCTGGTGTTTCGCAGGATACATTTTTGGCAAGCGCATGGGCGAATGTGCGCACGTTGCGGCTGGCGGATGGGCCCGACGAGGTACACACGGAATCAATTGCGAAATGGGAGCTCGGGAAATGGAGCAGGCCCAAAGCGCATTCCGCGTAGTGTGATTTCAGATACCGATTGAGGGGAGGCAATATGGCAGGAGCACCAGTGAGCATCTTCAACATTCCAAAACCACCAGCGTTTGCGACGCCGGAAGAGGAGCGCCGGCATCGCAAGCAGCGGCTAGCCGCGGCGTTTCGTCTTTTCTCGCGCTACGGATTCGACGAAGGCGTCGCCGGGCATATCACGGCGCGCGACCCGGAACGCAGTGATCATTTCTGGGTAAACCCGTTTGGAGTGCACTTCGGGCAAATTCGCGCGTCGGATTTGATTTTGGTGAACGATCGCGGAGAAGTCGTCGAAGGAAAATATCCGGTGAATGTGGCGGCGTTTGCAATTCATTCGCAGGTGCATGGGGCGCGTCCCGACGTTGTCGCGGCAGCGCATGCGCATTCGACGTACGGCAAGTCGTGGTCTTCGCTGGGGCGAACGCTGGACCCGCTGACGCAGGATGCCTGCGCGTTTTTTGAGGACCACACGGTTTATGGGGACTTTACGGGAGTGGTCTATCAAACGACGGAAGGCGAGCGCATCGCGCAAGCCCTCGGCCAGCGCAAGGCCATCATTTTGCGGAATCACGGATTATTGACCGTTGGGCACACCGTGGATGAGGCAGCTTGGTGGTTCATCACGATGGACCGAAGCTGCCAGGCGCAACTGATGGCGGAAGCAGTCGGTACACCGATGAAAATTGACCCGGCAGACGCGGCGGTGACGAGAGGACAAGTGGGCAGCCATCTGGCCGGGTGGTTCCAGTGCCAGCCACTAATGAATAAGATCATCCGCGAGGAACCTGATCTGCTGGAGTGAAGTGATGCGCTTGCGGCCGCTCGTGCGAATTTCGGCCTACCCTTGTGGGTTGGGCTGATTCAGGCTGGCCTGCAAGCGCCGCATGCCGTGGAGCCAGCGGTCGTAGTCGGAGGCCTTCCGGCGGAAAAATTCGAGAGCTTCGGGGTGCGGAAGTATTAAAAACTTTTCGTCGGCGAGTCCCTTTACTACTGCTTCCGCGACTTGCTCCGGCTCAATGGCGGTTTGCAGGATGGATGCCGCCACGCTGGATTCATCCTTAAGGAGCATGTCGGTGCGCACGCCGATGGGACATAGCGCGGAAACCTTGATGCCGCGGTCACCGTAGGTGATCGCGAGCCATTCGGCAAAGGCCAACGCCGCATGTTTCGTGACCGCGTACGGCGCGGCCCCGATGATGGTCAACAACCCGGCGGCAGAGACCGTTTGCAACAAGTATCCTTGTTTTTGCGCAAGCATCCCGGGAAGCACGGCGCGGGCCCCATAGACATGTGCCATCACGTTGATCTTCCAGATGCGCTGCCAGTCTGCGTCGGATGTTTCTTCTCCGCCGGGAAAAAGGATGCCCGCGTTCGAACAGAAAAGGTCGATGGAGCCGTGCTTGTCGGTGACCTGCTTTACCAGGCGATGCAGGTCGGCCTCGCGGGCGACATCGACTTTCACAGGTGTTCCGTGGATTTCACTTGCGACACGCGTGGCTCCAGCCTCGTCAATGTCCGCAACGAAGATGGCTTTCGCCTTTTCGGCTGCAAAGCAGCGGCAGAGGGCGCGGCCGATGCCGTTGGAGCCGCCGGTAACGACAACGACTTTATCATGTAGATTCATAGGGGTTCACGGTACTCCGATCGCGAAAATCCATCAAGAACGAGCAAGATAAATTCAGATGGTAAAGAGAGAATCGGATGGCGCCCGTTGTGCTAGCCAATTTGGATGATTTAAAGAATTTCGTCGGGCGCGAGATTGGCGTAACAGATTGGCTGCAGGTTACGCAAGAACGGATACAACAGTTTGCCGAAGCAACGGAAGACCGGCAGTGGATTCACCTGGATGCGGATCGGGCAAAACGCGAATCGCCTTATGAAACCACCATCGCGCACGGATTTTTGACGTTGTCGCTGATCAGCTACTTGATGAAGCAGGCGGTGCGAATTCAGAGGGGGTTTCGCATGGCCGTGAACTATGGACTGAATCGAGTGCGCTTCCCTGCCCCTGTCCCGGCCGGATCGAGAATTCGCGGGCGATTTACTCTTGCTTCGCTTGAGGAGCTTCCCAAAGGAATCGAAGCGGTCTTTTCCGTGACGGTGGAAAGCGAAGGAAAGGAAAAGCCATGCTGCGTGGCGCTATGGATCGTGCGCTACTACCGGTAAGGAGTTTCTTTGAGTCGTCGCTTTGAGAGCTTAATCGCAGAAGACAGGAGGCAAATTTAAATTTTGCTTGTTTGGGCGCTTTGGAGAGAAGCGCGCAGGAGGAGGGCGGCGATGGCAGGCATCGCGGCGAAGCGCTGGTCTTTGGTCAGACCCTGATGATAGCGAAAGTATATTTGCTGGATGATGACCGCGATTTTGAAGCGAGCGAAGGTCAGATAGAAAGACATGTTGGAAACCTCGCGGCCCGTCGCCTTGGCGTAGCGCTCAAGAAGTTGTCGGCGCGTCAGGCTGCCCGGGACATTCGTCGGGCCCCAACGAATTTTCTGCAACTCATCGGGATCTTGCTCGTCAACCCAATAGGCCAACGCACTGCCTAAATCGCTGAGCGGGTCGCCGATCGTACACATCTCCCAATCAAGAACGCCGATGATCTTTGTGATGCCGTTGGGGTCGAGGACAACGTTGTCGTATTTGTAGTCGTTGTGAATGAGCGCGGCTCCGCTCGTGGAAGGCATGTGCTCCGCCATCCATGTGGAGATTTTTTCCACTTCCGGGTAGTCGTGCGTTTTGGAGCCATAGTAGCGTTCGGTCCAGCCGCGAACCTGGCGTTCGATATAGCCGATGGGCTTGCCTAATTCGGCGAGACCGATGGCGGCGAAATCAAGACTGTGCAAGCGTGCGAGGTTATCGATGAACGAATGGCTCAGGCATCTCGCCGTTTCCGAAGGAAAAACCATACCTGCCGGGAGTTCTCGGCGGAGGATGATTCCGCGGACGGGTTCCATGAGATAGAAAGGCGCGCCCAACACGGAATCGTCGTCGCAGTATACGAGCACTTTGGGGGCTGGCGGATACGCAGCGTGGAGTTTGGAGAGCACGCGAAATTCGCGGCCCATGTCGTGGGCCGTTTTTACCCTGCTGCCAAAGGGCGGGCGCCGCAGGACGAATTCCCGCTCACCGAGACGAACGGAATAGGTCAAATTGGAATGGCCGCTAGGAAACTGACGCACGGCGAGCGGCCCGGTCTCGAGTGGGCAGTGGCTGCGAAGGAATGGCTCAAGCTTGGCCAGGTCAAGCTCTTCTCCTGACCGAATGGCGCTGGTTTGATCCTGAAAATCGGGCATGGATACTTTCGCGCCTTTTTCTAACGATAGGTGAGTAACGACTTATCGTCCAGATGCGGGAATGAATTAAACGTGCTGAGTGTAAAGCGCTCGCCGGAGAAAAGAAATTCGCTGTAGGAGCAATTTCGGGCCATCCAAGCGACGCGCAAAGTATCCAGTGCGGAGAGGTTCAAAGCACGCTGCACGGCTACACCCATGGGGCCACCGGAAGAAAAGATGGCGACCTGTTCTCCCCCACGGCCATTGGTCAAGAATTTCGACAGGCTGCGATTGACGCGGGCGCAGAATTCCGGCCAGGATTCCAGGTCGTTGACGAGAATCTGTCCTTCCGCCCACATGGTGACAACGGCCTCAAACAATCTTTGAAAATTGGCGTGACGATCTGTTTCCGAGGAGGAATTCTGAAACACAGCGTGTAAGTCGCGCACTCGGGCATCATTCTTGAGAAGCTGTGGGAGGCTGCGCTCCAACATGGCATCACCCTGAAATTCGTCAAACTAATCCAGGACATCGGGCTGCGGAAATAGTTGGCCGGACCTAGCGTACGCGTCGCCGACGATTGCCGCAGTGTTCAAGTGGCGCGCGGCCGGGCCGGAGCAAACGCGGTCAAAGGTAATCTTGCGTTGTGCCCAAAATTCTCCGAGCCGGCGGGCTTGCACTTCTCCGATTGCGGAGAGTTTATCGTAATTAGGATGGAGAAAAGATGCTTGCGCATGGCGCACGAGGAAAACGCGACCCATTCGTCACCCTGGAAAGCTACGCGGCGGCGCCTTGCTGCTTGTTGAAGTCGGCAAAGGTCTTGCCCTGATCCGCCAATTGTTTCAGCAATGGCGCGGGAGTCCAGAGCTCGCCGTGTTGCTTTTGAAACTCGCAAATGCGGTCGTACACTTTTTTCAAGCCGACGGTGTCCGCGTACCACATCGGTCCGCCGCGATAGGCGGGAAACCCATAGCCATTAAGATAGATGATGTCGATATCGACGGCGCGGAGGGCGAAGCCTTCTTCGAGGATGCGCGCTCCTTCGTTGACAAGCGCGTAAATACACCGATCGACGATTTCTTCGGCCGAGATTTCGCGCCGGGGAATGCCTGCCTCGGCAGCCCACTTCGTGACGAACATAGCGACTTCGGGATCGGGGATCGCGCGGCGGTTTTCGTCGTACTTGTACCAGCCGGCAACAGTTTTCTGCCCGTAGCGGCCAAGTTCGCAAAGGCGGTCTTCGGCGAGCGGCTGGCGCACGCCGGGTCTTTGCAGATGCCGGTATTCCTTGCGAATGCGCCACCCAACGTCGAGACCCGCAAGATCGCCGGTCGCAAGCGGCCCCATGGCCATCCCAAATTCGTAGAGCGCTGCGTCAATGGCCTCCACACTCGCGCCTTCTTCCACGAGGAACTGGGCTTCACGTCGGTACGGACCAAACATGCGGTTGCCAACAAAGCCCATGCAATTGCCGACGAGCACGCCGATTTTTCCGAGTTTCTTCGAGAGTTGCATACAGGTGGCAATCACATCCTTGCCGGTGGCCTTACCGCGAACAATTTCCAGCAGACGCATAACGTTTGCGGGGCTGAAAAAATGCGTGCCGATGACGGCTTGCGGGCGAGCCGTAGCTGAGGCGATTTCGTCGATGCTGAGGGTGGAAGTGTTGCTGGCAAGAATGGCGCCTGGTTTGCAAATGCGGTCCAGCTCACCAAAGACTTGCTTCTTGAGTGCCATTCCTTCAAAGACCGCCTCGATGACCATGTCAGCGGCCGCAAAACCATCGTAGGTGAGCGTCGGCTTGATCAATTTCAGGCGCTCGTCGACGAATTGCTGCGTGAACCTGCCGCGCTTGACGGAGTTGGCATAGTTTTTCTGAATGTTGGCGAGGCCGCGATCGAGCGCGTCTTGATCGGTCTCTTTGAGCAGCACCGGAATGCCGGCGTTGGCGAAGACCATCGCGATTCCCCCACCCATTGTCCCCGCGCCGACAACCGCGGCCCTGTTCACGGGAATGACCGGCGTTTCCTTGGGGATGTCGGGGATTTTCGCGACTTCGCGTTCGCCGAAGAAAACGTGGATGAGCGCTTTTGATTGATCGGAAAACAGGCACTTGGTGAAAAGTTCTTGTTCGTTCTGGCAGCCTTCAAGAAAAGGCAGCTTTGTGGCGGACTCGACGGCGTCGATGGCCGCGAGCGGAGCGATTAAATTGCGCTGCTTCTTGCGAGCGGCCTCGCGGGCCGCGGCAAATATCCCGGCGTTCTCCTCGGCGGTTCCCAACTTGTCGTTACGGTCGCGGGTTTTAGGTGCCGGCTTACCGGAGACTTCCTTCGCAAACGCAATCGCGCCAGCGAGCAAGTCGCCTTCAATAATCCGGTCAAGGATGCCGGCCTTCAGCGCGTCTTGCGCATTGATCGGATTGCCTTCGGCGCACATCTCAACAGCTTTGGCCACGCCCGCAAGCCGCGAGAGGCGTTGCGTGCCCGCAGCACCGGGTATAATGCCGAGCTTCACTTCCGGCTGGCCAACTTGCGCGCTGGGAGCGGCAACGCGGTAATGGCCAGCCATCGCCAGCTCAAGGCCGCCGCCAAAGGCGGTGCCGTGAATGGCCATCACCACGGCCTTGCGGCAATCTTCGACCCGCAGGAGCAGCGGCTTGAATCCATCGCCGCGGCTGGCTTTCCCCGAAGTAATCTTGCCGAATTCCTTGATGTCGGCGCCGGCAACGAAGGTGCGACCTCCGCCGATCAAGACAGCAGCCGTGATGCCCGGGTCGCGATCGATTTCCTCGAGGGCTGCCGAGATTCCTTCCGGCACGCCCGGACTCAGGGCATTCACGGGCGGATTATTGATGGTGATGACGGCGATGCCGTTGTCTTTTGTAAATTGGACCAAGTCGCCCATATGAGTCGCTCTCTTTGTTTTGGATAACTACCCGCCACGCGCGGAAACCGCGCCGGCGTCGATCACCAGTTGAGCGATGCGCTCGCGGTGAAACATGGCGTCGCCGAACGCGGTCTCCGATGATTTCGCGCGCCGGTAATACAAATGCAAGTCATTTTCCCAGGTAAAGCCCATGCCACCGTGAATCTGAATTCCCCGGTTTCCGACCGTGCGGCTGGCATCGCTCGCGTACATTTTCGCGATCGAGACGGCTGCGGCAGCATCGGAGGAATTTTCTTCGAGCGCCCAGGCGGCGTAATAGGCTGCCGAACGGGCGCTTTCGGTTTCCAGATACATGTCCGCGCACTGGTGCTGCACCGCCTGGAATATCCCGATGGGTTTTCCGAATTGCTTGCGCGTCTTCGCGTATTCGACGGTGATATCAAGCGTGCGCTGCATGCCGCCGACCATTTCCGCGGCCAGTGCGGCAGTGGCGACACCGAGCGGTCTGGAGAGAGAGGATGTTTCACCCAGCTTTTCCGCGGGCGTGCTGTGAAATTGCACGGCGTAAAGCTTGCGCGTGAAATCCATCCCGGACATTTGTGAGATGGCAAGGCCGGGGGACTTGGCGTCTACAAGGAAGACGCCATTGCGAGCCACAACGAGAAGAAAATTGGCCACGGCGGCGTCGGTGACGAACAATTTTTCTCCGGTCAGCTTTCCATCGGTCGCGGTCATGCGAATGTCCGCCAGATTCCAGCTTGCGCCAGCTTCGAGGATGGCAACCGTGGAGCGCGCTTCCCCGCGGCAAATGGGTGCAAGGTGTTTCTTTTTCTGCTCGGCGGTGGCGATGGCGTCGATCGCGGCGCCGGCGAGCGCTACCGTAGAAAAAAACGGGCCAGGAAGGAGAGCGCGGCCGGCTTCTTCCATGAGGAGGATAAGCTCGACCTTGCCTAAGCCTACGCCGCCGTGTTCTTCCGGAAAAATGATGCCGGTATAACCTTGTTCAGCCAACTTGGCCCAGAGCGAAGCGCCGTAAGCCGTGTCCGTTTCCATCAATCGCCGCACTTCGGCTATCGGACACTCACCGGCAAAGAATTTGCGGGCGCTGTCTTTCAGAATTTCCTGGCTCTCGCTCAATCCAAATTGCATCGCGTTTTCCTCTCGTGCAAGGACGCTTAATAGCTTCTGGGCAGGCCAAGCACGAAATGCCCAATGATGTTGCGCTGAATCTCGGAAGTGCCTGCCTCGATGGTGTTGCCGCGCGCGCGCAGATAGCCGTAAGACCAGATGCCTTTGTCGATGGCGTGGCTGTCAGCGGCTTCGAGCTGTCCGTAGGGACCGAGCAGTTCCTGTGCGATTTGCTGGAAGCGTTGGTTCAGCTCGCTCCAAAAAATCTTCTGGATCGAGCCTTCCGGGCCAGGGACTCCGGTGGCGCTGATGCGGCTGAAGGCACGCATCTGGTTCAGGCGCATGATTTCGATTTCCGCGTAACATTGCGCAAGCTTTTGACGCGTGAGCGGGTCTTGCGCGGCGGGGCGGCCGTTTTTGTGGATGGTGCGGGAAAGATCGATGAGCCGGTCCATATTGCGCTTGTAGATGATCTGGAGACCCGCACCGAAAGTGCCACGCTCGTGCATTAGGGTGCCGATGGCCACGTCCCAGCCCTGATTCACCTTGCCGAGGACGTTCTCAACGGGCACACGCACGTCGCGGAAAAACAGTTCGTTGAACTCGGTTTCACCAGTCATCTGACGCAACGGGCGAACTTCCACGCCCGGGGTCTTCATGTTCAGCAGCAAGACAGTGAGGCCCTTGTGCTTGGGCGCGGCAGGATCGGTGCGCACGACCAGTTCGCACCAATCACCGACCCAGCCGTAACTCGTCCAAACTTTTTGCCCATTGATGATGTAATGGTCGCCATCGAGTCGCGCTTCGGTTTGCAGATTCGCCAGATCGGAGCCCGCATTTGGTTCGGAGAATCCCTGGCACCAGATTTCTTCGGCGCTCAGAATTTTTCGCAGGTAGCGCTTCTTCTGCTCTTCGGTACCGAAGGCGATGATCGTGGGGCCAATTAGGCCGAGCCCCAGGACGTTGGCCATCGGCGGCGCTCCAGCCAGGGCCATTTCCTGCCAGAAGATGACCTGCTGCATCAAGCTCGCGCCGCGTCCCCCAAATTCCCTGGGCCAGGAAATTCCGGCCCAGCCGCCTTCGTAGAGTTTGCGTTGCCAGTCGCGCAGATATTCGAAGCGGACATCGAGGGAATCTTCACGGCGCTCGTCCCAGTCCTTTGGGACGTTGGCTGTAAGCCAGCCGCGAAATTCATCCCGAAACTTCGTTTCTTCGGCAGTAAGATTTAAATCCATTCTTGGTCTCCTGCACCTTGCTGAAGATACAGCACGACTATTCCCGCTTGCGCGTCGCGAATTCCGGCCGGATGGTATCCTGGCCAGCCCAATATTTCTTCCGAAGATCTCGCTTCAAAATTTTCCCAGTGCCTGTTTTGGGCAGGCCGTCGAGAAATTCGACGGACCGCGGAACTTTAAAGTGAGCGATTCGCGAGCGGCAGAATTCGAGCAGTTCACTCTCCGTCACCGTCATTCCCGGCTTCAAGACGACCAGCGCCTTCGGCACTTCTCCCCACTTTTCATCGGGGACGGGAATAACTGCCACTTCGTAGACGCTGGGGTGCGCGAGAAAGGTTTTCTCCAAATTTAGCGAAGAAATATTTTCTCCTCCGCTGACGATAATCTCCTTCTTTCGATCGACGATCAAAAGATAGTCGTCTTCATTGATCGTAGCCATGTCGCCGGTGTGGAACCAGCCGCCGCGCATGGCTTCCGCAGTCGCTTCGGGCTGCTTCCAATACCCGAGCATGACGCCGTCCCCTCGGGCGACAATTTCTCCAATAGTTTTCCCATCATGAGGAATGTCATTGTCGTTGGCATCCACCACGCGCAGCTCCGCTCCAGGGATCGCGTAACCTGTGCGGGCTTGATTGATGAATTTTTGCTCGCCATCCCACTGGAGCCCGACCTTCATTTTGGAAAGGGAGAGTGTTGGCGAGGTTTCCGTGAGTCCGTAGCCGGAACGGCATGAGCCGCCCAGCTTTTCTTCGACTTCGCGAACGAGCGTTGGCGACGAAGCTGCGCCGCCGATGTTAATCGTTTCCAGACTGCTCAGGTCATGCTTCAGCCGTTCGGGTGAATTGACCAGCGCCGTGGCCATTGCAGGCACCAAGCACATGGATTGCACACGCTCCTGTTCGATCAAGTGGAAAATTTGTGGGACATCGAACCGCTTAACCATCACGTGCTTCCCTCCGACAAGAGCCAGGTAGTGGGCCGCGCCCCAGCCGTTCGCGTGAAACAACGGAATGGTGTGGATTTGGACGGCGTCACGGGTGGCGTCAAAGGTCAGGCAAGTGTTCAAGGCGTGCAGGTAAATGTTCCGGTGAGTGAGCATAACGCCCTTGGGCTCCGCGCTGGTGCCGCTGGTGTAGAAAAGTTCAGCGACTGCGTTTTCGTCGATCTCCATGATATCCGCGCGGTAAGGAGTAGCGGCGGCAAGAAGGTCTTCGTAATTCTTGCGCGAAAGCCAACTTACCTCGGGTGGAGCGTTTAAGGAATAAAAAGTTTCCACGCCCGGCACGCTCTGGCGAAAAGACTCGGCGAGGCCCAAAAATTCTTTTTCGAGAAACAATACCTTGGCGCCGGAATCGTTTAGGATGTAGGCGAGCTCCGCGGGCGCCAGCCGGATATTCAAGGGGAGCAGAACAGCTCCAGCATCGAGAACGCCGTAGTAGGCTTCAAGAAGCCGGTGGCAGTTCAAGCTCAGAAAGGCGACGCGATTCCCCGCCTTCACACCCGCCTGGCGCAAAGCGCCCGCGAGGCGGGCCGAGCGGTCCGCAAATTGCGCGTAGGTGAATCGGTCGTTGCCGCAGACAATGGCTGTCCGGTAGGGATACTGTTGCTCTGCATAACGCAGGCAGCGAAGCGGTGTAAGTGGAATGTTCATGGCTCAGAGTCCCGGTCAGGCCGATTGTCCTCCATCGACGACGAGCACGTGGCCCGTGACGTAATCGGAAGCGTTCGATGCCAGAAACACAGCGGCGCCCTTCAGGTCACTTTCATTGCCGAAGCGGCGCAGCGGGATCGAACGCAAAAAAGTTTCTTTGTTTCTTTCTATCAGGACCTGCGACATGTTGGTGGGAAACCAGCCAGGCGCAATGGAATTTACCTGGATATTGTGAATCCCCCATTTACATGCCAGGTCTTTCGTGAAAATGATCACGCCTCCTTTACTAGCATGATATCCGATGGCCTGAAATTCCGGCGGGGCGCCTCCAAGGCCGGCAACGGAGGCGATGTTGATAATTTTCCCGCGTCGCTGGGCGACCATGATCCTGCCGACGGCCTGCGAAAACAGGAATGTGCCCGTCAGATTGGTTTCGATGACCTTGTTCCAATGTTCGAGGCGCATCTCCTCCATCGACGCGCCCCAGGATGTGCCGGCATTGTTGATGAGAATATCGATGCGGCCGAATGCGGCCATGGTTGCGTTCACAACCTGTTGGATCTCCGCCGGGTTTTTTACATCGCAGCCAAGAGCCAGAGTCTTTACGCCAAGTTTTTGCAGCTCTTCGGCAGCCTTGTCGCAACGCTCTTTCCTGCGGGCACATAAGACAACGTTTGCACCCATCTCCGCCAGGGCCTCCGCCATCTGGTGGCCCAGTCCGATGGATCCGCCCGTGACGATGGCCACTCGTCCGGTGAGCTCAAATAGTTGTTTGACGTGCATTGCCGCAAACTCCCCTTCAACTCGTTATTTTCTCAATCTGGGGTCAGCACGATCCGCCCAGAGATTCGACCGTGACGCAATTCTTCCAATACCTCGTTTGCCTGGGCCAGCGGACGACTGGAGACCTGGCAGTGAATTTTACCGGCTGCCGCCAAGGCAAGAACTTCTTCCAAATCCTTGTGCGTGCCGACAGCGGTGGCGCGGATGTGGACTTCTTTCGCGGCCATCATTATAGGCGGGAATCCGACATCTTCCGCAGGCAGGCCAACAACAAGAAGAGTTCCCGACGGCCGCAGACCATAAAATGCCATTCCGTACGCCGCTTTTGCGGCGGAAGTCACGATCGCAACGTGAACGCCGCCCATCGCTCGCAACTGTTTCACCACGTCCGGGGAGGAGGCCGCATTCAAAGCGGTGGATGCGCCAAGCGACTTCGCGAGCGCCAGTTTTTCTTCGGAAATATCGATGGCCGTAATGTCTGCCCCAAGACTACGGCCGATTTGAATGGCGAGATGTCCCAGCCCGCCAACCCCAAAGACTGCAAGCCGCTGACCGAGCATGATTCTGGATTGTTTCAGGGCTCTATACACGGTAACGCCTGCACAGAAAAGAGGAGCAACTTCCTGGGAAGTAAGGTTCGCGGGAATTTTCGTGGCGTGAGTCGCCGGTGCTTTTACAAATTCGGCATAACCCCCGTCCACGGTGGCGCCCGTGATCACCTGCTTGCTGCAGAGATTGTCGTTTCCCTCCTTGCAAAATTCGCATTCCCCGCAGGTCCAGTGAATCCACGGCACGCCGACGCGGTCGCCGATCTGCAAATTTTGAACGTCCGTGCCCTTCTCCACGACGCGACCTGCAATCTCATGCCCCAGGATGAGCGGTCTTTTCACTATGCTGGCAAACTGCTTCCAGTCCCCATCGGCCAAATGGAGATCGGAATGGCAGACTCCGCACGCTTCCACCTCGATGAGCACGTCGTTGGAGCCGGGCACGGGTCGCGCGATTTCCTCGATCGCAAGGGGCTTCTTGAATTCGTGCAAGACCGCAGCTTTCATCCACTTTTCCCTGTAGGCGTGTGGGTAGTCAAGTCGATCTATCCAGCATTCAGTGCATTCCCATTGAGCCCTGCGGATGGGACGGATCCAACCTCGCTAGCGAACTGCTCAAGGCGTAAATCGCGAGAGAGACTTTAGCATAATGCTTAAGATCACCAAATCGCACTCCTGCTCGGAGTTATAACTGTGGTAGCTGAAACCAAGAACGACAAGTGAGAGCAGCATGCTAACCAGCCAGCTCTCGTAAATCCATATTCCCGCGAAAAAATAAAACAATTGACACGCAGTTAACCGACAACAGTATAGTGACCGCTATCCCAGAGTTGAATCCACGGCGCGCGGGGCCAAAAGAATCACCAAGAGGGGACCACCTAGGGATGCACGAAACTGACGCGCAGGGTGAGAGTAATTCGTCGCGAGCTCCGCTCCGATGAGTTCCGAGCAGCGCTACGAAAAAACTCTGATCGCCATCCTCTTCTTTTCCTGGGGCACCGTTTTCCTCGACCGCATGTCCCAATTTTATTTAGCCCCGTACATTATTCCTGAATTTCACCTCACACATCAGCAAGTTGGCGCGCTGGCGTCGGCTCTGGCTATCGCGTGGGCGCTCTCCACCCTTTTTTTCGGCGCGCTGTCCGATCGATTCGGCCGGCTGCGCATTCTCATTCCCGCCATGTCTGCGTTCTCGCTCTTATCGTGGATCTCGGGGATGGTACATAGCTATCATCAACTGCTTCTTGTTCGCGCATTAATGGGCGTCGCGGAAGGTCCGACTTGGAGCGTCATCACCGCCCTGATCGAAGAATCGTCGCCAGCTTCACGCCGCGGCCGCAATGTCGGGCTGGTGGTCAGTGCGGCGGCGCTCGTAGGGCTTGCGGCCGCTCCCGTCCTCACCACGCAGGTGGCCGCACGTTGGGGATGGCGGCCCGCCTTTTTTGTCGCTGGCGTGCCGGGAATACTGATGGCTTTGCTGGTGTGGAAGTTCGTCCATGAGCCGCGGCCAAAATCAGGAGAAGCGCTGGACCATACTCCGGTCAGGACTGTCGATTACTTTTCTCTGCTGCGCTACCGAAATCTGTGGCTGTGCTGTATCGGTTCCGGCAGCTTCATGACCTGGTTATTCTTGCAAAATGTCTTCGCGCCGCTCTATATCACCCAGGTTGCGCATCAATCACCGACGACGGCTGGCTTCCTGTTGGGCGCCACCGGGCTGGGCAGTTTCTTTCTGGGCTTCCTGCTTCCGTCGCTCTCCGATCGAGTCGGGCGCAAACCGGCCGTATTGCTGATGGCGGTGATGTCCGTTTGCGTTCCGCTGGCATTGCTCTGTCCGTTTCTCTACACCGTGCCATGGCTTCTTGCCGTTATTTTGTTTCTGGCAAATGCGGGACAGGCAATTGCCGCGGTTGTTCTGGTGTTGGTGCCCAGCGAAAGCGTTCCTCCTCGCTTCGCAGCAACATCGATTGGCCTGGTCACCCTTGTGGGTGAACTCACCGGTGCGACTCTTGCGCCTGCGCTAGGCGGTCATCTGGCGGAGAAATTTGGATTGGCGATCCCATTGTGGATGGCTGCCGGGGGATCAGCGCTACTTTTTCTCGTAGGATTATTCATGAAGCAATCGGCGCGAGCGAAACTGGAGCTGAACTCGCTTGCCTAGAGGCCTGATTGTGACTTGCTCAGCGTCGAGCATCTATCGCTATTCGCCGTAGGGAACCCAAATATTCTTTACCTGCGTGGCATGCTCGAGATACCAAGCGCCCTCCCCTTGTGCGGTGTTAAACCAGTCGATGGCGCGGCCTTCATTCGTGAAGACCTGTTTTAAGTTGCCGACGGAGAGGGACTTCGCTGCTGCGCAGCTCGCTGCGTCGCGGAAGCACCAGATGGCGTCCACGTCGTCGTGCTCCGCAAGCACTTTCAGCAATTCCGCTGGGCGGCCGGGAACAATATTGATCGCCCCGCCCGGCACATCGCTGGTTTCGAAAACCTGGTATAAATCACCGGTAATGAGCGGGTAAGCCTCTGAAGGAATCGCGACGACCGTGTTTCCAAGCGCGACAGCGGGCATGACAAGCGACAGGAAACCGAGCAGTGGAAACTCGGGGGGGCAAACGATTCCGACTGTCCCGATCGGCTCGCGCATGGCCAGCGCCACATTGCGGAACGGCGGATTGTGAACCGCACCGTCAAATTTGTCCGCCCAGGCGGCATACGAAAAAATCCGCTCAATGCCCAGGCGCACTTCCGCTTCCGCCTGCTTTTGGCCTACCACTGCGGCCATTCGCGCGGCCACCTCGTCGCCGCGCTGCGCCAGGTTTTCGGCAATGTAGTACAGCACCTGCGCACGGTTGTGAGCGGTGGCCTTCGCCCAGGACTCCGCCTTGCGTGCAGCTTCGACGGCGTTGCGAATATCCTTACGATTGCCGAGAGGCGACTCGCCGAGCAAGCGTCCATCCGCGCCGCGCACTTCGACGCTGTAGCCGGAGTCCGACCTGGCTTGTTTGCCACCGATATAGAGCTTCACGGTGCGGTCAATCGGCGGAGCCGAGACATCCACGCGTTCCTCGGGCGGCTGATCGATGGCCAGAGTCACGGGCCGCACCGGCGGCGCTTCCTTGAACCACATCGGCTCCAGATATTCGAGCAGCCCTTCCCTGCCGCCTTCACGGCCAAAACCACTTTCCCGATAGCCTCCGAACCCGCACGCGGCATCGAAAAGATTCGTGCTATTCACCCAAACAACACCCGCCTTCAGTTGTGCGGCCACGTGGAGCGCAACATTGAGACTTTCACTCCACACGCTGGCCGCCAGGCCGTAGACGGTATTGTTGGCGAGCTCGACTGCTTCTCGGGGTGTCCGAAACGTCATGGCGGCGAGAACAGGCCCAAAAATTTCCTGCTGGGCCACGACCGAAGTGGGATGCACGTTACTCAGCAACGTTGGTGGAAAATAAAGACCGCGCGAAGGCATCGGCAAGGCAGGCTGCCAACAAGTCGCACCTTCCGCTACCCCCTGATCGACGAGCCTCTGAATGCGTTCCAACTGCACGCGAGCGATGATGGCACCGAGATCGATAGCCTTGTCGAGTGGAGGGCCGACGCGCAATGTATTCATGCGTGCTTGTATTTTGGCGATTAAGGTTTCCGCCACACTTTCCTGCATCAGCAGGCGCGAGCCCGCGCAACACACTTGCCCTTGATTGAACCAGATCCCGTCTACCAATCCCTCCACCGCGCTGTCGAGGTCGGCATCCTCGAAAATTATGAAAGGAGATTTTCCGCCTAGTTCTAGCGAGAGCTTTTTATGGCTGTCCGCAGTGGCTTTGCGAATGGCGCGTCCAACCTCGGTTGAGCCGGTGAAGGCAATCTTGTCGACACCCGCGTGCCTGACAAGTGCTTCCCCGGTCGATCCATCTCCCGTTACGATATTCACGACTCCGGCGGGCAGGCCGATCTCCCTGGTAATTTCCGCGAACGCCAGCGCCGTCAGCGGCGTGAATTCAGCAGGCTTCAGTACCACAGTGTTTCCCGTCGCGAGCGCGGGCGCAATCTTCCACGCCAGCATCAGCAGAGGGAAATTCCACGGAATGATTTGTCCGACAACTCCGCAGGCTATTTGCGCGGGAAATTCCTGCTTCAGGAGCTGTGCCCAGCCGGCATGGTGATAAAAGTGCCGGCTGACGAGGGGAATGTCGATATCGCGGCTTTCGCGGATGGGCTTACCATTGTCCAACGTCTCGAGAACGGCCAGACGCCGCGAATGTTTTGGGATTTGTCGCGCTAGGGCGTAGAGGTAGCGGGCCCGCGCATGCGGCGAGAGCGATTGCCAAACCGGAAGCGCGGCTTGCGCTGCCTTCACCGCGGCGTCTACGTCCGCTGCCGACCCCTGCGCAACGCGTGCGAGGACATCTCCGGTAGACGGATCGGCTGTTTCGAAGAATTGTCCGGCAGCAGGCGGCTGCCAGCCGCCATTGATGAAATGTCCGAATCGGCGGGCGTGGGCATCCAGCCAGACAAGCGCTTCGCGCGGATCTTCCGGGGCGGGACCGTATTCCATGCTCACGAATTTTTCGGCAATGCTCATCCTGTCGTGCTCGATTCTGCCGTTATTGCGATCATGGGTAGAAGGTCTTCCATGCTAGGCAATCGGATGACGATAGTCGGCCGAATATCTTCCTGTGGCCTGGTGTTCGAGTTGACGTTCGATGTCCGCCAGCATTCCGCTCGCTCCAAAGCGGAAAAGCTTCGCGTTCAACCACGATGGCCCAAGTTCTTCCTTCATCAACGCCAGCCATTCAAGCGATTGCTTTGCAGTGCGAATACCGCCGGCAGGCTTGAAGCCTACTGCCATGCCGGTTTCCTGTGCATATTCGCGGATCGCTCGCGCCATCACCAGACCCACCGGCAGGGTGGCATTGACTGCTTCCTTCCCTGTTGAAGTTTTGATGAAGTCAGCGCCAGCCATCATGGCTACCACGCTGGCTCGCGCCACATTGCGGAGCGTCAGCAAATCGCCGGTGCCGAGAATCACTTTCATGTGCGCAGGGCCGCAGGCAGCCTTGAAGGTCGCAACTTCATCGTATAGAGTCTGCCACTTCCCCCCAAGAACGTGCGCGCGCGTAATGACTACATCGATTTCGTGCGCTCCAACCTCGACGGAGCGCCGAATCTCCCCGACTCGTTCCTGGACCGGAGAGAGCCCTGCCGGAAACCCGGCCGAGACTGCGGCCACGCGAATCCCGCTGCCCTCGAGAGCGCGGAGAGCGGTTTCGACGAAAGCGTGATACACGCAAACGGCAGCCACTTTGATGCCCAGTTTCTCGATACCTAACTGTTTTTCCTGTTCTTGCTGAATGGGCTGGCTTGCTTTCGCGCACAATCGCCGCACACGCTCGTCGGTATCATCGCCGGAAAGCGTGGTCAGGTCCATGCAGGTGATCGCGCGCAGCAGCCACGCCACCTGCCACTCTTTCTTCACGGTTCGTCGTGTTACCAATGTTTGTGCCCGGCGTTCAACTGCGCTGGTATTGATACGCACCTCCTCCACCCAGTCAAGATTGAGGCCTATTCCCCGATTTGCCTGCAACTGCTGGTCGGATAGCGTGGCGAGAATGTTGTTGTCCCGAAACTCATAAGCAGGCGCAGTCAGCGAGTGCTGACTTTCCGTAATGACGTATCGTCCGCCGTTTCTTCCCGCCATCGCGCTACCCTACGAGGCACCGTCAAAGCCAAAGGGTTCACATGCCTCGAATGCTAACTCAGCAATTGTACGTTAGATGAGAAAACAGGAGAAGGATCGCCAGAGCACAAGGCACTGGCATCGAGTCATCGCGGCGGTGGCGGCCGAGTCACTTTCGTGACGCCCGGTTCAGGAGTTGCCGGTTGTGGATTGATGGGCGGATGTCCGGGCGGAAGGCTTCCCTGTAATGCTCGGCCTCCCGGATTTAAAACGTCACTGAAATTCGGCAAGCCGCTCGGGTGAACTCCCGGATTGAAGTGTGGGTTCTGTCCCGGATCGGGATGCTGGATCATTCCGCCGGCAGGTTGTGATTTCGAAACCAACCAAGCGCCATCGCGCCTCTGCAAGTTGTAAGAAACTTGCATCCCCGCTCCCAGCGGGGCGCCGGTTTTCGGACGGAACTCCAATTCGGCATGCGCCAGACTCCCGTTAATCGCAACGCTTCGTAGGTCCATATCCATGGCGTTAAGGTTCAGAGTCTTCAAGCCGGAAAGGTGCTGCACGATCGCGGCGCGAATGGCGTCGTTCTCGTTTTGTTGGCTCTTGCAGGCGCTGAAGGACAAAAGAGCCGCAAAGAATACGGCAAACAGCGCGGCACGTTTCATTGCTGAGTCCCTTGCGATCGAATGGGCACATCTATCTATACTCCATATCCCGAGCGGGGCGGACCAAATCAAAGCGTCTAGAAAGAACTTTGCTGCTAGAACTGCGGGAATAGCCGCAACGAGAGCGATAGGCACAATAATGCATCCTATTGCCGCTTATTGGGGAGAACTCTTCCTAGCGGCCAGTTAGAGCATAGCTCCTAATCTATTGTAAACAAATTGCTTACAAAACAGCTAGCATTGCTGGCATTCTTCCCGAGGACGGGGGGTACACGGCTGAGATTTCATTTGGAATTTTCATAGCGACATGTAGTATAGTGCACTTGAGTTTCTTCGTGCGTTGGCTATGGCAACAAGTCTCAATTCCAAATCCCCTCTCTTGCACAAGGAGGCTTTGGCTCCTGAAGCGGATTTTCTATCTGCGCTTGGCAAGCGCGTCCGCGATGTGCGAAATCGCAGAGGGATGACGCGAAAAGTGACCGCCCGAAATGCAGACGTGTCCGAGCGTCATCTTGCCCAGCTCGAGGCAGGAGAGGGGAATGTTTCGATCGTGCTTCTGCGCAGGATTGCCAAAGCGCTGAATATGTCGCTTGTCGAATTGTTCGCGCCGGATGCACAAGAGCCGGATGAAAGACTTCTGATCTCGCGGTTTCTGGAGCGTCTTCCGCCGCATCGCCTCGAAGACGTCGCATCGCGGCTTCTGCGCGACTTTGGCCCGGAGGAAAAGGCACGCCGCCAACGCATCGCCTTGATCGGCTTGCGCGGCGCTGGGAAGTCCACGCTGGGCGCCAAGCTTGGCCAGCAAATGGATGCCGCCTTCGTGGAATTGGACCGGGAGATCGAGAGAGATACCGGAATGCCACTGGCAGAAATTTTTTCGCTCTATGGACAATCCGGTTATCGCGCGATCGAAAAGCGGACGCTGGAGCGAGTGCTCGGGGAATATGATCGTGCCGTGATCTCCGTCGGGGGCGGCGTGGTTTCGGAGAAAGAGACGTATGATTATCTTCTCTCGCACTGCTACACGGTGTGGATCAAGGCACGGCCAGAGGAGCACATGTTCCGTGTGAGGGAACAGGGCGACTTTCGCGCCATGGCGGGGAACTCCAGAGCCATGGAAGACCTGCGGCGGATTCTTCAGACCCGAGAGCCGCTCTATCGAAAGGCAGATCTTTGCATAGACACTTCGGGAATTTCGGTGGAAGAAAGTTTTGCCAAACTGAAGACAGCCTTGCGGGCTGATAATCACTAGGAGGGCGCCGTGGACGCCGTCGCAGCTCAAGAGTTCCAGGAAAAACTTGGCGCGGTGGATTTCCAAACCGAGCCGTCGCGCTACAAGCATTGGCGATTGGCCTTCAACGGACCGGTCGCGACTCTCACCATGGATGTGGCTGAGGACGGTGGAATCCGGCCAGGGTACAAGCTCAAGCTGAACTCTTACGACCTCGGCGTAGACATCGAGCTTCACGATGCGTTGCAGCGAATCCGTTTCGAACATCCGGAAGTTCGTTCAGTGGTAATCAGCAGTGCGAAGAACCGCATTTTCTGTTCCGGCGCCAACATCTACATGCTCGGACTCTCCTCGCACGCGTGGAAAGTCAACTTCTGCAAATTCACAAATGAAACACGCAATGGAATCGAAGATGCCAGCGCATACTCCGGACTAAAATTTCTCGCCGCTTGCAACGGAACGACGGCGGGTGGCGGTTATGAACTCGCGCTGGCCTGCGATGAAATTGTGCTCGTGGACGATCGTTCCTCCGCGGTGAGTTTGCCGGAGCTTCCGCTTCTAGGCGTTTTGCCTGGGACGGGCGGGCTCACCCGGGTTACGGACAAACGAAAAGTGCGCAGGGATCATGCGGACATTTTCTGCACTACTGCGGATGGAGTCCGCGGGCAAAGAGCAAAAGAGTGGCGGCTTGTCGATGAAGTCGTAAAGCCACAACAGTTTGCGGACCACATCAAGAAGCGCGCGGCCCAACTGGCGGAGATGAGCGATCGACCCGCAAATACAAAAGGAGTGGTTCTGACTCCATTGAAACGGCAGGTGGATGAGACGGGACTCCATTACGAGTACGTCGATGTGCAACTGAATCGTGAGGCACGTACGGCGACGCTGACAGTCCGTGGACCCGAATCCGTGACCGAAAGCTCGCTGGAAGAAGTATTGGCTATGGGCGCAAGCTGGTGGCCCTTGCAGATGGCCCGTGAGCTCGATGATGCCATTTTGACTCTGCGCACCAGCGAGCTGGAATTGGGACTGTGGATCATCAAAACGAGCGGAAATCCCGACGCCATTCTCGCGATTGACGGGTTCATTTTGCAGCATCAGGACAACTGGTTCGTCCGCGAGGTCCTTGGCATGATGCGCCGGACCTTCGCGCGGTTGGATGTTACTTCCCGTTCGCTCTTCGCGATTGCCGAACCAGACTCCTGCTTTGCAGGCTCGTTGCTGGAATTGACGCTCGCCGCAGACCGCATCTACATGCAGGACACGCAGGAGCATGAAAACGTCGCAACCATGGCGCTTTCGAAAATGAATTTCGGACCGCTGCCCATGGTGAACCGTCTTTCGCGCTTGGCGGCGCGTTTTTACCAGGATGCCGAGCAACTCGATAAATTGCGCCGAAAAATTGGTGCGAAACTTCCTGTCAAAGATGCCTTGGACGCTGGGCTGGTCACTGCTGCCCCGGATGATCTCGATTGGGAAGATGAAATTCGGCAAGCCATTGAGTCACGCACCGCACTTTCACCCGATGCGCTCACAGGGCTTGAGGCCAATCTGCGTTTTGGCGGCGCCGAAACGGTGGAAACGCGGATCTTCGGCCGGCTTTCCGCATGGCAAAACTGGATTTTCATCCGTCCCAACGCCGTTGGCGCAAACGGGGCGCTCAAAGTGTACGGCTCGGGCGCGCCTGTAAAATTTAACTGGGAACGAGTTTGAACTACTGGCTCGAGCAGCCTCGCTGAGGAGACCGCAATGATCAATTACACGGAGAAAATTCCGAATAACGTCGATTTGGGTAGAGACCGCGTTCTGCAGCGCGCGCTCGAGCATTGGCAGCCCGCCTACTTGAGCTGGTGGTATGACATGGGGCCGACGGAGAGCAACGCGTATGAAGTGTATCTTCGCACGGCGATCAGCGTCGAACCGGACGGTTGGGCGCAATTTGACTACGTGCGCATGCCGGAATATCGCTGGGGAATTTTTCTACAGCCGCGAGACGAAAAACGCCAGGTAAACTTCGGCGTTCACAAAGGCCAGCCGGCCTGGCAGGAAGTTCCTGGCGAATATCGCTCGATCCTCCGGCGGATTATCGTCACTCAAGGAGACACGGAACCCGCCTCGGTGGAGCAGCAGCGCATGCTGGGAATGTCCTGTCCTTCGCTGTATGATCTGCGGAACATTTTTCAGGTAAATGTCGAAGAGGGGCGTCATCTGTGGGCCATGGTGTATCTGCTGCATCGCTATTTCGGACGCGACGGCCGCGAGGAAGCCGAAGCTTTGCTTGCGAGGCGTTCGGGTGATACGGACAATCCGCGCATTCTCGGCGCGTTCAACGAGCCCACGCCCGACTGGCTGGCCTTTTATATGTTTACGTTTTTTACTGACCGCGATGGAAAATTCCAGCTTTGTGCCCTTGCAGAATCCGGCTTCGATCCGCTCTCGCGCACCTGCCGGTTCATGCTGACCGAGGAAGCACATCATATGTTCGTGGGAGAAACCGGTGTGGGCCGCATCATTCAACGAACCTGTGAAGTAATGAAGGAACACAAAGTAGACGATCCAGCGGGCGTCCGAGCTTTGGGAGTGATCGACCTGCAGACTATCCAAAGATACTTGAATTTTCATTACAGCGTGACGCTCGACCTTTACGGTTCCGATGTCTCTTCCAACGCGGCGAACTATTTTACGACCGGCTTGAAGGGAAGATTCCGCGAAACCAAGCTCGAGGACGACCACGTATTACACGACGCCAGCTACCCGGTTTATGAAGTAGCCGGAAACAAGATCATCGCGAAGCAGGTGCCGGCGTTAACTGCGCTGAACGAGCGCCTACGGGATGACTACATCGGTGAGATTGAAGATGGAGTTGCCCGCTGGCAGCGCGTGATCGATACTGCCGGCATTCCCTTCCGCTTGACCTTGCCACACAAAGGTTTCCATCGCGCCATCGGCAATTTCGCCGGGCATTACATTAGCCCAGAGGGAGAAGTGCTGACGGAAGAAGCATGGAAGAACCACGAGGCGGAGTGGCTGCCTACTCCGCAAGACTACGCCTATGTTCAGTCTTTAATGAGTGACTGTGTCGTGGAACCCGGCAAGTTTGCGAACTGGATTGCTCCTCCGATTCGCGGAATCAACAACCAACCTTTGAATTTTCAGTACGTTCGTTTCAACTAGTGGAAACTGGCGCCTCAGCCGGATCCGGCGAAGGACGGAACTTTGTGCAGCCGATCATAGACATCCACGTCCACATCATGCCGTACCACATGATGAAAGCGTCCGCGCTCGAGTTGATCAAGCACGGGCGAAAGGATTACGCCGATGTCGAGCGCTATTGCGCCGATCCAAAGGCTTTTCTTGGACTGCTCGATCAACTCGGCGTCGAGCGAGCGGGACTCATCAATTACGTAGCTCCGCAAATTATCGGCTTCACTCCGGAAGTGAACGACTGGAGTGCGCGCTACTGCAAGTCGGCGCCGGATCGCCTGATAGCGTTTGGTGGCGTGCTCCCGGGAACCGTCCCGGACGCGGGGGCCGAAGTGGATCGCCTGGCGAAGCTGGGCATACGGGCCATAAAGATCCATCCGTCACACCAGGTGATCTCGCCCAATGCATACATGGACGGTAATCATGGCTTGGCCGCACTCTATGAACGGGCCAAAGCCAACGGAATGCCCATCATGGTTCACACTGGAACTTCGATCTTTCCGGGTGCTAGAAATCTTCATGCTCACCCGATGTTGTGCGACGACGTGTGCGTCGATTATCCGGACCTCGTCGTGATCCTCGCCCATGGCGGAAGACCTTTGTGGATGGCCGAGGCCTTTTTTCTCGTTCGCCGGCACAAGAACATGTATATGGATATCTCCGGCATCCCTCCACAGAAGCTCCTCGAATATTTCCCGCGCATCGAAGATGTTGCGGACAAAGTGCTATGGGGCACCGACTGGCCCGGGCCCGGCGTTCCGGAAATCAAGGGCAACATCGACAAATTCAATGCGCTTCCGATTCGAGCCGAAGCCAAGCGCAAAATCCTGTACGACAACGCCGCGCGCCTCTTCCCCTGTTAGACCACGCCACGCTTCAAGCAAACGCGCCGGAATTTCTGTCCTTTCCGATGTACGCAATTTCACGGGGAATCTGGTGGTTGTATGGCTCTCTGCTGAACAAATGTTCACTTTCTGAACCGTTGTTCAGAGGTTGTTGACATCCCTGAATTCCTTATGGTACTGGTAATAGAGTCGCATCGTGGTGCCTGCCGCTTACTGCGAGGAGAGCTTCGTTGGCGAACAGTCGCGCAAGAACTACCGGAAATGGCCGTTTAAAGCAACGCTACCTGGCGAGGCGCCTGGAAATCCTGCGCGCCGCGGGCAGGGAGTTCCGAACTCGCGGGTTTGCGGAAACCGGCATGCGTGAAATTGCGGCTGCTTCAGATCTCTCCCCTGCAAATCTCTATAACTATTTTCGGGGAAAACGCGAAATCCTCTTTTTTTGCCAGGACAATTCCCTTGATCGCTTGATTGCTTCACTGGAGGCGGCCCGCCGCCTGCGTGTTGGCGCCGCGGAACGATTACGCCTTGTGATCGTTGCGCATTTGCGATGCGTGCTGGACGAAGTGGAAGGAACCGCCGCGCATCTCCTGCAGACTTCCCTGCCCCGCCGGCTGCAACGCGCCTTGGTTGCGAAACGCGACCGCTATGAAGAGGGGATGCGCCACTTGATCATCTCAGGTATCCGCTCGGGAGAGTTCGTTTCTTGTGATCCGGCGCTTGCCACGCGCGCACTGCTGGGCGCACTGAACTGGAGTGTTCGCTGGTTCAGTCCCGAAGGCGCGCTCACTGCAACACAGATCGCCGATGGATTTGCGGACTATTTGATTAGGGGATTGCAGGTCAAGCCGGGGACTTCCTCGCGCAATCGTCGGTCTCCGCAGGCGCACTATCACCTTCCTAAGTATGATCCGCGGCTATCGAAAAGACGCGTCTCGGCGGGATGATTTTCCCGCGAGGTGAACCGACATGATTACACTGCCAATCGCATCTCAGAAAACAGCGCAGATTCGGATGACGCTAAATGGCGAGGAAATCGATGTTTCTTTCGCGTCGTACAAGACTTTGCTCGAGGTTCTTCGCGAGGACCTGGGCCACACAGGCACCAAACATGGCTGCGAACTAGGTGAGTGCGGTGCGTGCGCCGTCCTTTTGGATGGCAAGCCGGTGCTCTCTTGTCTCGTGCTGGCGCTTGAGTGCCAGGAGAAAAATGTTCTGACCGTGGAGGGACTCACCGCGCAGGGAAATCTTCATCCTTTACAAGAAACATTCGCGGACCTTGGAGCAGCGCAATGCGGTTATTGCACTCCCGGAATACTCGTGACGGCCAAAGCTTTGCTTGATCAGAATCCTCATCCCAGCCGCGATCAAATTCGCGAAGCACTCTCCGGGAACTTGTGCCGGTGCACCGGCTACTTGCAAATTTTTGAAGCCGTCGAAGCGGCCATCGTAAGAATTTCGGAGCAAAATCAAAGCGCGACCTAAGGTGCGATAGCGACGCTACGCCTTGCGTTCGGGAGGAGTCTTGAAGGACGAAAAGAATTTGCCGGATAGACCGGCTGCGGATCAGAGATCAATCGGCGAAAAACTGCGCGTCATCGGTGTTCCCAGGCGGAGAGTCGACGCGCGCGCAAAAGTCACCGGGCAAACGCGCTACGCTGACGATATTTTTCTGCCGCGAATGGCGCACTGCAAACTGCTGCGCTCCCCGCACCCGCACGCCCGCATCCGCAAGATTGATTTTTCACGAGCGCTTGCTCATCCCGGCGTATATCTGGTCCTGACCGGAAAAGACTTCCCCATCGAATACGGGATTCTCCCCGTCAGTCAGGACGAGCAGGCGCTCACTGTCCATCACGTCCGGCACGTCGGAGATCCGGTAGCCGCCGTCATTGCGCGGGAGGAGCTGATTGCCTTCGAAGCCCTGGACTTGATCGACGTCGACTACGAAATTCTCACCACGATCTCTGATCCCGAGGAGGCCCTCAAAACTCTTGAGCCGCGAATTCACGACTACGGCGAACACGGCAACATTCATAAGCGAGTCTCACTTGAATTCGGCAACGTCGAGCAAAGTTTTGCCGAAGCTGACGAAATCTTCGAGGACACTTTTTTCTACCAGGGCAGCACGCATCTTCCCATCGAACAGCACGCTTCCGTCGCTACGAAAGATCCCGACGGAAAGTTGACCATCTGGACCAGCACTCAGACGCCGCATTATCTGCATCGCGCGATTGCGAAAGTACTCGAGATGCCGCCCGCTCATATTCGTGTCATCGCCACTCCGAACGGCGGAGGCTTTGGGGGGAAGAGCGACCCTTTCAACCACGAAATCGTCGTGGCCAAAGCTGCGCTCCTGCTGGATCGTCCCGTCAAGATCTGTCTGACGCGTGAAGAAGTTTTTTATTGCCATCGAGGCCGCCATCCCGTCCTTATGAAATTCAAGACCGGCGTCAAAAAGGACGGGACGATAACCGGGATGCATCTCCGGACGCTGATTGACGGCGGCGCGTATGGTTCCTACGGCGTTGCCAGCACTTTTTATACGGGAGCGTTACAAACGACGACGTATCACATTCCCCGCTACCGCTTCCAAGGCTGCCGCACTTTCACCAATAAGCCACCGTGCGGGCCGAAGCGCGGCCATGGCACCGTACAACCTCGTTTCGGTCAGGAAGTGCAACTCGACAAGATCGCCGAAAAACTGAAGATGGATCCCGCCGACCTACGACTTCGCATCGTCGAATCTTCCAACACTGTGACCGCAAATTTCCTGCGCTTGGGAACTGTGGGTCTCGCCGAATGCATTCGCCGCGTCGTGCAAACCTCTGGCTGGAAGGAAAAATTCCGCAAGCTCGCCGAAGGCTGCGGAGTCGGATTGGCCTGTTCTGCGTATCTTACGGGAGCGGGACTCCCGATTTACTGGAACAAAATGCCGCACTCCGGAGTGCAGCTCAAGAGCGACCGCGGCGGAGGCGTCACACTTTTCTGCGGCGCGACCGAAATTGGCCAGGGATCGGATGACGTTCTTGCGGGCATCGTTGCCGAAGTCCTCGGACTCGACACGTTCGACATCCGCCTCTATACCGGCGACACAGACTTGGGACCCGTCGATCTGGGTTCCTACTCGAGCCGCGTCACAATTATGGCGGGCAACGCAGCCCTGCAGGCTGCAGAGCGCGCCCGGGCCCTGCTCGCCGAAGCTGTAGCCATTCGCCTGGAAGTTCCTAAGGAACGATTGCGCTTCGCCGACAAGCGCGTGTTCGATTCCGCCGCGCCGGAAAAAAGCGTCAGCTTTCAGGAGGCGGTTTGCCTCGCGGAAGCGCGCTTCGGCACGATCGGCACCGTGGGCTCTTACACGCCGCCGAAATCTCCCGCTCTCTACAAAGGAGGCGGCGTCGGCCCTTCACCAACCTATTCATATACCGCTGCCGTGGTCGAAGTTGAAGTCAATACTGTGACTGGATGGGTTACCGTCCCCAAAATCTGGATCGCACACGACATCGGCCGCGCCCTCAATCCCACGCTGGTGCGAGGCCAGGTCGAAGGCAGCGTTTACATGGGGCTCGGCGAGGCCCTTATGGAGGAGCAGGAGTTCCGCCGGCTCCCCAAGAAACTTTCTCACGCCCTGGTGCATAAATTCCCCTCGATGCTGGAATACAAGAGCCCTACTTCGCTGGACATGCCCGAGGTGTTCACCGAGCTAATCGAGGAACCTGACCCACGCGGACCTTTTGGTGCAAAAGAAGTCGGTCAAGGCCCCCTGCTGCCGATCATGCCAGCGGTAGCCAACGCCGTTTATGACGCGGTTGGAGTGAGGATCGACGAAGTCCCCATCACTCCGGAGAAAATAATGAAGGCGCTCGCGGAAAAGAAAGCGGGGCGGACTCCGCGTTATGGGCCGAACCACTTTCCGCACGTAGATTGGCCCGAAGCTCTACGCGTACCTCCACCTTGGGAAGGGGGCGATGGAAACGCTGTGAACGATGTTCCCCGGCGCGCAAAGTTTGCCTCGGAGAAGGAAAAGGTACTCAGCTCATGATGCGCTTGCCTGTTTTCAACTTCCATGCGCCCCGCACTCTGGAAGAAGCCGCGCGCATCCTGGACGGTGAGGGAGCAAATGCAATGCCGCTCGCCGGCGGCACGGATTTGCTGCCCAACATGAAACGCCGTCAGCAAGTTCCAAAAACTCTGATGAGTCTTCGCTCCCTGGAGCTCTTGCGCCGAGTTCAATTGGATCACTCGGCGTCGCGGCTCGGCGCCTGCCTCACTCTTAGTGAGATCGCCGGCGATCCTCGCTTTCGCAATGGTTTGACCGCATTGGCGCAGGCCGCTTCTCTGGTCGCCACACCGCCTATCCGCAACATGGCCACGCTCGGTGGAAATCTTTGCCTGGACACGCGGTGCAATTACTATGATCAGAATTACGAGTGGCGGAAATCCATCGGCTTTTGCTTGAAAAAAGACGGCACGACGTGTTGGGTGGCGCCGGGCAGCTCAATATGTATGGCGGTTTCCTCAACGGATACTGCTCCGGCACTGATGGCGCTGGGAGCTCGCGTTCGCCTTGTTTCGCGCTCGGGCGAGCGCGAGGTCCTGCTCTCCAACCTCTACAACCTCGACGGCATGAACTATATTCGCCGCCGTCCAGACGAGATTCTGACGGAAGTGCTGCTTGACAATCTACACGGCTGGAAAAGCACGTATTGGAAGCTGCGGCGCCGCGGTTCGTTTGACTTCCCCGTTTTGTCGGTTGCGGCCTCCGCTCGCTTGTCCGTTCACGGCATTGTCGAAGACGCTCGCATCGTTATTGGTTCAGTTGCGTCGCGTCCACTGATTGCGGGCGATGCCGCGAAACATCTGGTCGGCAAATCATTGAACGCCGAAACGATTGCCGAAGCCGCTGCTCTCGCTGCTCGCATCGCCAAACCGCTCGATAATACGGATTTCGACATGAGCTGGCGCAAGAAGGTCACCGCTGAACTTGTGACCTACGCGTTGCGCGAACTGCGCGGCGATGACACGCACATCGAACGCGAGTCCCTTACGCACCATCCGTTCGCTTGATGGCCAAGCCTCTCGTAAACATTGTTATTTCTGCAATAAAATTCTTCCAGAATCAGCCCTTGCACATCCCGATTCGATAAATTGAAATGTCGTTTATTTTCCAGCGGGATGGAGCGTGAGTTTCTGCACGCGCCAGTTCAGGAGTTCCGCAACGTAGAGCGTGTTTTCCGAGGGACAAGCAATCTCATGCACCCATCCGAATTGGCCAGGCTGTTTGCCTGCTTTCCCAAACACGCCCAGGATGTTTCCATCCAAATCGACTTTGTAGATTCGGCCCGGATTGGAATCGGAAGTATAGAGAACCTGCTTGGGTCCGGGAGTAATGCAGACGGCCCACGGGGCGCCGATGTTCGTCCACTGTTTCAGGAAATTTCCGTCGCCATCGAAGACCTGAATCCGCTTATTCTCGCGGTCGCCGACGTACACATTGCCTCTCGCATCCGTGGCGATCGAGTGGACCGTGTGGAATTCGACGGGCTCGGTTCCCCGCTTGCCCCACGCCTTTACCCAATTGCCGTCCTTGTCATACTTGACGACGCGCGAATTGCCATATCCGTCCGCAAAAAAGCTGTTCCCTGCAGCATCCCATGCCACGTCAGTAGGCCGGTTGAAGAGCCTCTGCGAAAAAGCGGCAAAGTCCGGATTAGGCGTCGGAGGAGGAGTACCCGGAGGTGGCGCTGCGCCCTCGACAGATTCGGGCTTTCGACCGTAAAGCATCACGACCCGGCCTTGCGGGTTGAACTCGATCGCCATATTCGCGCCTTCATCCACGCACCAGATATTGTCGTCTTTGTCGATCCGCACCACGTGCGCGAACGCAAACCCGTACAAGTCTTTTCCGATCTCGCGGACAAATTTTCCGTCCGGAGCGAATTCGAACAGCCGCGTTTGGGCGCTGCGCGTGAAAACAAAAATATGTCCTTTCGAATTCACGGCCACGCCTGCGGCTTCCCCGAGGTAAAGATCCGCGGGAAGTTGAAGCAAGTTTGCGTTGAAATCGAACGGAATCTCAGGAATGAACTGCTGTTGACCATGCACAAACATTGGCAGCGCCAGTAGAAACAGCAGAAACAGGACAGAACGCTTCATCACAGCCTCCTCACGGAATTGTGCCACTGCGAGAGAGCTAACGGCACCAAACTCGGCCGAGCCGCGCAACTGTAGCCTGTCGGCGCGCCTCCCAACTTTTCACTTCCGTCTCGTTTCACTTCGCTGTACGGCCCCATCTCTCTGTGGCGCGGTCCGGAATCCTTTGTCCCGAATGTCAGTGCATGGAGTTTTTGGGTTTCGGCGCCGGCTCCAGCACTAGCCGATCTGTAGATTGTTTCTCCACCGCAGCCTGGGAATAGAGCATAGGAAAGTACCGCGTCTGGTCCCACAGGGGCACCAAGTCTGAGTAGTGTGGGCTCCCTGGCTGTCCGCTTTCCCCAGGAACGTTCGCGACCACCGATTCATCCCAGTTCCCGACATCTAGAACCTCCCGGTAGCTCGGCCCGCTCACTTGATCGAACTTTTCCCCGGTGTAGCTTGCGTTGTTCACCGTATAGGAATCGCCCGGGCGCGCCAGCGGTCCGATATTAAAAAGCTCCTTGGCACCGGGAAGAAGTTCGAGCGGGTGGTGGAAAGTAACGCTATGCAAGCGCCCCCATGACCAGTAAGAAGGCTCCGCTCCCTGCAACTTTTTCAGTTTCACAACGGCGGTCTTCAAAGTATCCAAAAGCAATTTGTCGCGGGCAACCTGTGGCTGCGTCCCGAAGGTTTCTTGATCCGCGTGCTCCAGGCTGTTCAAAACCACCGTCAGCGGCACACGCCCTTCAAGTGTTTTCCACGCGCTCTCCGGTACTAAATGATGAAACATCTCTTTTTCAAGCTCTCCCTGCCACAGCTCGTAGATTGCGGCGGCGGGTGACTCACGTTCAACCGCGGCATTCCATCGAAGAAGCATCTGCGTGGGGGCGTCTTCGGAACTCCCGGCGGCTGAACGCAGCAGTTGCACCAATTCCCGCGCGGGCAGCGATGCGACGTCGCTCTGCAATTGCTCCATGTCTTCTCTCGTCAGCTTGTGCCCGTTCGTTGCCGCTTCACTTAAAACTTCCGTGATTCGGTTCGCCCGGAAAGGCTCCGTCCACTCAAATCCCACGTTGTAGGCAAACTCTTTCCCCGTCATCCTCTGGTTTGCTGTAACCACGAAACCGCGCTCCGGATTGAACTGGTGCGGCAGCTCCGGCACCGGAACCCAGCCCGCCCATTCGTATCCGCCCTCGCCAGGCACCGGCATCGTGCCCGTAAAGTTCTTGCGAATCGGCTCCATGCCCACCGAGTGTTCGCCGATGTTCCCCTCGACGTCGGCATACACAATATTGTGCGTCGGCAATTTCCAGCGCTTCACGGCTTCCTCAAATTCTTGCCAGTTCTTCACGCGATCCAGCGAGAGATTGCCCATGTATCCCGCCGTGCCAGGTTCCGCCCCGACCCAGCGCAACGCCAGCGCACGGTGGGTTGCGGCATCCTCCCACAACACGGGGCCATGCCGTGTAAATTTCATCTCCACGGTCACGTCCGCTTTTCCCTTCACATGAAAAGTGGATTTGCGCACTTCCATCTGATTCCAGCCACTCTCCGTTTGATAACGTTGCGAGTTATTGGTATCGAGCTTCTCCAAATACAAGTCTTGCTGATCCATTCCAAAAATCGTCCATCCCCAGCCGACCCGCTCGTTATGTCCGTCCTGCACACCCGGTGTGCCAGGTTCCGTCGCGCCGATGACGTCCCAACCAGGCGCGACCAGATGCACGATATAGCGCAGCGCCGGTGATTTATCGACGGTGCGGTGAGGATCATTGCTCAGCAGTGGTCTCCCCGACGCTGTGAGCTTTCCTGACAGCACCCAATTGTTGCTGGCCCATTTGCTGCTTCCCTGCTCTTCCGGTAGTGCAAAGGCCGTCGCTAGATTGGGCGGCATCGTCATCGAGCTATCGCTACCTTGCAAATTGCGCAGAAGTTCCGGAGACAACCCGGTGAGATTCTCTCCCGGAAAACTATCAAGCATTATCGGTGGATCGAGATCCAGCAGCGCGGAAGCTTTTTTCGTTCCAAGCAACGTCACCAGTTTCGCGTGAAGCAACTCCGTGACCGCGTTGCGCGTCATTGGGAACCCGGCCATCCGACTCAAGCTGTCCTCAGGTTTCCACGGCTCGGGCGCGAATCCCGCGAGCTGAAATTCCAACGGCAGGCCAGGACCCCCGGGAGCAGTTCGCAAAGCTATCTCCGCGTTGATCCCTTGTGCAAAGGCTTCGAGGATTTGTTTCGCGTCGGCTGCATAGCTTGCGTATTCGTCAGCCATCGATCCGCGGTAAGCCAGACGCCGGGCGTTGATGTCGCGCTCCAGATAAGCCGGCCCGAACACCTCGGCCAGCCGCCCTTGGCCGACGCGCTTCCATAGTTCCATCTGAAACAAACGATCCTGTGCGGCTACGAATCCTTGCGCAAAGAACAAATCATGCTCATTCTGCGCGTAGATGTGCGGCACTCCCCAAGGATCTCGCAGGACGTCGACGGAATGTTCAAGCCCGGGAAGTCTCAACGTGCCGTTCGTTACCGAAAGCGCCGAGCGCGCGCGTTGCTCAACGGATAATTTATCGGTTGACGAAAGGCGGGAGGTGGCAAAGAGTGCGTCGCGTCCCCCAGGACTATTACCGAGAAACGCCAGGCAGAGAACGGCCGTGAGTCCCACTACGATCTTCGAGAACGATCGTGCTTTCATCGTTTAACAGTCCCTTCTCCGTTCCGCAGTGACCACGGCTGATGCGCATGATCTCCTGGGCGGGCAGGGGAACAGGGGCTTGGCAATAAGGCCTGCTCCCCTGCGGCTCAAACCGCTCTTTGTGTCATTACTAGATCAACTTCAGCACGAACTGAGTCTCGCGCGAGGGAACCTGTAAGTTAGTGATCTGGCCGATACCTGGCGTAATTTCCCTGAAGGGTCAAACGCCTCGAGGTTGTTCACAGGAGGTGCAAAATTTCGATGATTCAAGAATGGGGTCACCCCTCGGGAACAGGTCCATTCACGGTGTCGAATCACCTTTCAGACCTGAAAGAGATATGCCCCTTGTAAGCTCCTCGAGTTTCATTCCCCCTCGAAGTCTTCCCCCGTCAAGAAAAGCGACCACTTTTTGCTTGGCCCCCTTGTACACCCAGGCCCTGTAACAAAACCTTAAATTTACATTAATATTTTTTAAGGAATTCTTTCGCTCGATTTGACACTGATGTGGAGGCCGTGGGCTGCTCTAGGATAGGGCCCCCTGGATTGCGCGGGTTTTTGTTGAAAAGCTGTTGCTCAAGTAGCGGCGTTGGACGAAACATTTACGCGGGCCAATGCTTCTTCTGTGGAAATAAGCCGTGCGCCACGGGATTCCAGCTCATTCAGCACTTCTTGTCCTTTGCCCTCATCCAGGGCTTTGATCGCGTCGGTAACAATGGCCACGCGCCGACCATTGCGAAGCAGTCCGTCCGCTGCGTGGCGCACGCAGTATTCGGTGGCTACTCCAAAGACAACAATTTCCGGGTTTGCCTCAAACTGCGGCGAGCTCTTGGCATTCAGCCGCCCTAGAAGTGAATTCACGTGTGGATTTGCGAACACGTCGAGCGTGTTCTTTTGAAGAATTACTTGCTGAACCGCACTGAGGTCTTCTGGAATAGCAAATCCTACCTGGTTGGGGATTACGAGGCGTCGCGGCGCGCACGCTTCCGGCAGGAGCTCAGCTCCGGGGCTACCCTTCATACAATGGGGCGGCCAATCTTGGAGCTCAAAGTCGTCTGCGTTATGCGCGTCGGCCGATGAGATCAGGAAAACCCGGCCGTTTCGGGCAGCTTCGACCAGCCGATTGACGTTCGGAATAATCTCTTCCGCGCCCGGAACGTACAGCTTTCCCCTGGGCAGCATGAAGTCAACTTGCACGTCCACTTCCCAAAAAATTGTTTTCGCGGCAACCAAATCTACCCCTCGACTTCAACCGTGCTCCGTCTTCACCATAGATTGCCGAATTTGCTCGTACAGTTCTTCGAGACGCGCGCTATAGGAAACAGGAAACGCCGGATCCGCTGTGCAAAGGGCCAAAATGTGGCTGGGCAAATGCTCTTTGGCGGCCAGGAATCTTTGTTGCGCGTCTCGGATATTAGCGCCGCCACCCCGCCCAATCGTCTGCAGTTTTCCTCCATCACGCATCACGGGAACAAGCAAGGGCTCTGCTCCGGGGAACGACTCTCCTTCGAGGCCGATGATATCCTTCTGATATGTTCCCATGCCATCCGCGAAACGGAACACCTGCTTGCGGCCAGGGTAGGTTTTCTTTGCTTCGCTGAATTTGGCGGTACTGCGGACGCCCCCGCTTTGCTCGATTTCCACTAGCTTATAGATAACTCCGATATATGGCGCGTCGGCGGAAGTGGAGAGCGCCGTACCGACGCCAAACGCATCAATGCTCGCTCCACTCCGAAGCAAAGCTTGAATGCGATTTTCCTCCAGATCCCCGGAAGCGAAAATCTGCACGTCCTTCCATCCCACTCCGTCGAGGCGTTGCCGGGCCCAACGGCTGTCCGCCAGCACATCGCCGCTATCGAGCCGGATGCCTCCTGGTTTGCGCCCCAGCTCGATGATCTTCTCGATCGCGGCACGCACATTGTAAGTGTCTACAAGAAGCGTCGACTGCTCGGGAAAAACCTCGAGGAAATCATGGAAAGCATCTGTTTCATCCTCGTGAGCCATGATCCAGGAGTGTGCCTGGGTTCCATATACCGGAATGCCAAAACGGTGGCCCGCGTAGGTGTTGGAGGTTCCCCCGCATCCGCCGATGAAGGCGGCGCGGGCGGCGAGTACACTCGCTTCGATTCCATGTGCCCGACGCGCGCCGAATTCGACTACCGCGCCGCCGCTGGCGGCCGTGGTCACCCGGGCGGCCTTGCTGGCTATAAGAGTTTGGAAATGCACGATCGAAAGAAGGCTCGTCTCGACGAGCTGCGCATCGGCGATCGGTGCAGTCACGCGCAGCAGGGGCTCGCCGGGAAAGAAAATCGTGCCCTCTGGTAGAGCTTCCACGTCGCCGCTGAAGCGGAATCGCGAAAGATAGTCAAAAAATTCCGGCCGCACATGGCGAAAAAATGGCAAACCGCGGACATAAGCGACTTCTTCATCGGAAAACCGCACTCTTTCCAGAAAGTCCAGAGCTTGCTCAAGTCCCGCTGCAACAAGATAGTTTCGTTGCGGCGGTAGACTACGAACAAATAGCTCGAACGTGGCTCGGGCCGCAAAGTGATTTTGCACGTAGCCCGCCGCCATCGTGAGTTCATAGAGGTCGGTATGGAGGCCCGAGAAATGTTCACTTGGCATCATTTCGGTGAAAAGAGTATGTCAGTGGGCAGAAAAGAGCAAAGCCTGGAACAAGAATGCTCATTGCTTGAGGATCATTTCCCACGATGAGGAAATCTTATTCGCGGCACGGGTGTGGAGCCCTTACTGGAATGAGTTACAAATCGGCGTTAACATTCCAGTAGGCTTAAAGAGAGCATCTTGGTCGGCACCATCCAGGATGCGTTAGGACGGATTGGCTCCGCGAGTCCGGGCGAGGTGAAACCATGGCACAAACTCCGAGCGAACGACTCACCACTCCTTTAATCCGCGAAAACGGAAAGCATCGTCCTGCAACGTGGGAAGAAGCTCTCGAGCGCGTCGCAGAAGGAATCCGCCGCGAAGTCGGCCAGCACGGACCTCGCACCTTCGGCATGTTCAGCTGCTCCAAAACAACCAACGAACTCAATTACATCGCGCAAAAATTCGTCCGCTCAGTCATCGGCTGCAACAACATCGACAGTTGCAACCGGACTTGACACGCCCCGAGCGTCGCCGGTCTGGCGGCGGTTTTCGGCGCGGGAGGGGGCACCAGCTCTTACCGTGAAGTCGAAGAGACGGACGTCATTCTTCTTTGGGGCTCCAACGCGCGGGAAACTCATCCCATCTTTTTTCATCACGTTTTGAAGGGTGTGCGCCGCGGCGCCAAGCTTTTCGTGGTCGATCCGCGTCGCACCAGCTCCGCGCAATGGGCCGACGTGTGGTTGGGTCTGGATGTCGGCTCGGATATTTCCCTGGCCAACGCGATGGGCCGCGAAATCATTGTCGCCGGCCTGTCGAACAAGGAGTTCGTTGAGAATGCAACGAGCAGCTTTGAAACCTATACGGCATGCGTGGAGAAATACACGCTGGAACGCGCCGCGCGCGAAACGGGTGTTCCCGCCGAAGTGATTCGTCAGACGGCCCACGCCTACGCAAACGCGCCGCGCGCCGAGCTCTGCTGGACCCTCGGCATCACCGAGCATCACAACGCGGTTGACAATGTTGTTGCGCTCATAAACCTCGCCCTTCTTACGGGCCATGTCGGTCGCTATGGCAGCGGCATCAATCCGCTTCGCGGACAGAACAACGTCCAGGGTGGCGGAGACATGGGGGCGATTCCCGACCGCCTGCCCGGCTTCCAGCATGTGGAAAACGCCGAGCTGCGCGGGAAGTTCGAGAAAGTGTGGGGTTGCAAAATCCCTCCCAAGCGCGGCTGGCATGTGAGCGACATGCTCCAGGCAATGGAACGCGGCGAATTGACTGTACTATATGTTCTGGGAGAAAACCCCGCGGACTCAGAAGCCGATCGTCACCGCGCCTTAAAGCTTTTGCGCGGGCTCAAATTCATGGTAGTCCAGGATCTGTTCTATACCCATACGGCCGAGCTTGCGGACGTGGTTCTTCCCGGAGTGGCCGGTTGGTGCGAGAGCGAAGGCACGGTCACGAGCAGTGAACGCCGCGTCCAGCGTGTGCGGAGAGCAGTACCACTTCCCCCGGGCACGCGTGATGACACCGAAATTCTGTTTGAACTTGCGCGGCGACTCGGCCACGACTGGGGAGAGCCAGAATCCGAGCGCATCTGGAACGAGCTTCGATCCTTGAGCCCCATGCACGCGGGGATGAGTTATGCGCGCCTCGAGAAACTCGGCGGGATCCAGTGGCCTTGCTACGACGAATCCCATCCCGGCGAGATGTATCTCCACGGCCGCCTGTGGCAGCGACCCGTACTCGGCCCCCGCGCGCCGTTCAGCGCCGTGGAATTCGAACCGCCTGTCGACCAGTTGGACGAACAATACCCCATACGCCTCACCACCGGCCGCCGCCTCGATTCCTACAACACGGGAGTCCAGACAGCGCGCTATTCTTCCCCGCTTCGACGCGCCGAAGCTCTCGATCTTTCTCCAGAAGATGGAACGCGCTACAACCTGCGCGAAGGCGAGAAAGTGCGGGTTAGCTCGCGCCGCGGGTCGGTGGTGGCTCCGGTTCGCTTTGACCCGGGGCTCCGGCCGGGACTTGCTTTTCTGACGCTCCATTTTCACAATCAAGTAGCAACCAACGATCTCACGATCGATGCCACAGATCCCAAGTCCGGCACGGCCGAGTTCAAGGCAACGGCCATCCGGATCGATAAGTTCCAAGAGTGCTGAGTGGACCTGCACCTGACTGAAGACCAGCCGACTAGCGCGGAGAAAGCCGCCGTCGATGGCGTACTTGGCGCGCCGGAATCCTGCTGGGACGGAAGCCTGCGGGGTGTCGAGACAGACCGTCGCACCTCGTTCCATCCGACATCCCGCCGCGACCTCCTCCTTCCCGTCCTGCATGCGATTCAGTCCCGCGCTGGATGGGTTAGCCCCGGTGCGCTGAATTACGTGGCCGTACGCTTGAATCTACCGCCCGCGGAGATTCACGGTGTTGCCTCGTTCTACGCTATGTTCTCTCTCTCGCCCCGCGCCCCTATCGTGGCGCACGTCTGCGACGACATCGCTTGCTTAGCCCAAGGCGCCGCTGCACTGTGCGTGGAACTGGAGAACAACCTTGGTCCAGCAGGATCTTCTAGAGCGCAAAATCGAGTGACTTGGCTCCGCGGCCCGTGCTTAGGATTGTGCGAACGTGCGCCTGCGGCGCTCATTTCCGCCACAGGCGAATCTCCGCGTGAGTGCGTCGTCGCACCAGCAACCTCAGGAGCGATTCAGTCCACATTGCGCAATGCAGAATTAGGGGAACTCCCGCCTGAGACGGATTCGCTCGACGCAAAAGTTTCCGTTCCTCAGTCGGGCAGTCCTCAGCTTCATCTGCTTCGCCGCATCGGCAAAATGGATCCTTCCAGCTTGGACGACTATCGCCGGTCAGGCGGCTACGAAGCCCTGCGCCTAGCCATGGAGATGGGCCCGGAAAAAATCGTCCGCGAAGTGATTGATTCGCGCCTTTTAGGCCGGGGAGGCGCTGCTTTCCCCACCGGGAAAAAATGGGAAGCTCTGTTGCTCCAGCGAGGCTCCGGCCGCCCTCATTACGTCGTCTGCAATGCGGATGAATCCGAGCCAGGCACGTTTAAGGACCGGGTCCTGATGGAAGGCGATCCGTTTGTCATTCTGGAGGGCATGACGATTGCTGCGCTGGCTGTCGGCGCCGAGAAAGGCTTCATCTACATACGCGGGGAATATCCGCTGGCTGCCAAGCGTTTGACCCAAGCAATAAAGACCGCGCGCGCGCAAGGATTCCTCGGCTCACGCATCCTCGGTTCTTCGCTGCAATTCGATGTGGAAATCCGCCGGGGAGCCGGAGCGTACATCTGCGGCGAGGAAACGGCTCTCTTCAACTCGATCGAAGGTTATCGCGGCGAGCCACGCAATAAGCCACCATTCCCCACGCAGGCGGGCCTGTTCCGCCAACCCACGGCCGTCAACAACGTCGAAACTTTGGTCAACATTCCCGAAATCATTCTCCAGGGTGGAGCTGCCTATTCTCGCATCGGCACCGAACAATCTTCGGGACATCGCTTGTTGTGCGTTTCAGGACACGTTCGCCGCCCCGGCGTCTACGAAATTCAATTTGGTGCAACGCTTCGCGATGTGATCGACCTCGCCGGCGGCCTAGGAGGCACGGGTAAGTTACAAGCCGTCCTGCTCGGCGGTGCGGCCGGCACCTTTGTTTCCCCCAGCGAATTGGACACGCCGCTTACCTTCGAGGGCACGCGCGCGATTGGCGCGACGCTGGGCTCCGGCGTAATCATGCTTTTTGACGACGCTACGGACCTGAAACAGATTCTGCTGCGCATCGCGGAATTCTTCCGCGATGAAACCTGTGGACAGTGCGTTCCATGCCGCGTAGGAGTCACTCGGCAAAAAGAAGCGTTGGAACGGCTCATAGAAAAGAAGCCGCTGGGTTCGAACGAGCAGGAGCTCCACCTCCTCCAGGAAATGGCCCAGGCCATGCGTGACGCCTCGATTTGCGGCCTTGGCCAGACCGCATCGAGTGCCCTGCTGTCCGCCGTCAATCGCTGGAGCCTTTTCTCATGAGCGAGCCCCTCAACGCCCCGTTGCCCCTGATCCCCGTGCCGCGCGGGCCAGTTCCAAACGTGCCGCTGGATCCTGCGCGGCGTGAGATCGAGATTCAAGTCGATGGAAAGCGCGTTTCTGTTCCGGAAGACGCGACGATTCTGGATGCCACGCGGCAACTGAGCATCGACACGCCAACGCTCTGCTTTCTCGAGAATCTGACTCCCGTCAATGTTTGCCGCGTCTGCGTGGTGGAGCTTGAAGGCTCGCGCGTGCTCGTTCCCGCGTGTTCGCGAAAAGTCGAACCGGGGATGAAAATTAAAACCGATTCCGAACGCGTGCGCCTCAGCCGGCGTCTCGTTCTCGAATTCCTGGCGTCGTCGGTGGATGTTTCAACCGCTCCATCGCTACAGGCGTACTTGAAAGAGTATGACGCAGACCCGCTGCGCTTTGGCTCTTCCGAAACTCGCGCGAAGTTGCCCGTCAAAATTGACAATGATCTGTACGTCCGCGATTACGCGAAATGCATCCTCTGCTACAAATGCGTGGAAGCCTGCGGAGCGGACGCGCAGAATACCTTCGCCATCGGCGTGGCGGGACGCGGATTTTCCGCTCATATCGCGGCCGAGTTTGACGTTCCCCTTCCCGAATCCGCATGCGTCTATTGCGGAAATTGCATCGGTGTGTGTCCCACCGGCGCGCTGATGTTCAAGTCAGAGTTCGATATGCGAAAGGCGGGAACGTGGGATGAATCGCGGCAATCGCGAACGAACACGATTTGCCCGTACTGTGGCGTGGGGTGCACACTGACCGTTCACGCGCAGGATAGCAGGATCGTTCGTGTCACTTCGCCGCTCGATCACTCGGTGACAAACGGCCATTTGTGTATTAAGGGGCGGTTCGGGTGGCAGTTTGTGGAAATCCGCGACAAAGGGCTGGACGCCGTGCCTCCTCCCAGCTCCTCTTCTCTAGAAGAGAAGCAGTGGTCTCAGTACAAAGCCTTTTAGCAAGGGCGCGCCGCTCTCAAACGCCGACGATTTCGCCCGACTGATCCACGTCGATCGATGCCGTGCGCGAGACCTTCGGCAGCCCCGGCATCAGCATTATGTTGCCGGAAATTACTACGATAAATCCTGCCCCGGCCGAGAGCGACGCATCCGTCACACGCAAAGTCCATCCTGTCGGCGCCCCCAGGACTTTCGGATCGTCTGTGAATGAGTACTGAGTCTTCGCAATGCAAACCGGGAGTGTCGCATAACCCCATTCCGAGAACTGCTGCAGCTTTGCCTTGGCCTTACCGCTGAAGCTGACGTCACCTGCTCCGTAAATATTCCGCGCAACCTTCCGAATTTTTTCAACGATCGGCTCTTCCGGCTCGTATGTGGGCCGCACAACAGGATGGGGATTCTTGGTGATCAGTTCAACCACTTTTTCCGCGAGTTCTTTTGCGCCAGGACCGCCTTTCGTAAAGGCTTCGGAGAGTGCCGTGGGTGTTCCATGTTCCGCGCAATAATGCTCCAGCCGTTTCAGGTCCGCATCCGTGTCCTTCGGGAACCGGTTGATCGCCGCGACCGTTGGGAGTCCAAACCCTCTGAGGTTATCGATATGCTTCCCCAGATTCGGCAGCCCGCGCTCCAGCTCTCCTTCGCCTTGATTCCGGATACTCTGCACCGTAGTCACAAGAACTGCAGCGGACGGTGTGTTGCCGGACTGTCGCATCACGATATCAATATATTTTTCGACTCCGAGGTCGGCTGCAAACCCCGTTTCATTCACAACGTAGTCGGCAAGCCGCAGCCCCATCCGCTGGCAGATTACGCTGCTTGTTCCGTGCGCAATATTGCCAAAAGGTCCAGCATGCACAAACGCTGGAGTTCCGTCGGTCGTCTGGACAAGATTGGGAAGAATGGCCTCTGCAAGCAGCGCCATCATCGCGCCGGTCGCATGGAGATCCCGCGCGCGCACGGGTTTCCCCTCGCAGGTGACGCCGACCACGATAGAGTCCAGCCGCTGCCGCAGATCCTTCAGATCTTTCGCCAGCGCCACAATGGCCATGATTTCCGAAGCGGCGGTGATCACGAATTCGGTCTTGCGCCCTCCCCCGTCCTTCTTGCCGTCCAGCGAAACGGCGATTCGCCGCAACGCGCGATCGTTCATATCCATCGCCCGCGGCCACGTAATCCCCTCAGGATCGAGATGCAAGTCGTTACCGTGGAATAGATGTGTATCGACGAGCGCCGCGAGCAGATTGTGCGCGGAAGAGATGGCGTGAAAGTCTCCGTGAAAATGAAGGTTGACCTTCGCGCTCGGCTCAATTTGGGAGAGCCCGCCGCCCGCCGCGCCGCCCTTCATGCCGAATATCGGACCGAGTGAAGGCTCCCGCGAGGTGATCACCACTTTCTTTCCGAGCAGCGCGAGGCCCTGCGTCAGCCCGATCGAGGTGACCGTCTTGCCTTCCCCCGAAGCGGTCGGGGTTGTCGCCGTTACAAGGATCAATTTCCCTCGTTGTTTATATGCGGGATCGGCGAGGAGCTCCAGGCGAACCTTCGCGCCGTGGGGCCCTACTTGTTCAAAATATTTTTCTGGAATTTCGAGTTTCTGGGCCACTGCTTGAATCGGCAGAAGTGTCTTGTGCATATCCTCATGGGGTTGCAATCAAGGATTTGAATACCGCACGACAAGGTATCACACTCGGCGTTTCTCTTTCTCTACGCTTCCGGTGGTGTCCCGCAATCGCAATCTTCACAAAGAGTGTAAAACGTGCCCGTGCGGCCCTTGGCAGGGCCAAAACATTGCAGTACCTAGGCGTGCAGGAAACTTTAAGCTAAACCCTGGCTGGAGTATCGCGCGAGTGTCTCAATTACCTGTCCAAGCCGTCAGCGAGTTGCTTGTGAGACGGAGAGCTGGAGATCAGCAAGGGCTCCAAGCCTTAATTCCGCTAGTCTACAAAGAACTGCACGCCGTGGCGCACCGCTACCTGCAGAATGAGCGCGTAGGCCATACTCTACTGACCACAGCATTAGTACACGAAGCCTATTTGCGGCTCGCGGACAAACACCCATTTGGCACCCAGAACCGTGCACACTTTGTCGCCGTTGCTGCGAGACTGATGCGCCAAATCCTGGTGGACTATGCTCGGAGTCATCGCGCGGCGAAACGCGGCGCCGATCTCGATGAAGGACTCACGAAGCCCGCACCGCGTTTCGCTCTGCTGCGGAGCACCTCAAGAGCGCGCTGGGCCCCGACCATCGCGATACTCGCAGCGCCCGGCAGCTTGGGGATCTGGATGTCCAACCTCAATAGACCCTCGGCCGCGCCGCAAAAAATGCCCACTCGCAATTGTCGGACCCGATCTGCCCGGAGGCCGTTAGAGCTGTCGACAAATCCTTATGACGAGTGAATGGGCTACACGCCAACGCGGCCAACTCCCGGCACGGTCTGATGGCTGGAGAGCGTGTTACGGACCAAGTCTTTTGAGTGTATACTCGCACTCCGCCTGCATTTTCTTGGCGCGGGCTTCCAAGTCCTTGTCCGGCTTCATGGCAAGCAACTCCAGTGCAACCTCTAGATTGCCACGAACGACTTCATTGACGGTGCGGAGGTGGTTCAGCTCGTTGAGGGCGCGAGGCTGAAACAAGCCGCCGATCTCGAGAAAACTCCTGCTGAGTGCGATGAGGTACACGCGCGGATCGATGTCAACCTTGCCGCTGCTGAAGATCTGCTGGCCCTTAGTGGGGTCCTCAGCGGCACCAGCCAGCGCTGAAAGTATGCGTGCCAGAGCGTTGCGGTCCGCCTGGAGCTCGGCGCCAATTCGGTCGGCGTCCGTAACCCATTGACCGCTCTTGATCCTGGTCACCGTGGGCTCCGTCCCTCCCGTGAAGCCCGGAAAGTTGACCTCGATGGGCAGGGGGTTGGCGCTCAGCTTGCGCCGCTGATCCATCATCGATTGCATAGCGTCCATCAAGCGGGAACGCGCGACGCTGTAGTACTCGGAACGCGTTTTGTTAAAGGGACCGAAGCGCGACTGGGCAGCAGGCTCTTTCGCGCCGAGACCATAGGCTTCGGCCATTTGTTTGTTCGCATCGGCGAGTGCCGTCGCGAGCGCAACGCGGAGTACAGCCGCTTGCTGGCCGACGGGCTCGTCACCAGCTGATTTGATTGCGCAGTCGAGACTGTTCAGCGCTGCGTTGAAATCGGAAGCCTTGAAGCTGTTTCGCGCGTCGGCGAGTTGCTGCTCGCTGATGGATCTGGGTGGCGACCCGGAACACGCCACAAGAAGCAAGGGAATTGCAATCACCAAAGAGGACAAGAGGCGGTGTTGCATCGTCGTTACTCCTGTGCGAGAAAGAGAGAATCGTCAGGTTGGAGGGCACCCGTGCGCGATACTAAGTCCATGCCGGAGCGAGAGTCAATAGGCACAGAGGGGCAGTCAACCGCGCTGGGCTCCCTGAGGGGTTGCGTGTTTGGCGGAGCCTGGAGCCCTTTCCGGACAAGGTTGCCTCAAGCGCCGCGAGACATCGTTCATCGTTCCGTAAGAGTAGGAGCCTTCGGTGCAGCGGAGCAGAAAAGGCTCACCCGTGAGGCGGCGAGTAAAAAGACCTTCCCGGTCGTTTCGCCCACTTAAGGCAAATTTTGTTCGGTTCGACCAGATCCTCCACCGGTTGCCGCTCCCGAAGCCGTGCGGTGACATTCCCGCGTCTCACGATGGCAATTCGTCGTTCTCAGATTTAACGCATGGTTCATCAGGCCTAAGGTATACTCCGTGCACCAAAACTAAGGTCCGGCAGGACCTTTTGAGTGACCTCCATCTCTTCACGTGCGATAGCCGCTGAAGCAATCCGGCTTGCAGACCACACGCGACACCAGACGGCTCTTCGTCTACTCCCATTTCTATTTGTTCTCTACGTCACAAATTATCTAGATCGCACCAGCCTGGCTTACGCCGCGATCGGTATGAAGCGCGACCTCGGCTTCAGTGACAGTGTCACTGGCCTCGGCCTCGGCGTTTTCTTCATCACCTATGTCGCGCTGCAAATTCCCGGAGCGATGCTCGTGGAGCGTTGGAGCGCACGCGGGATGATCTGCACGACCATGATCATGTGGGGCACGATGACCGCGCTCACGCCTCTGGTGCACACTCCCGCCCAGCTTTATGCGGCGCGGCTGGTATTGGGCGCGGCGGAAGCTGGCTTTTTCCCCGGTGTGATTGTGTACCTTAGCCATTGGTTCCTGCAGGCCGACCGTGCCAAAGCAACAAGTAATTTCATGTCCGCGATTCCGCTCTCTTTCGTGATTGGCTCGCCGCTCGCCGGCTTGATCCTCGGTCGAAGCTGGTTTTCACTTGCTGGCTGGCGATGGCTCTTCATTCTGGAAGGGATGCCGGCTGTCGTGCTCGGCATGATTGCGTACTTTTACCTGACAGATTTGCCAAAAGAAGCGAAATGGCTGACTGCGCAACAACGAGACTGGCTGGAATCTAGTCTGCTCGAGGAGCGCCAAACTAGTACGCAGGCGATGCCTGTCCTGCAAGCACTGCGATCCCGCACCATCCTCATGCTGACAGCCGCGTACGTCTTCGATAACTTTACGCAATACAGTTTACTTTTCTGGTTGCCGTCCATGATGATGCGCCTGACCGGATTTTCGGATGTCCGCGTCGGCGCTCTGGGCGCGTTGCCCTATGTCGGTCTCTTCCTCGCTATGCTGGCCAACGGTTGGCATTCGGACAGACATCTCGAAAGACGTTGGCACACAGCCGTGCCTGTTCTCCTGTCGGCTGCAGGTTTCCTCGGCTTGGTGATGCAACCGCGTTCCGTCCCGGTTTTGCTCCTCTTATTCACTGTCGCGACGATTGGCAATTCCTATCTGCCCGTGCTATGGGCTATGCCGACCGAATATTTGAGCAAGTCCGCGGCTGCTGCGGCCGTGGGTATGATCAATGCTATTGGCAGCATTCCGGGATTTGCCGGGCCCTACCTGTTCGGGTATCTAAGCACGAAATCAGGATCGTTTGGGATTGGGCTAACCGTTCTAATGGTCACGGCGCTCGCCGGAGGATCGGTTGTCCTGTGTGTTCCGAAGAGGAAAGGTGCGACGACCGAAGACCGCCATTAACCGAACGTTAGTCCACAACACACTCGTTGTGCCTGATAAAAGCGAGCATGATTCTGCAGTTTATCGATGGGCTGCGCGGAGACGTGCAGGTCAGGTTTGAAGAAGGAACCTCGGCTGCCTGGTTGTACGACTTGCTGAAACCGCACGTGAGGAAACTGCTGGTGTGCGATCCGCGAAAGAATGCCTCCATGCGGGAAGGCCACCAGAGTGACAAGATCGACGCGCGCCGGTTGGCCGAGTTGCTGCGCCTCAACCATCTCCACCCCGTCTATCACGGTGAACATGGCCTACGAAGCCTGAAGGAACTGGTGCGCAGTTATCTCCCCATCACCAAAGATCTCGGACGGGTCATGTCGCGGGTGAAGGTCATCTATCGCAGCTGGGCCCTTTAACTCACTCCAGGCACTTAGTCCTCGACGAACGACTTTAGCCTGGACAGTGCCTGATCTCACTGCTTGGAGACAAAATCGAGGTATTCCTTCATTCCTTCAATCGGCTCCGGATCGAATTCGAATCGGCTCTCGCGACCGGTACGGACGCTGTGCACAATTCCCACGCTCTCCAGCACTCGAAGATGCTTGGTGATCGCCTGCCGGGTCAGTTTCGAACCCTCCGTTAGCTGAGAGATCGAATGAGGCTGCCCACCACAGAGCTTTGCAACCAGCGATAGCCGCGTCTCGTCGCCCAGCGCGGCAAATACGGGTGCACGAGCCCGCCGTTTGGCGGCAATGCTGCTACGACGTTTGTACGACATGCTTCTCGATGTTCTTCATTTGTTCTGTCCAACCGCCGTCATTCATGCGGAATGCTTCGAGACGGCGGTCGCTGAGGATCTTGTCGAAGCCGGACTCCGTGAGCAGAAGCAATGTGCCGCTCGTGGTTTTCTCCAGCCTGAATTCGACGAGCGTGGGCGTCTCCTTCGAATAGTCTTTCTTGGGGTCGACGGCATAAGGATGCCAGGTGAAGGAAAAGAGTCGTTCGGGCTCCATTTTCTGCACTACGGCCTCCCATTTGAGGTGCTCGTAGCCAGGGTAGGTAACTTGGCCACGCGAGATCTGACCCGGTACGAACGGGCCATCCAGTTTCACACGAAACCACTCGCCAAATTCACGGTAATCCGTGAGTGCACGCCAGACGCGCGAAACCGGCGCCCTCAGCTCAATTTGTTTCTCGATACGGTCATTCGCCATATGCTTCAACTCACTTCTTCCGTCATTCGTCCGTGAGCCTTTTGTTCAGGCCGAGCCGAAGGTTGATGTCGAACTGTAGGTACGCTTTCAGACAGGCGAGGGTATAAGTCCATCCTGCGGTCTGCCCCATGGCTCGCTTTACGCCTTCGTTGTCCATCGGAAACTTAGCCGCGTTTATGGTGACGACCGTGGTGTTGGGATCGTCCGCCCTCAATTGAATGGTTGTGCGACTCCTCGCGCCGCACGGGACCCACTCGTACATGATTCTGCGATTCTCTTCTACCTCAAGCACGTCAATTAGGATCTTGGCTCCGACATCCGCGAACTCCCACTCGACTTTAGTGCCAGCGTTCATTGGGCCGCTGGCACCGGAGATAGAGTAGTGAGACATCTTTGCCGGATCGACGAAGGCGTCAAAGACTTCATTGATGGGTTTCAGGATTCGGTCCCGTACGTTCACATCTACTTCCATTTTCAAATGGCTCATAAGCAACCTCCGAGTTGCATGTTAGCTTAGCGCCGCACAAAAAGCAACCCTATGGTTGCACTTTCTAGTAGGCCTCCTTTATGTGTGTAGCGACTGACTGAGGGACACGTCTGCCACTGATTGATAAGGCATAAAGGCGAATCTGGATGCAAATGACATGGGTGGCCAGGAACCGCTGCTTTTACCGAAGATTCTGCACAGTCAATTTGCGGTCCCTGTCGTGTGACGGCGCACTTTCCAGGAAACAAACGCGTAAGTCGCCTTTTTTATTTTTTCATTTCTGTGGTGCGGCTAGATCCCCTATGGTCACTGTTTCGAAGCTCTGCACATTAAAGGATTGCGCGGAACGGTGTATTCCGCAATCGCGGTATTGGCTGATGCTTGTGCGGCTCGTAGGCGTTTGGGACATGGCTACCGGAGACTGATATCCAAATTGATTTCCAGGCGACGTTTCGATGCGGCCCTATTACGCTTTCCATCTATGCACCTCGTCGGCAGTAGCGCCCCCCTACTTTTCGGTCTCAGCGATTGGATGGAACCTGGCCATTTTTTTTGGGGGGGGGCTCCTACCTACCCAAACGGCGGATGTATATGCACCTCGCGTTGGCGCATCTTGTTCATGGAGGTGCAGCAATGTCTGCCACACTGATCGATCTTTCCAACGCTCTCGCGCAGGTGACGGAGCGTGCTTCCTCGTCCGCGGTCGCCGTGCACGCGGAAGCCAGGGGCTCTTCCACGGGTGTCATCTGGCGGCCGGGAGTGATTGTTACTGCCGAACATGCGCTACGGCGCGACGAAGAAATTCAAGTGACCCTTCCGGATGGCCGCGTCGTTCCCGCCTCGCTCGCAGGACGCGATCCCTCGACGGATCTCGCGATGATAAAGTGCAGTGAAGCAACCGCTTCTCCGGTCGAAACCACCGAAGGCGCTTCCTTAAAGCCGGGCGCTCTCGCTCTCGTCGTCGGCCGGACACGTGCAAGCGGACGGGTCGCCACATTCGGCATCATCAGTCTCGTTGCGCCCGAACGCAAAACGTGGGCCGGAGCGGCTCTCGCGCCGTACATTCGGCTCGACCTTGCGCTACAACCCACCGCCGTGGGAGGCGCTGCTGTTGATGCACACGGCAGGGTTTTCGGCATTGCCACGCCACGCTTCGCACGATTCGGCGCCATCGCTGTTCCCACGGCAACAGTGAACCGCGTCGTTGATGTCATTCTGCAGAAGGGCCGCATCCCCTACGGCTATCTTGGTGTCGGGTTGCAACCTGTGCGTTTGCCGGAGTCGTTGCGCCAGTCTCTTCAGCGCGTTGAGAAAACAGCGGCGATCGTCCTCGAAGTAGAGCCAGAGAGCCCCGCGCACAAAGCAGGAATCGTGATTGGCGACATCCTGGTTTCGCTCGCAGGGAAGCCCGTGACCCATCTCGAGAACGTGCAGTCGCACTTGTCCAGCGAAAACATCGGCAAAACACTCGCCACGACAATCGTCCGTGGCGGCGCGGTGCAAAATCTGAACATCGTCGTGAGCGAACGCGAGCCCAAAGGCGAATAAAATGGCCATCTCCGGATTTGGCGAAATTGCCGAGCATCTGCGCCGCTCGACGGTTCTGATCGATGCAGGTTCGCACGGCAATGGCTCAGGCGTGATCTGGACAAGCGACGGCATTATCGTAACCAACGCGCACGTAGCCCGCAGCTCTGCCCTGCGTGTGCAACTCTGGGACGGCCGAGAGCTGCCAGGAGAGGTCATGAGCCGCGATCCTCGGCGCGACTTGGCGCTCCTGCACATCTACGGGGAGGATCTTCCCGCAGCACGTCCGGCCGACTCTTCGCGGGTGCGCCCGGGCGAGCTTGCCATAGCGATCGGCAATCCAATGGGCTTTGTTGGAGCCCTTACCACCGGCATGATCCACGCAGTAGGTTCTCTGCGGGGGATCGGCACGCAGAGTTGGGTGCAATCAAGCGTGCGTCTCGCCCCGGGCAATTCAGGCGGTCCACTCGCCGATGCACAAGGGCGCGTAATCGGAATCAACACCATGGTTATCCATCGCCTGGCACTTGCTGTTCCGAGCAATGCGGTGTGCCAGTTTCTGATCGCAGGCGCGAGCGATGGCTGGCTCGGCGTCAGCGTGCATCCCGTGCGCGTGCCTCGGCGTGACGGCAACTGGTTTGGCCTGATGCTTCTTGAAGTGGAATCAGGCAGTCCGGCGGAACAAGCGTCGCTTCTGCCAGGTGACATTTTGGTGGGTGTGGAGGACCGTTCCTTCGCCTCACTTGAAGATCTCACGCAGGCCATCGAGGGCAGCGGCCCACGCGTCTTGCGTATGGAATTCCTGCGGGGTGACTACGCGCGAGTTCGTCGCGTCACCGTGCAACTCGGCGCTACGGCAGGAAAGGGCATAATCGCGGCGTGATTCGGGTCTTCATCGTCGCGCCGTCTTCGGTCTCGCGAGCCGACCTGCGCACTATGCTTGCGGATGCAGGCTTTGAGGCCATCGGTACTGCGCAGGATCTCGCTTCACTCGATGAAGCCCTGCTCGAATCCGAGCCGGACATCCTTTTGGTCGACGGAAAGCACGACGCTGGCGAAGCGGTACGCGGGGGGCTCGCACTCGCGGATGTCACGGACCAGGCCGCGGTCGTGCTGCTCGTCGATCAACTGGATCAGGCCCAAGTTGCGCAAGCCTTCAGAAACGGCATGCGAGCCGTCTTGCCGCGCGAGATTTCCACACAGCAATTGCAGGCAGCCCTCCAAGCAGTTGCTGCTGGCCTGATTGTCGTGCATCCAGACGAAGTTGACACGCTTCTGCCAACACCCACGTTTTCGGCCACCGAGATTGCCCCGCTTGTCGAGCCGCTCACCAAGCGCGAACGCGAAGTCCTCCAGATGCTCGCTACTGGACTTGGAAACAAGGAAATCGCCACGCGGCTCACCATCTCCGACCACACCGCCAAATTCCACGTCGCCTCCATTCTTGGCAAACTTGGTGCCTCCACTCGCACCGAAGCTGTGGCAATCGGCATCCGCCATGGCTTGATTCTTCTTTGAACACAGAATTCCCCCTAAATTATGCCGGCCAGATCGCTGGTCTCTTCCCGATTTTTTTGGGTCCGTAGGGTGACTGTGAGGGCCACTTGTCCGACTTACCGGGCACTGACAAGTTTTGTGCGCAGTTTCACCAAGAACTACTTCAGCTTCGCGTACTCAGACTTTGCGGCGATGAGGATAAGTTTGGAATGGTCGTGGTACCGAACGTAGGGACAATAGAAGTGACCGCCACAGGCGAGGGCGGCCATCTCGATTCAGGGTTGTGCGGTTGCTCACATTCTTACTGGCGTCCCTTGACTGGCAACACACTGCCATTGACCGTTGGGCATCTTCACCCAGGTATCGGTCCAGCGCTCATGGTCATCGAAAAGCTTTCCCGACGCATCGGTGCCGTTACCTTTGAAGTCTCCTGTCGCTATGGCCGTATCGCCAAATACCGTTACCTTCACATCGCTGTACTCGGCACTGTCCCATTTAATCGTTTTCATTGTTCCCAGCGTCTCGGCCTTGCCGGTGACTTTCCCATCGCTCGACGTATTCACGAATTTGTCGGCCAGCAGCGGGGCGACTAGGTCAGGATTATTTGTCTTTTGTGCCTGAAGCCACTGTTGTTCCAGCGCCGCGACGGCTTTCTCGGTCCCGCCGCCCTTCTGCTTGTCTTGCGACCATGCGGGGCTCCCCAGTGAAATCACGCCGAGTAAACACCATATCAAGGTTTTCTCCATAGCGGTCTCCTGACTCGTTGAGATGTCAGACTGGATTCCAAGGCTTATATCAAACCATGGCTGTGACATCACAAATTTCGCTACCGAAATTTACTTGAGCTGCGCGTATTCCGCTTTGGCAGCAAAGAATGGGATATCGGGGTCCGCGTCTTTCCAGAGACAAGGAAATCCTGATAGGCGGCGCGGGCCTTCTCCGTGTCACCGGAAAGAATGTAGGCACGGCCAAGGCCGAGGTGTGCTAAGGCTCCAACCGGGGAATTAAGAACGATGCCGCGGTGATCGAGGATTTTCTGAAATTCTGCCGCCGCTTCTTTGCCCTGACGCGCCATCAGATACGCCTGCCCGCGGACATACACGGCATATAAGGTGATTCCAGGTCCAACATAACCTAGCTCGTAAGAAATACCCGCGCGAGAAAACTATCACATTTTGCTTGACTCTTTACAACCTAAACGTTTAGGATAGTAGCATGGCCAAGAAGCAACTCAGTGAGGCGGCAAGTCTGCTCGGAAAGCGCAGCTATCAGGCCCGGCTGCAGAGACTCGGAATCGAGCGGCTCCGGGCAATTGCGCGCGAGAACGGGAAGTTCGGCGGCAGACCACCCAAGCGGAAGGATGGTGGGCAATGATATACAAGCGCGGGAAATGCAAGCTAGATTCGGATGGAAAGTGCAAGAAGTGCGGCAAGCGTGGCACCAGCGGTGTCTACTGGTACAAATTCATGTGGCAGGGGAAGCTCGTACGTGAGTCTACGAAGCAGGGCAATGACAAGGTTGCCCGGCAGATGGAATCGGCGCACCGTACGTCGCTGGCAAAGTGTGAAGTCGGGATCCGTGAGAAAAAGATCGTGCCCACTCTGGCGGAATTTGTCCGCAGTCGTTTCCTACCGTGGGCTGAGTCTGTCTTTGCGGCCAAGCCTAAGACCTGGCTCTGGTATCGAAATGGAGTGCGCCGCCTGCTTTCCTTTGTGCCGCTCGCCGACTTGCGCCTGAGCGAACTCACTGGCGAGTCTGTGGCGTCCTATGTCGCACACCGGCAGCCCAATGGCCTCGAAGTTTCTTCTATCAATCGTGAACTGCAAGTCTTGCGCAGGATGCTCCATCTCGCCGTGGAATGGGGTGCAATTGACGCTGCGCCAAAGATCAGTATGCTCGCGGGCGAACGGCACCGCGAACGAGTTGTTACGGCCGAAGAGGAAGCCAAGTATCTTGCTGCGGCACCAGAGCCGCTCGCGTCTGTTGCTGCCGTCCTAGCTGACACGGGCCTGCGACCCGACGAGTGTTTCCGTCTGCGCTGGGAAGCGATTACGTGGCGCAATGGGCGCTATGGCTCGCTGCTCGTCACGCATGGTAAGACGAATGCTGATCGGAGAGTGCGCTATGTCCATCCGTCTGAGGATGCTGTTCTGGCAGCGGTCGAAAGGTTAGGTGGGCACAGAATTGGGCACAATGACCTGGGGTGAACCCCTAAGATGGCACAGATTATTGGGGCACAGTTTCCGCTTTCATAAGAACGTTCTTGCATCTTCTAGCAGGAGAAGGGGTCTGGGGAAGGGGACGGCATTTGAGTCCCCGTCCCCAGCAGCCCTGTAGAAATCTTTTTGTTGTTCTCTTTGTTCTCGAAAAACTCCATCGTTGCGCTTCGAGATTCGGCCTGGCACTCGGCCTTGCGCTCGAATTCTTCCGGGGATCGATAGCCCAGCGCAGAGTGCAACCGCTGTCGATTGTAATACCCCTCGATGAACTCTTCGATGTTCGTCCGTAACTGATTTAGGTCGTCGTATTTGTTGGCGTAGATTTCTTCCCGCTTCAGCGTCTTCATGAAGCTTTCGCAACTGGCATTGTCGTAAGGATTCGCTGGCCGACTCATGCTCGGAACCATGTGATACTTCTCGAGGATGGCTATATATTCAGCGCAGGCATATTGAAATCCTCGATCCGAGTGGTGCACCAAGCCTGGTTCCGGCCGTCGTTCTTCGATGGCCCGCTCCAGCGCCTCGATGGTGAGTCGTGCCGCTAATGTCCGATCCAGAGACCAGCCCACGACTCTGCGTGAAAATCCGTCCAGGATCACCGCCAAGTAGACAAATTCCGCTTCAGGCGAATGTAGGGGTGAGTAGGCCGGGGCATTGCAGCCCCAGCCCCTCGCAGAACCGGACGTGAACCTCTCAGCTCATCCGGCTCCCATCACCGAGCCACAGGGAGAAATCCCTGCTCCCAATGCA